>TARA_R110000823_G_scaffold315370_1_pt1 | contig 168336 bp, 154 predicted proteins | sample TARA_R110000823 | Tara Oceans TARA_R110000823 (sample SAMEA4397722) | marine metagenome | biome: Polar Biome; feature: [DCM] deep chlorophyll maximum layer (ENVO:01000326); material: water (ENVO:00002006), including particulate matter (ENVO:01000060) such as... | depth 20 m | reverse complement strand
TACAAAATATATTTATCTTTGGCGAGACTTGTGCAACAGGCACAAAGTATAAAAATAATAGGGTGATTATGGCTTAGTCAAAAGGTCTATTTGTGTTTGCGAAGTCGCCCTTTTTTTGTTTTAGCTTTTAATTAATGTAAATTGTAAAATCATAAAAAAAAGGGCTTGTGGCTCAACCGAAAGGAAACAGCTTATTTTCTGCCCTACTATTTTTATACCCCAACCGATATATACACATAAAAGTTGTATCCCAGTTAAGACTTCCTCGATATGAATAATTTGCTAAAAAACATCTTATTCAATCTCAAAATACAAAAGTCTGAATACGTTAACTTTTCATCTTACATTAGTTTTGTAACTAATGTAAAGTTAATATCGCATTGTCCAGCTCTTAATTTTTCCACCCTCTACAGTGAATAAAAAATTAGCCTTGTTCGTATAGCCTTTACTACTGTATTTTCCTGTTACAACTACTTCCTTATTATTTGTTGTATAGTGTGCGTTCTCAACGTGACCTTGTCTTTCAATAATATCACTTTCAAGCCAACTAAAAAATGCTTCTCCATATTTTGCTTCACCACTACCATAAGTCTGTGATGCATTTTCATGAAACAATGAACGAATTTGTTCCGCATTATTTTTAGACATTGCAGTTATTAGTGATTTAATTACCTCTTCTGGATTAGATTCTGAATTTTCGATAGTATTGCTCATAAGCGTGTGTTTTATTTCCTTTTATTTACTTGTTTGTTGATTTATTTCTTGCTGAGATTGTTTTTCATTCTGTTGACCACAGACAATTATTGTTACTAGTAAAAACGATATAATAAAAAAATGTTTCATTCTAACCAATTTATTATTTCATATTAGAAGTTAGTGGAAATCATTTTAAACAGTTTAAACTGGGTTTTCATGGTTGCCTCTCTCAAAATTTTCATCTAAAAGCTGAATACTTAAAATTTCTACTGTTATAAAAAAAATAAACAGCAGACACTCTGTGTTCCGGCTGTTATAAATTAAAAAGATAATTTATTTGGTAGTATAACCACCGTTTGCCAAAATAGTCTGTCCTGTAATCCACCACCCATCGGTTGCTAAAAAGGTTACAATAGGAACAATATCCTCAATTTGAGTTAAACCGCCCAAAGCCGATGCCGACTTGTGGTATGAAACTGCATCCTCTCCTTCCTGTCCATAGAAAAATGGAGTGTCCATCGGGCCAGGTGCAACGGCTGTAACTGAAATTCCGCGTTCCCCGAATTCTTTTGATGCAGCTCTTGTAAAATGCTCAACAGGAGCTTTTGCACCTGCATAAGTAGAGTACAATCCAGTATAAGCACCTAATAAAGATGTTAGAATTGTGATGATTTTCCCATTACCCTCCAACTGTTTTCCGGCTTCTTGAATAAAGAAATAAGCTGCTTTAGAATTAACACCAAACATAGTGTCATATTCTTCTTCAGTGGTGTCTACAAATGGCTTTTTTAATACCATTCCTGCAGTATTAACAGCAATATCTACCCTTCCAAATTTATCTTTTGCAGTCTTAAAAAGTGTTTTTACATTTTCAACCTTTGTCAAATCACTTTGAACAATAATTGCTTCACTACCTGCATCTTGTATGGCTTTTACCGTTTCTTCTGCATCGTTTTTTGTTCTATCGCTATGGTAATGCACTACTATTTTTGTTCTATGCTGTGCCATATCTCTACTAACTAATCCACCAAGGTTTTTTGCACCTCCTGCGATTACCACTACTTTTCCTTTTAAATCTAATTTTCCCATAGTTGTTTCTGTTTACAGTATTAATTATAATCAAAACTAATACCGTTAGACTGAATATTCATTCAGTAAATGTTAAAAAAAATACAACTATTTTTTTATGGCATCCCAGGCCATTTGTATGAGGGTATTTTTATATTGAGTATCGATTGTAATATGGAGCTCATTTGCAGATTTAATCCAATAGGCTATCGCGCTAAAAACAAAAAAGGTTAAGTGTTCCGCTTTTATAGTTTTAAATAAATCCTCCTGATGTCCTTTTTTATAAAGTGTATCAAAATGATGAAACCTAGACATTGCTTTTTTCTGTGTTTCAGCATTGATTAATGGTGAGAATGCATATTGAGATATAAAATTAAATTTTAAAGGGTTATTTAAAAAATAGTCAATCATTCTACTGTAATAATCTTTAAAAGTTTCATATACATCTTTGTTAAAACCATTGTTGACAAAGACTAACGCTGCTTCTTCCTCTTTAATTTTAACATAAATGCCATTTATGATATGTTCTTTGTTCTCAAAATATTTATATACGGTCCCCATTCCCACTTCTGCCCTATCTGCAATTTTGGACATGGGGGTACGTTCAAGACCGCGCTCGATAATTAACTCTAAGGCAGCATCTAAAATTCGTTCTGTTTTATCCATTTGATTAAAGTTTTTGAGTTAACAAAGATACAATTTCCGTTAATAGCCATTCCACACACTTTTGAACCAACGCTTCGTCCCACGCAAAAAAGAGTGCTCCATTACCTTTTTAAAGAAAGATTTTTAGAAGAAAACTTTTAAAGAACTTTCGGTTTTTAAAACAAACATTCAGACTGCAATTACTGCTTTTTCATCGATGCTATAATTAATTACTTGGTTATAGCCTACTTACTAAAATCATCGCCGATTTCCTATTCAATTTTTATTTGCTAAATTACGTACTTAACCATGCAACTAATTTTATTCAAACAGGTTAACATACATTTCTAAGGAACATTCTGCAACACATGAAAATAAAGGAACTAACATTTAAAATCCTCAAACATCTATCTTTATTATTAGTTCTAATTTCAATTATTTCCTGCCAAAATTCAGAAAATAAACCGAATGGAAATAAAAGTCAATCTATTGGCCCAAAAAATGGAGCATTATTAATAGGTGGTGGCGGAATAACAGACGAAATGTGGCACGTATTTTACGATTTGGCCGGTGGAGAGTCAGCTAAACTTGTTATAATCCCAACTGCTTTTGATGAAAGTTCAATTAACTACGACCCAGAATTTAAAATTTTAAAAAGACAGTTTACTGCTCGTGGCTTTGATGACATACGATTAATGCATACAAGAGATACTTTGGTCGCAAATAGCGATGATTTTGTTCAACCTTTAAAAACCGCAACAGCAGTTTGGTTAACCGGTGGAAGACAATGGCGTACAGCAGATGCATATTTGAATACTAAAACTCATTTTGAATTGAAAAACGTTCTAAAACGTGGCGGAATTATTGGCGGGCATTCGGCAGGAGCTTCAATTCAAGGTTCTTATTTGGTGAGAGGCGGGAGAAATTTAAATGGAAATTACAGTATAATTAGCAACCCCGAAATTGGATTTGGATTGGTTACAAATACTGCTTTTGACCAACATCACCTTGACAGAAACAGACATTATGATATGTTTGATTTGTTAAAAATCAGACCAGAACTGTTAGGTGTTGGTATTGATGAAGATACTGGTATTTTAGTACAAGGAAATGAATTTCAAGTTATAGGTAATAAATACGTATCTATTTATGATAACACGTTTTGGTCGCCTTATTTCAATGAAATTGACTCACTAGAAACTGGAAAAAACAAATTCTACGTTTTAAAAAATGGCGATAAATACAATCTAAAAGAGCGAAGAGTTCAGCGAAATAAATTTATAAAACCGAAAAACATAAGTTTTAATGAACAAAAAGAATACATAGGGAATTATTTGTTTGAAAAAAGTAAGGTGTTTTGGAATAACATCGTAATTGAAAATGATACTTTAAAGTTTCAGGTAGGGAGACGAAATATAGTCCGAGATCCCATCCCTATTTATGCGTACGGAAAAGATTTGTTTTTTGATACAGACGCTGAATTCTGGTTTCATTTCACAAGAGATAGTCTAGGGACTATAACAGGATTTGAAAAAAGAACACATCAGTTTATAGATGGTCTAAATCAAAGATTTAATAAGATTACCGAATAATAATTTTTTACAACTACCTATCCCTTGAAAAACAATAGTTCAGTTTCTTAAAATTAGTATCTTATTTTTTAACTTGCTCAGCCTATTAAAAAGGAGAAGTGACTGCCTAGACAAGGATATACAATTACACCCATAAACACTTTAAACACAATATACTTGAAACAACCTAAGGTAATACTTCCAGTAATTGTAATCTCGCAGTTTTGCTGTACCTCACTTTGGTTTGCGGGAAATGGTGTGATAAATGATCTCGTACTAAATTTCAATCTTAACATAAGTGCTTTAGGACATTTAACCTCGGCAGTCCAGTTTGGATTTATTATTGGCACATTGGGTTTTGCCATCTTGACTATAGCTGACCGATTTTCACCTTCAAAAGTATTTTTAATCAGTGCTTTACTTGGGTCATTGTTTAATTTAGGAATAATCTGGGAAAGCAACAATTTAATGAGTTTACTCCTACTTCGTTTCTTTACAGGTTTTTTTCTTGCTGGTATTTATCCAGTAGGAATGAAAATAGCTGCAGATTATTATAAAAAAGGACTGGGAAAATCACTTGGGTTTTTAGTTGGTGCATTGGTAATTGGGACTGCTTTTCCACATTTGCTAAAAGAGATAACTGATTTATATTCCTGGAAATCTGTACTTATGGCAACTTCATCACTTGCGGTGGTAGGTGGCTTGTTAATGATACTTATGGTACCTGATGGTCCATATAGAAAGCCCAGCCAACGAGCAGATTTATTTGTTTTTTTTAGCGTATTCCGTAATAAAAAATTTCGGTCTGTTGCTTTTGGTTATTTTGGTCATATGTGGGAGTTGTACGCATTTTGGGCTTTTGTGCCCATCATGCTTAAAAAGTATAGCACAGAACATACTCAAGTACTATTCAATGTTTCTCTTTTATCATTCTTAATAATCGGAATTGGTGGTTTGGCCTGCGTATTCAGCGGCTATCTTGGGCAAAAAGCAGGTATCAAACAAATAGCATTCATTGCATTACTGTTATCTTGTGGATGCTGCCTAATTTCTCCATTGCTATTTAATAGCGAATATGAAAGCTTGTTCATTGCTTTTCTCATTTTTTGGGGAATGGTTGTTATTGCAGACTCTCCGCTTTTATCAACATTAGTAGCTCAAAATGCACCTGAAGAAATAAAAGGGACTGCACTTACAATTGTTAATTGCATAGGGTATTCAATAACGATACTTAGCATTCAATTTATTACAGAAATGATAGCGTTGACTGACTCAAATGCTATTTATACAATACTAGCTATAGGTCCTATTTTAGGTTTAATTGCATTGAGAAGTAAGAGTTACAAGACGGTTTCCAGATAGCGTATAAAATAAATTGTTTATTGAATATTACTTGCCATACAACAATGAGCCAATAACATTTAGGTCGATACTTTCATCTTCGTTCATGTAATATTCCAAAACCATTTCGCCCCAGTAGGTACCGTCGGTAAAATCGGCTACAATCCATCGGTGATTTAAAAACTTCACTTTGTTTATCTTCATTTTCCCCTCTATTCCATCATAAGGAACAATAGGGTTTTTACCTTTTTTACCATTAAGATCGTAAATGTGTTCTTTCACCTGGTTTTCAATATCGGAAGCTTCATATCCAACTTCTTCAAAATAAGTCATAGCGTTGTCATTTCCTTGAAGCGTAAAATAATTTACGTCCATTAATTGTCTAGCTAAAGAATCATTGACTTTTTCATACTTATCAACCTTACTTTTCAGCAGAGCTATGTCATTTTCTTGTGATTCATATATCTGCTTTTCGTTCATATATTGAAATATGATGAACAATAAAGCAAAAAAGAACAAGTACATATATAATTTCTTTCTCATAACTATATTTTAATTTTCAATGTATCGTATGCCATAAAAACGTTTTTTGGCAGTTGTTTTGACGCTTCTTCATGAAAGCCCATTAAATGGCTTATATGGGTTAAATAAGCACGCTCAGGGTTTATTTTCTCTATAAAGGCTAATGCTTCTGCTAAATTAAAATGCGAATAGTGTTCTTTTTCCCGCAACGCATTTACCACCAGTACTTTTGTTCCTTTAATTTTTTCTACTTCTTCTTCAGAAATTGTTTTAACATCAGTTAAATATGTAAACCCATCAACCCGAAACCCTAGAACAGGTAGCGTATGGTGCATGGCTTCAATGGGAGTTACTTTCTTTTCGCTTATAATAAAAGAAGTGTCTTTATCTATTTCTATTTCATCGAGAGTTGGTGCACCTGGATATTTATTTTCAATTTCAAATATATAGGCAAAGCGATCGTGAAGCGATTTAAAAACCCGCTTGTGAGCATAAAAAGGGATGTTCCCTTGTTTAAAATAAAACGGGCGTATATCATCTATCCCAGCTGTATGGTCGCTATGCTCGTGAGTCAATAATATTCCATTTAGGTATGTCACGCCTTCCCTAAGCATTTGATATCGAAAATCTGGTCCACAGTCAATTACATAATTATAATTGTTCCATTGCAATAACACGGAAACCCGAAGACGTTTATCCTTGGGATCGTTGCTTTTACAAACGGGATGGTGACTTCCTATTACGGGGACACCTTGTGAAGTTCCGGTGCCCAAAAATGTTACGGTAAATTGCGAATTCATTCACACAAAAATAACAGTATTTTTTTTGAATAGCTACGGTATTTCTTACCTTTGTTAGTACCATTCATAATAAAGGGTAACTATGCCAGATACTATATTAGGAGACAAAGAGTTTGAAAACATTCCTTCCATTAGAAGTAAAGCTTTTCGAATAAATTTGAATGAAAATATCTACGGAACTTTTGCTGAAATAGGTGCTGGACAAGAAACCGTTCGGAATTTTTTTAGAGCAGGCGGTGCATCCGGCACGATTGCGAAAACCATGTCGGCTTATGATAAGGATTTTAGCGATGCCATTTATGGAGAAGAAGAAGATGGACGCTACGTTACAGAATCCCGACTCAAAAAAATGCTTTCGCACGAAATAGACCTTATCGAACAGCGAATAGCCCGAAAAAAGCATCCAAATAAACTATTCTTCGCGTATGCAAATACGGTGGCAACTATTGATTTTGCTAAAAAATATAAAGGTCACGGTTGGGTTGGCATTAAATACCAAGTAGATCCTAATGAAGATTATAGCGAAATTATGCTACATGTTCGCTTTCATGAAAATGAAGCATTATTACAACAAATTACGTTGGGAATTCTTGGTGTTAATCTAATTTATGGTGCCTATTATAAGTATGACACGCCTAAAAAGTTATTACGCTATTTATACGACCACATTGATAAAGATAAAATTGAAATTGATACGATAAATTTTTCCGGACCTAAGTTTGAAAAAGTTGATAACCGCTTAATGAGTTTACAGCTTATTAAAAACGGAATGACCGAAGCTATTATGTTCGGTCCTGACGGAAACAACATTTTACCAGCTAGAATTCTTTACAAAAAGAACATTTTAGCGCTTCGCGGAAGCTTTCGTCCAGTAACAAAAGTAAACATCGATATGTATGAAAACTCATACGAGATGTTTTTACAAGAGAGAAAAGTTGAAAAAGAGCGTACCGAAGTTATCTTTGAAATCACACTATCCAACCTTCGTGCAGAAGGTGAAATTGACGAAGAAGACTTTATGGATCGGGCCAAACTACTTTGTTCGCTTGGGCATACAGTAATGATTTCTAATTTTCAAGAGTATTACAAATTGGTGGAATATTTTTCACGATACACCAAAATGCGTTTAGGATTAGCCATGGGAGTAAATAATTTGGTCGATATTTTTGATGAAAAATACTACCGTCATTTAAGTGGTGGTATTCTAGAGGCCTTTGGGAAGTTATTCTTTAAAGATCTTAAAGTATACCTCTACCCAATGCGCGACCCTGAAACAGGTGAATATACTACCAGCGAAAACTTGAAAGTACATCCAAGAATGAAAGAATTATACAAATTCTTCAAGTACAATGGTAAAGTAGTGGATATAAAAGATTACAATCCAAACATTTTAAACATCTTCTCTCGCGAAGTATTAGAAATGATAGAAAACGGTGAGGAAAATTGGGAAGAAATGCTTCCCCCTGGTGTTTCTGAAATTATTCACGAAAAAGAATTATTCAGTTACCACGCAAAAACTTCCAAATAGATATATAGATTATAAAAAAACGGCTAGGTTTTATATTTTAAAAACTAGCCGTTTTATTGTTATAAAGAATATTAATCTAAAATTTGCGCAGCGTGATCTTTCGTTTTTACTTTTGAAATAACACGTTCTACTTTTCCTTCTTCATCAACAATAAATGTCATTCTATGAATACCATCATACTCCCGACCCATAAATTTTTTAGGTCCCCAAACGCCGAATGTATTGATTACCTCTTTGTTTTCATCTGCCAATAACGGAAAGGGGAAATCATATTTTTCTTTAAAATTTTTCTGTTTGCGTTCGCTATCCGCACTTACTCCCAACAATTTGTAGCCTTTATTCTTAAGTTCTTCATAGTTATCCCTAAGGTTACAAGCTTCATTAGTACAACCAGGTGTGTTTGCTTTTGGGTAGAAAAAAACCACCAACTTGTAGCCTTTATAATCGGTAAGTGATACCGGATTCCCTTCTTGATCGTTAACAGTAAAATTTGGGACTTTGTCCCCTTCTTGTAAGGTTTTCATTTGCTATTTTTGTTTAAAAATAAGCAAAAAATGACGAAACAGGAAAAGGTTGACTTTGTAATCAAGACACTAAAAGAATTGTACCCACAAATACCAATTCCTCTAGATCATAAAGACCCATATACACTTTTGATTGCAGTCTTACTTTCTGCCCAAAGTACCGATGTTCGAGTGAACAAAATAACCCCTTTACTGTTTGAAGTCGCAGACAATCCTTATGATATGGTAAAACTATCGGTAGAAGAAATCCGGGAAATTATCAAGCCAGTTGGTTTGTCGCCTATGAAATCTAAAGGAATCCACGGTCTTTCTGAAATTTTAATCGAAAGCTATAACGGGAAAGTTCCAGCAGATTTTGAAGCGTTAGAATCGCTTCCTGCCGTTGGCCATAAAACCGCTAGTGTAGTGATGTCTCAAGCTTTTAATATTCCTGCGTTTCCTGTAGACACACACATACATAGGCTATTATACCGTTGGGGATTTACGACGGGAAAAAATGTAACACAAACTGAGAAGGATGCCAAACGACTCTTCCCAATGGATTTATGGAATGAACTTCATTTACAAATAATATGGTACGGACGTCATTACTCACCAGCACGTGGTTGGGATTTGGAAAAAGATATTATTACTAAAACAATCGGTAGGAAAACAGTTCTGAACGAATATTATAAAAAGAAGAAAAAATAAGACATAAAAAACCCCGAAAATTAATTCGGGGCTCTTAACAAAGTTTAGTTTAGAAGTGCTTCAAACTTCAAATTATAATAATCGTTAACACTTAAAGCCTTTGAATAGTCTAGAAGAAACTTAATTGTTTCAACTTTAGGAGCCAGTTTATCCACCTGCTCCTGGTGTGAGGTTTTAGAGTACATTTTTTGCATAAAGAGTCGTTTTGTGGTTAATGTTATTTATTAACGCCCAAAAAAACAATTTATTGTATTAATTTGTCAACACAATATTATGCTTATCAATTACCTTCCGCAAGTTAATAAGTGCATATCGCATTCTTCCTAATGCCGTATTAATACTTACATCGGTTTGTAAGCTAATTTCTTTAAAGCTCATTTCTTTATAAATACGCATAACGAGCACTTCTTTTTGGTCTTCGGGTAGCTCTTCAATCAACCTTCTAACATCGTTCTCTACCTGCCCTTTTATTATTTGCTTTTCTGCATTTAAAGCGCCATCGGAGAGTACCGAGAAAATATTAAAATCGTCTTTATTTTCAAATTTTGGCATGCGGTTATTTTTTCTGAAATAATCTATAACCAAATTATGAGCAATACGCATAACCCAAGGTAAAAATTTTCCTTCTTCGTTATACTTACCTCGCTTTAAAGAGCGAATAACCTTTATAAAAGTATCCTGAAAAATATCTTCAGTGACATCTCTATTATAGACTTTAGAATAAATAAAACTGTAAATCCTTTGTTTGTGGCGGGTAATTAAATGAGAGAGTGCAGATTCATCACCATTTATGTAAGCACTAACCAATACTGCATCCGTATGGGTGTTCGTTTTCATATCAATACTTTTTAAGTTAACAACTAGCCTTGTTAAGGCTATTTAGTCGTTTTGGTTTTTAGTGTAAAAAGTAATAATATGCTATAGGCAATAAATTTTAAAATTGTCGTTGTGAGCCGTAAATATAACAACAAAGAAACGTGAAATGCAAATAAAACATAAAATTTTCCTAAAAAAATTATAATATCGGCACATGTGTAATCCCCATTTCTATGTAGTATCTTTGCAAAATCTTACCTAAAAAGAATCTTTTATTTTGAATATTGACACTTTAGATACTAAAAAGAACATCCTAATTAAGGGAGCAAAACTTCATAATCTAAAAAATATTGATGTTGCTATACCCAGAAATAAATTAGTAGTAATAACCGGTCTTTCCGGAAGTGGTAAATCCAGCTTAGCCTTCGATACCCTCTATGCTGAAGGTCAACGTCGTTATGTAGAAAGTCTTTCTTCCTATGCTCGCCAATTTTTAGGGCGATTAGATAAACCAAAAGTAGATTCCATTAAAGGGATTGCTCCGGCTATTGCCATTGAACAAAAAGTAAATTCCACTAATCCACGTTCAACGGTAGGTACTTCAACCGAAATTTATGATTACCTAAAACTTCTTTACACTAGAATTGGCCACACATTTTCACCAATTTCTGGAGATGAAGTAAAAAAAGATACGGTAACCGATGTTATAAATTACATTAAATCCTTTTCAGAAGGTGAAAAAATGCTCCTCCTCGCTCCTATTTTTTTAGAAGAAGGACGCACGATGAAGAACAAAATTCAAGCATTAGCCCAACAAGGATATGCTCGGGTAAAAAATAAAGATAGGGTAATTCGTATTGATGAATTGGAGGACAAACAAATTTCAAAAAAACTTCAATTAGTTGTAGATCGTATTATTACCAAAGATGACGAAGACTTTTATAATCGTTTAGCCGACGCTATTGAAATGGCTTTCTACGAAGGAAAAGGTGAATTATACATTGAAAAACTAAGTGATAATTCTAGTAAGGAGTTCAATAATCGTTTTGAGGCCGATGGGATGACTTTTTTAGAACCGAACGTACATCTTTTCAGTTTTAACAATCCCTACGGAGCCTGCCCCAATTGTGAAGGCTACGGAGATGTAATTGGCATTGATGACGACTTGGTGATACCTAATACGTCACTTTCTATCTATGAAAACGCAATTTTTCCATGGCGCGGTGATAGTATGAGTTGGTACCGAGACCAATTGGTCAATAACGCATATAAATTCGATTTCCCTATTCACAAACCTTGGTTCGAACTCACTGAAGAACAAAAACAATTGGTTTGGGACGGAAATAAATACTTTGAAGGCTTAAACGACTTCTTTTCTTTTTTAGAATCGAAAAGTTATAAAATACAGAACCGAGTCATGCTTTCTCGCTACCGTGGTAAAACAAAATGTAATGTTTGTAACGGAAAACGACTACGTCCAGAAGCAAGCTATGTAAAAGTGGGCGGAAAAGCCCTTCAAGAATTAGTGGAGCTTCCACTTGAAAAGTTAGCTATCTTTTTTAAAGAATTACAATTAAACGAATACGATACGAACGTATCCAAAAGGCTGTTGCTTGAAATAAACAACCGTCTTCAATTTTTAATGGATGTCGGACTGAGCTACCTGACTCTGAACCGAAAAAGTAACACGCTTTCCGGAGGAGAATCACAACGAATTAATTTAGCCACTTCGTTGGGCAGTAGCTTGGTCGGCTCCATGTATATTCTTGATGAGCCCAGCATCGGTCTGCATCCAAAAGATACTGAGCGATTAATAGAAGTTTTAAAATCCTTACGGGATTTAGGTAATACCGTTATTGTCGTGGAGCACGATGAAGATATTATGAAAGCTGCCGATGAAGTTATAGACATTGGTCCAGAAGCAGGAACCTTTGGCGGTGAAGTAGTTTCAACCGGAACGTTTAAAGATATTTTGAAATCTGATTCCCTTACAGCAAAATACTTAAATGGCACCATGGAGATTGAAGTTCCTAAAAAACGCCGCAGTTGGAAAGAAAGCATTAAAGTAATCGGTGCGCGGCAAAATAATTTAAAAAATATAGACGCAGAATTCCCGTTAGGTGTTTTTACAGCTGTCACCGGTGTTTCAGGAAGTGGTAAAAGTACCTTGGTTAAGAAGATTCTATATCCAGCTATGCTACGAAAAATTGGTGGCTATGGTGAAAAACCGGGTCAGTTTTCAGAATTAAAAGGAAATTTCAACAACATCAAGAACATTGAATTTGTTGATCAGAATCCAATTGGTCGTTCGAGCCGAAGTAATCCTGTAACGTATATAAAAGCATATGACGATATAAGGAATCTATTTGCATCACAGAAACTTTCAAAAATACGAAACTATAAAGCCAAGCATTTCAGTTTTAATGTAGATGGCGGGCGTTGTGAGACGTGTAAAGGTGATGGCGAAGTGACAATAGAGATGCAGTTTATGGCCGATGTACATCTAGAATGTGAAACATGTAATGGCAAACGCTTCAAAAAAGAGATTCTAGAAGTGAATTTTGAAAATAAGAATATTGATGATATCCTAACCATGACGGTTGATGATGCTATTTCATTCTTTAAAAAACACGAAGAGAAAAAAATAACCAAAAAATTAAAGCCTCTGCAAGATGTAGGTTTAGGATATGTACAATTAGGTCAAAGCTCCTCTACCCTTTCAGGTGGTGAGGCGCAACGTATTAAACTGGCATCCTTTTTAATTAAAGGTACCACAAAGGATAAAGCCCTCTTTATTTTTGATGAACCTACTACTGGGCTTCATTTTCACGATATCAAAAAACTGTTGGCATCATTCTACGCTTTATTAGAAAAAGGCCATACCGTTATCGTTGTAGAGCATAATATGGAGTTGGTAAAATGCGCCGACCATATTATAGACCTCGGCCCAGAAGGTGGTGAAAAAGGAGGACAAGTAGTAGCAGAAGGCACTCCTGAAGAAGTAGCGAGAAACAAAAAATCATTTACAGCTACTTATCTAAAAGAGAAGATTTAATCAGTACTATTTTTTGGCATAAAGATTGAAAGCTATTAAATAAGAAATATTTAGTTTTTTATCGATTAGTTTTTAGTTAAACCCCGGAGTTTCTTTTACAAGAAAAGCCGGGGTTTTATTTATTCTATCCTTTCCTTAGCAATAAACAGACATTAGGGATTGAAGTTGAAAAAATAAAAACAGTAAACTCATCAACATAACATTAATTGATAATCAACTGGTTACAAAACTTGGCACGATGATTGTTTCGTAATAAATGTACCGAGCTGACCAAAAATTTAAAGCAAGTACAACTTAAAAACCTCTATTATGAAAAAAGTAACCTTATTCTTATTCAGTATTTTTCTAGTAAGTCTTACTGCAACAGCAAAAAGTAACGCTTCAGAAGAAATTGCAAATTACAGTTACGATGGAAAATCGTATGTGTTTGTAGAAGGAGATGTTGAATTTTCAGTATTTCCAGATGGTCAGTTTGATTTTGTGTATTTAGGTCAAAACCGGAGTAATGTAAATGTAAACGTAAATACACGAAATGTAAATATTTCATTTAACGGCGGATATGATTATGAAGCATATGTACAATATGATGATTATGGTGCCGTGATTCAAGTGGAAGAAATTCCTATTTATTATGACGAATACGGCCGTGTAGCCCAAGTAGGTAATACCGAAATACGCTATAACGACAGACGTATTGTGCGTGTTGGAGGCTTACATGTAGTTTATAACCATTACGGGCATTTTTCGCACGTTACTGGATATATAAATTTATGGACTCCAAGATATGTTTATCGTCCATGGCACGTATATTATGCAAGACCGTATTATTCAAACTGTGTTGTATATGATAATCCTTATAGAAGATATTATAGTCCACACCGTTATAGTTGGGTAAAGCATAGAAAGTATTATAACAATAGACATCGTGTAGCCTACAACAATAGTAGAAGAAACTTTTATCGTCCAGGTAGTCGTACACATTATAAAAATGGTCGTGTAACAAAACGTAGTGATTATAACCCAAACCGACGTAATACCTACGCCACAGAGAACCCACGCAGAAATAACGTGAATAGAAGTAACATTACACGTACTAATAATCGTGCATCAGTTGCTAAAGGAACAAGTTCTCGGGGGAATACAAAAACGGTGCGAAGTTCGTCATCTAGTAATAAACGAAATGTTATTTCTAGTAACAATACGAAAAGATCAAGTACTGTACGGAAGTCAACCGTTAGTAATAATCGAAATAGCTCTTCTAGTCGTAATGTAATTTCTAAAACAAGTTCTACTAGAAGCTCTAAACCTAAATCGACTATAAATAATAGAAGTCGAACAACCACGAGTAATACAAAAAGTGTTTCACGAAGTAGCACGCCTCGAAAAGTGAGTACTAATAGAACTCAAAGTATAAACAAACGTACAAGCAGTTCAAATAAAAGAAAGGCTGTTTCACAAAATAAAAGAACAAGTACAAATAATAAAACCTACCGTTCTAGTACTCCAAAAAGAAGTACTGCAAAACGCAGCAGCTCGGTAAAAAGATCTAATTCTAGTGGAACTAGTAAAAGTAGCCGATCGTCTTCAAGCAACAGTAGACAAAGAGGCCGCGGATAATAAAAGTTTTTGGTTGGTTAGTTAGAAACCCCTGTTAAGCGAAAGTTTAGCGGGGGTTTCGCATTTTATTACCCAGCAACCTTTTGTATAACTTCAGCCATATGTTTCGTCAAGCTTCTACGACTGTATTTTGAAATATTTTTTGAATTCACTCCTAATGCTTCTTTTTTATATTCAGAATATAATTGTAAAATATTAGACTTCAGTTTTTCCTTTTCTGAATAGTTGAAAAACTGACCGCTTTCAGTTTCTATAATTAGCTTTTCAATATCACTCCCTTTTGGCCCCAAAGCAATAATAGGCCTTTTTGCCACCAAGTATTCAAACAACTTACCTGGAATGATAGCACGGGTTTCTGGGCGGTCTATTTCAAGAAGTAAAAGTACCTGAGCATTGTGCTGCATTTGTAAAGCTTCAGAATGCGAAACATAACCTAGCAACCTTAAATTATCTTTTAATCCTTGCTTTTTAATGCTTTCAACCACACTTTCACTTATAGTTCCTGCGAGTGTTAATTGAAAATCAGCAGCAAATTTTTCATTTACTGAAACCAATTTTGAAAGTACGTTCCATAGAACAGAAGGATTGCGTTCGCTTAATAAAGAACCAACATGTACAATGGAAAATTTGATGTCAAGTTCCGGTGTGATTTTTTCTCTAATTTCGTATCCGTTTGTAATTACTTCAATCGGTTTTTTAGTAATTTCCTGAAATTCTTTTTTGGTCGTTGGGCTGGTTACTGTAATTAAGTCAGCGCTTTTTAAAACTTCAGCTTCCAATTGTTTATGCCTTTTTTCTGAAGCTTTAGTAAGCCGTAACGATTTATGATAATGTATGGTCGTCCACGGATCTCTAAAATCGGCAATCCACGGAAGTTTTGTTTTCTTTTGTAATTCAAGACCAATTAAATGAAGACTGTGTGGTGGTCCCGTTGTAATTATTGTATCGATTGAATTTTCTGAAAGATATGTTTTCAGAAAATTTACAGAAGGCTTTACCCACCCTACCCGAGCATCTGGAATAAAGAAGTTTCCACGAATAAAAAGTAACAGCTTCTCTACAGTAGATTGTTTTTTTTCAGAAATAATCCCACTACTTATTTGTGATGTTTTCTTTTTAGAGAGTAGTTTAGCAAACTTATAGGGTTCGTTTACGGGATGTTTCAGAATTTCTATATCATTGGGTACATCGGCTTCAAAGCTTGTATCAATTAATGGGTAATGAGGGTTTTCTGGCACATAGACAACTGGCTCAATCCCGAATTCTTTAAAGTATTTTACAAAGTTAAGCCAACGTTGAACGCCTGGTCCACCTGCTGGAGGCCAATAATAGGTTATAATTAAGACTTTTCTCATAACCAATTAGGTATTGTCAATTTCAGTTTTATTTTGTTTAAAACTAAAATATATTCCTCCTATCAACAATAGGACAAAAATAAGGGTGCTAACCAAACTTACAGTACTTCCTGTTTGTATAACTTTAGGCTCAAACTTGAACTCTATTTTATGTAAACCCTCCGGAATGGTCATCGCCCGTAACGCATAATTAGCTCTGTAATAATCAGTTGGCTCCCCATCAAGGTATACATTCCAACCGTGTGGATAATATATTTCAGAAAACACAGCCAGTTGTGGAGATTTTGTAGCAGTTTCGTACATTAAATGTTGAGGCTCGTGCTTTACTAAATCAATCGTAGCAGAGCTATCACGACTTATCTTTTCAACAGGTAATTCATTTTTAAATTTCTTAGGAATTATAGCTGTTTTCTTGGTGTCTAAACTATCTAATAACAATAATTCATCGTTTGCATTATCTGCCAAAATCACATTATCAACAAACCAAGCATTGCCATTCGCGTAGGGATTTCGCTGTGCCACTGCTCCCCCATTTTCACCTTGAGTAATAATATATTTTACATTTAGCATATTGAGCATCCCAATATTTCCTCTGCTTATATAAAATTCATTAAGGTCTTGCATTCTACCTGGTTTAGCAGCGTGATAACCTCCCAATGCATTGTGATAATAACTGGCGCGACCGCTATTAAATGCATTGGTGGTAGCATCATATACTCTATAATTACTATCATCTTTTAAGATTTGCAAATCCGCTCCGTTTTTCTGAAACGGTTGTTCCATAACTCGTGCCTGAACAAAATCGTCATTGTTTACGTATCGCCTATCCACTCCTACAAGATCAATCACAATTAAAACAGCGAGTACTGAAATTACTCCTATTTCTTTCAGTTTACCCTTTAAAAAGAACCATAATGTAGCTCCTGCAAGTAAAACAAAGATTAACGACCGGATAGCATCTGAAGTCAACATGGCTGCTCTATCTTCTCTTACCGCGTCGAGAACTGGCAAACTCAAGCTTTCACGAATGTTTGCATCGTAAAATGAATTGGAAAAATCTAACAGTGTCGATTTAAATAGAATAAATACTAATGCTACTCCACCTGTTATTCCGGCGCTGTATAACAAAGCTTTCTTTTTTTCTTCATCGCGTTCAAAGCCGCTGAAAAATTGGTGTAATCCCACTACTGCTAAAATTGGCAAAATCAGTTCCATAATCACTTGAATAGATGATACCGCCCTAAACTTACTGTATAGCGGAACGTAGTCAATAAAAAATTCCGTCAAGAAACTAAGATTTTTCCCCCAGGAAAGGAACAAACTCAATATAAATGCAGCTGTTACCCACCATTTTAGACGTCCTTTCACTAAAAACAAGGCCAAAACAGCTAAAAAGATAACCACCGCTCCAATATAAGCTGGTGCTGCTACAATGGGTTGATCTCCCCAATAGGTGGGTAATTGATTTAAAATCTGGCTAGCTTCCTGTGGCGATGCTCCCATTTTTAATAAAGCTTCTTTAGTTGCGCCGTCTTGAGGCAACGGATCTCCAGAACCACCTCCCATGAAATTTGGAATAAACAGATTTAATGTTTCTAGTTTTCCGTAGCTGTATTCTGTAATATAATCAAAATCAAGTCCGTCTACGTTATCTTTAGGCGAACCATCAGAGTTAATCGTTAATTCACTATTTCCTCGGGTAGAAGTATCGGCATATTCTTTTGTGGCTAAAATATTAGTAGCATTGAGACCGACAGCAATTAAAACTCCAAGTACCATAACACCTAAAGCCTTAAAGTAATGAGGAAGCATTTTTTTCTTGAAAGCATCAACTAAATAAGCAACTCCAATACAAATAACCAAGAACAGAAGATAATAAGTCATTTGGTAGTGATTGGAAACCAATTCGAGTCCCATCGCAACTGTGGTTAATAAAAAACCATACAGAAATTTACCCCTAAAGGTCAACAAAATCCCACTCAATACCAATGGCATATACGCAATAGCGTGGGCTTTGGCATTATGCCCCACGCCGAGAATTATAATAAGGTAGGTTGAAAAGCCAAAGGCTAATGCTCCTAGAAAAGCAAGTTTATAGTCAACTTTTAATACTAATAATAAAATGTAGAGGCCTATAAAATATAGAAACAGGTAATCTGCTGGTCGCGGCAAAAACCGAATGGCAAGATCTAAATCTTTAATATAATTATGAGGATATTTAGCTCCTAACTGGTAAGTGGGCATACCGCCAAAAGCAGCATCGGTCCAATACGTTTCATTTCCAGTTTCAGCACGATAATCCTTTAATTGCTTAGCCATTCCTTGGTATTGAGCAATGTCGCTTTGAAAAATAGTTTTCCCTTGCAAAACAGGGCTAAAATAAGCCAACGAAGCAATAATAAAAAGAATGAAAATTATAAGATGCGGTAGAAATTTTTTAAGCGAATGCTTCATAGCCACTGTCAATTTTTTTGAAGTGTGAAAATTAACAAAAATATGCTACAATTGGATATACATCTTTAGATATAAATAGAAAAAGATCGCTGTGCTAAAAGAGTATGAGATATAGGTTATTATAAAACTGAAGCGCTAAAGTCTATATTCTTGCAGTATTTATACTAAAAAAGAATTTTACAAACAGACAGAAATCATACGAATATGATTTTTTTTAAATCACTCTACTTCTTCGTAATCCACATAATCCCCTACTGTAGATTTTTGTGATTTTTTTCTATTTGGTACTTTATCGATTGTCACTTTACCTTCTTTTTCTTTTTTCGAATTAGGGTTCCCTTGGGTTCCGTTAAAAGCTTGCTCAAAACGTTGCCCTGCTTTTTTGGCCACATACTTCATTAGGTACGGTGTAGCCCAACGGATTAAAACTTTTAACCCGAAAAATACCAGAAGGATAATTAATATCGTTTTCAAAAACGTAATCATAGAGTTCAAAAATACATAAACCCCTATAAAAAGACGAAAGCAATTTATTAAATAAATGATAAATTCTTATATCTTTGAATCAAACCCAAAACAATGATGAACAACCGAATTGTTTACTTTTTCCTAGTAGCTTTTGTAGCAACCACGACGCTTTCGGCACAATACACCGAAATACTCAACGCCAATAGGCCTGGCAGCTCTCAAGGTGCTTTTTCAGTAGGAACAAACATTTTACAATTTGAATCTGGGTTAAGTATTGGAAAAGAAGAACACCGATTGTTATTTACCGAAGCTAATACTTTTTCTTGGGATTACGCCATTAGGTATGGCGTGTTAAAAGAAGAACTTGAGGTGAGCTTAATGGGTAACTTTCAATCTAATAAAGTAACAGATACCCGTGGAGCGAACAACTTTGAACGCAACTTTGCCAATTTTAAAAGCAACACCTTAGGGGCTAAATATTTGTTGTACGATCCGTACCGCAACCGCGAAGCAAAAGGTCCTAATTTATATAGTTGGAAAGCCAATAACCGTATCCAATGGGCCGATTTAATTCCGGCCATTTCTGTTTATGCAGGAGCAAATTTTGACATAACAGAAGACAATCCTTTTACTCCTGAAGCAGAAAAATCTATTAGTCCGAAGTTTGTAGTGTCTACACAAAATAATTTTATTGGAGGTTTTGTATTTGTAACCAATATTATTGTAAATAGAGTTACTACAGATAATCCCGAATATGGATATATACTTACACTAACACACGCTACAAATCGGTATTTCTCTATTTTCTTAGAAAATCAAGGTATAAAAAGTGATTTTTATGCCGATCAATTACTGCGAGGAGGTGTAGCTGTCCTTATAAATAAAGATTTACAGGTTGACCTTTCTGGCACCCTAAATTTTAAAGATACTCCTTCCCTTTGGAGAGCAAGACTTGGTGTTGCCTATCGGTTTGATATGCATCGCGAAGACGAGTTTATTGAAGAAAAAGGAAAAAGCGGACGTGATAAAAGAAAGAAGTACAAGGAACAGAAAAAAGAAAAGAACGAACGTAACAAAAGAAAAGATCTCTTGGAAGATGATGGAGATGGTAGCCAATTGTAATAAATCACATGATTGAAGTTAAAAAAGTAACCAACAAAAAAGAATTAAAGCAATTTGTAACCTTTCCGTTCAAATTGTATAAAGACTGTAAATATTGGGTTCCACCGTTGATTAAAGACGAGATGGAAACCCTTGATAAAGCAAAGAACCCTGTTTTTAAAAATGCCGAAGCTTGGTATTTTTTAGCCTATAAAGACGGGAAAATTGCTGGAAGGATTTCAGTTATAATTAATCAACTGGAAGTTGAAGAACAAAACAAGAAAAAAGTCCGATTTGGCTGGTTTGATGTTATCGATGACGTTGAAGTGACCAAAGCCTTACTTGAAAAAGTTTTTGAAATTGGCGCTGCCCATAATTTAGAATATACTGAAGGACCTGTTGGCTTTTCAAATATGGAAAAAGCGGGAATCCTTACTATGGGGTTTGAAGAGTTGAATACCATGATAACGTGGTACCACTACCCTTATTACGCCAAGCACTTTGAACAATTGGGCTTTGAAAAACAAGCCACTTGGGTGGAATATAAATTGAGTATTCCAGACTCTATTAAAGAGAAAGTAGCTAAGTTTTCAAAAATTGTAAAACAGCGGTATAATCTTTCCGTCATTCGATTCAAAAACAAAAAGGAAATACTACCGTATGTTGACAAAATGTTCGATTTGCTCAATAAAACCTATAATGACTTACAGACGTTTGTACCTATTCAGCAATACCAAATAGACTATTATAAAGAAAAATACTTCAGTTTTGTGCATCCAGATTATATCACGTGCATAAAAGATGAAACAGGGAAACTTATTGCTTTTTCCATTGTTATGCCATCTTTCAGTAAAGCATTAAAAAAGGCCAATGGACGATTGTTTCCTACCGGTTGGTATCATCTTTTACAAGCTCAAAAGAAAAATGATATCGCCGCTTTTTATTTAATAGGGATTGACCCTGAGCTACAAGGAAAAGGTGTTACTGCTATTATTTTTGAAGAAATGCAACACTTGTTCAACTCTAAAGGGATTGAGCGCGTAGAAACCAACCCTGAATTAAAGGAAAACACCGCCGTGCAACTTCTTTGGAAAGACTATGAGCCGGTTCAACATAAAGAACGAAGTACGTTTAGGAAAGACTTATAACTAACCCAACCACAATTGTTTATTAAAAAAACCACTTCAACTTTGAAGTGGTTTTTTTTTGAATTTTATAATAATGCTTTTTGTTTGCCAAGATTCCTATTTTCATAGGAATTGAGTTTATTCACCCATTGCTTGCGCTACAGCTGCAGAAAGACGCTTATAAGTTCCATCTTCCAAACGATCGCGTATAGCTGAAAAGGCTTCTAATGTTTCGTTAATGTCATCCATGGTGTGTGATGCAGTTGGTATCATCCTAAGTAGTATTAATCCTTTAGGTATCACAGGGTAAACTACTATAGAACAGAATATTCCGTGATTTTCACGAAGATCTTTTACCAAAGCCATCGCCTCAGGAATACTTCCTTTTAAATACACGGGTGTTACACAACTTTGGGTAGTACCAATATCAAAACCTCGTTTTTTAAGTCCGCCTTGTAAAGCATCTACATTTTCCCAAAGCTTTTCTTTAAGCTCTGGCATGGTGCGTAACATATCTAAACGTTTTAAAGCACCTTCCACCAATTGCATTTGCAATGATTTGGCAAACATTTGAGAACGTAGGTTGTATTTTAAGTAGTTTATTATTTCTTCGTCTGCAGCGATAAAAGCTCCTGTACTCGCCATAGATTTTGCAAATGTGGCAAAATACACGTCAATATCATCTTGAACTCCTTGCTCCTCTCCTGCTCCAGCACCTGTTTTTCCTAAGGTACCAAATCCGTGTGCGTCATCAACAAACAAACGGAATGTATATTTCTTTTTAAGGGCAGCAATTTCTTTTAATCTTCCTTGTTCTCCTCGCATTCCGAAAACACCTTCAGAAATCAATAAAATTCCTCCTCCAGTTTTTTCAGCAACTCGTTCAGCACGTTTTAAGTTTTTTTCGATACTTTCCATATCGTTGTGCTTATAAGTAAAGCGCTGACCTAAATGCAAACGAACACCATCTATAATACAGGCATGAGCATCTACATCGTACACAATTACATCGTCTTTTGAAACTAAAGCATCAATGGTAGAAACCATTCCTTGATAACCGAAATTCAATAAATAAGAAGCTTCTTTATTTACAAATGCAGCTAATTCTTTTTGTAGTTGCTCGTGAAGATCGGTATGACCGCTCATCATACGAGCACCCATTGGATATGCTGAACCGTATTTGGCACCAGCTTCGGCATCTACTTTACGTACTTCAGGGTGATTAGCGAGGCCTAAATAATCATTTACACTCCATGTAATCACTTCTTTCCCATTAAAGTGCATTCTATTGCTAATAGGACCTTCAAGTTTGGGAAATACAAAATAGCCTTCAGCTTGTTCTGCCCACTTCCCTAACGGGCCTTTGTCTTTGTAAATTTTATCAAATAAATCTTTCATCAAGTAATTTTGTTTCAATACAGGGCGCAAAAATAGGGAAATTACTTCCCATAGCCATATTCTTTTTCTGAAGATATTGACAACTAATGAATATCCTATCCAAAAGTTTAAAAAGTAAGGTATTTTAAGGCCTAACCTTTAAAAGTTATTTTACTACCTGAACAGCAGCAATCTGCTCTACTTCAGTGTCCATAAAACCTTGTTGCTCCATCCATTCATCACTGTATATTTTACTCATATAGCGTGATCCGTGATCTGGAAAAATAACAACAATATTACTGTCCTCACCAAAATCGCCGTCCTCTTCCAACTGCTTTAAGCCTTGCATAGCTGCACCGCTTGTATATCCTGCAAAAATGCCTTCGGTTCTTGCTAACTCTCGTGCTGTATGAGCACTTTGGTCATCAGTTACTTTTATGAATTTGTCAATGGAGTTAAAGTCTGTAGCTTCTGGAATCAGGTTTTTCCCCAATCCTTCAATTCTGTAAGGATAAATTTCGTTTTTATCAAATTCACGGGTTTCGTGGTATTTCTTCAAAACCGAACCAAAAGCATCAATACCAATTATTTTGATGTCTGGGTTTTGTTCTTTCAGGAAACGAGCCGTACCAGAAATAGTACCTCCAGTACCACTACAAGCCACCAAATGCGTTATCTGTCCTTTTGTTTGATTCCAAATTTCAGGACCGGTAGTTTTATAGTGTGCTTCAATATTTAAACTATTGAAGTACTGATTAATATATACCGAACCTTCTGTTTCTTGATGCAATCGCTTAGCTACTTCGTAATACGAACGCGGATCGTCTGCTGGAACGTGAGCTGGACAAACATAGACTTGTGCACCCATAGTACGCAACATATCTATTTTATCTTTTGAAGATTTTGAGCTTACTGCTAAAATACATTTGTATCCTTTTAATATACTCACCATAGCAATACTGAAACCTGTGTTACCACTAGTGGTTTCGACAATTGTACTTCCAGGTTTGAGGATTCCTTTTTTCTCGGCTTGTTCAATTATATAAAGGGCAATACGGTCTTTTGAAGAGTGACCGGGATTAAATGCCTCTACTTTAGCAAAATAGTTGCCTTTCATGTTCGCCGTAATGTTGTTGAGTTTTATTAAAGGAGTGTTTCCTATTAATTGCAACACATTATCATGCGCCTGAATTTCTTCTTTCATAAAGGGAATTTTCGTTAGTAAAAGTCAGGTGTAATACCTTCATTTAAAAAACTAGGCAAAGTTACATTATTTTTTTTAATTACTCTTTAATGTTCTCTAAGTCCAGTATAAATGCATAGTCCATTGCTACTTCCTTAAGTGCTTCGAACCTTCCCGATGCACCACCGTGACCGGCATCCATATTTGTCTGTAGCAGTAATTTGTTTTTATCTGTCTTCATTTCCCTTAGTTTCGCCACCCATTTTGCTGGTTCCCAATACTGCACTTGCGAGTCGTGTAGCCCAGTTGTAACCAACAAATTAGGATACTCCTGCTTTTTCACATTATCATATGGTGAATACGATTTTATATATTCATAATAATCTTTCTCGTTCGGATTTCCCCACTCATCATATTCTCCTGTTGTTAATGGAATAGTATCATCGAGCATCGTAGTTACTACATCTACAAATGGTACTGAAGCAATTACTCCATTATATAGTTCTGGGTTCATATTTACAATAGCACCCATTAATAATCCACCAGCAGAACCACCTGACGCGTATAAATGGTCTGCAGAAGTATATCCTTCTTCAATTACATATTTTGAAGCGTCTACAAAATCGGTAAAGGTGTTTTTCTTTTTCAGTAGTTTTCCGTCCTCGTACCACTGTCTTCCTAAATATTCCCCACCGCGAACGTGTGCAATGGCAAAAATAAATCCTCGATCCATTAGGCTTAAGCGTACGGTTGAAAAATAAGGATCGATTGTGGAACCATAGGATCCATAAGCATATAAGAGAAATGGATTGCTGCCATCTTTTTTAATTCCTTTGCGAGACACTAACGAAATTGGAATTTTGGTGCCATCTTCCGCTGTGGCCCAAATACGCTTAGATTCGTAGTTATCTTTTTCGAACTTTCCGCCTAATACTTCTACTTCTTTCTTTACCGTCTTTTGGCGAGTTTTCATGTTGAAATCTACTACCGAAGCTGGTGTAATCAACGAATTATAGCCGTAGCGTAAAGTATCGGTTTCAAATTCTCGGTTTTGTATGGTATAGGCTGTATAGGTTTCATTATCGAACGGCAGATAGTAATCATCCGTTTCGTCCCAACGCATGATACGTATTTTATTTAAGCCGTTGTTACGTTCACTTACCACCAAATAATCTTTAAAGATGTCGATATCTTCCAACAACACTGTTTCTCTATGCTCTATAACATCTTTCCAATTTTCTTTCAGGGTTTTGTTTTCAGGTGTTTTCATCAACTTAAAGTTGGTCGCACCGTCTTTATTGGTTAGCACATAAAAGTCTGCTCCGAAATGTGAAATATTGTATTCTAATCCTCTTTCACGCGGTTGAAAAACTTTAAAAGTTCCATCTGGATTATCTGCTTCCAGAATTTGATACTCTGAAGTTAACGTGCTATTACTCCCAATTACGAGGTATTTATCAGATTTTGTCTTATATATATAGGTAATATACGTTTCGTCTTCTTCGGTATATATTAATTCATCGCTACTTGCTTCAGTTCCTCTTTTATGTCTGAAAATTTCATTAGAACGCAGCGTTTGTGGATCTTTTCGGGTGTAAAATAGTGTTTCACTGTCATTAGCCCACGTAGAGCCTCCAGTAGTATTCGCAATTGTTTCAGAAAGAATTTCACCTGTTTCTAAATTTTTGACATGAAGTTTATATTGCCTTCTACTTACCGTATCCACTCCAAAAGCAACCCATTTATTATCTGGGCTTACGTTTATTCCTCTCAAGTTATAATAGGAATGGTCCTTAGCCATATTATTTACATTAAACAAAATCTCTTCTTCTGCTTGTAAAGAACCTTTTTTACGAGCATAGATTGGGTAATCATTCCCAGTTTCAAAACGTGTAATGTAGTAATAGCCATTATAAAAATAGGGAACCGACTCATCATCTTCTTTAATTCGGCTTTTCATTTCTTCAAAAAGATCTTTCTGAAACGCTTTGGTATGTTCCGTCATCTTTTCATAAAAATCGTTTTCCCGTTCCAGGTAATCAATCACTTCTTCATTTTCACGATCGTTAAGCCAGTAATAATTGTCAACACGGGTATCACCATGCATTTCAAGATTCTTAGCAATTTTAGCAGCTTTAGGTGGGGTTATCTCCATATTCTCTTCGGAAGTTTTATCTGTTTTACAAGAAACGGCAAAAATAAGGCATACCATGGAAACAACTATAGGTTTTTTCATCTTTAAAAGGTTGATTATTACCTAAGCAAATTAGTAAATTTGTACCAAACCTAAAACAAAAAGTTATGTTCGGAGATATGATGGCTAAATTAAAAGAAGCCCAAGAAAAAGTAGCAGCAACTAAAAAACGCTTAGATACCGTTCTTCTTGATGAAGAAAGCAATGACGGATTATTAAAAATTACGATAACGGCCAATCGAGAAATCAAAAAAATTGAAATCGACGATTCTTTATTAGAAGATAAAGAGCAATTAGAAGATTATCTAGTTGTCAATCTCAACAAAGCTATTAAAAAAGCAACCGATGTTAATGAAGCTGAAATTGGTGCCGTTGCCAAAGAAGGCATGCCAAATATCCCAGGAATGGATATGTTTAAGTAATAAAAAAGAGCCTTGTAAAATTTTTACAAGGCTCTTATATACTGTTTTATCAATCTAGATTATATATGCTCTTCTAGAAAAGTAAAATGTTTACTAGTATCACGTGATGGACTATAACCTGAAATACTACCCACTTCATTCCCTTTTGGATTTAGCATTACTATTTTAGGAAACGTCTGTTGCTTATTATACTTACTAATTATCGTTTTGTTATAGTCTAGTTGTTCTTGGCTAAGTAAATCTACTTTTCTAGGATAGTCTATTACAACTAACACTAAACTTTCTGCTTTATGTCTAAACTCGGGACTTTCAAAAAAGTCTTCTTTGAGTTTTTTGCAAGGTGCGCACCAATCACTTCCAGTAAAATATATTAAAGTAGGTTTATTTAGCTCTTTTGAAAGGGTTTGTGCTTCTTCCAAATTAGTGTGCCAATTTAATTTACTACTCTTCATCTGTGCTGTTGCCATTGTAGTAATAAAAATAAATGCAATTAAGATAACACGTTTCATAGTCTTCTGTTGTTTTCAGTTAAAATAAGCACATATAATGCCAAATAAAAATAAACAACGTAGATTTATTATTATAAGTACTTGTTTTAACATTAATGTTAGTCAATTTTATAATATCTTTTAGGTATTCATCATTAATACTAGATTTTTAGCGCAAATATTATAACTGTTTTTTTCTGATGATTGATGTTAAACATTGATTAAAATTCTGTAATGAAATAGGTTATAACTTTAGAGTATGGTTTTTTTTTCGGATATTTAAGTACTTAAAACAAGTTTAACTATAAATAAGAAACATGTTCGAATTAAAGAAAAAAGGAGATCAATATCATTTCAACTTAAAAGCAAGTAACGGGCAAGTGATTTTAACTAGTGAAATGTATAACTCAAAGGCATCCGCAAAAAATGGAATTGAGTCTATTCAAAAAAATTGTGGCGACGATGCTCGTTATGAAAAGAAAACTGCTAAAAACGGAAAATTTCATTTCAATTTAAAATCCACAAACGGACAAATTATCGGCAGTAGCCAAATGTATTCTGCTGAAAGCGGAATGAACAACGGTATTGAATCTGTAAAGAAAAATGCTCCGGGAGCAGAGGTGAAAGAAGTTGAGTAAACATCTTTTTACTTTAAAACTAAAAAAAGCTCCTTATATAGGAGCTTTTTTTTAGTTACTTATATTGTCTCAAAACTTCCAAAAAACGCTTGTGCATCGCATTGGTATAATCCAAATGGGTTACTACACGAAGTTTTCCTTGTCCCATATTGCTTATTACAATGTCTTGATTTTGTAGGTCATCCATAAACTTTTCTTCGGAAAAGCCTTCATTCAAGTAAAAGATAACAATATTAGTCTCTGTAGGTTCTACTGTTGAAACGTAGGATTGCTTTCTTAAGGTCTCAGCTATTTCCGAAGCTTTTTTATGGTCTTCTGCTAATCGTTCAATATGATTTTCAAAAGCATATAATCCCGCTGCTGCCATAAAGCCTATTTGGCGCATACCACCACCTAACACTTTCCTAACGCGCATGGCATTTTGTATCAGTTCTTTTTTTCCAAGTAACAGCGTTCCTAATGGAGTACCCATTCCTTTACTTAAGCAAATGGTTAACGTATCAAATATTTTCCCGTAGTCTTTTGGGTTTTCTTTTTTGGCTACGATTGCATTCATTAATCTAGCGCCATCCAAATGCAGCCCCAAATTGTGTTTATCACAGACTTTTCGAATTTTCTTTATTTCTTCAAAAACGTAACACGCTCCTCCCCCTTTGTTGGTAGTATTTTCCAAGCAAACCAAGGTAGTCAATGGACTGTGGTAAAAATCTGGCGGATTGATGTTTTCTTCCACTTGTGCAGCGGTAATCATTCCACGATCACCATCAACCAATTTACAAGACACACCACTGTTAAACGAGGCGCCACCGCCTTCATAATTAAAAACATGCGCCCATTTATCGCAAATTAACTGTTCACTAGGCTGAGTATGTAGCTTTATAGCAGCTTGATTGGCCATACTCCCCGTTGGGAAAAAGAGGGCTTCGTCCATACCAAAAAGATCGGCTACATAGTTTTCTAATTTGTTTACGGTAGGGTCTTCTTTATACACATCGTCCCCTACTTCGGCTTCCATAATGGCTTGCAACATTTCTTTTGTAGGTTTTGTGACGGTGTCACTGCGTAGGTCAATTTTCATGCAGGTATATTTTATTGTCTTTTTAATTTATCTGCTGTTTCTGAAATTACAGCATCTATCATTTTATCTAGGGCAATTAATTTTAATTGCTGATTATACTCATAATTGAGATTACTTTGTTTAGAAGCGTTTGTTACATCAAACTCCTTAAACTTTTTTGTAAAGGTACCCATTGGCGTTGTAAAAGAAAACTTATGCGAACACGGATATACTTCTGTTCTTTGTGTTGGCACATTTTCAGGGTCTGCTACTTCGTATTCTTTAACCGAATTATTTTTAAGCGCTTCTTTATGCTTCAGAAAAAAATCAAATATATCGTTATCATTGATTTTCAATCTTTTAAAAGCACCGCAATTATCAGCTTTGGTAATATGGGTTACACCGTCTTTTTGCCAAAATAAATAGTATTCACTAAAATTTCCGCTGGTAAAACATTTTTCCTCTTTATTCATCGTAATAATTCGAGTATCCCCTAAACAGGTGCGATTAGTAAAGAAGTAATTTTCTACATTTTGATTATCTAATGTTTTAGTTATTTCAGAAATAATTGAATTCGGTTTCATTTCCGTATTTTTTTGGGCAATACTAATGGTACTTATAAGTACGGTAAGTAGTAAAAAGTAAGGTTTCATAACAAATTGATGTATTTGGTTAGTACGATTTAAAGTTATAAAAATAGGCTGAAATAATTTCCGCTTGCCGAGTTAAATCCTATTTTTGTTTTTCTGAAAGAAATTTTAAACAAACCAAACACTATATGATTACGAACGATCAACTCCAAGACCTTAAGGATCGCCTGGATTCTTTGAGGCAGTATCTTTGACGTAGCCGGAAAACGAATAGAAATACAAAACGAAGAAGAAAAAACTTTTGATCCCAATTTTTGGGATAACCCTCAAGAAGCCGAAGTATTTATGCGTCAACTTCGAAATAAAAAAAAGTGGGTAGAAGATTATGAAGAAGCCGTTAACTTTACGGAAGATGCCGAAGTAATTTACGAATTTTTTAAAGAAGGCGAAGGCGAGGCGGAAAACGTTGAAAACCGCTATGATAAAGCCCTAAAAGCCATCGAGTCGCTTGAGTTTAAAAACATGCTGAGCGAAGAAGGTGACGATTTAAGTGCCGTTTTGCAGATTACAGCCGGTGCTGGTGGTACCGAAAGTTGCGATTGGGCTAGTATGCTGATGCGTATGTACTTAATGTGGGCTGAAAAAAATGGGTTTAAAGTTAAAGAGCTTAACTACCAAGAAGGCGATGTAGCCGGGATAAAAACCGTAACACTCGAAATTGACGGCGAATATGCTTTTGGTTGGCTAAAAAGCGAGAACGGTGTGCATAGATTGGTGCGCATCTCCCCATTTGATAGCAACGCTAAGCGCCATACTAGTTTCGCTAGTGTGTATGTATATCCTTTGGCCGATGATTCTATAGAGATTGATGTAAGTCCTGGAGATATATCATGGGATTTTGCACGAAGTAGCGGCGCTGGAGGGCAAAACGTGAATAAGGTTGAAACTAAAGCTATTTTAACACACAAACCTTCTGGGATTGTTATACATAATTCTGAAACACGCTCTCAACTAGAAAACCGCCAAAAAGCCATGCAAATGTTGAAATCGCAGTTATACGAAATAGAACTTCGGAAACAACAAGAGCAGCGTGCCGAAATAGAAGACAGCAAAATGGCAATAGAATGGGGATCCCAAATACGAAACTATGTGTTGCATCCTTATAAGTTAATTAAAGACGTTCGTACTGGCCACGAAACTGGAAATACCGATGCTGTTTTAGATGGTGACTTAGATGACTTTTTAAAGGCCTATTTAATGAATAGTGGGCAAAAGGAAAAGAGTGATGAGCTTTAATAGTGTTCAGTACGCAGTTTTCAGTTGGCAGCGTCAATATCAATAAGCAGCAATTATTTTAAAATACAGTTCAAGCCATGAAACTTAAAAAAAGAAGAAAGCTTGTAGAATATGTAAACATACTAGACAGGCCTATTTCATTTAATCCTTTTCTATTTAGCCGAAATTTTTTACTGTGGGCACTGTTAGGATTACTGGGTGGCGTTATTGCAGGGGTGTATTGGATTGTTTTAGAGTTTTTAACTCATCAAATTGCTTTTTTTGAAGGCTGGCAAGTAATTCCGGCAATGGCAATATCTGGGTTATTGGCTGGTATTGTTATTCATCTTATTGGTGACCCCGGAGAAATACAGTTAATCGTCAACAACATTCGCTTTAATAAAGGAAAGTTGGATCCAAAGAATAATCCATCGATGATTCTTTCTTCCTTGCTTTGTGTAGCCTCTGGGGGAAGTTTAGGTCCAGAGGCACCGTTGGTACAAGTTACAGGATCTACTGGAACGTGGCTAGGGAAAGTTTTTCGCTTAAAAGGAGAAGACCGACGCTCATTAAGTATTGCTGGGATGGCTTCTGGTTTTACCGCTTTGTTTGGAGCACCATTAGGTGGAAGTTTGTTTTCACTAGAAATATTACACCACAAACACGCTGTAGAGTATTACAAGGCCATTATCCCTGCTTTTGTAGCAAGTTGCTTTAGTTATGTAGTTTTTGCTTTAATTATTCATTTAGGACTCGGCCCTACTTGGGAGCTACCCGCTTATGAAATGGAATCGACTTATGATTTTCTATTTGCTGTCCTGTTTGCTTGTTCAGCTGCGGTACTGGCGTGGTCATTTATTTTCTGCACTAAGTTTTTAAAGAATATTTTTGGAAAACTACACGTCCCCATCTATATAAAAACATTACTTGGTGGTATAATATTGGGGATAATTGCTTTTTACCTACCTATAACACGATATTTTGGACATCACGAAATAAACGAATTATTATCTAATGATTACTCTATTACATTATTAACTGCTATACTTATATTTAAAATTATAGCTATTTCAGTAACGGTTACTTCGGGTTGGCGTGGTGGTTTTATAATTCCGTTATTTTTTGTCGGGGCAACGTTAGGATTGTTAATACATCAAGTATTTCCTTCCGTAGATGTATCGTTGGCGGTTATTTGCTGTATGGCATCGGTTAACGCTTGTGTTACCCGAACCCCTATGAGTACTACTATTCTATTAGCTACATTAACTGGGTTTACTTATTTTATTCCTATTTTGTTTGCTAGCTTAACAGGCTATTTTTTAGCACCACGAATTCCTTTTATCAGTTCACAAATGGATAAAAAGGTAAAGGAATGATTTTGTTTGTGAGTAGTTTAAAAAAAAACAAAGAGAACAAAATGTAAAATCACATTTTAATTCTCTTTGCTATCATAATTCTTTAATGAGTATTATCTCTCTAAGTTCAATGGGTATATTCTCAGCTGTTTTAACTTTAGCACCCCAATTATGATTTTATAAATATAGTAATAAATTTTAAAATTAATGCGATCTTTTTAATTTTTTAACATAATTACCTTACAGTAAATGTTTTTTTTAGGAAAATAGGCTGTCCTTTTTCAGTGAAACCTTCCATTATAACTTCATAAACACCTGAAATATCTGAAGTATAGCAGGTAATATTTCTGCTAGATTCGTTAAATTCTAGTTCTGGCAACCAAAGTAATTGTCTTCTATAATCAGGTACACGTTGCGACGCTTCTGAGTTATCCGTGTTTGAATATACTTGTTTAAAATATTGTTTTTTTTGTTGAATGGGTACTATTTCAACTTGCTTAACATAATTCTTTAAAGGTTTTTCGTAAAAATCATCTTCAATAGTTTCCACAACCATTACCCCTTGAAAAGTTTGCGAACCATAATAATATTTATCTTGCATTATGGCTATGCTTTCTACTTTATTAGCATTGTAATCTATTAATGTTTGATGATCCTGTACAAAAAAACCATCTACTAGTAAAAGAACAGGGGCATTGCTGCGCAAGCTATTCTCCTTTTCTCTAATTGCAAAAGTACCTTTTCCGTTTTGCCAGTCTATCCAAGCATCGTTTACTATTTCCACCATGGTTTCTTTCATAGTAGGAAAACGAGTGTATTCGTCTAAATTGTAAATGGAACTCTTTTTTTTATAAATAGAGGTATGCGGTGGAATTGTCTTTACAGTATCTGGTTTTACACTGTAATATGCATTTTCAACCTGATTGTAAACACTGCGTTCTACAATCAGATTTTTCATTTCTGGTGTGATGTAAAAATGATTAAAATCTAATGTATCAAAACTTATGGAAGCTTCGTCGTTTACTATAATTTCAAAAGTATTATCAAAATCATTAAGTACTTGCAATGCTAGGGTATTGTTTGAATACGGTCTATCGATATTAAAATAGAAGTTCCCTTCAGAATCCACGTTAGATATTTCAAAAATAAAATTATCGCCCGGGATTGATAAGGCTATCTTTTGTTTTCCAATTTTCTGGCTTTCATCTTTAGTGCTTATTTTTCCCGTAAGGATTTCTCCTCTTAACTCTGGCACTATGAGCTTGTTTTGAGGTTTAAAGTTATCGGAAACTAGATTTGTATAATCTGTAGCATGTTTTAATGAGACATGCGCAACAGTATCTATTTTTCTAACCGATAATGAGTAATCTCCCTCCGGAAGTTCCCCTCTTTCACCTTTAAAATGTAGGATTACGGGGCTTCTTTTTGCATAGTTTTTTTTATCAGTAGTGATACTAAAGCTTGAATTATTGCTGCTATTATCAATAACATTCTTTGGTCTAGTCTCATTATTTAAAAGAGTATCATTCTTTTTTGTAAGTGTACTTTGATTTCCTCTATATGGATTAATAATAGTAATGTCTTGCTGAAAATAATTATCAGGACTTTTTGATAGCATGTTCATGGTATAGGAAACAATTTTATAATTTCCTGAAGGAATTGTAGTAGGAATAAAAAAATCGCTTTGTCCAATTCCTGAAACCAAAGGTATTTTATGTTTAAAGACCGATTCTTTGTTTTCATTAATTAATTCAAGGTACGCTACTTTACTAAGGGTACTTACATTTTCGGTTTTTGAATTGAGCACATACATTTTATAATACAAATACTCGCCCACAAAAAACAAAGACGTATTTAAATGTGTAAAAATATTTTCATTTGGTATTATTGATGTGTTGAAATGCTGGCTTGCATCACGATTACTAGTCTGTGCTTGCATAAAAGCAATTGTACCAATTGTGAAAAACAATAATAGAATATGTAAAATCTTTTTATTCATATATAAAAATTAAATTATTCTTCCCAAAAGTCTGGAACTACATTCGAACCAAATACAGTACAATCTATACAAGGTGTTTGAGCTATTAAATATGGGCCAAAACCTATTTCTCGGTTTCCTGGCCCTGTTGGTTCTAAAGCAAACTTTATTAGTCCACTTTCAATTTGATTTACTAAAAGCGGCAATTCTGGTCTTGTAAGAAGACAATCATCTACAAAAGTTCCTGGAGATTCATCTTCGGCAAATAAATCTGAATAGTTAAAGAAAAGTCTTTGTGAAGATACAGAAGCTACATTGAAAATTCCAATCACCTTTTCAGTGTCATTTTCTAGTGAAACAATATTTCCCTCGATAAAACCTGGCTGAACTTGAGAAAAAAGACTTTCTGATTCTGAAAAACTCTTTAATTTTTCATAAAACCGATACGCATCTCTTGAAATAGAACTTTGTTTTACCAAAACACTATATCGCTGCGAAATAATTGGATTTATACGTTCAATAAAACGCACTTCATATCTCGACAAACGGTCTTGAGCTAATAAGTTTGTCGATGCTAATAAAATTGATTTAGATTGTTTGGTAGCATAACAAACTTCTTCTTCTCGGGTTTTAGGTACAAGCTCCACTTCTGGAGGATTAAGACTAACAACTTCTAAATTTTGTGAAGCTCTTAAAGGTGATACTATTTTATAAGTTTCTTCATACTCAAAACGGTAATAGGTTTCTTTTTCATTCGGGTTGTAACTATCAACAAAAATTGAAACACCAGTATCTCCACTTTCGTTAGTTTCCCGTTCTACATATAAATCATCTATTTGGGTAATGCTTTCTAGCGTTGTAGGGCTAGAACCATAGCTTCTGCCATTGGTTGTTGTTATAGATAATTGATAGTCACGATCCAGCTGGGCAGCAAAAGTAGTAGTTGATTGGTAAATGCCAGGCATATCAGTTTCTTCAAAAGAATATTGATTCCCCATAGAATCGGTTACTAGTACTGTTGCATTACTTTCAGCCGAAGGTCCATCCTCTTCAAACTGAAATGTACGGCTCAATGTAATGGTTTGTAGTTTTGTTTCATTAGTAATGGTAGCTTCTACTACAAGAACACTTTCAAAGCTTTCTGTTTCAAAATCAATTTCTTCTACACACCCGTAAAGAAAAAAGAACGCTAAAATCACTGAAAAAAAAGTGACCTTCTTCAGTTTCAAAATTGTATGTTGTAATTTTACTTTCATTATAAAATGAATTATTCCTCCCAAAAATCTGGTACTACATTTGTCCCAAATACAGTACAATCAACACACGGTTTTGGTGCAATTAAATAAGGGCCAAAGCCTATTTCTTCGTTCCCGGGCTCAGAAGGTTCTGCAACAAACTTTGCTCCTCCACTTCCTATTAGGTTTACCAATGATTGTAATCTAGGGCGTTTAAGATCACAATCCTCTACAAAAAGTGGTAAAGATCCATCCTGTGGTGTGAAATAATCTGAATAGTTAAAAAATATTCGTTTTGATGAAACAGCAGCTACTTCAAAAAAACCAATCACATTTTCGTTTTCATTAGTGGTTGAAAAAAGGTTCCCACTAATAAATCCTGGTTGCACTTGTGAAAATAAACTTCCTGAATCTGAAAAATTTTTTAATGTTTCGTAAAATACATACGCATCTCTAGAAATTACTAATTGCTTTACAAGCAAACTATAACGAGTGGAAATTTTTGGGTTTTCTCGGCTTAAAAAACGTACTGGAAACCGAGATAATCGATCTTCGCTAAGCGTATTTGTATTAGCCAATAGTATAGCAGTGGAAGGAACTGTATTATAGCAAGTAAATTCCTCCCGATTTTTTGGCACTAATTTCACTTCTGGCGGACTGTAGGTAACTACTTCTAAATCTTTATCGGTAAAATACTGGGAAACTATTTTATAGGTCTCCTCATATTCAAAACGATAATAAGTCCCTTCTTCAGTTGAGTTATTACTATCAACAAAAATTGAAACACCAAGTTCTCCACTTTCGTTAGTTTCTCGTTCAGCATATAAATCATCAATTTGAGTTGTACTTTCTAAAGCGGTTGGGTTAGAACCATAGGTCCTGCCATTAGCCGTTATTATGGACAACTCGTAATCACGATCAAGCTGAGCAGAGAAGGTAGTAGTTGATTGGTAAACACCTGGCACATCTGTTTCTTCAAAAGAATATTCATTTCCCATAGAATCGGAAACCAATACTGTTGCATTTGTTTCGGCCGAAGGTCCATCCTCTTCAAATTGAAATGTGCGGCTTAGTGTAATTGTCTGTAGTTTTGTTTTATTGGTAATAGTAGCTTCTACTACAAGAGCGCTTTCAAAAGTTTCTGTTTCAAAATCAATTTCTTCTATACATCCATGGAGAAAGAAGACTGCAAAAACAATTGAAAAGAGTGTAGCTCGCTTCAACATTGAATTTTTATGTCGTAATCCTTCTTTCACAATAATTTAAAACTTAAAATTATACGTTATCGTTGGTACTGGAATGGAAAAAATAGAGCTTTGATACGCTTTTATTTCTCCATTATCTGTTACAAAAAAGACAGAATATGGATTGCTACGCCCTAACACATTATACACCGAAATATTCCAAAAGCTATGCGCTAGCTTATCCAATTTATGGTTTCCTTCAAAATTAATGCTTAAATCTAACCGATAATAATCTGGTATTCTAAATTCATTTCGGTCACTATACAGCACAAATTCGGAGTTATTTATCACATAGCTTCCTACAGGATACGTAATAGGACGTCCCGTTTGGTATACAAAGTTGGCAGAAAGACTAAAACGCTCTGTTAATTTATAATTGGCAACTACGCTTATATCGTGCGGTTTGTCATAATTTGAAGGGAAAAAATCACCGTTATTTATTCGTTCTTCCTTAAACTCACTATCTAATTTAAGAAAAGAACGAGAATAACTATAACTTAACCAACCATTTAACTTCCCTGTTTTTTTTCTAACCAAAAACTCGAGGCCGTAGGCTTTTCCTTCACCCTGCAATAACTCTGTTTCTACATTTTCGTTTAGTAAAAGCTGGGCACCTGTTTTAAAGTCTAAAATATTTTTAGACGTTTTATAGTATCCTTCTAGGCTTACTTCGTATTTATTGGAGTCAAAATTATAATAAAACCCTAAACCATATTGGTTGGCTCTTTGTGGTTCAATATTTAAATCAGAAAGCTTCCAAGTATCCGTAGGTGATATTGTTGTATTGTTGGATAAGGTATGAATATATTGTATAGTATTATTGAAACTCGCTTTTACCGAAAACTCTGGGTTAAAAGAATACCGTGCAGAAACACGTCCCTCCAGCCCTCCATAAGTTTCAATAGTTTCATTATTATTGTAACTAAGTGTATCGGTTACCGTGGCATCACTTAACGGAACACCTTCCAAATAACTTCGTTGTGTAGCCTCCCCAAGTGCTGCAAAAGTTGAATACCTAATACCAGCATTAAGCTCTATTTTTTCATTTACTGTAAAGTTATCTGACAAAAACACAGCGCTCTCTAACCCTCTCTCTTTTGGTATTTTTAAAGGGTCTACAATAGAACTATTTTGTGAGGGTTGTATCTCGCCCGGTTGCACATTGTACAATTTTGTAGAAATACCATAGTCTAATGTGTGCTTATTGTTCAGTTTTGAATCAAATCTTAATTTTAGTTGGGTTTCGTTAATGCTGTAGCCTAGATCAAAATCGGTATCTGTTGGGCCGTCGTATTCAATATCATATTTATATTCACTATTTAACAACAATAAACTTCCCTTGTTCTCCTCGTTAAACCTATGATTCCACTGTAAAGAAACCAACCGGTTGCTATACCCAAACAACGAATCTGAAGTAATGCTATACCGGTCCTTACTATAATACCCTGTGGCTTTTATTTCGTTATTTTCATTTATTTGGTGGTTGTATTTTACAATGGCATCATAAAAAGAAGCTTCGCTATTCTTTAAAGATTCTTCATCGAGTGAATTCAAAATCCAATCTGAATAGGTTGCCCGAACTCCAGCCATAATTCCAGCTTTATCTTTAACTATCGGAGTTTCTAATGTCAAGTTAGCCGTTACCGGACCAATAGAGCCTTCGCCTGAAAACTTTTCTGTGTTGGCATCTCGGGTAGAAATATCGAAAACCGAAGAAAGTCTTCCGCCATATTCGGCAGGAATACTCCCTTTATAGATATCCACATTACCAGAAGTAAACGGATTAATGGAAGAAAATATTCCGAAGAAATGAGAAGGATTGTAAATAACACCTTCATCTAAAAGAATTAAGTTTTGATCTGCTTTTCCACCTCTAACGTTATACCCGGTTGCTCCTTCCCCAGCATTTGAAATACCCGGAAGGGTCGTTGCTACCTTTAAAATATCACGTTCTCCTAAAACCAACGGAATGTTTTTAATTACTTTTACATCGATGGTTTCTGCACCGGTTTCTGCTTTTGTAACATTGTTATCTGCTTCGTTTTCTAAAAAAACCTCCCCTAGCATTTCGTAATCTTCATTTAGTTCCATATCGAGTCTACCATCATTATAGATAATCACTCTTTTTTGCACATCTTCAATACCAATTAATTTGGTCTCTAACATACTGACACCCGGACGTAATGAAATAGAATAAAAACCATCATCACTTGTAGTGGTTCCAGTACTACTACCTTGTACTAAAATAGCAAGATCTGCAATAGGTTTTCCGGTCAATGAATTAGTTACATATCCGCTTAAAGTATATCTATTACGAGAGTTCCCTTGGTTTTCTTTACCAATACGTACCGTTTCTATTGGTGTGCTTTTCTTTGGTTTTTCTTGATTGTAAAATATTGGAGAATACGCTTCAGTCACCTCTTTTTCAATTGCAATTGTATCTATCTCTTCCGTCGGAAAAAACCCTTCGGGAAGCTTGTCGTAGACCAAACTGTTTTGGGTAAGTATAATTCGCTTATCCTTGGTGATATAATAGTTTAAAACTGTTTTGTCTAACAGTTCGATCAACAAAGTATCCATTGTTGTATTATCAAAATTCCCGCTTACTGTCTTGCCTTCTAGCCATTTATCTAAGTAAAAAAAATGATACTCTGTTTGCTTTTCTATAGTGCTTAGTGCTTCTTTTAATGGAGTATTATTAAATGAAACTGATACGGTACTAGTATCCTGTGCTACACTAACTTGAACAAAGAAAAGTAGCATAAAAAAGATACTGAATGTAATCTGGACTTTATTTATTGTTTTTTTGATAGTAGTGTGTTTATTTGTTTAGCATAAGCAAGAATAACAGCATCTGGGTTATCTCTTTGTACTGAACCATCTATCCCTATAGAATTAATTTCTTCCTTAAAATCTGGAAACAACTTAATAAAATCCCGTTTGTTTTTAACAGAGTAATAGTTGCCTTGATAAAGAAGAAAATAATAGGACTTTATAGGTTTATATTGGTAACTAAGCTTTTTTCTCCTTATACGCTTTAGTCTTTTTTTTCTATGTTTTTTTAAAACTGCAAGTTGAGAGGTTTCTAATATCTCTTCATAAAAGCCAGAAAACGCATCCCCATTTTCAGTAGTCTTGTTTACTATATTTTTAAACGTCCTATTTTTGATACTAAAGGAGTTTATGAGTTCTTTGAAGGGTTGTAAAATTGTAGTTCCGTTCTCACCTATTAATTGTAGAATTACCTTATCATTAAAAACATCATACTTTAAAGTAATATCATAATAGGTTTGCCCATCATAATCTATACTTCCAGATTGAAAACCATTATGGTATAAAAATTTTTTAAATGTACCCTTAGCTTTTTCAATATCAATATATGCTACGCCATTGTATAGCCCTGTGTTCTCCACACCAATGGTATTATCAAACCAATTATATTGTTTTTCAGTGTCTAAGCCTTGTGCGGTTACATATAAATTTGACAATAAAATTAATGGTAAAAGGCACAGTTTATTCCAATTCATAAGTACTAAATTACCCAAAGTTTTATTAAACAGTAGGTTAATTTTTAAAAAATATTTGCACATAAATCCACAAAACATTATAACATTCTTAAAAACAAACAAGTTTATTTGTTATATAACTAGTATTTCTAAAAAATAATTAAAAACTGAAATTAACTATCTTCTTTTCTTTTTTTACATTGTGATGTATTTAGCTTTTAATATCTATGATAGAATCAAGGTTATTTGATGTGGTAATTATAGGTGCTGGTCCTGCCGGGTGTGCGAGTGCCTATCAATTAGCCGAAAGTGGTTTAACGATTGCTGTACTTGATAAAGACGTTTTTCCACGTGATAAAGTTTGTGGTGATGCACTAAGTGCAGATGTAACAAATCAGTTTCACCGGATGGACTCTGCACTAGCTGAAGCATTTTTGAAGCAAAACCCAAAGAAAGCATCTAATGGCGTTCGGTTTTTTGCACCAAATCATAAAAGCTTAGATATTCCTTTTAAAAACCCAAAGTACAAAGAAGCAGCAGGATTTGTCATGAAACGATTAGATTTTGATGCTTTTTTTGCTGAAGAAATTAAAAAGGTACCTAACATTAAAGTTTTTGAAAACCATAAAGTAAAAGCAATTGAAATTAAAGAAAATTCCGTTTTTATTGAAACCTCACAATCCATTTTTCAAACAAAAATAATCATCGGTGCAGATGGCGCAAATTCTATTGTTAACAGGAAGCTTAGTCTCAACAAAATAGATAAAAAATACCATAGCGGAGGCCTACGTCAATATTTTAAAAATGTAACAGGTCTAAATGAATCCGGATTTATCGAACTTCATTTTTACAAAGAAATACTTCCTGGCTACTTTTGGGTGTTCCCTTTGCCAGACAACAAAGCCAATGTTGGTTTAGGAATACTTTCCAGCGAAATAAGCAAGCAGAACATACACTTAAAAGAAAAATTTACTCACCTACTAAATAATCATCCCAACTTAAAAGACCGATTTAAAAACGCAAAGCCATTGGAAGACATTAAAGGGTTTGGACTTCCGTTAGGCTCTAAAAAGAAACAACTTTCCGGAAATCGATTTCTATTATTGGGCGATGCCGCAAACCTGATCGACCCATTTACAGGCGAAGGAATTGGAAACGCCATTCGCAGTGGCCGTATTGCTGCCACACATATTGAAGAAGCTTTTAAAACAAATCGTTTTGATGCTGATTTCAACAAAAAATACGATACTAAAATTTACCAAGCTATGTGGAAGGAACTTCGGGTGAGCAAATCGCTCCAAAATCTGCTTAAATACCCTTGGCTTTTCAATTTCTTGGTAAAAAAAGCCAATAAAAACAAATCGGTGCAACTTTTATTAACTTCGATGCTTGACGATGTAAATCTTAAAAAAGAATTGGTAAAGCCAAGTTTTTATGTGAAGCTTCTTTTCAATTTTTAATACGTATATTCCCCTTATATGAAACCAGCCACTGTAGCTCAACTTAAAAAAGAATTAAAATTCCGATCTTCCGATGAGTTGGAAGAACTTTGCCTCCGTCTGGCTAAATTCAAAAAAGAGAATAAAGAGCTCCTCACCTATTTATTGTTTCAATCGCATAACGAAGAAACATATATAGAAAGCGTAAAACAAGTTATTGACGAAGGTTTTTCAACTATAAACACAAACAGCTATTATTATATGAAGAAAACCGTTCGGAAAGTATTGCGAATGGTCAAAAAATACATTCGGTATTCAAAGAAAAAGGAAACCGAAGTAGAACTGCTTTTGTATTTTTGTGAACAGTTGAAAGATTTGAGGCCTTCAATAAAAAGAAATAAAACATTGACAAATTTATATGAACGGCAACTAACGCTCGTTAAAAAAATAATTACAGAGCTGCACGAAGACCTACAGCACGATTATACATTAGAAATAGAAGAATTAAATTTATAAAATACTATGACAACTATATATCACAACCCCAGATGTAGTAAATCTCGCCAAACACTTCAGTTATTGGAAGAAAAAAATGAAGACCTAAATATTGTGAAATATTTGGAAGAGCCACCTACAAAGGAAGAACTAAAGAGAATCCTTGAGTTACTGAATATCAAACCGATTGCTTTAATTCGGAAAAATGAACCAATTTGGAAGGATAATTTCAAAGGAAAAGATTTGTCCCAAGAAGAAGTTCTAGAAGCTATGATAAAACATCCTAAATTAATAGAACGTCCTATTGTTGTAAAAGGTGCTAAAGCTAGTATTGGCAGACCTCCAGAGAATGTTTTATCTATATTATAACTACTGTTTTTTTATTTAACAGAATTTTAGGAAAAACAGACTAAACCCACACGTATTTTCGCAGTCCAATCCAGTAAAACCGACTATGAAACTATACCCTCTTGTACTTGCACTCCTTTGCAGTACTTTTTTATTAGCCCAAAACAAAAAACCAGAATCCGTAACCATTAGCGGAAAAATTATAGAAGAAGGATCTAACATTCCTTTAGAATATGCAACAGTTTCTTTTACCAATGCACAAGGAAAAGTTGCCAATGGAGGAATTACCGATACAAATGGTATGTATTCTCTTAAAGTTCCGCCAGGAATTTATACAGTTAAGTATGAATTTATTTCCTATGAGACTAAAGAAGTGCCAAATAAACAACTGAGAAAGGACACAACGCTTCCAACTGTTGCCTTGGCATTAGATACTGAAAGCTTAGACGAAGTTGTTATCCGTGCCGAAACGACCGAAGTACAGGTAAGGTTAGATAAAAAAATATATAATATTGGTAAAGACCTTACCACAAGTGGAGCAACGGTAAGTGATGCCTTAAATAACGTACCATCGGTAAATGTTGATGTGGAAGGCGCCATTAGCTTACGAGGAAATGAAAATGTTCGTATTCTAATAAACGGAAAACCATCTGCTATTGCAGGTTTTGGTTCTACCGATGCGTTACGTCAACTTCCTGCCGAAGCTATTGAACGTGTAGAGGTTATTACATCACCATCTGCCAGATATGACGCTGAAGGTACCGCAGGAATTCTAAATATTATTCTGAAGAAAGAGAAAACCCTTGGACTGAACGGTTCTATTTCTGCAAATATAGGTGTTCCAACCAGTAGTGGTATTTCAGGAAACATAAACCTTAGGACAGATAATTTTAATATATTCAACACCACCAGTGTCCGGTATCGAGATGCGCCTGGTAATGCTTTTTTTGACAACCAATATTTCCCCACAACCTTTACAGATCCAGATACAGGAGAGGAAGTTACAACAGATCCAACTTTTGATCGTGTTATTGAAGATAGAGATTACGATCGCTTAAACAGAGGATTTAATACCAACTTAGGTATAGAGTATTTTTTAACAGATCGTTCATCAATTACAGCTAGCGGGTTTCTTCGTTTGGGTGATGATGAAGATTTAACGACTAATAATGCGAGAAAATTTAGCAATGGAGTCCTTCAAGAAACAACAGTTCGTGAAGAATTTGAAACGGAAGAAGATGTGAGTTATCAGCTTTCATTAAACTATGTAAATAACTTTGATGATAATGGCCATAAACTTACTGCAGATTTTCAATATGAAAACGATAGCGAAGAGCAACGATCTTTTATTACGGAACAACGATTAATCCCTTCAGCTTTTGATTTTCCTTCTGAAGATATTTTAACTTATGAAGACCAAGAAGAATTTTTAATTCAAGCAGACTACGTGCTACCTCTTGGTGAAAACGCACAATTCGAAGCTGGATATCGCGGAAATTTTGAAAATGAAGTAACCGATTACAACTTAAATCAAGAAAATAACAATGGTGTTTTTGTAAGAAATGATACCCTTTCAAACATTTTTGATTATACTGAAAACGTAAACGCGGTTTATACGCAGTACGGAAACAAATTCGGTAAGTTCTCTTTCTTATTAGGATTACGCCTTGAAAACACACAACTTAAGGGTGAAATACAATCAAACCTTGATGAAGATGCCTTTTCTGAAGCATTGGGAGTTGATATTGACACCAACTTCGATAAAAACTATTTAGGCCTCTTCCCTACTGTTAACTTAATCTACGAATTAGCCGAACGCGAAAATATTACTTTAGGGTACAATAGAAGAATTAACCGTCCAAGAGGGTGGTTTATCAACCCATTCCCTTCACGCTCTAGTGTTACCAATGTATTTCAAGGAAACCCTGATTTAGATCCAGCGTACGCAAGTGCTTTCGATTTAGGGTATTTAAAACGATGGAAAAAAATAACGCTTACTTCTTCCATTTACTATCAACATGAAACTGATTCATTTGAGCGTATTCAAGAACAAACTGGTCAAGTAATAAATGGTGTTAATGTAGTACGTACTATCCCAATTAACCTTTCTACAAACGAGCGTTACGGTTTTGAAGCCGGTATACTTTACAATCCATTAAAGTGGTTACGTCTTAACGGAAGTTTCAACTATTTTACTTTTAAAAGTGATGGTAGTTTTAATAGTATTGAATATGGAACCGAAAACAATAGCTGGTTTGCCCGTGCGAGTGCCAAAGTGAGTCTTCCATGGAAAATTGATTGGCAGACAAATGGTTTTTACAGAGGCCCACAAAACAATGCACAAACAGAATCTGAAGGAATTCTATCCATTAATCTTGCTTTTAGTAAAGATATAATGGACGATAATGGTACCATTGGTGTAAATGTTAGTGATTTACTGAATTCTCGTAAACGAAATTCATTGACCGTTACAGATTCTTTTATTAGTGATAGTGAATTTCAATGGAGACAACGTAGTGTGAATTTATCGTTTACCTATAGATTTAATCAGAAAAAACAACGCCAACGTAGTCGTGATCAACAAGGAGGAAATGGTGATGATGAAGGCGGTGACTTTGAAGGATAAAATATTTAGTATATAGACAAAAAAAAGGAAGCCGTTTGGCTTCCTTTTTTAATATTGTACGTTTAAAGCTTAAGCTTCTTCTCTTTCTTTCTTTTTTGCTTCGCGCTTTAGTTTCCAGTTTTCATATAATGATCCCCCAATCCAATACGGAAGGATAGCCATTAAAAAAATCATTAACCAAAACCCGATAGTTAATATAGTTAGAAAAGCTAAAAAGCCTAAATATTGATTGAAGTCGAACATGATAAATCGTGATTTTTATTTAACGCATCAAAGATAGTAGGATTTTTTCAAAAAAAACAATAAAAAGAAGCTATTTATTCACACATAATTAACGACCTATCCTTGAGTAAAGCCCTTGATTTAACTAACTTTGCGTAGTTTCTTAAAAAATTAAATTTCAACCTATTATGGATTACAGAATAGAAAAAGATACGATGGGCGAAGTAAAAGTCCCTGTCGATAAATTGTGGGGTGCACAAACAGAACGCTCCCGAAACAACTTTAAAATAGGCAAACCAGCCTCTATGCCACTTGAAATTGTATATGGATTTGCGTACTTGAAAAAAGCAGCAGCGTATACTAATTCTGAATTAGGGGTTCTTTCAGAAGAAAAAAGAGATTTGATAGCCAAAGTTTGTGATGAAATTTTAGCCGGCAAGCACGATGATCAATTTCCATTGGTAATCTGGCAAACAGGAAGTGGTACACAAAGTAATATGAATGTAAATGAAGTGATTGCTAACCGTGCTCATCAAATTGCAGGAAATAAAATTGGAGAAGGTGATAAAACGTTACAGCCCAATGATGATGTAAATAAATCGCAATCGTCAAACGATACATTCCCAACCGGAATGCACATTGCTGCATATAAAAAGCTGATTGATGTGACTATTCCTGGTGTAGAACAGCTACATAAAACCCTTCAAAATAAATCGAAAGAATTTGAAGATGTTGTAAAAATTGGTCGTACCCATTTAATGGATGCCACTCCCCTAACCTTAGGACAAGAGTTTAGTGGGTATGCTTCTCAATTAGAACACGGCTTAAAAGCTTTAAAAAATACATTGCCACACCTTTCTGAACTAGCATTAGGAGGAACGGCTGTAGGTACTGGACTGAACACGCCTGATGGCTATGCCAAGAAAGTAGCAGAATATATAGCAAAATTTACCGAGCTTCCATTTATAACTGCTGAAAACAAGTTTGAAGCATTAGCAGCACACGACGCAATTGTAGAGTCACACGGAGCGTTAAAGCAACTAGCGGTTTCTTTAAATAAAATAGCAAATGATGTAAGAATGCTTGCAAGTGGTCCTCGAAGTGGAATTGGAGAAATAACCATTCCAGCAAACGAGCCAGGATCTTCTATTATGCCTGGAAAAGTAAATCCTACTCAATGTGAAGCATTGACCATGGTCTGTGCCCAAGTTATGGGTAATGATGTTGCTGTGACGGTTGGCGGCATGCAGGGTCAATACGAATTGAACGTATTTAAACCTGTAATGGCAGCTAATTTATTACACTCTGCTGAATTGTTAGGAGATGCTTGTGTTTCGTTTGAAGAACATTGCGCTAACGGAATTGAAGCAAACACAGAAGTTATTGAAAGACAACTAAACAACTCATTAATGCTAGTAACAGCTCTTAATACAAAAATAGGTTATTATAAAGCTGCAGAAATAGCTAATACAGCTCACCAAAACGGAACGACGTTGAAAGAAGAAGCAATAAATTTAGGATATGTTACCGCTGAAGAATTTGATAAGTGGGTGCGTCCTGAAGATATGGTTGGGAAAAAATAATAGTTAATAAATTAACTTTTTCAAAAGAGCTGTAATTAATTGCAGCTCTTTTTTTATGTTAAAATATCGATTAAATGCAAAAAAATTAGTTTAAATGTAATTTTTGCGTATATTTCCCTACCCTAATAATGTAAACCTACTTTAATGAGACGGCAATTTACCCCCCTTATATTGTGTCTTTTTTTATCACTGCTCCTAGTTTGTCAAGCAGACGCAAGCAGTTTTGGAAAAGCTAACTTTAAAGATGGAGCCCTTGTAAACACAATGGCTTCCCAAAAATATCAGTATCTTGAACACATAACTGAGCACAATAAAAAAACAATACAAAAACAAACAGATGTTACAACAAAGTCTGATTTAGTTTTCAATGAAGTTCAAGCTGCTTTTAACACAGATAACTCTGTAGTTGCAGAATTTTCCCACAGTTTTAAAGAACATACTACAACTAAATTAAACCCAATTTCAGAAAAAATATTGACAAACACATTTCAATATTCTGAAAACCCTAAGACACTATTTTATCAAGGCCTTTTTTACGGTTTTATATTAATGCTCTTTTTACTAAATGGAGCGTGCTACTTTATTTTTGAAGAAAACCTTTTTCTTTATTTTACGGGTACCCTATTATTATTGGCTTCGGTTTTATTCTATAATGATGGGCTATTAAAACTAGCCGGTGTAAATTTAATGGTTGAATCTTGGTTAATCCAATCTACCCTACTTTTTGGAGCAGTTGGTTTAATGGCTCTGTTTTCATATAAATATCTGGTTATCAAAGAGTTTTTTTCAAATATTAAAGGATTGACAATTGCATTGTTAGGTATTTCGTTTGTACTCCTTGTATCGGCATGGATATCAAAGAACGAATTACTTTCCTCCGTTTCAAATGCGGTTTTATTCACCGTTTTAATTGGTTATTTTATTTGTGGAATGCTCCTCTTTAGTAAAAAAAACTATGCAAAATTTTATGTTATTGCCTCTTGTATTCCATTGTTATTATCAATAGACTTTTCTGTATTTCAGAGTTTTGAAATAACGTTTCTTTACACCGAAACCATCCATATGAAAATAGCTGTTGTAATAGAAATGCTGCTATTAACCTTTGGTATAACATATAGAATGAAAGCTATAAAAGAAGAAATTGAACTAAGACAAACAGAAATGCGAATTTTTATAAAAAGAAAAGAAATGATGAACAGAGAAAATCTTACCAACTTAATGAAAGATGAATATCTTGAAAACTTGATTATGCAATATGATCTTGATGGATTGGAAATTAAGTTGCTCCAATATATTTCAGAAGGAGTAGAAAATCCAAAAATAGCTCGAAAACTAAAAGTAACCGAAGCAAATGTAGAAGAACTCACCAATGACCTCTATATGAAGTTAGAAATTAGAGAACAAATTATTGAAGACCACAGGATGGTAGATGAGCAGCCAGATTATATCTACAATTAAATCCCCAAACTATAATTAAGTTGGAAAAAGGATAGGTTTAAAAACCTATCCTTTTTTTATTTTATAATGCTTTTTATAACTAAAATAAGAAACAACGCTTAGTATTACGAAAAATGCAATTACATAATAAATAAACGTAGGAGTTACGGGAACATCACCACTAGCGTAAGAGTGTAATCCTGTTAGGTAAAAGTTCACTCCAAAATACGTCATCATAATAGTAGCATAAGAAAATATAGCTAATACATTAAATAACCAACGTCCTCGTAGTCCAGGTACTAAACGAGCGTGAATTACAAAAGCATAAACCATAATACTAATTAATGCCCAAGTTTCTTTAGGATCCCAACCCCAATAACGTCCCCAACTTTCATTAGCCCATTGCCCTCCTAAAAAGTTACCAATAGTTAACATTACTAGACCAACGGTCAAAGCCATTTCAGTAATCACTGTAATTTCTTTGATGTTGATATCCATTTTCTTCTTGTTGTTTTTGTTAGTCAAAATCATGAGTAACAAGGCTGTAGCACCTAATATCATTCCTAAAGTAAACGGTCCATAACTTGCTACAATTACTGCAACGTGTATCATAAGCCAATAGCTGTCTAATACAGGCACTAAGGTTGAGATAGCCGGATCTAACCAGTTTTGGTGAGCCACCCACAAAATAATAGCTGCTACAAAAGCTGTAGAGGCAATGGTGAGGTCACTTTTTCTACCAAAGGCCAACCCAAAGAAAACAGTTGCCCAAGCAATGTATATAATCGACTCGTAGGCATCACTCCAAGGAGCATGACCACTAATATACCAACGGCCTATTAACCCTAAGGTCATAAATATAAAGAACGCCCAAATTATATATTTACAGATTTTAATAAGGGAATTGACAACCTTCCCCTCCCTAAATATCTGAACGATTATAAAAACAAACATTAAAATACCAATCAATGAAAAGTATTTGTAAAGCCTATTAAAAATATCTACTTTGTTATATACAATTTCAGCAGTAATCTTATTATCAGATGGCATTACTTCGCTTCCGTATTTATGCTGAAATTTATTAATACCGTCTAAAACTTGCTCGGCTTGTGAATAGTCTCCAGTTTTTCTAGCTTGTTTTAGCGTTTTAAAATAAACAGGTAATATACTTTTTGTAATTACAGAGTCTGTGCCTGTAAAATTTGCTTCCTGAAGTTCTGGATAGGAAACCCATTTGTTATTTTCATCATTTGGTAACGGAAATATTTTTAAAATGGTTCCGCTTAATGCACGGTTCAGTAAAAACGTTTTTTCATAGATTTTTATGAAATCTTTTTCAAACTGATTCGGATTAGTTTTACTGGTTGCCTCTTCTATATATGGTGCTATTTTACTGTTTCCGTTTTCGTCAAATAAATCTATTAAAGAAACTTCACTCGTTTCTTCTGAAACTCCAATCACTCTTTTAATACTATCGTTTCGCCAGTCTAATTTCAGTAAAGGTGTTTCTAACCATAACCTAGGAAACTCTGTCATGGATAAAAATACCTGATTAGCATCTAAACCATGATATCCATCATCTTTGCTTATTTTACGTAATAATTGGCTTGCAAAGGTTTGTACGGGTTTCATTCGCCCATTATCCTGTATAACCAATCTCGCAAATTTAGCAGCATGCTCTTTACTAACTGCGTTATTTTTAATTACTGAATCTAATTGCTTAACCGAAGTTTCTTGGTGCAAGTGAGTAGTGGCATCAGGAGATTGCTGTGCAAATCCTGATACCGAAATGAGTACCAATGCCAACATGGTCATATTGGCTTTCTTCTTTTTAATCTTATTAAGCGTACGCTCTAAAGCTCCAAAGCGTGTGTTCTTATCAAATAGTATTGCCATTAAACCCAGGTATAATAAAAAGTAACCGATATAAGTAATCCAAGTTCCCCAGAAATCATGATTTACCGATAAAATGGTTCCACCTTCGTCGGGGTCAAAACCAGATTGGAAAAAACGATATCCTTTGTGATCAAGCACATGATTCATATAAATTCTATAATCCATGGTAGTACCATCTTCTTTGTTTACCGTTACTTTACTTTCAAAAGATTTATAGCTTTTTTCGGTACCGGGATATTTATCTGCTATAAAATCATTTAAAGTAATACTAAATGGAAGTTCATATGTTTTCGCACCATAGGTAAGGTATACTTTTAAGCCGCCTACTTCAACTAGCTTAGGGTTTGGTGCATTTCCTTTTCCTCCCAATAATTCAACCGTTTTGGTCTCACCATTTGAGGTAACATCAAGAATTAGCGCGTCTTTATTTGTTTGTTCTTCACTACCTGCATGAACCACTCCTTGACGGCCTTTCGTCATAGGATCTGGAATTACAAATGACATTCCCGCCATTTGGTATAACGAGCGCAGCATAAGTGGCTGTACACTATCTTTTGCAACAGCCCCTTGTTTTTGGTCTGCCATACGCATATACGTTCCTTCAAATGGAGATGAAATATCGTAACTTCCATCTTCGTTATAAGTAATGTTAATAGCACCTTCCGTAGGTTTATTAACAGCAAAAAGTACATTATGAATATTCTCCACCTCGCCCACTTCTAACCAGTGGTCATGGCGATTGCCGTCTCCAGCTTCAACTATTTTTAAAAATTGACTACCATCTTCGGCCTTAATAAGTCCTTCTTTGGCGTTTTTAATGAAATCTTTATATTCAATTGTTACCGGCTGACCGTTGTAGTCGGTTTCAATAGTAAAATCATTGTCCAACCGTTCTGATAGTCGAAGTTTTTCAGGCGTTAATTTTCTACGTTGTACAACCCCATCAATTTCGTAATCACCGTCAATAAACGTGTTTAGGTAGGTGTGTTCTGAAAGTAATACGTTTTCAGTTTCCCCTTCCCGAATATGAAGCACTCCTTCATACCCAATATATCGTGTAATAAATGCACCAATAATGATTAATATAAAGGAGAGGTGTAAAACTAAGGTTGCCCACATTTTTTTGGTGTTTAGCCTATAACGAGCCATATTACCAAGAAAGTTAATTACAAACATCCCCATAATCGCCTCGAACCACCAGGCGTTATAGATTATCTCCCTACTATACGGAGTTGGTGATGTTTCCATAGAAGCATCTAAAAAAGTGCCAATTCCCATGGCAATAGCAAAAACAATAAATAATACGGCGGTAAGTCTGGTAGAAAAAAGGACTGAAGCTATTCTTTTAATCATTATAGCGAATTTTGGCGCAAAAATAAGTATTTCGCGCCATATTTTCTACTGAAATCTGTTAATCAATTTCAGTTTATTATGCCTTTGTTTTTCGGGCTTCAAATATTTTTAGATGAATAAAGGTTCCCATATTTCGGGCTCTGTTTTTTGCTAACTGAGCCACTTCTCCAACAAACAGGCTATCAATGGTTTGAAACCATAGGTTTAGCCAAACACCAAAATGCATTTCATTGATTGTGCCTTCTTGTTGCTTATCTACCTCCACGTGTTTCGTTAAAGGGTTTCCTGTATACTTCTTTTTAAAAAATAGATTGCTCTCCCAGAAATCGGTCAATTTTTCCAAATGCTCTTCCCAATCGGTAATCACCGAATTGAATATAGGGCTCAACAACTCATCTGCACGTACAGAATCATAAAAGGTAATTACCAATTTGTTTACGTCTTCTCTATTTTTTATTTCGGTTTTTGTCATAGCAAATTCTCTGCAGGGTCTTATTAATCAATTAGAGTTGTCTTTTAAGGCTTTATTAATTTGGTTTTGAAATTCAATTTTATCATCTACATATAAAGCCAAAACTCTATATTTTCTTTGAACTCCGTATAGTCCAATTAACGTGTTTTCTTCTTTTAATTGAATTATCACATTGTGAGATTCCAATGTTCCCAAAAGCGATAATTTCCGTGCTTCTTTATTAGACTCAATATCTTTCGATGAAAGTGTAACCGACTCTATATTTTTTAAATCGATAGTTGTCTCGGTCATGATGCCATATCGAAGAAAAAGTTTATTGTTTTGAATTGCTATTGGTCTTTTCAACATTGATTTCAAAAACCCAAAAATCTGAATACCTGAATAAATACTTAAAATAGTAAAAATCAAAGCGGCTGTATTACTCCATTTAGCTAATAAAATATGAACTGTAATCGTTTCGATTGCCACAATGCCAATAATCGCTATTAATAATGGTATTGTGCCACTGTTTTTGTGGTACGAAAATTCATTGTTTTTTAATTTTCTTTTCTTCCAATAAATGAATCCGTAATAGAACACTGCAATTTCAGTAACTACGGGAATTACAACAGCTTTAGGAAGTATTTCATAGCTTGTTTTCTTTAAAGTTATGTAAAAGTCGAACGTTTCACTTTTATTTCTTTTATAGTGTTTTATTCCTTTTTTAAGGTTAAAGATTATAAATGATAGAATGAATAGCTCTACTATTGGAAGCAACCAAGTTTTAAAAAAAGTGAGGTATTGTTGATTTTCAGCAGGAAGGATCAAGGAACAAATTACAACACCAACAATCAAAAAAGGAATTACCGTTGTTTTAGGAATCGTTGTTTTTCTAATAAGTAAGAAATAGATTAACGGGACAGTCAATAATAAGTCAAATGTAATTCCTATTGATAAACTACTAGGGTTTGCATTAAAAACTGAAGAGTTCGCAAGGAGCGCCATCATCCCAGTGATGACTAATGGTATTCCAAATATAGTTACAAGTTTCTTTGGGTTTAATGCTTTATCCATTGGTTCTACTTTAGCGCATTATAACGGTTTGGGTATGGCTCGTAGTATCTTAAAAAGTACGGACTTCTAGATTTAAAACGAGCAGAAATTTTTACTTTTTGTTTTAAATTTTTATGCATTAAAGCCAAATTTAAAAATTTAGAGGGTTCCCAAAAACGCCTGAAACCTTCGATTTAACCCGACTTAGCTATGAGTTATACCCATTTTTATAGGTAGTTTATTTTGAAATATTTTTCAACGCTTCGATTATTTCATCAGGTTCTGAACGTGTTCTATAATCAACATTCACATAATTCCATTTGACTATTCCGTCACTTCCCAGTATAAAAGTAGCAGGAATTGGTAGTATCCTGTCATTTCCATTATTAATTTTTTTTAAATCAAGATTACGGTCAATTTGCATATGATCTAATAAAAATTCTGGAATCTCCCAAGCAACTCCATATTGGGACGCAACTTTTGCGTCTTGGTCAGACAATACGGTAAACTCCATATTACTAATTTCACTTTTTGTCATTGATGAGTCAGGTACTTCAGGGCTTATGGCAACCAGAGTAGCACCAAGTTGATGAATATCTTTTAATTTATCTTGTAAAGCGCGTAATTGTAGATTGCAATATGGACACCAACTGCCACGATAAAATGTAATGACTACTGGACCTTTACTTAATAAATCGAATAATTCTATTTGTTTTCCTAAAGGGTTGGGTAGCTCAAAATTTGATGCTTTTTCACCTATTTTAACAGCATTTTTTCCTTTTTGAAAAGCTTTTGCTTTATTGATTATTTCATCAACACCTTTCATAAATTTAGGATTGTTTTTTCTTCCTAAGGCAATTTTAGCATCAGTTTGTTCTTTCAGTCTTTGCATTATTCTTTATATATAATTTTAATGTATGGTATTAATTACCTACAACAAGTTTATAAAGATAAGTAAGATATTTGCAATCAAACTGATGCCAAGCAACCTAAATGAAAGTTTATAAGGCGCTTGAGCTAATAAGGCAGCGTTATAACCCATACATAAAGAGACACAAACCATTAACTCTATAAAAGAAAGCATAGAAGTTCCTTGTGCCAAAATAAGCATCGCAGCGATAGAACCTATACAGCTTTGAAGGATTATCGTCAATGGCATATAAGCGTAATAGTTTTCCTTAAACTCTACTAACAAACTTTTTTCTGAAATCGTTTTCATAACTTTGAGTTTTAAATTCACAGACAAAATTACCTCAGCGAATACCCTTCATTTTATGAGCCAAATCATAAACCCATGATCAACGAAGCAATTTTATTGGATTATGAAGCAGAAGTAATCGAATACACCATGGGCGATGTAATTTTTTCTGAAAATCAGCGAGCGTTATTTTACTTTCAAGTGCAGCACGGCGCCGTAAAAATGTATAACCTCAACGAGGAGGGTAAGGAGTTTGTACAAGGTATGTTTCAAGACGGAGAGAGTTTTGGCGAACCTCCCTTGTTTGGCAATTTCAAGTATCCTGCCTCTGCTATTGCTATTAGTAATGTGAGTATTATAAAGTTGGGCAAAACAGCCTTTTTTGCGCTACTGAAAGAACACTTTGATATTCATTTGCAAATGACCGCCACACTCTCACGAAGATTGAGCTACAAAGCCATGATGATGAAAGAAATATCGGTCCATCCTCCAGAACACCGTGTACTGACAGTAATTGACTTTTTAAAACAAAAAGATGGCAACCCTACTACTTACAAAGTGGAACTAACTCGCCAACAGATAGCAGACCTTACAGGACTTCGAGTAGAAACGGTTATTAGGGCTGTAAAAAAGTTAGAAGAAGATGAAGAAATTAAAATAATCAACCGAAAAATACATCGGTAAAAAACCAAAAAGTTAGTACCTTCGGCAGTATGTTAAACGTAGTTATTTTAGGATTTGGCAACATTGGAAGCAATTTATGTAATGCTTTACATAAAACACAACAAGTTTCAGTAATCCAAGTATTTAATAGAAATTTAATCGACCTACCCGATAGTTTAAAGTCTATTCCGTTCACTTCAGATATTTCAGAAATAAAAGAAGCCGATATTTATATTATTGCCATCCCTGATGATGCAATAGCCGATTTCTCTGCAACACTACCTTTTAATGATAGATTGGTTGTGCACACTTCGGGAAGTGTCCCTATGCAAGCACTAGACGGAAAGAACAAACAAGGAGTTTTTTATCCGTTGCAAACCTTCACTAAAAATAATTTGGTCGATTTTTCTGAGATCCCAGTTTGTATTGAAGCTGAAGAAGAAACAGATTTAAAGTTACTTAGAGCATTAGGCGAACATATTTCAAAGCATGTAACGGTGGTTTCTTCTGAAGAAAGGAAAACACTGCATTTGGCTGCAGTATTTGTAAATAACTTTGTGAACCACATGTATTATATTTCCGAAGACATTTTAAAGGAAAGTAATCTCGATTTTGAATTATTGAAACCCTTAATTGCCGAAACAGCAAACAAAATAAAAAGACTATCTCCAAAACAAGCCCATACCGGCCCCGCTAAGCGGAATGATGTAAAAACAATAGAAAATCATTTACATTTGTTGAAAGATAGTCCGTATAAAAACGTTTATCAATATTTAACAGAGGCAATCCAAAATACCTATGGAAAAAAGCTATAAAGAATACCTTAACCAGATAACCACTTTTATTTTTGATGTAGACGGTGTCCTTACCGATGGCTCCATTAGCATCACTACCGAGGGCGAAATGTACCGTACCATGCACACCAAAGACGGTTTTGCACTAAAAACAGCATTAGATAAAGGGTTTAATGTATGTATCATTAGCGGCGGAACCAACGAAGGCGTACGTGCAAGATTACGCGGACTCGGTATTACCGATATATATCTAGGCGCACATCATAAAACCGACACGATGGATGAATACCTAGACGTGTACGATATTAAACACGAAAACGTACTCTATATGGGTGATGATATCCCAGATCTATATGTTATGCAAGAGATTGGCTTACCGTGTTGTCCGCAGGATGCTGTACCAGAGGTAAAAAGCATTTCAAAATATGTATCCCACAAAAAAGGTGGAAAAGGGTGTGTTCGCGATGTTATAGAGCAAGTATTAAAAGTACAGGGCAAGTGGATAAATAAGGAAAATGCAAGTGCCAAGTACGATTAAATAACTTTCTATATAATTTTAAGTTACGTACTGTCAGTTTATTTAATTTGAAAACTAAAAGATCGCCCTAACCTCCTTCCAAGGGGGAATTTTATCCTAAAAAAAGATTTTGTTTCTTTGAAGTATTTACAACTCACCCGACCCATAAATCTGCTTTTAATTGTACTTGTACAAGTATTGATTAAATATACGCTTTTTGAGTCATTCCACGCTAGTTTCGCCCTTACTGATTTTCATTTTTCATTATTGGTAATCGCTACGGTTTGCATTGCCGCCGGAGGGAATATTATTAACGATGTGTACGATGCAGATATTGACCGCATCAACAAGCCCAAGAAGGTTATAATTGGCAACGCTATTTCAGAAAAAGCTGCGAGTACTTTTTATATCATTGTAACTGCTTTGGGAGTGGGCATCGGATTTTTTCTAGCTAATAGCATAGGTAAGCCCGCCTTTGCAACACTTTTTATTGGTATTGCCGCCTTATTGTACCTCTATGCAACTTACCTCAAAACGATGCTACTTATAGGCACTTTCTTAGTGTCTATATTGGTTGCAATGAGTATTATTATTGTAGGACTTTTTGACCTCGTACCAGTTACTGACGCTATGAATCAGACATCACAATGGGAAGTGTTTAAAATAAGTTTAGAATACGCTTTGTTTGCTTTTATCTTAAACTTTATACGCGAATTGGTAAAAGATTTACAAGACATCAATGGTGATAAAAATGGCGGTAAAAGCACCTTACCTATTGCTATTGGTAGAAGCCGCGCCACTACAGTTGTATTTGCTTTAGGAGCTATCACAACGCTTTCTATCATAGCTTATATGTATGTATTTTTATACGCATACACCTCAGCCGTTTTATATTTTCTGTTTTTAGTAATAGCACCGCTCCTATTCTTCTGCATCAAAGCTTTTGAAGCCGAGAAACCTAAACACTATGGCCTTCTGTCCCGTTTATTAAAACTTGTAATGTTAACCGGAATGTGCTCTATGCTATTGTATCCTTTTGTAATTTTATAAATGAAATATAAGAAAAGAGAAAATAGAGTAAAGAAAAAAGAACATACATTAGCTAAGTACTATTATGAAAAGACATAATTACAAAAACCTAAAAATATGGAAATTAGGTCTTGAAATTGCATTAGAGATTTCCGATATTATTAAAACATTCCCAAGTGATGAACGATATGCCCTTACTTCACAAATTAACAGATGTTCTGTTTCCATTCCTAGTAATATTGCTGAAGGTTCTGCACGAACTGAAAAGACCTTTTCCCATTATTTAGATATCGCATTGGGATCTTCTTTTGAATTAGGAACTCAATTACTTATAGCGCATCACAAAAATTATATCACCCAAGAAAAATTATCGTTCTTTGAAGATAAAATTACCGAATGGCAAAAAATGACGATGGGCTTTCAAAACAAATTGAAGCGATAGCTTTTAGTCTATTTTCTCTATTCTATATTCTTTATTCTAATAATCATGTTGAAACAAAAACTAAGCAACCACAATATCATTCTCGCATCCGGGTCGCCAAGACGACAAAACTTTTTTAAGGAACTGGGTATTCCCTTTACGATTGATGTACGTAAAATTATTGAAACCTATCCAAAAGAGTTAAAAGGAACTGAGATCACCGACTACCTATCAGAACTTAAAGCATCGGTGTTTAGTGAACTTTCTGAAACCGATATTCTTATCACTAGTGATACCATCGTTTGGAAAGAAGGCAAAGCAATGGAAAAACCCAGGGATGCCGCACACGCTAAAGAAATGTTAGCCAATTTAAGCGGAAAGTTTCACGAGGTGATTACTTCGGTTTGCTTTACAGGAGTTGCCTTTCAAAAAACGGTTAATGAAACCACCCAAGTATGGTTTTCAGACCTTTCAGAAGAAGAAATCAATCACTATGTCGACACTTACCAACCCTTTGATAAAGCGGGTGCTTATGGTATTCAAGAATGGATTGGGTATATTGGTATTGATAAGATTGAAGGCTCTTTCTTTAATGTAATGGGATTACCAACAAGGCTAGTGTATAAAACCTTATTGGAGCTTACTACTAAATAATCAAATTTCTGCTACTTTTCCATATCTTTAATAGCAAATTAAAACGATGAATATAACATCCAAAAACACTCTATATAAAGCAGTATTAATTATAAGTATTGTTTTTTTTAGTCAATCCTGTAAAGACTCCGAGCATAACTTAATCCCTAATAGTAATGCAGAAGATACCGATACAGTAGCCAATAACCGCCAATTACCAGAGCAATTTAAAGAATATTGGTACGCGGGTAAAGCAGAGTTGACTTCCTATAAACTCATGCAAGAGCGCTATGGTGAAATTCGTCAAGGAACAGCGGTCACCGTTTTTGTTACCGAAGATTTTTTACCCGGTGCTCAAGTAAAGGCCGATGTGCAATCGAAGAAGAATGTTTCCGTATTAAAACTAAATAAAACTAAGAAGTTCACCACCGGTATATACCCGTATTCTATTATGACGAGTACGTTTAACCCTATTAAAAAATCTCAACACGCCTTAAAGATTAGTAACTCGGTACAGGAATGGTGTGGACAGGTATATATGCAGCTTAATAATAGAGAACGTTTCAATATAACCTCACATTCCTATTTTGAAGGGGAAGCTGATCAAGAACTAACTCTTGACAAAACATGGTTAGAAGACGAATTGTGGAATTTAGTTAGAATTAATCCAGAAGAGTTACCAACCGGAGATATGGAAGTAATCCCTTCGTTCGAGTTTAGCAGGATGCGACATAAAGAAGTTAAAGCCTATCGTGCCCATGCGAATATTAAACAAGGCGATTCGCTTTCTGTATATTCCCTACATTACCCTATGCTAGAACGAGAACTGATTCTGTATTTTAACAGCTCCTTTCCGTATGAAATTGAGAAGTGGGAAGAAACCAACGGTACCCATCCTAGTGACAGCACCCGTTTAAAAACCACGGCCCATAAAATAAAACGTATCCGTAACGATTATTGGAATTTGAAGCAAAATAAAGATACTGGGCTTCGAGATACCTTAGGACTTAAATAAAAATACTATGCTTATTGAAATCTATATTCCTCAATTATTGAAATCCATCTTTGTAATCTTAGTGTTTTTAGTACTTCGCTACTTCACTATTAGGGTTATAAAACGGTATGCCAACAAATTTGAACGCTTGGAGCATCGCACGGGCTTAATTATGAAGCACGTAGATTTATCAACCATCTTTTTAATTGTATTGTGCTTAATACTAATTTGGGGTGTTGAGATTAAAGATCTTGGGCTGGTTATGTCCTCTGTCTTTGCAGTAATCGGCGTTGGTTTTTTTGCCCAATGGTCCATTTTAAGTAACATTACCAGTGGCGTAATTATGTTCTTTACTTTTCCATATAAAATAGGTGATTTTATCAAGATTCACGATAAGGAGTTTCCATACGAAGGAATGATTGAAGATATTAAAAGTTTTCACGTAATGGTACGCACTAAAGATAATGAGCTTATTACCTACCCCAATAGTATGATGCTTCAAAAAGGGGTGACGGTAATTAAAGCAGAAGATTATTATGAAATGTCGCAACAAGTTGAAGAACACGATAAAAACCTCACCGAACACGGTACTGATTAATAGCCTAGGTTGTTTGTGAGCAGTATCTTTTTAGCAGATTGACATTATATAAACAGTACAACGTATCACCTCATTGTTCTGTATCATCTCTTTTCTTTTTTCATTCAGCAAAACGATCTTTCTTCTTTATAAATACACTGTTTTTTTCACTATATATTTTGGTATCTTTGGTTCTTTCAGAAAAAAACACACCAAATACTATGCGCAATCTTTTTACTGTACTGCTTCTGTTAAGCATCAGTACAACCGCCTGCTTCGCTCAACAACCTCAAAAACCAACTGCTTCTGAAATTTACCACGACCTCCAGCAACTTAACTTCCTTGGGTCGGCTATGTACATTGCAGCACATCCGGACGATGAAAACACCCGCCTGATTTCGTACTTGGCGAATGACGTTCACGCCCGTACTGCTTATTTATCTTTAACACGTGGTGATGGCGGACAAAACTTGGTAGGGCCTGAGATTCGCGAATTGCTTGGGGTAATTCGTACGCAAGAGTTATTAGCAGCACGTCGCACCGATGGCGGACAACAGTTTTTTACCCGCGCCAACGATTTTGGGTATTCTAAACACCCAGATGAAACCTTAGCTATTTGGAACAAAGAAGAAGTTATGAGCGATGTAGTTCGCGCAATACGGAAGTTTAAACCCGATGTAATCATCAACCGCTTCGATCACCGCAGTCCGGGTTCTACCCACGGGCACCACACCTCATCTGCTATGTTGAGCGTAGAGGCTTTCGACTTGGTAAACAACCCCAACAGCTATCCTGAAACAGCTACTACGTTTGGTACGTGGCAACCGAAGCGGTTGTTCTTCAATACGAGTTGGTGGTTTTACGGAAGCCAAGAAAAATTTGAACAAGCAGACAAAACTAACTTAGTAGAAGTACAAACCGGAAACTACTACCCTTCCTTAGGTCTTTCTAACGGAGAGATTGCTTCTTTAAGCCGAAGCATGCACAAATCGCAAGGTTTTGGAGCAACAGGTACCCGCGGAAACCAAAATGAATGGTTAGAATTTTTAAAAGGTGATTTTTCTGAAGGGAACAATAACTTGTTTGAAGGTATTGACACCTCTTGGTCTCGTATTGAAGGCGGCGAAACCATTGGGGGTATTTTGTATCCCCTAGAAGATAATTTCGATTTTAAAGATCCTTCCCGAATGCTTCGCCCCTTGTTGCAAGCGTATGAATTGGTCAAAAATATTGAAGACGACCATTGGCGTGTCATAAAAACAAAACAACTGGAACAGCTGATTATAGACTGCGGTGGTATTTTTGTAGAAGCAATTGCTCAAAGTAATTCCATTATGCCTCGTGAAAAGTACAATGTCAACTTTGAAGCCATAAGCCGAAACAACTTCCCGATAGCGCTAGAGTCTATTACCTATCCTTCCGGAAAAACTATTGTGGCCGAGAACAAAACCTTGGCTCCAAATGAAAAGTATACCCTTGAGGCTACTTTATATTCAGACGATACCACTACTTCTGGTCCGTATTGGTTGCGTGAAAAAGGAAGTTTAGGAATGTATAAAGCGCCTAAAAACCTAATCGGCGAACCAGAAACCGTGGCCCCCGAACAAGTAATCTTTAACTTAACACTAAGCGGTGTTAAATTTCCTATACAACGGAATATAGTCTATAAATACAACGACCCTGTAAAAGGGGAAGTCTATCAACCTTTAGAGGTCTTACCAGAAGCTACTTCCAGTATTCCTGAAAAAGTTATTATTTTTTCTTCAAAAGACGAACAGTACATACCTGTCACTATAAAAGCAGGGCGTGATAACGCAAATGGAACGGTGCAATTAAACCATCCGGAGGGTTGGGAAGTCAAACCTGCGCAACCTAGCTTTAACATTGCAAAAAAAGGAGATGAGCAAACCATTATGTTTACCGTAACACCTCCTAAAGAACAAAGCGAAGGATATCTAAGACCGTTAGTATCTATGGGCGATCAATTTTTTGATAAAGAACTCGTTACAATCGATTATGAGCATATTCCCTATCAACGGGTACTGCTTCCTTCCGAAGCTAAAGTAGTGCGTATTGACATTGAAAAGGAAGGAGAATCTATTGGGTACATTGAAGGTGCAGGAGATGCTATCCCGGAGAGTTTACGCCAAATAGGGTACCGAGTAACAACCATTCCGCCATCAAACATTACCTACGAAAACCTAAAGGATTTCGATGCTGTTGTCGTAGGAATTAGGGCGTATAACACCGTACCAGAGTTGGCTTTTAAACAACCTGTTTTCAATAAATATGTACAAGAAGGCGGAACCTTGCTATTGCAATATAACACTAGCCATAGGCTGGTTACTGAAGACATCGCGCCCTACTCACTATCATTATCAAGAGACCGTGTAACCGATGAGTTTAGCGACGTTACCTTTTTAGCACCTGAACATCCCGTGTTAAATGAACCCAACGAAATTACCCAAGCCGACTTTACAGGTTGGGTGCAAGAACGAGGCTTATATTTCCCAAATCAATGGGCTCCTAAGTTTGTACCTATATTGGGGATGCACGACAAAGACGCACCAGAAACCAAAGGCTCGCTATTAGTTGCCGAATACGGCAAAGGAAATTATATCTATACCGGGTTAAGTTTCTTTAGAGAGTTACCCGCTGGAGTAGCAGGTGCTTACCGTTTATTCGCAAATCTATTATCCTTAGGCAATTAATTATGAGTGATTCAACCAACAAACCGGTAAAAAAGTGGAGTTACGTAGCTGTGATCTTGCTTAATGCCGTGTACATTATTTTGTTTTATTTTCTAATGCAAAACTTCTCCTAATGCAGCATATCGATTGGATTGTCCTTATTGGAACCCTAGCTTTTATTGTGCTGTACGGTACATGGAAAACTCGTAAAAATAAAAATGTAGACGATTACCTTAAGGGAGGTAACGATGCTAATTGGTGGACCATCGGCTTAAGTGTCATGGCTACCCAAGCCAGTGCCATTACCTTTTTGTCCACACCAGGACAGGCTTTTCATGATGGAATGGGCTTTGTTCAGTTTTACTTCGGTCTACCTATAGCGATGGTGATTATTTGCTTGGTATTTATTCCTATCTATCATCGCCTTAAAGTCTACACCGCATATGAATATTTAGAAAGCAGATTCGACTTAAAAACACGTACCCTTACTGCTATTCTCTTTTTAATCCAGCGAGGCTTAGCAGCCGGGATTACCATCTTTGCCCCTGCCATTATCCTTTCGGCCGTATTGGGGTGGAATTTAACTTATCTTACCATCGGTATTGGAGCCTTAGTAATTATTTACACCGTTAGTGGCGGAACCAAAGCGGTAAGTGTTACTCAAAAACAACAAATGGCGATCATCTTTGCCGGTATGTTTATTGCCTTTTTGTTGATATTAAACTATCTCCCGTTAGATATTTCATTTACCAACGCCCTAGAGATTGCTGGTGCCAATGGAAAACTGGATGTGCTCGACTTTTCGTTCGATTTTGATAACCGCTATACCTTTTGGAGCGGTATTATTGGCGGTACCTTCTTGGCGCTCTCTTATTTTGGTACCGATCAAAGCCAAGTGCAACGGTATCTCTCAGGAAGATCGGTAAAGCAGAGTCAGATGGGATTGATTATGAACGGACTTTTAAAAGTACCGATGCAGTTCTTTATCCTTTTAGTAGGGGTAATGGTATTTGTATTCTATCAATTTAACGCCTCTCCCCTACATTTTAACCCTGCGGCGGTAGATGACGTCATGCAATCTGAATACGCATCAGAATATCAAACCTTAGAAGCAGAGAAGCAAAGCCTGGACAAACAGTTAAATAGTAAGCAAATGGCTTATTCGGTTTCTGAAGATGCTACAGAAAAAGAAATCCTCTTAGAGGAAATACAAATCATTAACATTACCGAAGAAGAGCTGCGTCAACAATCGCGCGATCTTATAAAACAAGCCAACCCAGATGCCGAAACCAACGATAAAGATTATGTGTTTATTCACTTTATCTTAAACAATCTACCCCGTGGATTAATTGGACTGCTATTGGCCGTTATTTTAAGTGCAGCAATGTCTTCTACCGCATCCGAATTGAATGCGTTGGGGTCTACTACTACAATCGATTTGTACAAACGAAACACCCCAGGTAAAGAAGAGAAACACTATATGCACGCTTCCAAATGGTTTACACTACTTTGGGGTATTATCGCCATAGGGGTTGCTAGTATTGCCAATCTATTTGAAAATTTGATTGAACTGGTAAATATCATCGGTTCTATTTTCTACGGAAATGTATTAGGTATTTTCCTGCTGGCTTTCTTTGTCAAGTTTGTAAAAAGCAGAGCCACCTTTATCGCCGCACTTATAACACAAGCCATCATAGTTTATATCTGGTGGATTGACTTGATGCCGTATCTATGGCTGAATCTTGTAGGCTGTGCGCTGGTAATGGGGATTGCCGTACTGTTGCAGGTGGTGATGCCTGAAAAAGGGGAAGCTGAAACTACATAAAATTCTGTACTCATTTTCGTATATTTGAAAGGTTATTCTCCGTGCAACAGGAAGTATATTTTCGATGTAAAGAGAACCTTTTAATCGGTATTTTAAAATACTAATTAGTCCGCCCAATCATGGAAAAAGAATGCTGCGATATTAATGAAATTGTTCAAAGTTTCTATGATTATCTAAAATCGTATATCCTAAAAAAAACAAGGGACAATACGGTTGCAGAAGATATTGTACAAGAAGTAATGGTAAAACTTGTCGAATCTCATAAAAAGGGGGCGAAGATAAATAACATAAAAGCCTGGCTATTTCAAGTTACCCGAAATACCATAGCAGACTATTATAAGAAGCATCAATTAGTATATAATTTTGATGCAGAATGGAAAGAGGATAACCTAGAAGCTACGAGTATTCCGAGTGTTTTAGCTTCTGATTTTATTATCCCCATGATAAAGCTATTGCCTAAAAAATATGCTACTCCCTTACTGTTAAGCGACATTCGTAATACCCCTCAAAATGATATTGCTACTGAACTCAATTTGAGCCTTTCTGCTACAAAAATGCGTATACAACGGGCACGCGTAAAACTACAGGAACTGTTTGTGGAATGCTGCCATATTGAATATGATAAAAAAGGGAACTTTACCTCTTGTAATATTAAAGACAGTTGCGAACCTCTCCATCGTATTGAAAAAAACCTGCACAAGCAAGTATCTAATTAACAATATTTTACCTGTTTATTTTCTGTTTTTTAAAAAAACTTTAGAAAACATGTGTCTTTTCTACTCTATTTCAGACTTCATATTAAAGTTTAATTATTAAAACACAAGTTATGAAAACTGAAATTAAAATTTTGCACTCTTCTTGTTGTGTAAAAGGATCACCAATTAAAGAGCAATTAGAGCAAATTGCAAGTAAAAACAATCTACCGGTTGTAATTGAGGAGTTATCTGAATTACAAGACACCATGGTATTTGGAACTATGACGTTTCCTTCTATTGTAGTTAATGGCAATGTATATGATTACAAGGCTTTAAAAACAGAAGATGAAATTGTAACAATTTTAAAATCTGAATAGCATGGAAGCGTTAACAAATGCACTCTCTAACCTTGCAGATTATATTGTTTTGGGTCTGTTAGGGTTAGAAAAATCAGGGCTGTTTGCAACAGCCCTACATTACTTTATTACCACTTTTATACTTATTTCGGTACTGGTTATTTTGGTCACCTATATCATGGGGATTATTACCAATTACTTGCCTATGGATAAAGTGAGGGTTTATTTAGAAAAGAATAAAAAGTCTGGACTAGGAAACATATTCGCTTCAGCATTAGGAGCTATTACACCTTTTTGTTCTTGTTCGTCCATTCCGTTGTTTGTAGGGATGATGCAAGCGCGCATTCCTTTAGGTATTGCGTTGTCATTTTTAATCACTTCCCCTTTGGTAAATGAGATTGCCATCGTACTCTTTTGGGTGTCCTATGGATGGAAGGTTACCGTAATCTATATTGTATCTGGAATTCTATTAGGTATATTTGGTGGTATTCTGTTAGAAAAAATGGGAATGGCAAAATATGTAGCTGAATGGTTGCAAAATATGAAAGTTGCCAATAATAACACGAAGCAGAACAAAAGAAAGCTTATACAGCGTTTACCTGAAATACATAAAGAAGCCTTCGACACTTTAAAGAAACTTGTCCCTTATATTTTTATTGGTATTGCCATAGGTTCTTTTATACATGGATATGTGCCTCAGTCTTTCTTTGAAACGTATATTTCAGACTCTAATCCTTTTGCTGTACCAATAGCTGTTTTATTAGGAATTCCGCTTTATATAGATGCTGTTGGTGTTTTACCTGTAATAGAAACACTAGTCGCCAAAGGCGTTCCATTGGGTACAGCTATCGCTTTTATGATGGCCTCTATCGGACTCTCATTACCCGAAGCCCTGCTTCTTAAAAAAGTAATGCAAAAAAAGCTGATTATTGCTTTCTTTACTACCATAGGAATAGGAATGATTATTTCTGGCTATGTATTTAATTTAATTCTTTAAAAATGAAATCATTCATGAAACTTCATATTAAGATGAACAATAAATTGTTTAATTTTCTAACAAAATAAGTGCAATGAAAGTGTATGATACCATTATAATAGGCGGCGGGCAAGCAGGATTGGCTACCGCCTATTTTTTAAGAAGAATTGATGTAGACTACCTCATGCTTGATGATAAAAAGCACCCCGGTGGTGCTTGGCTTCAAACGTGGAATTCTCTAAAACTATTCTCTCCCACTTCCTATAGCTCCTTACCAGGATGGCAAATGCCTAAAAGTGCAAACGAATATCCTACCAAAGATGAATTTATAGACTACATTACGGCGTATGAAAAACGGTACGATTTCCCAATTCAAAGAGATACTACCGTTTTAGAAGTAATAAAAGAAGATGCTGTTTTTAAAGTAATAACGGATACTGAAACGTTTTATACAAAAACAGTAGTAAGTGCTACTGGCACCGCCCAAAATCCTTTTATACCTACGTACCCCAATGCAGCTGACTTTTCAGGTACACAGATACATTCTTCAGAATATAAGAACACGACTTCCCTTACCAACAAAAAAGTACTTATTGTAGGTGGCGGGAACTCTGGAGCACAAATACTAGCCGAAGTATCGAAGGTTGCCAAAACAAAATGGGTAACCCTGCAACCACCTAGCTTTCTACCGCCCGATGTAGACGGACGCTATCTGTTTAATCAAGCCAATGCCGTTTATTTTAATACTTCTGAAAAACCTAAAAAAGCTTCTTTGAGTGATATTGTACAAGTAGCAGCTGTAAAAGAAGGTCTAGAACGAGATATTTTTAATGCCGTTAGACCTTTTGAAGCTTTTTATGAAAATGGAGTAATCTGGGAAAATGGAGAAAAAGAGCCTTTCGATGTCATTATTTGGTGTACTGGTTTTAAAGCCAGTTTAGACCATTTACAACCGTTAGCTATTCAGAAAAACAATAGAATTGAAACCAAACAAACTAATGTCACCGCTCAACCAGGTTTATGGCTGGTTGGTTATGGTAATTGGACAGGCTTTGCATCGGCTACCATCTACGGCGTTGGAAAAACAGCTAAAGACACCGCACAAGAAATAAAAGAATTTCTCAGCTAATACACCTCATTTAATCCAATTCAACTTTGATGCTATAAAAAAACCCCTTTCTGCATTAACTACTAAATGCAATTTGTATTCCCATAGCTATAAAAATAATACCAGACCCTATTTGCATGCGTTGGTGTAACTTACCTCCACTTTTCATTTTATTGGAAAATGTGTTTGCGAAACACGTTAAACTAATATACCATACAGTGCCTAAAAGAGCATAAGTGAGTCCTAATACCACAAAAGGCATTGGGTTTTCGAGTTCAGTGGGCGTGATAAATTGAGGAAAGAACGCCAAAAAGAATAATGCAACTTTCGGGTTTAACGTGTTCGTTATAAAACCGGACATAAAATTAGAATGAGTAGTAATTCTTTTCTTTTTATGTCCAGTTGATGTAGCTGTTTGCTTTTTAGGAAACAGTTGTGTTGCTCCTAAGTAAATAATATAAGCAGCCCCTAAATAACTAATCACTTTAAAAGCCATTTCAGATTGTGCTACCAATACAGACAACCCTAAGGCAGCTAACAAGGTATGCACCAATATCCCAGAATTGACGCCTAAAGAAGCGTATAGTCCAGGTTTTCGCCCTTGTGCAATTGTTTTATTAATTACAAATACCGTATCGATACCCGGGGTCATTATAAATAAAAAAGCGGTAGCTAAAAAAGCAGCAAAGTTCTCTATCCCTATCATAACATTCTATTTTATAAATAGTTTTTACCAACTTTTTTATTGGTAGTACTACAGCACAAAGAACAAAAGAATGTAGTTCTTTAAAAATAGTTATATTGCAACAACTAATGCATAAACTGCAATAAAAGGTATGACGTTTCAACAAATAAGGTATTTTTTAGTATTGGCTGAAGAACTTCACTTTTGGCGAACTGCCGAAAAGGTATTCACTTCACAATCTTCCTTAAGCAGACAAATACAATCGCTTGAAAATGAATTAGGCATCCAATTATTTGAACGTGATAAACGAAACGTAAAACTTACCGAAGCTGGCCTCTTTTTACAAGAAAAATGGACCGGGTTATTAGACAAAATTGACCGTACCCATCAGCATGCGAAAAAAATACACGATGGTACGTCGGGGATGATTAGTATAAGTTACCCCGGCTCTATTGCTTTCAACTTTCTTCCTAGTTTATTAAACGAAGTAGCCACTGCCCTCCCCGAATTAAAGGTAGAACTACAAGAAGTAACCGATAATACACACGAAACCTTATTGCTCAATCATCAAGTGGATCTAGCTTTTACCCGAGACCATATAGAAAACCCGGCGATTGTTTCGCAACAACTGTATACCGAGCACGTATGTTTGGTGGTACCAGAAGCACACTCGCTAACCGAAAGTACTTTCACAAATCTGAAAGACACACAACACGAAAAGTTTATTATTTCGGGTTTACACCACACTACTTATTTCGCTTCTTTACTACGCCACATGTTTAATGTGTACGGTTTCAGCCCAAATATTCATATTGAATCAGATTTTGGTGGGATGATTTTAAGTCTTGTTGCTAAAGGGATTGGGGTGTCTATACTTCCTAAATCTTTTTTAAAAGCCGAAACGAAAGGCGTTCGGTTTATCGAACTTCCCGAAGAAGTACAGTTGTATGTAAACTCACGTGCCCACGACACTAATCAAGTAATACAGAATGCACTAAAGATCACTTTAAACATAGGTAAGGAATACAAGGCAATCTAAATAAAACCATCCTTCCTCCAGTTCTATTCTCATACTAGATAGAATTTCAGGGGGTTATACCGGCTATTAATTCTCACTAATAAAACTGTATCTTTGGGTAGGTTTTATGGACACTTACACCTTAAAGCCACTAACAAATACAAAACCAATAGCCATAACCAATACCACTGCTATGAATAAATTACTACTCTTTTGCACCGCTTTACTGCTTACCATATCTGTACAGGCACAACAATTTGATGTTTCTTTCTCTAAAGATGTTCTTTCTGAACCCTTTACCGGAGACGTGCTTCTCTTCCTTTCGCAAGAAAACAAAAACCCAAAGAATGCTTTTGTACCCTTAGAGTTACCGCCGGTGTATCGTGTGCAGGTTACCAATCTAAAACCCAACGAAGGAGTGGTTATTGACGACTCAGCTATTTCATATCCCAACACCCTTACCAATATTGAACGTGGCCCTTATTATGTGCAAGTGGTGTTCGACCGCAATTTAGGCGGACAAGACATGGGGAAAAGTCCGGGGAATCTTTTTTCTGAACCCCAACAACTAACCTTCGATAAAAATTTTGATACGACCCATACCTTACAAGCCAATCAAGTGGTACCTGAAATTCCATTTAAAGAAACCAAACAGCTAAAAGAACTCGCCATACAATCGGAAGTATTGAGTGAGTTCCATAACAAAGAAGTCACCATAGCAGGAGCTGTAAGCTTACCAAAAGAATATCACGAAAACCCAGATGCTACGTATCCCGTGTTGTTTTCGGTATTTGGATTTGGTGCGAATTACAAAATCCATTCCGGATCTAAAAAATATGCCTTTACCCATTTGGCCGATACGCCTGTGATAGTCGTATATTTAGATGGTAACAGTCCCGAAGGGCATTCCACCTATGCCAATAGCGATATAAACGGCCCTTGGGGCGATGCCTTGGTAAAAGAATTTATACCCGCTTTAGAAGCGCAATACCGTACCAACGGTGCCAAGTTTGTATTTGGACACAGTAGCGGGGGTTGGACGTCTTTATGGCTTCAGTTAAACTATCCTGAAACTTTTTCAGGAGCTTGGGCTAGTGCACCCGATCAGGTGGATTTCAGAAACTGGCAAGGCGAAGACATTTATGAAGTTGATAATCTATACTACGACGCCAACGGAAATATTTTAGCCGATATCACTATGGGTGGCGGCTACCCTATTATTGCGGCCAAAGATATGTACCAAGTAGAGGCCGTAGTTTCCCGTGGCGGTCAAATACGTTCGTTCGATGCGGTATTCAGCAGTCGCGATGCCGATGGAAACATTATCCGCCTGGTAGATGTGGAAACTGGAGACATTAACAAAGAAGCTTTACCACTTTTTAAACGCTACGACCTTTCGTATCAAATTAGAAACAATTGGGAAACCTATAAAGATGTGGTTAATAATGACATTCGTATTTCCATAGGCGAACAAGATAACTTTCACCTTCACAAAGCCGTGCATTTGTTTGATGAAGAAATGAAAAAGCTAGAATCTACTATTGAGATTGACTACTACCCTGGCGATCATTTTACCGTCTTTACCCCAGAATATAAAGAAGACGGGCAACGTTTTTTAGACAAACAATACCGTGCGTGGCAACAGGAGAACAAATAAATAGGTACAAAACACATATTGCTTAAATTATCCGAGTTTTCTTCGAGAATACTTCGACACTAGCCCGTAAAAGCAGGCGTTTCTCGAACAATCCTCGAAGGAATATCGAAGCAGTCTCGAACTAAAACTGAGTAAAACCAAAAAACAACGCAGCATACAAGTGCCTGATTTTGTGATTTGGGTTTTTTAGGTATATTTGAAGGATACTCCCCCCTTGATTATTTAAAATAAGAATAGCTTAAAAGCGCAAAAAATGCTCTTAGCATGCCGAATGGCTGAACTAACAGCGGAAAAGGTGTTTATATGAACAAGTTGCCATTAATTTAACAATACTCTACAATTGGAAAATTTAAGTATAATTTTAAACGTAATAATCATAGTATGTTTAGTCATTGGTTTTTTTCTAATAAAAAATCTAATTCCCAGTTACTTCAGCGAAAAAGGTAAAAATCTCGCAACAAAAGAAGACATTGAAGAAATAACTACAAAAGTTAAGACAGTGGAGAGCCAAATAAATATCCTAACTGGTAATATACTTGAATACTCTACTTTAAAGAGACAATATATTATTGACTATTTTGCTGCATACAATAATTGGGAACGGACAATTACTAGTGCTAATCTGGACTATTCAACAAGTTGTGCTGAACTAAATAGAACAGCAATAGAGAGAATTTATAACGCAAAACATTCATATAACCTGAAAGAAGGAGAAATTGAATTATTTATTGAAGACCGAGATTTTTATAATATTCGAAAGGAGTTGACAATTAAAACTTTGAAATACCAGCACGAATTTGAAAAAGTTGCATATGAAATTGAAAGTTTATTTTTAGAAAAGGGAGAGAACGGAGCTCACTATGAGGATTTAAAAAAAGTTCTTGCCGAATATAGAGAATATAGTGTTTCCGAACTGAAAGAAATTTATAAAGAAAGAAATAAGCTAACATCAAAATTAACAGAGTACATCAAACAAATGATGGAAAAGACTAATGACAGTAATATATAACCGTAATTACGGTAGATTCGACTACGTCTGAATCCACTCGGAATTGCTAAAGTCTGTGCTTAACCCAAAAATTAAGTAACTGTAAATCCGTAACCGTGGTTATACGCAAACATTGACAACAAGTTGAAAACTGAAAATAAAACCAAAATTGATATCATATGAAATTAAAAAACGTAACTGTACATAAATATAAAAGTTTCGAAACGGATCAAAATTTTGAAGTTCAAGATGATGTGACAATTTTGGTTGGAATGAACGAATCAGGAAAAACTTCTATACTTGAATCGATCGGTAAGACTAATTATTTCCAAAATGATAAAAAATTTAAGTTTAATAAAACTCACGACTATCCGAGAAGGGAAAAAAAGAAAATGGATAAAAGTGGAGTTATGCCAAAAGCAATAACTTGTGTTTATTCAATAGATGATGGACTAAAAGAAGAAATAGAATCAAAGGTTGGGAAAAATATTTTTACATTAAATGAATTGAGTGTTACAACCAAATATGACAACGTTGAAATTTGGAATAATATGAACGCTGACTTCTCAGCTTTCATCGAAAATAAAACAAAGGAACTTGGAATTAGTAGTAAAACTTTAAATGACAAATTAATTAAAACAAAGAAGGTTGAAGAATTAGATGAAATTATCAAAGAATATAAAGATGATGGTATCATTGAAGGTTTAGAAAAACTAAAACCATATTTAAAAAATTCTTGGGATTGGGCCAATCCAATTCAAGAATATATTGCAAGAAGATTACTAAAACCTGCGATGCCAAAATTTCTTTACTACGATGAATATTATTCTTTACCTTCTCGAATAGTAATTGATAACTTGGAGGATGAAAACATTGAAGAAGAAGAATTTAAAACAGCAAAGGCTTTATTGGAATTAGCAGACTTAAATGCAGAAGATATTTTAGAAGCTACTTCATTTGAGGATTACATAGCGGAATTAGAAGCGACAGAGGCTATCATAAGTGATGAACTTTTCAAGTATTGGTCAACGAATAACAATTTGAGTATAGAATTTAAAATTGAGGCAAGAGAAGAAATTAAAAAAAGAAAAATCATAAACAATAGGCACCAAGAAGAAGTTTTAGACGTAAAAATTGTTGAACATATTTTAGACATTAGAGTTAAAAATCAAAGAACAAGAGTATCATTACCTCTCAAAAATAGAAGTAAGGGTTTCAATTGGTTTTTTTCATTTTTAGTTTGGTTCAAAAAAATTCAAGAAGACAAAAATTCACAATACATTTTATTACTTGATGAGCCAGGATTGAATTTACACGCATCTGCTCAAAAAGATATGCTAAAATTTATTGAAGACTTATCTGACAATTATCAAATATTATATACTACTCATTCACCTTTCTCCATCCCTTCAGATAAACTCGAAAGGGTTCGAACCGTTTTAGAGACCTCTGATGGTTCTGTAATTTCTGACAGTATTCAAGAAAAAGATCCAAACACATTATTTCCATTACAAGCGGCATTAGGTTATGATATTGCTCAAAATTTATTTATAAGTAATAAAAATCTTCTCGTAGAAGGTGTTTCAGACTTAATAATTCTAACTGCAATTTCAGGAATATTAGAAACTGAAAACAGAACATTTTTGAGAAATGATATAACAATTATTCCAACGGGAGGACTCGAAAAAGTTGCTACATTTATTTCACTTTTACGAGGTTCAAAATTAGAAATCGCTTGTTTATTAGACTCATATACAGATCAAAAAGGAAAAGCTAAACTGGAAAAAATGATTACTTCAAAAATTATCCATAAAAGTAAAATAAGGTTTTTTGATGAATTTTTAGATACTCATAAACAAGCAGATTTAGAAGATCTGTTTATAAAAGATGATTACCTAAAACTTTTTAATTCTGCTTTTAATGAATATGATGACTTAAAAGAATCTAAATTGGATAAAAATTTGCCAACTATAATTAAACAGATTAATAAGCAAATTGGGAAAGACAGATTTAATCATTATCGCCCTGCAAACGAATTATTAAAACTTGGTGTGGATAAAGACTTTTTCTCTTCTGAAACTTTGGACAATTTTGAAAAAATATACTTAGAAATAAATAAATTATTCGACTAAAAGCCAGTTGCCAACAAAGTGCTGAGGTAAAAAACAACTTTTTAATGCAAAAATCATTGTTTCTATTTTTCGTACTAATAAGTACGTATTCTAGTGTATATAGCCAACAGAAAGCCCCTACTAATACTCAAACAGCGTTTGATGTTTTATTTATTGGTAACAGTCTTACCTATACCAATAATTTGCCTGCGCTTGTTAAGGAGTACGCAGTTTCAAAAAACATAGCTATTACTACTAAAATGATAGCCTTCCCTAACTATTCCATTCAAGATCACTGGAATGATGGGCATGTGCAAAAACTAATTTCCAGTAAAACATATGACTTTGTTATTATTCAGCAAGGGCCTTCTTCACAACGTGATGGTAGAAACATGCTACTTGAATACGGTAAAAAATATACTCGTTTATGCAAAGTAAACGAAGCCAAGCTTTGTTACTTTATGGTTTGGCCTTCTTTACACTACTACTATACGTTTGATGGGGTGATAAAAAACCATACCGATGCAGCCTCCATCAATAACTCCATATTGCTGCCTGTTGGTACCGTATGGAAAGAATACAGTGATACAGCAAAAAATAATGAATATTATGGTGAAGATGGGTTCCATCCTTCTCTAAAAGGCAGTCAAATTGCCGCAAAAGTAATCGTTGATCATTTACTTAAGCAGTAGAACTATTGGCTGCTACGTGGGCTTGGCCAGCATGGTAAAAAAGTTGCCAAAGAATAATACCTTGGCACAGTGTATTTTATAATTTCGTTTGTGAATGTCAATCCCCATATATAACTTTGGTTGGGCAGTAGATACAGTTTTAATATCTTATTGTTTTATAGTACTTTAAAGAAACGGAAATCTTCTGCTTTTTCATTGCTGCTATAAGCAATTGCTTGGTAGTTGCTGAAACAGGCAACGAAATTATACACAATTATGTTGGCATCCATTTAAACAAAAAAATATGTACAGAGCGCTTATATTTTTATTCATACTTGTTATTTCCTCTCAAGCAAAATTGATAGGACAACAAAAAGACACCTATATCAAAGCTGGGGTTTTATATGATAGCAAAAACAATATGCTACAAGAAAACAAGCTTATACATATTCGAGGTTCAAAAATTATCTCTATTGGTGAATTTAAATCGCTACCTAACCATAGTGAAGTAATAGATTTAACCGATTATACTGTTCTTCCCGGCTTAATTGATGCCCACACACATGTACTATTTTCTCAAGAGGCCAACGAAGATTTTGCAGCACATAGCATACAATCGCTGACAATGGAAAGTGACGCTTTAAGAGCGCTTCGCGGGGCTAAAAGAGCTAAAAGTTATTTAGCAGAAGGAATAACTAGTATTAAAGATCTTGGAAATTCGGGTTTATTTTTGGATGTTGCCCTAAGGGATGCTATTAACGAAGGAACGATAGAGGGGCCTCGTATTTTTGCCTCAGGCCCTATTTTGGCAGCAAATGGTGGACAGGTTTATGGTGTACTCCCTGAACACCAAAATATAATAGACTTAGAATATAGAATCATAACAAGTGCAGAAGATGCAAAAAATGCTGTGCGGGAACACGTTAATCAAAATGTAGATGTAATTAAAATTTGCGCTGATAATATTCCCAATAAAACATATTTAACAATAGATGAAATAAAGGCTATTGTAAAAACTGCTCATTTTTATAATTTAAAAGTCACAGCTCATTCCGTAACAAATCAGTCCGCGTGGAATGCAATTGAAGCAGGTGTAGATGGAATTGAACATGGCTTTAATCTAGCAGATAGCACTTTAGTTAAAATGGCAGAGAAGCAAATCTTTCTTGTACCTACTGAAAATAGCAAATCATATATGCATACTTATGCAAAACTCGCTGGTTATAACGAGAATGAATTGGATTGGATTGATGGCTATGCCGATAGAACGAAAAAAAGACTTACTAGAGCAATTGAAAAAGGAGTTCCTATAGTGGCCGGTTCTGATAATTATACCGATATAAAAGTAACCCGAGGAAAATCGTCCAAAGATATGTTTAGATATTATCTAGAAGCAGGAATGCAGCCTTTAGATATATTACAATCCAGCACCTATATTTCAGCGTTTCATTTAGGGAAAGAAAATGAAATTGGCCATTTAAAATCGAATGCAAAAGCAGATATTATAGCAGTAAAAGGAGATATTATAAATGGTTTTATCACTACCATAGAAAACGTTGTATTCGTAATGAAAGATGGAAAGGTTTATAACAATAAGACCAACTAAAGTTAATTGATTCACTAAAAATCATCTTAAGCTGTATACAATTAATTGCTAGTTTCTTTCTTACTTACAAAACACTCTCTCTGATTTTCTATCTGCCTATAGTCAGGCAAGTTCGGTTTTATTTCTTAAATTAGGTGTTCAAACAACGTAACTCACATTAAAATGAAGCAACTTATAATAGCAATCGCATTAACAGGAGTTTTGATTTCCTGTAATACTTCAAACAAGAATAAAGTCGCTACAGAGGAACCAACTGCGAAAAAAACAGTAACAGACAGTACATCAAATGCTGACGAAAACCAATATGTTGCTATTGATACGGAAGAAGCTTTGATTGCAACGGCATTAATGGCTGCTCCAAAAGCGAGCCGAGATAGTTGTAAAGTGATAGGTTATAATATGGCTGGAGAGTTTGTTACACTCAAAGAAGGCAATAACGAATTTATAGTGCTAGCAGATAACCCTAAAAAATCTGGCTTTAGTGCAGCCTGCTATCACAAAGACCTAGAACCTTTTATGGCGAGAGGTCGAGAACTAAAAGCCGAAGGAAAATCAGCAGGAGAAATCTTCGACATTAGAGAAAAGGAAGCAAAAGAAGGTACGTTAGATATGGGAAAACAAGGGTCTGCCCTACACATCTATTTTGGAGATGGTGAACGCTACGACCCCGAAACTTATAAAGTGGAAGGCGCTAAATACCGATATGTGGTCTATATGCCATTTGCTACAGCTAAATCTACCGGGCTTCCTGAAAAGCCTATAGGTTCCAACCACCCTTGGATTATGAACCCTGGAACACATAGAGCGCACATAATGATATCCCCTTTAGCAGAAGACAAGGAATAATAACGTGTGTAAGTAAGCTTAGTAATGTTATAATTAGCGCCTCCCCTATTTAAACCATATAAAAGCGATAGCTATAGCGGTACGAATAATCAAGACAAATCAGATGTCTAGCTAAATAAGAATAGTAGTTTGATGCTAAAGCTGTGTTGGAGAAACAGGACCTGCTAAATCAGCCATTTTCATATTAAATACACGTGAACTGTTGTAAGCGTCTATATCTGAATGTATACGTTCTAAAAAATTGTCGGTATAATCAGCAAAACCTTCTGCATCCGGATGATACTTTACATTGAATTTAGTAGAGGTAAAATCGTAGATAGGCATTTTAGTCGAGGGTACGCCACGATGAAAACTATTTGTATCCCAAATAACAGAATTAATGCCATTAAACTTAATTTGTAAACCAATCTTTAAGTCGTAATAAAACCCTGGATAAAAATCTAGATATAACATAAACTCTTCAACCTCTCCCGGCATTAATGAAATGTAATCGATGCTATTCACATATTGTCCTTTCGTAGCATTAATCATTGGTGCAACTTGAATACCTTCTTTAGGAAAAATATTGGCTTTAAATTCTCTAAGAATTGCACCGCCACCTCGCTCACCAAAGTAGAAGCCAGCTAAATCTTCATCAATAGATTTTACCTTCATCACATCTATTAAAAGATACGGGGCGATCTGTACAAAGCCTTTATTAGAGATAGAACTTACTGAGAATCCGTAAAAAGGATCATAGGTGGAATAGTCTTTACTGTAAATAATGTTATTCATTAAGGACTTAGCTTCACTCAGTTTAAGTTCTTTCATTATAACATTTTGTGAAGCAGGGAATACAATATTGTCTATATATTTATTGTCATGATCTCCCCTTAAATCTAATTCAATAGGGTTTTTTAAAGACCTATCTCTTGTTACGGGATCAGAATCTACAATTTTTTGACTGATAGAATCTACAACCAAATCTATTTGTTTGGTGGTGCTTATTGATTCAGATCTATCAACTAAAAAACCATAGATAGAAAATATAAGGCCTATTAATCCAAGAATAGCAAATAATCCTGTTGCAAATGGATGTCGGCCACACATTTCGATAAAGCTTTTAATAATAGGAGATTTACCTTGAGTATAACGAGGTTCTATCTTATCTTGTTCAGATATTTCCGAATCATTTTCATTAGTTATTATATCTTTCTCCTTTTTATCTGTGGGCTCTTCTGCTTTCATATTGATAAGGTTATAGCTTATAAATATAAAACTTTTCTCAATATTTTATAATATAATTTAATGAATAACAGCAGTTTATAATATTTGTAATTATAATTATGATGGAGTTCCCGTAAGTCTTCACACGATTTTCAATATTTCTGAAAAAATAAAAAGGTTTCTGTATATTTAAACTCTAATCAACAAATGTACCATCCTGCTATGTAGCCTTTTAACCCAGAGCGTATCTACTTTAAATAAAAGCTAACCTCACTACAAAAAACCAAAATAGGACATTGTTCTGAAAAAACATGAAAAAGAAACAAACAAAACGAATACTCAGAATAGTATTAATTATTGTAAGCATAGGCTCTTTATTCTTAGTACCATGGATTTTAGTGAAAGCTTGGATTTTACCACTACCAGATACCCTTCAGGAACAAGTAGATGAAGCCATTGATTATGATTTTGAAGGAGTAATTGTGTATATAGACCAAGCTGGCAAAGCACCTCAATATATTGCTTCTGGTTGGCACGATCGGGAAGCAAAGGTTCCTGCCAACTCGCAAGCCCTCTTTAAATTGGGTAGCATCAGCAAGCTTTACGATGCGGTGGCAGTCACCAAATTGGTACACGAGGGACGGCTTTCGTTAGATAAAACCCTTTCCGAATACTTACCAGAACTTGTAGGAAGGATTGAAAATACAGATGAAATCACCTTGCGAATGCTCGTACAGCATAAAAGTGGCATCCCCAATTTTACAGACACCCCAAACTTTTGGGGAAACCCTACAGCCACCTATGAAGAAAGCCTTGCCTTGATTCTGGACAAACCGGCTAACTTTGAACCCGGGGAAGATTATGAGTACTGCAACACAAACTATTTGTTGATCAATAAAATAATGGATGATGAACTGGGGTATGATAATTTCCAGTTTATTAAAGAAGAAATACTACTACCACTACAGCTAAACCATACCTTCGGTTCGCTACAAGAAGTGAATATAGACAATGTGATGAGTGGCTATCACGTAGGCCATCCTTTAGATTTAAAAACCGACGACCATGGTATGCTAGCCACGGCTGAAGATGTGGGGAAATTTATAAGGGCTTTAAACGATGGATCGTTGTTTGAAGCGGGAGAACGGGAACTATATTCCTCTATTTACGAGTATGAACATGCTGGGTGGGTTCCAGGTTACCAAAGTTTCGCAAGCTATCACAAAGAACTTGATGCCGTTGTTGTTGCGTTTTACAGCACCACCGACCCTAAACTATATTTGTGGAACTTGTCAGAAATAATAAACAATAGGATTGTCAAAATCCTGGAAAAGCAAAAAGGCTGATAACAATTTATAAAATGCATTAAAAACAATAATCCACTTGCAATAATTGAGTTCACAAGATACTAATGTAGAAGGGTACTCAATAATTGTATAAGTTTGGTTGTACTCATATCGGTTTTAAACCGAAAAAACTATATTTGCCCCTAATTGACGGTTGTACGAGACCACTGCAATACATTATGAGAAAAACTATACTGCTACTATTAATAGTCTTTACTTCAAGCTTAGCGAAAGCACAATTTATAAAAGAAAAATCAATACACGCTCAAATTGGATATGGTGTAAGCGCACCAAACAATAGTGCTGATGAAATTGTTGATAGCGGATTTTTTGCACAAGGAGAATTAGTGCTAAAAGTAGCTTCTTGGGTTGAATTTAGACCCTATGCCGGTTTTATTTTGACAAACTCAAATGGCAAAGACCTAAATGATAATCCAACTGATGAAAAAGCAGAATCAAAAGCCCTTTTACTTGGTGGTAAAACAAGAGTACGTGCACCAATTCCGTGGGTGGCGCCCTACGTTGAAATTGGAATAGGAACATCAATTGGAACATTTGAAACGCAAACAGCGTTTGATAACATTGATAAAAGCGGGATTATTTATCACATCCCCTTTACACTTGGACTGGAATTGGGAAAAAATAATAATGTTGATTTAAGATTGGCTTATTACTTTCAGCCATCTGTAGAACAGTATGCAGGAGCGTTTGCCGTTGGAATAACATTTCCGCTAAATAATTAAAAAAAGCTTGAGAGCACAGTAGCTCTCTTTTTATGGAAGATAATCTTAACTTTATTAACGAAAAAGTATACGCTATGTGCGGGTTTACGCTTTCAAGCTATAAAAAAGAAACTGAAGGCAATGAATATGCTGCGTGCCGGTTTCAGTTAAGCAAATGGGATATTATCTACAGAAATGCAAAAATAACTCCTAAAAAAACGGGACAGTTTGTAACGTTTTGGAAACGAAATGAAAACGGAATTACAGAACCTTTCTCTAATAAAGACCTATTTGATTTTTATGTTGTAACAGTTAGTGCCAATGACACAATGGGTCAGTTTCTTTTTCCGAAAAACATCCTTCTTAACAAAGGAATAATTTCGACTCCTAAGAAAGAAGGAAAAAGAGGTTTTCGGGTGTATCCTCCTTGGGACACAACTACTAATAAACAAGCCGTAAAAACCCAACAATGGCAACTAGATTACTTTTATGAAATTACGCCGACAACTGACCTTAAAAAGGCAAAAGAATTATTTAATATGCATTGAACGTGCAATAAACACCGGTGTTTAAACTAAAAAGATGGTTATTTCAATTTATAGAAATAACCATCTTTATTTTATTGTAATCTAAATTTACTTCTGCTGTGGCAACTCTCTCGTAAGCCAACCGCTTCTACTTGCGGTAGCGATTGCGTACGGTGTAATCCAGAACAAGCTAAAGGTATATAAAATACTGTAGCTGTACGCCCAGAACGACTCTGAAAAGGTATATCGCTTGGCGTAAAAAATAGCTTGAAAGCTTGATAACACTAAGATACTTGCGAGCGTTGAACTAACAAATAATACTGGATGCACTAGTATAAAGTAAAGCATAAACAGTAAAAATGGGTAGCACATTATAAGCTTTGTAGCTTGGCTAAAGAAAAGTAATCGAGATCCCGTTTTAGAACCCTCTCTAAAGTCGGTAAACACATACTTAGCCATTGCAATACTTTCACGTACATTACTTCTACCCCATCTAATAAACATTTTGTACAAGCCTTTGTATTTCTCTGGCACATTGGTATACGCATACGCATTACGTTGAAACAACACGTGGTATCCTTGTTTTAAAATCATATTAGTCATGGCTCTGTCTTCACCAATATCTGATGGTTTCCCCATAAACGTTTGATTTATCCACTCTGGCAAACAAGAAAGTACAGCGTCCCTACGGTAGGCTGCCAAAGCTCCTGGCGTACAAAGCACAGACTTAAGCCTGCTTTCTGCCGAACGTACAAATTCAAAACTCAATACAAAACTCACATCGAGCATTCTAGGCAATAATGCTTTAGCGTTATTCAGTACACGGATATTACCTGCTACTGCACCACAATCTTCATTAGTAATGAAAGGACTTACTAAATTACGTAGTGTATCTGCATTTACAACAGAATCACTATCCACCGTTACAAATACCTCTCCTGTACCAATGTTAAAACCTCTGTACAGTGCATGACGTTTTCCTTTATTTTCTGGTTGTTGATATATAGCTACCTGCTCGCCTAATTGTTTTTTAGCTTCTTGCATCCAATACCACGTATCGTCTTTACTACCATCATCAATTGCTAGTAATTGTATTTTTTCTTTAGGATAATCACTTTTTGCTAAACTCTTTAGCGTAGCCCATACTTGTTTTCCTTCATTATAAGCCGGAACAATTACTGTTACAGTTGGTAGTTCATCATCTGTAACAGACTCAACAGGCTTATAACTAAAATATAAATAGAGTTGATAAATGAAAAAACCTGCTTTATATACAAACAAAGAAGATGCTATAGCAAAAAAGATGAATCCCCAAGTACTACTTAGACGTTCCGTTCTAAATTGCGCAAAGTCATTTTGCATCTGATACATCAAAAAAGCACCTCCAGCAAGAAGCAAGAAGGTATTAATTAATACTAAGATATTCCACGTTTTCGTGGCCTTTTCTGATGATATAGAACTTTTACTTGTATTTATAGTAACGTTCTCTTTAGTATTCGTTTTAGTTTCTGAAGTAGTTTTTTTAAGATTCATCTATGCGTAATTCTGTTTTATTATAGATTAGTAAGTTTCGTTCGCCGTATATATGGCAATACCTATGCCAATGCAGTTTTACTGGTGTTCTAGGAGATTATAAGCAATTATTGACCTTAAAAGTGTATACTTTTTATACAATAATTGTTTACCAGTATACAACTTACTTAGTTTTATAAAGAGGCGTGTTAGGTACGTATTAAAGATTTATAGGAAATGTTTAATTATAAGTCATTAGAAGAACAATAGTATTATGACGCTACTCACTATTCAAAAAAACGTAATAATTTAACAATATTTAAACCTAAACTAGTTGCTTTGGCTATTGTTTTTACGTAATTAGCTAGCAAAGGTTTTCTTTAGCGCAATTAATCATATTTTAAACAAACATTATTTTTTATGAAACAACTGTACTTTATACTTTTTCTATTTTCCTTTTCTTTTCTAAACGCACAGATAGTAACAATTCCTGATGCCAATTTTAAAAACGCGTTACTAAATACCGAATGTGTTGATACAAATGGAGATGGTGATGCAGATGCAAATGCCGACTTAAATAGTGATGGAGAAATACAATTTACTGAGGCAGAAGCTGTTTTAAGTTTAGACGTAAGTTTTCAGAATATTAGCTCTCTTGAAGGTATTTCATCTTTCACTAATATGATCACTCTATTTTGTACCGATAATGATTTAACCGAATTAGACCTTTCAGCACTTTTAAATCTTGAAGTATTGGGTTGCTGGGATAATGATGAGATTGTTACTCTTGACTTTTCAGCTAATGTAAATTTAATTTCGTTAGAGTGTGATAGTAATCAGTCTTTGGAATATCTAAACATTCAAAACGGAAATAATGAAAACCTTGAATTGATGGTGGCAAATAATAGTAGTAATTTACGGTGCATTCAAGTGGACGATGTAGTATATGCCAATAGTCAAACCTGTGGTGATAACCCTATTGCTTGGTGTAAAGAACCAAACACTGTTTATAGCGAAGATTGTAGTTTGGGTATTTCCGATTTAAAAGAGATCACATTTAGCATATACCCTAACCCAGTTACAAATACATTGATATTAAGTACAGAATTAGAATATAATAGCATCAAGATTTATTCATTACAGGGGCAACTAATTTCTGAAGCAAGCACTAATGAAATAGACGTTTCTAGTCTGTCTTCAGGTTTCTTTTTTGTATCATTAACTGTGGATGGAAGGACTATTACTCAAAAGTTTATGAAGGTTTAAATAAGGTCTCATATACTCAAATAAAAAATTACAATTATGAATAAAACAATACTCACACTTGGAGTTTTCTTAGTTTTCACCTGTCATTCAATTGGGCAAATTAATCCAGTCATAAATTTAACTTGGGATCAGTATTATGTGACGCCAAATAATTATTTTGAACTTAAATGGGAAGAACCAGAGGCACCTCATGATGAATTAATTGGTTATAATATTTACCGTGGGGACGAATTATATAGGTTTCAAACTGAAAATTCACTTTATCATCTAGAGGAAGGCTCAAATTGTGATATTGATTTTTTATTTTATAATGAAGGAGAAGGGTTTTTAGCTCACGTAACTGCTGTTTATAATCCGGGACAGGTAGAATCTGATTACACCGAAACCGTCGAAATTGAAGGTCCTTTACTGAGTAATAAAGATATTAAGCAAGAAAAGCCAATACTATACCCCAATCCAACCACGGGAATACTGAATATAGAAAATGTAACCGTAAATAAAATACTTATTTACGATCTTTTAGGGAAACTGATTAGCAAATTAAGTTCTCAACATCAAATTAATGTATCGAACTTATCAAAAGGAGTTTATTTATTTAAGTTAATATCAGAAGAGGAAATTATAGTAAATAAAATAGTTGTCGAATAAATTTGAACACAACATGGCTAACAAATCGAAAAAACTAACTACGGAAGAGAAAAAAGAACTGCTTAACACATTAAAAACCCGGTTTAACGAAAATATAAATCGTCATAAAAAAATTGACTGGACAAATGTTCAAAAAAAGTTAGAAACAAAACCTGAAAAACTATGGAGCTTAAATGAAATGGAGAAAACTGGAGGCGAACCCGACGTAGTTGGCTTTGATAATGATGAATATATCTTTTATGACTGTTCTCCAGAAAGTCCCAAAGGCCGTAGAAGTGTTTGTTACGATCGCGAAGGTTTAGAGTCACGAAAGAAATTTAAACCTGAAAATACTGCTATAGATATGGCTACCGCCATGAATATTGAACTTTTAACTGAAGAACAATACCAGCGATTACAACAACTAGGAAAATTTGATACTAAAACCTCAAGTTGGATTAAAACACCTGATAAAATTAGGAAGCTTGGCGGAGCCCTATTTGGCGATTATCGCTTTGCAACTGTTTTTATATACCACAACGGGGCTCAATCTTATTATGGTAGTAGAGGGTTTCGAGGTGTATTAAGAATATAATTTACTTATTAAATAAATTTAGAAAAAATCACTCTTTTATTAGTCGTGTGCCTAAATAAAATAATTACACTATTTTCGCTACATCACGAATTTTTAAAATCAAAGGCTTCAAAAAGGTTATTATTTAAAAATTATAATAACTCTTTTTGTAAACCTATAAATATCCTAAAAGCAATACCTGTACATGAAAAAAACAATACTCACTCTATTAGTATCCTTTTTAAGCCTCCACACATTTGCACAAATTAAATTTGAAAAAGGCTATTTTATAAACAATCAAGGCATAAAAACCAATTGCCTAATAAAAAATATGGACTGGAGAGATAGTCCCACCGAAATTGAATATAAACTTTCTGAAAACGAAAAAGTAAAGAAAGCTTCCATTACTACAATTAAAGAGTTTAAAGTTTCAGAATCACAAAAATACGAACGTCACATAGTTGAAATAGATAGGTCCAGTGATGTGTTAAGTAGGATAAACTACAAAAAAGAACCCACTTTTAAAGAAGAACAGCTTTTATTACGAGTATTGGTTGAAGGAAATGCAACTTTATACCTATACAAAGACAATAATTTAAGTCGTTATTTTTATAAAACTGAAACAAACGAGATAGAACAGTTGGTTTTCAAGAAATATAAAATTGACACCTATAAAGTAGCCGAGAATAATAGGTACAAACAACAATTATGGAATAATTTGAAATGCGAAGGCTATTCAATGAGTAGCATTGACAAAATAGGATATACCGCTAGTGATTTAACTAGGTTTTTTGTGAATTATAATGAGTGTGTCAATGCCCAATATTATAATTACACTAAAAATCAAAATAAATTGATTTTTAATTTCAGTATTAGACCAGGGGTAAGGTTTTCAACCTTGGTTATTAACAATTCCATACGCACTTCCTCCTATACAGATTTCGGAAATAATACTTCTTTTTCTATAGGTATTGAAGGTGAATTTAAGTTACCATTCAATAAAAATAAATGGGCTTTAATCGTTGAACCAACTTATCAATATCTAAAAACAGAAAAAGAAAACCAACAAACTATTAATGTTGATTATAAATCTATAGAAGTGCCAGCGGGATTAAGACATTACTTTTTCCTCAATGACAAATCTAAAATATTCATTAATGCATCCTACGTTTTCGATTTTACCTTAAACTCAGGAATTGAATTTGAAGAATCAACAGACTTAGACATAAAGTCTAATACCAATTTTGCTTTTGGTATAGGTTATAATTTTAACGACCGGTATAGTGCAGAAGTACGCGTAGCCACTAGCAGAGGCATATTGAATAATTATCTTTTTTGGGGTTCAGACTATAACAGCGTGTCCTTTATTCTTGGGTACACCATTTTCTAATTTCTAAATAAGGTTATATCCACAACACAAAAAAGCCCCAGATAATCAAATATCTGGGGCTTTTACTTTTTATTGAGGTCTCATATTACATAGCTCCCCACTCTTTCAATGATTTTTCATTTAATGCTATATAGTCATCGTTACCGGCTTTTTTAGCCAATTCTATAGACTTTTTAGCAGCTTTAATAGCTCCTTTCTTGTCGCCAGCTTTTGCATAGATTAATGATTGTTGTCTATACTGCCAGAAAGCAGGGTTCTCAGCCATATCAATTGCCTTATCTATCCAAGTCTTTGCCTGGTTAATATCTTTACCTGTTTCTAAGTAATAAACAGCAGAAGAATAGTAATCATTAGCTCCTGGTCCATTCATAACCTTGTCAATAGATGCCGAAACTTCTTTATCGGTCATCACTTTTATAGGAACACCTACGTAAGTGTTCTCCCAAAGTATCCCAAGATTAGCTGAATCATGAGCTACATCGTCAAACGTCATAGTAAACGATTCAATTTTCATTGGCATAGGATATACTTCTGCAGTTGTTTTAGCAGCTACTTTACTCTCATCCCATTTTTCTGGAGTTCCCCAGTTGTTTGCATCGCTATAAAAATACACTTCCCAATTCTCTTCATTAGGTTTAGTATATATAGCATATGAACCTGGTTTCACTTCAGTTTTCCCGATCATAACCGGTTTATCAAATGTAATTGTAGTGTTTTTATTAGCTCCTGTTCGCCAAATTTTTCCGTAAGGCACTAGACCGCCAAATATGGTTCTGTTTCGCACAGCTGGTCGGGAGTATTCTAAGGTAATATCCGTCAATCCCACAGTCTGTTCAATTTTTTGTGACGGACTGGGTTGCGGTGTTTCAATTTGTGCATAAATTCCTGCTGAAAAGAGCACAGTACAAGCTAATAGTAATAGATTTTTCATAAAATGATTTTTGTTGATTTGTTTCAATCTACTAAAATACACTTTAACTCTTTTTTAATAGTTAACAAAACCTTAAATATAATCTAAATCCTAATACTGAATCAATGCAAACTTAGACGTATTCTAATACCTAATCCGTTTATCAATAAATTGTTAAGTTTTGTTTAAAGTATTTTTTAATTCGTAAAACAGTCGTATTTTTAAAAGAAAAATTATGATTACTATTTTAAAGAATTTATTCAAATTCAGAAAAGAAAAAACGGCTGTAAAAGTTGAGATATATAGACTTATGCGAATGAACAGAAAGTTATCTTACAAACGTAGATAATTTCTGTAAAAGGCATACATGAAACTATATAAATTACACACCAAACAAAATGTCCCGATATCAAAAGAAGAAGCTTGGGAGTTTCTTTCAGCACCTCAAAACCTGAAGATAATAACTCCAGATTACATGGGTTTTAATATTCTTTCAGGTGTAGAAAAACCCATGTACCCCGGTCAAATAATTGAGTATATCGTCACACCTATTTTAGGTATTAAAACAAAATGGGTTACCGAAATTACACACGTGAAAGACCTTGAGTATTTTGTGGACGAACAACGTTTTGGCCCCTACTCGCTTTGGCATCACAAACATTTTATTAAAGAAATTGATGGTGGTGTGGAAATGGAAGATATCGTTCACTACAAACTTCCTATGGGTTTTCTTGGCCAACTGGCACATCCTATTTTGGTAAAACCCAAATTAGACGAAATTTTTGAATACCGAAGAAACAAGCTTATAGAGCTTTTCGGTGAAATACAATAATACTATTTTACAATGCAAGATAAATTAAATATCTTTTGGTTTAGGAGAGATTTGCGTCTTGATGATAATATAGGCTTTTACAAAGCGCTGCACGGTAAATATCCTGTACTACCTGTCTTTATTTTTGACTCTGAAATTTTAGACGAATTACCAAAGGATGATGCTCGCGTCACTTTTATATTTGATGAACTTCAAAAAATGCGTGATACGCTTCAGGAACACGATAGTAGTATTGCCATTTATCATGGTAACCCAAAAGCGGTTTTTAAACAGATTTGTTCAGACTTTCATGTACAAAACGTTATTACCAACCACGATTATGAGCCTTATGCCATTAAACGTGATAAGGAGGTAAAAGAGTTTCTTTCAGAAAAAAATATTGGATTCTATACATATAAAGATCAAGTGATCTTTGAAAAAGATGAAATTGTAAAAAGCGACGGTGACCCCTATGTGGTGTATACGCCCTATATGAAAGTTTGGAAAAGTACTTTCGATGCTGATACGCATCTTAAAATATATTACACTAATGAGCATTTAAAAAACCTTGTAAAACATTCCCGAATGCCCAATCTAAACTTGAGCGATATAGGTTTTGAAAAATCTTCTGTAGAAATACCAGATTACGATGTGACACCCACTACCATTCAGCAATATAAAAACAAACGAAATTTTCCATCTCAGGATGCTACATCACATTTAGGCCCACATCTTCGGTTTGGTACAGTGAGCATTCGGAAAATGATAAAAAAAGCCATTGCCGAAAAAAATGAAACTTTTTGGCAAGAATTAATCTGGAGGGAATTCTTTATGCAAATACTTTGGCATTTTCCTGAAACAGTTGATACCGCTTTTAGAAAAAAATACGACCGTGTAGAATGGCGTAACAATAAAGAAGAGTTTGAACTTTGGCAACAAGGTAAAACCGGATACCCAATGGTAGACGCTGGAATGCGCCAATTAAACCAAACTGGTTATATGCACAATCGAGTACGGATGGTAGTTGCAAGCTTTTTATGTAAACACCTATTAATTGATTGGCGTTGGGGAGAAGCCTATTTCGCTGAAAAATTGTTAGATTACGAACTCTCCAGTAACGTAGGCAATTGGCAATGGGCAGCAGGAAGTGGTGTTGATGCAGCACCGTATTTTAGAATATTTAATCCTACTACTCAAATTGAAAAATTTGATAAAGACAAAAAATATATAGAAAAGTGGATTGAAGAATACAATACCGATTCCTACCCTGATAAAATGGTAGATCATAAAGAAGCTCGTGAACGCGCTTTAGCTACTTATAAAAGAGCTGTTTCTTAAATTTCAGCATAAGAATATACTTAATTAATTATACTTTATCGAGTTTTCATTTATTTATTGATTTTCTGATAGTTACTAGTTTGCATTATCCCCAAATCAATACTTATGGAAACAGTAGTCAATGAATTCATAAATGTAAAATGACAGTGGCTTTAACCCTAATAAATCTATTCATGCTGAAAATGTGCTCAACAACTTTCTGAATTTTTCCAGACTTCGGTAATTCCTTAGATTAATTTAGATGTTGCTGAAACCGAACATATTATCAAACAAATACATAAATATCACGCAAGTGCACTCCGTTTTTATTACAATTAAAAAGAGTACCTTGTTAAATAAATTTTAATTAGGTTTAAAATTTGGGTTATTTGAAACAATTTTTCTACTCTTGCGGTGTTAAATAACAAACAAACCGAACAAAATTACCATGAAGAAACAATTAATAACCCTACTCCCCTTACTTTTATGTACCGTAATCCTCTTTGCCCAAGAAAATCCCCAAACGAAGGCAACAGATAATAGTATAGAAGGACAGTTTAAAGATGTGGTTGACGAATCGAATAATTACCAAGAATACAAGGTGATTAAAAAATACCAGATTAATCAACTCCGAAAAAATATTTTAGATTCAATTTCCGATTTAGAGTCGAAAATAGCAACTTCAAAGACCGAAATTGACCAAAAAGCAAAGAAAATTGATTCGCTTACAAGTAAATTAAAAACTACTAAAGAAGACCTTTCCGTTTCCAAAGAAAAAGAAAACGGTATTGAAATTTTAGGAATTCTAACTCAAAAATCTACTTATAATACCATTATGTGGTCAATAATTGTATTGTTATTAGTTGGGCTGGCATTTATATTCTATAAATTTAAAAATAGCCATAAAGTTACCAAAGACTCTCAACTAAAATTGGCAGAGACCGAAATGGAACTCGAAACCAATCGTCAAAAATCGTTAGAGCGAGAACAAAAGCTACGACGCAAATTACAAGATGAGGTTAATAAAAACCGAAATAAGTAAAACAAAAAAGCCGCGAATCTATCGCGGCTTTTTTTATTCGTTATCTTAGGTAATTACTCTATTCTAGTAATCTTAGCTCCTATTCTACGTAATCGTTCATCAATATTTTCATAACCTCGATCTATCTGTTCAATATTGTGAATGGTCGAAGTACCTTTAGCAGAAAGTGCTGCGATTAATAATGAAATTCCAGCACGTATGTCTGGAGACACCATAGTTGTTGCTTTAAGGGTTGATTGAAAGTTATGACCAATCACAGTAGCTCTATGTGGGTCGCACAAGATAATTTTAGCGCCCATATCAATCAATTTATCTACAAAGAACAAACGGCTTTCAAACATTTTTTGGTGTATTAACACACTTCCTTTTGCTTGCGTACACATTACAAGAACAATACTCAACAAATCTGGTGTAAAGCCTGGCCAAGGAGCATCTGCAACGGTTAAAATAGAACCGTCTATATATCCTTGTATTTCATATTCTTCTTGAGCGGGAATGTAAATGTCATCACCTTTCTTTTCAAGAGTTATTCCTAATTTCCGGAAGGTGTCGGGTATTAGCCCCAAATTTTCCCAACTCACATCTTTAATAGTCAGTTCGCTTTGTGTCATAGCAGCAAGGCCAATCCAACTTCCTATTTCGATCATATCAGGTAAGATACGGTGTTTACAACCGCCTAAACTATCTACGCCTTCAATGGATAATAAGTTTGATCCAACTCCGCTTATTTTGGCCCCCATGGCATTCAACATCTTGCAAAGTTGTTGTAAATATGGTTCGCAGGCTGCATTATAAATGGTAGTCGTTCCGTTTGCCAAAACAGCAGCCATTACAATATTTGCAGTTCCGGTTACCGAAGCTTGATCCAGCAGCATATAAGTTCCCGTTAATCCCTCGGGGGCTTCTACGCCGTAAAACCGTTCTTCTTTGTTATAACGAAACTTAGCTCCTAATTTTATAAAGCCTTCAAAGTGGGTGTCTAAACGTCTTCGGCCTATTTTATCGCCACCAGGTCGTGGAATATAGCCTTTACCAAAGCGCGCCAATAAAGGTCCTACAATCATTATAGAACCACGTAGTGAACTTCCTTCTTGTTTAAAAAGTTCAGACTCTAAGTATTCTAACTTAAGATCATCTGCTTTAAAAGCGAATTTTCCTTTACCTAGTTTTTGAATTTTTACGCCAAGGTTTCCAAGTATTGCAATCAATTTATTGACATCCCGAATATCCGGTATGTTTTCAATGATTACCTCTTCTGGAGTTAATAATACGGCACAGAGTATTTGCAAGGCTTCGTTTTTGGCACCTTGCGGACGGATTTCACCTTTCAGTTTATGTCCGCCTTCAATTTGAAAAGTTCCCATTAATATTGATTAATAGAGGTTAGTACCGCTTTCTACCACGGCTATTTTTGTGTGATTTTTTATTATTGCTACTATTATACCTTTTTTTGTTCTTTAAAAGGTTTTTAGCTTCTGATAGATCCTCATCACTATTTTTAAGGTTTATTTTTCCTTCAGAAAGCTCAAAAAGGTGTTTAAAAATTACTTCATCGTCAACAGTATCCTTGTTCCAGTTAAGGAAACATTTCTTCATATGGTTGGCAATGTTAAGGATTAAACCTTCTTTCTTATCGCCTTCTTCCCAGCTATTAGCAACATCAATCATACGCTTAATGTTATTTCCGTAGAACCTATATTTTGGATGGTTTTGAGGATAAGGAAGTGGTTGTGGTGGCTCAGCTAACTCTTCACGCGAAGGTTTCGGGAATGGAGAATCTACGTCCAATTTAAAATCGGACATAATAATCAATTGATCCCAAAGTTTGTGCTGAAAATCAGGCACGTCTCGCAAGTGTGGATTTAAGTTACCCATCACCGAAATAATGCTTTTTGAAACCTTATTTCTTTCATCGCGGTCTTCAATAGAAACCGCATGTTCTACCATTTTTTGCATATGGCGACCATATTCAGGAATAATTAAATGCGTGCGTTCTGTATTGTATTCTATGTTATCTAACAAAATTAAAAATTTAAGGAAGTATTCTTCTTGAAGTAATTATGATTGCAAAATACTAAAATTATAGCGAAATGACACCTTCCACTTCAGAAACTTGCAAATATTTCTCTATTACAGCATCGGGTGAATCCATAGTTACTTTAATAGACAAACTGGTATATTTACCTTTTGAAGAGTCACGAGTACTAATTTCAGCATCTGTTTCATTAAAAACAGCTTCAATTTCAGCTATTTTTTCTAAATCTGAAGGAACAATGAATTTATACAAATATGCTGCAGGCCAAGTGGTGTCTGCTTCTAGTTGCTCTCGAAGACGATTATAGAAGTCTTCAGTTTTTTTTTCGTCTTTCATCAATTTATTTCTTTTTCTTTTACACAAAGATACACTTTTCAGTATCAATAAATATTTGCTTATTTTGTACAAAAATCATTCCGCTTGAAAACTAAACGAATTGTAATAACCGGAGGCCCCGGAACGGGAAAAACAACCTTGATAGATGAACTGGAAAAAAGAGGCTACACTTGCTTACACGAAGTGTCTAGAGAAATTACTAAAAAAGCGCAAGAAGAGGGAGTTGAACAACTTTTTTTAACCGATCCTATTCTCTTTAGTCAACGATTATTAGACGGCAGATTAGCACAATTTATAGAAGCTAAGGCATACCAAAAAGAGTATTTATTTTACGATCGTGGACTACCAGATGTAACCGCTTATATGGATTACTTTAAAACAGAATATCCTGAAAGCTTTACCAATAGCTGCCTCGATAATCAATACGATACGGTCTTTTTATTACCACCTTGGAAAAAAATATATAAGCAAGACAATGAACGGTATGAAAATTTTGAAGAAGCTAAGAAAATTCATACTGCACTGTTGAAGGGCTATGAAAATTATGGATATGACGTTCAATTAGTTCCAGTAGGTACTGTAGAAGAACGAATTACATACATACTTGATAATTTGAAGTAAACTATTTGAAAACACCACTGCAAATCCTTGAAAATTATTGGGGTTTTACTTCCTTTAAACCGATGCAGGAAGCCATTATCGCTTCGGTATTAAACGATAAAGACACCGTTGCCCTGCTGCCTACTGGCGGGGGGAAATCAATGTGTTTTCAAATTCCGGGACTGCTAAAAGAAGGAACTTGCATTGTTGTTTCACCATTAATTGCCTTAATGGCCGATCAAGTAAACGCTTTAAAAGATCGTGGTATTAAAGCGATGCACATTTCGGGAGGGATTTCTTTTTCTGAATTGCAAACCAGTATGGATAATGTTCTCTACGGAAATTATAAGTTTTTATACCTATCCCCCGAACGCTTGCAACAAGAGTTGGTACAAAATACTATTAGGCAATTAAACGTAAGTCTAATTGCTGTAGATGAAGCACATTGTATTTCGCAATGGGGCAACGATTTTCGGCCAGCTTATAAAAACATTACTGTTTTAAGAGAACTAAAACCTTTGGCTCCTTTTATTGCGTTAACTGCCACGGCAACGCCAGAAGTTTTAGAAGATACTATCAAAGAATTAAATTTAGAACTTCCCGCTGTTTATAAAAACTCTTTTGTCCGTTCTAATCTTTCATACCAAGTACACAAAGTTGACGACAAATTATACCACATAGAACAACTTTTAAAAAACAATACCGGATCGGCCATTGTGTATGTGAGAAGTCGAAAAAGTGCCGTTGAGACCAGTAATCACCTAAATCAATTAGGGTTTCGTAGTACATTTTATCACGGCGGAATTTCAAAAAAGGAAAAAGACAACCGCTTGCAACAATGGCAAACGGGAAGCATTCCCACCATGGTAGCTACCAATGCTTTTGGAATGGGAATAGATCATCCAAACGTTCGGTTTGTCATCCATATTCAATTACCCGAAAGTCTAGAGAGTTATTTTCAAGAAGCAGGTCGCGCTGGCCGTGATGGAAATTATGCTCAAGCCGTATTATTGTATAGTGAGTACGATAAAATCTTGGTGAAAAAACAGTTTATTGATGCTTTACCAACACCTAAACATTTAAAAAAAATCTACCGAAAACTGAACAATTATTTTCAGGTTTCATATGGAGAAGGAGAATTTGAACAATTCAGTTTTAGTTTTACCGAGTTTTGCAGCACCTACAAATTGAACACCTTATTAGCTTACAATGCCCTAAATTCACTGGATAGATTGGCAGTTATACAACTATCAAAGGAGTTTGGCCGTAAGTCAACCGTACAGTTTTTATGGCCTTCAGAAAAAGTATTGGATTATTTTTCAGGAGATATAACTACCTCAGTTATTGGAAAAACAATACTCCGGCTATACGGTGGTATTTTTGAAATGCCTACAGGGGTTGACTTGGATGTTATTTCAAAAAAAACGGGACAATCGGTTACAGTTATCATTTCAGTATTACAAAAAATGGAACGTGATGATGTGATTGATCTATTGCTAAAAGTAACCGATGCGACCATCACATTTTTAAAACCCAGAGAAGACGATAAAACCATCAATGTAATTGCCAAAGAGATTGAAGCGCTCAATGAAAAAAAGCGAAAGCAAGTAGCTTCGGTATTACAATATGTTGAAAATACCAAAGAATGCAGAAGCGTGCAGTTGGTGCGATATTTTGGAGATGTGGAAGCTAACGTTTGTGGAGTTTGCTCTGTTTGTGCTTCACAAAAAAAAGTGGCAAGCAAAAGCGAAATGAAGCTTATTTCAGAAAAAATATTACAATTATTAGAAGAAAAGGAAATGGATGGGCGGGAGCTTTCAGAAAAAAGTACTTTTGCAACCGAAAAAATGATTCACGTATTACGGTTATTGCTAGATAATGGCAAGATTAAACTGAATACCAAAAACCAATATTACATACATTCATGAGAGACTTACGGATTGTTTTTATGGGCACACCAGATTTTGCTGTTGGGGTTCTAAAAAAACTATTAGAAGAAGATAAAAATATAGTCGGAGTAATAACAGCTCCTGATAGACCTGCCGGGAGAGGACGAAAATTAAAACCTTCAGCGGTAAAGGAATTTGCGTTGTCTAAAAACCTCCCTGTTTTACAGCCTACAAACTTAAAAGACGACAATTTTTTAACTGAATTAAAAGCGCTTGAAGTCAACCTGCAAATTGTCGTAGCTTTCCGTATGTTGCCAAAAGTAGTTTGGTCCTTACCAGATTATGGTACGTTTAATCTGCATGCTTCCCTCCTACCACAATATCGTGGTGCTGCACCTATTAATTGGGCAATTATTAACCAAGAAGAAAAAACCGGGGTTACTACCTTTTTTATAGACGAAAAAATAGATACTGGAGCTATTATTTTAAAAGAAGAAGTTTCTATTTCAGAAAACGAAACTGCTGAAAGTCTTCACGATACCTTAATGGAGCTTGGTAGCGAATTGGTAGTGAAAACGGTTTCTAAAATCGAAATTGATGAAGCTAACCCAATTCCTCAAATTAAGGATATAACTATAAAAGATGCGCCTAAACTTACTTCAGAAAACACAAGAATAAATTGGAATGAATCGGTTGAAACCATTGACGCCTTTATTAGAGGACTTTCCCCTTATCCGGTTGCTTGGAGCATGCTAGAAAATGAAGGAGAAACTTTAAAAGCAAAAATCTATTCTGCGACCAAAGAAATGGTTGCACATTCAGAAAAACCTGGTACTGTTACAACAGATAAAAAAAATATGAAAGTAGCTGCAAAAAACGGGTATATATATATTAAGGTATTGCAACTGCCAGGAAAACGGAAAATGGATATTGGCTCTCTATTAAATGGTTTTTCGTTTGCAAAAGAAGCGAAACTTGTGTAATCCCTTGTCACTACTGATTTTGTTAAAATGAGTAAAAAAAAAGCTTTGGTTGTTAACAAACACCCAAAGTTATTAACAAATACCCCGATTTAGTGCGCTATTCCTTGCATGAACCGATAATCCGTTTAAATTTGTAGAGCAATTAAATAAAGTTTAACCAACAATCTAATTTTAAAATTTAAACTATGAACAAATCAGATTTAATCGACGCAATGGCAGAAGATGCCGGAATTACAAAAGCAGCTGCAAAAAAGGCATTAGAGTCTTTCCTTGAAAACGTAGAGGGAGCGCTTAAAAAAGGAAACAGAGTATCTTTAGTAGGATTCGGTTCTTGGTCAGTATCTAGAAGAGCTGCCCGTGAAGGAAGAAACCCACAAACAGGTAAAACTATTAAAATCGCTGCTAAAAACGTTGTTAAGTTTAAAGCAGGATCAGATTTACAGAGTGCTGTAAATTAAGCAAGAAATTGTCTACTTAAATCAAATCCTGCCTTTCGGTGGGATTTTTTTATAGCCATATTTTCCACATCAATTGTCTTAAGTGTTGGATATTCAAAAATTAATGTTTAGATTTAATTTACAAAACTAACTTCATGACTACTCTTAAACCAGCCAAAGGATTGTTATTAGTAGCTGAACCTTCTATTATAGGTGACGTTTCTTTTAATAGGTCTGTGGTGCTTTTGGCCGAACACAACGAAGAGGGATCGGTTGGTTTTATCTTAAATAAGCCTCTCGCGTACACTTTAAAAGACTTTATTTCTGAAATAGACTCCACACTTCCCGTATACAATGGAGGGCCTGTTGAGCAGGATAATTTGTACTTTATTCATAGAATACCTGAGTTGATTCCTGAGAGTATTGAAATATCAAGTGGTATTTATTGGGGTGGTGATTTTAATTCGGTGATGGAGCTATTGCTTCAAAATAAAATAGATGAATCACAAATACGATTCTTTTTAGGGTATTCTGGATGGGAAAGCACACAACTTAATCAAGAATTACAGCTAAACAGCTGGGTGGTTGCACCCAATGATTATAAAAATGAAATAATTGGTAAACCTTACACCAATTTTTGGAAAGAAAAAATGATTGAGTTTGGCGGTGATTACCTTATTTGGTCTAACTCACCAGAAAATCCTGCCTATAATTAACCCAACCGTGCTTTTACGTTCAATTTAGCTAACAATTCTTTAGCCACTTCTTGTCTATATTCCTTTTTACGGTATTTAGATACTGGCTGAATTCCTGTAATTACATTGGTAATAAAAATTTCGTCTGCTTTTTGAAGTTCAAAAGGTGAAACTGATGTTTCTTCCAAAACATAATCTGGCATCTGACCTAAAATTTTGATAATCTGCTTTCTAAGAATACCATTTAAACAACCATCTGTAATTGGTGGTGTTTTTATTTTATAATCTTTTACCAGAAAAATATTTCCATTTAAAGCTTCCACCACTTGCTTTTTTTCATTTAACAACAAGCAATTGGCGTAATCGTTTTCTTTTGCATAGACGCTTCCCAAAACATTCAATACTTTATTGGTCGTTTTTAACGTAGAAAGCAAGCCTGAATTTATATAGTGGTCTTTAAATAATTCTATTTCATAGAAAGTATCATCCATAGTATAAAATGGATTCGCAAGTTCTTCAGAAGTAATTAAAAATGCTACATTATTTGTCGTTGGAGAATACTTCCCTCCTGTTTTACGCCACACTAATATTTTTGCTCGAAAGGCCCCATTTTTATTTTCTGAAGATGCTATGGTATTCAACACCTGCTCTTCCAAATATTCTGGAGTAAAACTCATGGGTATTTCCATACGTAAAATACGCATAGAAGCCATTAGGCGAAAATAATGGTCTTCCCAAAAATATATTTTACCGCCAGAAACTCGAAGGGTTTCGAATACAGCATCCCCGTAGTTTAATCCGCGGTTATCCGGTAAAATTGTTGAATTGTTTTCTTGTAGTGTTCCGTTAAAATTGATCATAAAAAAGCCGCTTTTATTCTGAATTTTTTCAAAATAGTGCGGCGCAAAGATATTATAAATTAGGCGGAACTGTTACTTAGAACCCAATATCTGTTTTAAATCTGAAACCATATTATCCCAAAGCATTTTCCCTTCATCAATTTCATCTTCTTCGGCATAATCTGTAATCATTAAGGAAACATCTTTGGTGATTTCATCTACCTGAATACGAAGTTCAAAAAAGTAATCGGTATCCTCGTCATCTAACCAACGGAATTTTATTCGTTCACCACTCTTCTTTCCTAGCAGTTTAGCTTTTTCTTCACTTCCTTCCCACATAAAAGTAAAAAATTCACCACGAGAATTTACATTATCGGCATACCACTCACTCATTCCTGAAGGAGTCGAAATATATTGATATAACAATGATGGAGAAACCTGTATAGGAAATTCCATTTCGTATTTTATTTTGTCTTCCATAGTTTTTTCTTAGTTAGAGCCCAATATATAGATTAATTCTAATATTGGAAAGAAAGAGGATTGATTTTTTCCTTTTTAGAATTAATTGAAAAAAACTATAAAACTTTATCTAAAAGAAAATAGTTGACTGTAAAACAGCTTAATAAAAACATTAATCCCTACTGTCTTTGAATAACAAGAAACTTTATTAATTAAAAGGAATAAAGCATATAGCTTAAACAAGAACTAGAAACGAAATTGGTTAGAATAGAAACTGACCAATTTTTGTTTTAACGAAATGGGAAGTCGAATTTTACCGAAACTTTAGAAAATAATTATCTAAATAAGCTCAATACAAAATATGAAGGCAAGTATAAATCGTCTTTAATGTGAAACTATCAATACATTTTATTTTCATTCATCGATTCCTTCGGAATTTGTTGAATTGAATCCCAATGCTCACAAATTTTCCCGTTTTCATTAAAGCGAAAAAAATCCATTGTAATGTATTCATCATTATCTGGCCAAGTTTGATGCGTATGTAAAGCCACTAAATTTCCCTCTGAAATGCATCTCACAAATTCAATGGACTTATTAGAATATTCTTTCTGCATTTTCTCAAAATAGTCTATAAAGCCTTGTGTACCATCACTAACATCTGGATTGTGTTGAATATATACATCACCAACATATTGCTCAATTGCCTTTTTAGGATTGCCTTCGTAAGCGGTTTTATAAAATGCAATTGCTTTTTCTTTGTTGTCTTTTGTGTTCATTAGAATAGTTTTTACAACAAGTGGACTGTTTACTTGAATACAACTTCAATAAACTTGAGTATTTCGGGCTTCACAATATCAATGTGTTCCCAAGCTAAATTATGCCCTACATTTGGAATGATTGTTACGGTGCTGTTTGAAAATATACTGTCTGTATATTTTATATTTCCTACAGGAACCACATTATCTTTAGAGCCGTGAAAATGTACTATTGGAATTTTAAGGGTATGCCAATCTTGTTCTATTTTTGACAATTCTGCTGCGTGAACACTTTTTTCGTCGCCAGCAACCCGGTACCCTGTTGGGACCAACCATCGTGTAACCCACCATTGTGTAAGTCGAGACGCCCAAATATCCTTTTCCTGTTGAGGATCCATTGCGGCAGATAAAAGTATAACCCCTTTTACATTTTGATTAATTACCGCTAATCGTGCTGCCAAAGGACCTCCATAAGATGTTCCTACCACGATAATATTATCCAACTGCAAATCGCTTACAGCAGCATTCATCAATTCTGCCTGTCTTTCAATGGAAGGCATCTCATCTCCAAAATTAGAATAGCCATAACCAGGTCTATCAATAGCATATAAATTTGCAGCCTGTGCTAGCTCTTTATCTGCCATATACGCATGCCAAGCAGTAAGGGAACTCGGTGACCCGTGAAAAAAGACCACATTGATCTCTTCATTTGATAAAGCAACTTTTTGAATCCGAATATTGAGATTTAAGCTATCTACTTGAAAAAAGGATAACTCTGTTAGAACACCTTTTTCTTTAAATCCTTCAATAATTTCAGTATCGGTTTTCCTATACTGCAGCGTAGTGCAAGATAGAAATGTAATGCAGCAAAAAAATATGAGTTTTACAAAAAGTAATCTATCTAAGCTTTTGTTTCTACTTTTTATCATTAAATTCCTGTAATATAACTATTTCCACATACTTCTATTTATTAAGATTTTAGAAGCTTATTTTCCTTTTCCAGGCGTTCGGCTTTTTCTTTAAAGGTTGTTAAGGCCTTTTTCATTTGTCCAACCTTCGCTAAAAGATCATCGTCTTGGAGTCCTTTATAGGTGGCATCACCTTCGTTTTCCTTATACTTTGCTTTGGCTCCACAAGTGGGGCACGTTCTTACATCTGACATATTTAACTAATTTACTGATTTATATTCTGAAATTATTTGAGGAATTGCTTTATGGATTCTACCGGATGCAGCTTCAAAATCTGACGGGACATTGTTTACACCTATTTTTATCCCTTCATAAATACCAGCAATTACAGTACCTAAAAAATCACCCAGTGCTATTTTTCTTTCTTCCTCATAAGCCGCAACTGAGACAGGATGATACGAGAGGTTTGTATGGTAAACCTGATTAATAAACTCAGCTAATTCCGTTTGGGTAATAGCCTCCCCTACCAAATTGTAAATCTGTCCATTATGCTTTTCATCTGTTAACATTTGGGAATAGGCAAAACTCAATTCATTTCTACTGGTATAAGCACATTTTCCATCTGCTGCACAATTTCTAATTTCACCCTCTTTTACATACTGATCTATATATTCTAGGTCTGGTTCAATATAGACACCATTTCTTCCAATACTAAATTGCAAACCTGATTCCTCAATATCTTTTTCTGTCTGTCTATTGCTTTTAACAATGGGACTAAAAGCATTACCTTCTTCTGAACCAACAATACTTGTATAGACTATCTTTTTTACTCCATTTTGCTTTGCAGCAGCAATTACATTTCTATGCTGTTGTATTCTTTTTTCAGGTTTATCCATTCCTGAAACCAATAGCAGAGTGTCAATATCTTGTAAGGCTTCATTAAATTGTTCTCGACTGCTGTAGTCGCCTTTTCGGATTTCTACTCCAAGATGGTTTGCTTTTTCAGGGGTGCGAGCTATACCAATAACATTGTTTTTTCCTACTTCTGTAATCAAATGTTCTACAATTGCTGTACCCAATTGACCGCTTGCTGATGTTACTGCGATTTTCATATTTCTTTCTGTTTTTTGTTTAATAATAACCTGAACTACACTAATTTATCGTTCTTTAATATTCTTTTGACAACAAAAAAATCATACTTCAAAAGTAGCGTGTTAACTATTTTTAGAAAAGGTAAAAACTTACCTATTTAGTGTAAAAGTGTAACCTATTATTAATTATTTGAAGTCCTAAATTGAAGCGGAGAAAGTAATGCATTCTTTTTAAAAAACTTGGACATATTAGCAGGCTCATCAAATCCAGTTATATAACTAATTTCTTTAACAGTATAGGATGTAGATGCTAGGTAACGCTTAATTTCGGTGGTTACAAAATCATCAATAAAAGCTTTGGGTGTTTTTCCTCGGAGGGATTTCGTTATTTCATTTAGAAGTTTGTAGGATATATTTAATTCTGAAGCATACACCTTTGAATTTCTAGTTTGCACATAATTTCTTTCCAATAAATTTTTGAACTCTGTAAACTTTTCAATCCATCTTGATTTTAGAGCCTTTGCGGGTACGTTATTTTTTATCCGCTCTGCTTTAAGAAGTATTAAATGGAGATTATGCCTAAGTATTTCATTTTTAGCAAAAGAATCGGGGTAATGATACTCAAAATAGATTTCTGAAAAAACAACCTTAAAGTCATCTTGGTGCATATCTGCTTGATGAATAACTGGAGATTCAATATGATAGTTATACAACCTGTAAAGTTTTAGGTTTTTGGAAGAAATATAATTTTGTTCAAAAAAATTACCATTGATAACTATAAAATATCCTTCTACATTTTTTAAATCTTCTGTAAAATGATGTACTTGGTTTTTTGCAATAAATAAAACACTCCCTTCAATTAGTTTATATGACTTAAAGTCTACAAAATGGGAGTATGTACCTTTAGTTACCATTAAGATTATATAAAAATCTATCCGGTGTGATAAAAATGGGTTGTGATCTAGTTTGGCTGTAATTCGTTCATATATTTCCGAAAGCTTCATTACCTCAATATTTAAAGGCTTTGTCTTATCAAAATCTATTCGTGGCAATTGGCTCTTCATCGGTAAATAAGAATTGAATTAAGTGCTATTTCCTGCTATTAATAATCTATACTAAATAGTATGCGATTATCTTTTTGTTCTATTGACTTGAAAGTGTTTTTAATCAGTTAACTAGTTTTTAAAGGTTCAACTTTACTACTACCAATATTCAAGTCGTCTACTAATAGCTTTTCTTGCTGTTCAATTTCTTCCCTTGCTTTAAATATGTATTCCTTTCCATTTTTTGGAGTAGTTGCCAGTCTTTTCAGGCTTTGTACATCAAGATTTATAAATTTTTTAGCTTGATCGTTTGTAGCTTCTCTATCAAAACCCATAAAGTGAAGTACATCACTAGCCATTTTTACTGATGTATCTAGTGATTCCCGATAAATATGTTCAACACCTAAATTATGCAAATCATACGCATCGTAGCGATTTTTCGCTCGGACCAATAATTTTACATTTGGATATTTCTCCTTTACTTTTTTCACAATGCCAAGGGCTGCATCTGGATTATCAATGGCACAGATTAAATAGTCGGCTTCTGTAATTCCTGCAGATTCAAGCAAGTCCATCCGCGAGGCATCTCCATAAAAAACTTCAAACCCCATTTTTCTTAAAAAATCTACTCTATTTGAATCTATATCAAGAACCGTAGTGGGTATACCATGTGCCCGAAGAAATCTTCCTATAGTACTACCAAAATGACCAAACCCAACTAAGATAGTCCTATTACTTTTTTGGATGTCGTCCATGGGTCTTTTTTCAGATTCTTTTGTGCCGATTTTAGGTAGGCATATGTGTTCATTCAATATCCAAAGAATTGGCGTTAACGTCATTGTAAGTGCAGTAACAACCAACATGATATCAAGTTGTTCTCTTTCAAAAATATTCAGCTGAAAAGCGAAAGAAAGCAAAACAAAAGCGAATTCCCCAATTTGAGCTAAACCTACCATTAACAGTAAGCGTTGGTCTATTTTTAGTTTAAAAATAATTCCTACTACAAAAAGTACAATCGCTTTAATTATAATTACAGATATTACCAGGCCTGATATCAATAGTGGATTTTCACTTATAACCACAAAGTTAATAGAAGCACCAACTGCCATAAAAAATAACCCTAGCAGTAAATCCTTGAAAGGATCGAGCGTGCTTTCCAGTTCGTGTTTAAATTCGCTTGTTGCCAAAACTACGCCTCCTAAAAAGGCTCCTAATGCCGGACTTAATCCTACTAATTCCATCAAAAAAGAAATTCCAGCTACAATTAACAACGCCGAAGCTACCAATAATTCCCGAACCCTCGATTTAGCAACAATTCGCAGCATAGGGACGATTAAATACCTACCCGCTATAATAATAAGAACAATAGATAATACGATACCTAATGCGTGTAATCCTAGTGGTAGGCTTTCAAGAAGGCTTTCGTGAGAGCCGTGCCCACCTGTCTCAACTGCAGCATTGTCTGAAATATTTGATAATAATGGCAATACCGCTAACATTACAATAACAATAATATCTTGAAATAATAATATTGAAAAGGAAGAAGTACCATAAATAGTTTGCATCAACCCCTTTTCTTTATTGGTTTGCAGTGTAATCGCCGTAGATGAAAGTGCCACAGCCATTGCAACAGTTAATGACAATTTCCATTCAATTCCGAAGCTATACATGACGGCAAAAGTGAGGGCTATAGTTCCAAAAACCTGTATGCTACCCATTCCTAAAACAAGTTTTCGCATCTGCCAAAAACTCTTGGGTTTTATTTCCAGACCAATAATAAAAAGCATCATTACTACTCCAAATTCAGCAAACTCGAAGATGTCTTCTCCTTCTTCGCCTACGAAGCCCAAAATATATGGCCCAATTAATATACCTGCCAATAAATAACCAATTACAGAGCTTAAGCCAAAACGTTTGGCAATGGGTACACATAATATCGCCCCAGCTAGGAAAACAATGGATTGAAAAAGGATGCTGCCTGTCATAATAAAATTTATATTTTAAATTCGTTTGTTAGCTTTATTCTTAAAACTTAGTGTTAAGAAGTTGCGCATTCAGCTCGTTTTAAAAGCATATATTCTCCATGGTTTTTAAAATCCCGAACCGATTTTCCCACATAGCGTTTAAAGGTTTTGGAAAGATGGCTTACATCTGTAAAACCTAACTCGTCAGCTATTTCTGTAAGTGTGTAATCTGAGTTTAAAAGTCGTATTTCTACCAATTTTAGTTTAGCTTTAATAATGTGCTCCCGTAATGATACTCCAACCTGCTTTCTAAAAAATTCACTTACATAAGTTGGCGACATTAAAAATTCTTCTGCCAAGTGTTCTACTTTCAGAAGTTCTGTTTTATTAATATTCTCACTAATGTAGGTTAGCATTCTGGTAGCTCTGTCATCGGTACTCTTTTCTGCAATTTCATAGTGACTACCCTTTTTAATGTTTCTAATTAATATTTCTAAAATACTTGTCATTAAACTGGATACCAAAGAAATAGATTCCTCCCCGTAATTTCTCGATTCCTGTAAAATCATCGCTATAAGCCTTTTTAAATGCTGTCTATCCACATCGCTTTTAATCACATCGCCAGGTAATTGATTGTAATTTGAAAGAATATATGCAGCCTCACTAAACCATTCTGATCTATCTACAGAAACCCGATTAGAGTTTTTAAAGAACGCATCCGTAAACTTTAAAAACACAAACGTGGAAGCGGATTCAATGTTAAAAGAGTGACACTTTAATGGCGGAAGCAAAAATATACTATTCTCTTTATAGGGATGAAGGTTGTAATTGATACACTGTGTTCCATTTCCTTCCTTAATTAAAACGAGTTCGAAAAAATTGTTTTTAACAGGACGTTGTTTCCATTCTGACAGTTTCAATTCTTGTACTTCAAAAGGTTTGTACGCTTCTAATACTTGCATTTTATCATATTTTATGGCCAAATTTATGTAAAAAGAACTTAAATAACTCTATTTTAAGATAACAAACCTTTAAAAATACATAAAAACCCATTTTTTATACCAAAAAATGACTTGAAACTCAAAGTATCTTTGTAATATAAATAATTAAAATAAGAGATATGAAAGCAATGCTAATTAAAGAATACGGTGAAAATGCAACATTTGAAGTAAGTGAAGTTGCAAAACCAGAAGTAAAATCAGGACACGTTTTAATAAAAATTGAAGCATCAAGTGTGAATACGGTCGATACCATGATTCGTAAAATGGGAACAGACCTTCCATTATCTCCAAAAGCACCCGCTATTCTAGGAATGGATTTCGCAGGAACTATTGAATCTGTGGGTGATGATGTGCAAGGATACTCTGTAGGTGATGAAGTTTATGGCTGTGCTGGCGGGGTTTCAGATTTACAAGGAACATTGGCAGAATATATGGTTGCAGACACCAAACTAATCGCACACAAGCCAAAAAACCTATCCATGCGAGAAGCCGCAGCTTTACCTCTCGTTGCTATTACAGCTTATGAAGGTTTAACACGCGCAAATATCCAAAAAGGACAAAAAGTGTTGATCCAAGGGGGTTCTGGTGGCGTAGGTCACATTGCAATACAGCTTGCCAACCATTTTGGTGCAGAAGTGTATGCAACTGAAGGTGATGATAAAGGAATAGCTTTAATTCGAGAATTAAATGGTACAGCTATAAACTATAAAAATGAAAAAGTTGAAAATTATGTTGAAGCCTACACGAACGGAGCAGGATTTGACGTTGTATTTGATACTGTAGGGGGAGCAAACTTAACCAATTCATTTCAAGCAGCGACATTGAATGGACAGGTTTCTACTACCGTATCGCTATGTGAGTTAGACCTCTCTCCTGCTCACTTTAAAGGATTATCGTTACATGTTGTTTTTATGCTTATTCCTATGCTGCACAATTTTAAAAGAGAACAGCACGGAAACATTTTAAACAAAATCACCCAGATTATTGAAGCTGGTAATTTGAAACCCGTAGTTGATGAGCATCATTTTTCATTGGAAGAAGTAGGAAAAGCACATAACCATTTAGAAAGTGGAAAGGCTATAGGAAAAGTTGTTGTGGAAAATTAATAGTAAAGGCTATTAAAACCCTTTTAACATGACTGAATTCGAACAAATAAATAAAGGTTATAACAGCGTTTTTAAACCCAATAGGTTAAGCGTAGGTATAGTGGTTCCCATTGAACATTACGCAATGGGACCCGTACCCACAATGAAAGATCATATAGAACGGGTACAGCTTGTAGAAAAATTGGGTTTTAAATCACTTTGGGTTCGGGATGTACCATTTAACGTGCCTTCTTTTGGTGATGCAGGACAAACGTTCGATCCATTCACCTATTTAGGATATCTTGCTGGACAAACCAATGAAATTGCTTTGGGTATTGCAAGTGTTGCACTGCCATTGCACCATCCGGTTCACGTGGCAAAATCTGCAGCAACTATTGACCAATTATCCTACGGAAGATTAATTATGGGAGTGGCATCTGGCGACAGACCAGATGAATATCCCGCTATGGGCATTGATTTTGAATCTCGTGGGGAACGTTTTCGTGAAAGTTTTAATTACATAAGAAAAGCGCAGAAAAGTTTTCCAAGTTTGGAAACAACTCATTTCGGAAATTTAAAAGGCCATCTTGACGTTCTACCAAAACCCATAGAACATAAAATACCGTTGTTAATGACTGGAAGTAGCCGTCAAACTTTAGAGTGGAATGTAGAATATACAGATGGTTGGATGTCCTATCCGAAAGATTTGTATAACCAAATGTTAACCATAAAACAATGGCGAGAATTAATTGCTAAAAATCAGAAATTTGATAAACCTTTTATGCAGCCTTTGTATGTGATTCTTGAAAAAGACGATAATTTTAAACCAGAACCCATACAATTAGGCTTCAGGATTGGCGCTAATTATTTGATTGACTATTTGCAAAAAGCAGAAGAGATTGGAGTTAATCACGTGGCATTAAATCTTCGTTTCAACTCAAGGGATATGCAAGAAACATTGGAGCAACTTGCTAAAAAAGTATTACCTCATTTTCATACTAATAAAGAAGAAAAATTGATATTATGAGCAAAACAATTTTAATTACAGGAAGCACCGACGGCATCGGAAAATTAACCGCTATTAAATTGGCTAAAGATGGTCATTCCTTATATCTACACGGAAGAAATGTAGATAAACTCGAAGCCACCATCGCTGAAATTAAAGAAATATCAAATAATGAAAACATACATGGATTTGTTGCCGATTTTTCAGATTTGAAAGCCGTTCAAAAAATGGCAGAAGAAATCAGTAGTCAAATTTCAAAAATTGATGTTTTGATCAATAATGCAGGGATTTACGGCAGCTCGCAATCTCAAAACATGGAAGGGTTGGATTTAAGAATGGTAGTAAACTATTTGGCACCCTATAAATTAACAAACGAGATTCTTCCGGTATTAAAAAATGGAACAGCTACACGCATTATCAATTTAAGTTCTGCCGCGCAATCTACCGTTTCAAAGGCTGTTTTAATGGGAGAACAACAAGTCATGGAGCAACAAACCTATGCCCAAAGTAAATTAGCTTTACTTATGTGGAGTTTTTACCTTGCGGAAGAAGAACCTGATTTACAAGTAATTTCCGTAAATCCAGGATCGTTATTAAATACCAAAATGGTAAAAGAAACTTTTGGCCATCATAATTCTGAAGCAGATAAAGGAGCAAACATATTGTATGATTTGGCTGTTTCAGATGAATATAATGGCGTGACAGGAAAGTATTTTGACAATGACAGAGGTTATTTTGGGAATGCTCATCAAGATGCGTACGACCAATACAAAATAGATGCATTAATAAGTACCACCAGTGATATTTTAAACAAATAAAAACAAGAAAATGAAAAACAATATATTAGTTGCATTAGCTATACTGTCTGGACTTTATATGCAAGCGCAAACACCTAAAACAGATCCGGAAAAATCCATAAACGAGGTAGTTACAACTTCAGATGTTGAGTGGGGCTATTTAAACCCGTTACGAGGCGATAAAAGTCCGGCAGCTGGAAAGCTCTGGGGTGATCGCACGGAAACAGCTGCTTCAGGATTTTTAGTGAAGTTTAAAAAGGGTTTTTCCTCACCTCCGCATATTCACAATGTTACCTATCGTGGCGTGGTAATAGAAGGTTTGTTATTTAATGATGATGAAAAAGCTGAAGAAATGTGGTTGCCAGCAGGATCATTCTGGCAACAACCAGCTGGAGAAGCACATATTACTGCAGCTTCAGGAGAGGAAAATTTAGCTTACATTGAAATACAAGAAGGTCCTTATTTAGTAAAACCAACCGATGAAGCCTTTGATAATGGTGAACGTCCTGTAAATGTTGACACATCAAACTTGGTGTGGTTAAATGCTTCAGATATTAAATGGGTTTTACAAGACGGCAACTCAAATGACGAAAAAGAACCGAAAATTGCTTTTTTATGGGGAAGTCATAAAAAAGGTGAATTAAATGGTTCGCTTATAAAATTACCTAAAGGTTTTAAAGGTGAAATCAAAAATCAAAGTCCTAACTTTAGAGCCGTTATTATTCAAGGAACTATTGGACACCAAGTCTCTGGAGTAGACAATAAATCGACCTTGGATGCTGGAACCTATTTTGGAGCTGCTGAAAATTCAGTTCATACACTTACTTCAGAAGAAAAAGAAAGTATTATTTATATTCGGTCAAACGGAAAATTTGAAGTTATTACTTATTAAGAATAAACAATAAATTTATACATAAAGTTGAAAAGATAATGAAAGCAATAGGATTTAAAGAATCATTACCCATAGAAGAGACAAACAGTTTTATTGAATTTGAAACCGAAACTCCCACACCAAAAGGCTATGATCTATTAGTGAAAGTGCAGGCAAATTCAGTAAACCCGGTAGATTTTAAGGTACGCCAAAATGCTGCAAAAGATGAGACGCTAGACGAGCCCAAGATTATCGGTTGGGATGCAGTGGGTATTGTAACTTCAGTTGGAGATAAAGTATCAAAATTTAAAGTTGGAGATGAAGTTTTCTACGCAGGCGATATCACACGAAGCGGAAGTAATGCAGAATATCAATTAATAGATGAGCGTATTGTAGGCCATAAACCTAAAAACCTAAGCATTGCCGAAGCTGTAGCGATCCCATTAACGGGCTTAACTGCTTATGAAGCGCTTTTTGACCGCATTAGAGTTGATCCAGAAAAAGATAAAGGAAAATCTGTGTTAATTTTAGCAGGTGCTGGCGGTGTTGGTTCTATTGCTATTCAGTTAGCAAAAAAATTAGGAAACCTCACTGTTATAGCAACCGCTTCACGTGAAGATACAGTGGAATGGTGTAAAGATATGGGAGCAGATTTTGTAATTAATCATCATAAGGACATTAAAGAAGAACTGAAAAAAATTGGTCATAGTGAGGTAGATTACGTTTTAGATTTTGTTGACCTGCAAGGGTATTGGGAAACAATGACAGAAATTGTAAAACCGCAAGGACATATTGTTTCCATTACAGGAAGCAATGAATCTTTAGATTTAAATTTGCTAAAAAATAAAAGCATCACCTTTTCTTGGGAGTTTATGTTTACACGCTCTATGCACCAAACAGATGATATGCAGAGACAGCACGATATTCTTAATCATCTTTCAGAGTTATTGGATGATGGTACTTTAAAAAGCACCATGACTACTCAACTTGATGGTTTTACAGTAGAAAACCTTAAAGAAGCACATCGCATTCAAGAATCTGGTAAAAGTATTGGAAAGAATGTGATTCTATTTTAATAAGAAGTATCTTTTAAAAAACGCCCATTAATAAAATACTTATTAATGGGTGTTTTTTAAGGTTTAGCTAACAGAATAAGTAATCTGTAAATATTTTTAAAAAATAGAATTTCAAATTTCTATTTAAAAAAATCAAATTCATTCGTTTTAATTACATACCCTAACCTTATCATGCTTTGTGACTTTTGATAATCGAGCAAGCCTTCTGCTTGACCTAAATACCACTCTAACATTATATATTGATTAGAACGATTATTTTTAAAAGGGTTATAATAAATTCGTGAACGAATAGTTCCTTTCCCATCAAAATTTAACCCTTTTCTAAGCATTAAATTAAAATAAAGTTTGTTTTGCTTTACTTCGTGTTCTATATTTATTTCTGCAAGACCTGTATACTCTAAAATATCAGAGTTATCATTTCTATAGCCAAAAGGCAACCACATTTCAAAATTTGCTGTAGTTCGATGAAGAATGTTCGTAGTATAACTTGCAGTTATCCTATTCCAACTTCTAGAATAAATACTATCACGACCATTAGAATTGTGCTCTATAGCCACTCCTGCTATTCCTTTAAAAACATCATCTTTATTAAATATAGGTTTACCTATAGCTATGGATGGATTGAAATTAACATCCCTAAAAGGAAAAGACTCTTCATAGATATCCCAAAAAGCTTGCTGGGTATAGGTTAAAAACAAATAAGTATCCCAAGGGAGTTTATCTCTTGTTATGATTTGTTTAAAACTTACTTGATATTTTGCATCTGCTGAACTACTATTAATAGCAGTATTTGTTGGAACTCCTGTTAAAAAGAAATTATCTTTATGAATAGTGAAATAGGGTAATTGCTGTACTGAGTCTTTAAATTTTTCTCTTTTTATCGATTGAGCTTGACAAATCGAGCCTATTACAAAAGTAACTGCTAATAGATACCGGCTAATTTTTTTATTCATTTTTTACTTAAAATTGATGCTTTATAGAGTGTATTTTAAGAAACTTTTCTTTTTGTATCGTGGTCTGTACTTTTAAATTGATTTATTATTCTTCTATTATAGGGATTTCTAATTGATTGGTTCTATAGCGATATAGCGCTTCTTTTTGTTTATAATTAGCAAAAGCATTTGCCAACTCCGCCTCTGCTTCCTCTTTAGATTGTTGTGCATTCAGCAAATCGGTTAAATTATTTAACCCGCTATCGTAATTATCTTTTTGAGTTTTTAAATTTTCGGTGCCATAAAGTACTTTATCTTTTGCATATTGAATCTGCTTATACGCATTAAGAAGGTCGTACCAGCTTTTCATAATACCAACTGTCAATTGATCTTTTCCGTCTTTTAATTTATTTTCTGCTATTTCAACCTCAATTTTGCTTTGTCGTATTTGCTTTTTTTCTCCACCCCACCAAGCAGAAATAGGTATAGTAACTGTTCCAAAGGCAATAGGCTGTACATCTATTCCAAAATCATTATTAAAAGAATCGAACTTTGAAGCATTTAATCCCACTGCAAATTGAGGTAATAAGTCGGCTTTTTCATTCTTCACTTGTAATTGTGCTGCTTGTACCTGTTTTTCTAACAAGCGATACATATTATTGCTTTGTAAGCCGAGTTTGGGATTTTCATACTTTAATTCTGGCGAGGCAATTTCAGTTTTTACACTTTTTGTAGCCACCATACTAGTATCGTATGAAATTCCTGCGTACAAAGCTAAATCTAACAAAGCAATCTTTCTTTGATTAGAGAGTTCATTCTCCCTTAACAGGAGGCCACTTTTCTCCACTTTAACCTGCAGCAATTGATTTTTTGCAATAAGTCCGGCGTCCAAAAGATCTTCTTGTTGTTTAAGAAGGTTATTGAGATAAACTTTACTAGCTTGGATAGCTTTTTGCTGTTCCTGAATATTAATAAGCTGCCAGAACTTTGTTTCAGCAGTAAGAATAACAGAATCAATAGATTCTTCCATACCTATCTCTCGACTGTCTAATTGTACTTGAGCTAATTGATTGGCCAACCTAATTTTTCCACCAGCATAAATTGCTTGCGTAGCAGTAGCACCAATGCTATAAATATTATCAATTCCGTTTGGTAATACTTCTGGGATAGGTGGAACAAGGTCATCAAAACCGTATAGCGCAAATCCAGTAGCCTCTACTTCAGGAAAATATTGAGAAAAGGCTTCTTGTCTAGCTACTTCAGCTTTTTCAGCACGAAGCTTTCCATTTTTAATATTGTGACTATATTCTAGGGCCGATTTTTTTACATTCTCGAGATTAAGCTCCTTATTTTGTGCGTTAGTCGTCACCAATGTTAAAAGGAATACCAAGAAAACGCTTATTTTTTTATAGAATGAATGGTTTATAACGTCCATTTTTTATGAGTTTATTGTTTTTAATTCGTCATCATTGTTTTCATCCTTAGCTTCTTCTTCATTTCTAAAGAATAACCAGTAAAGTACAGGCAACACAAAGAGTGTTAAAACCATAGAAACTAAAAGACCAAAAGCGATTACAGTACCCAACGGTCCCCATAAGCTAGACCTACTAATAATCATAGGGGTAACTCCTACTGCGGCAGCAGATGAGGTAAGGAAAATAGGCCTCATTCTACGTTGCGCAGATAGAATTGCAGCTTGAAGAACATTTTTGCCATGGTGAAGGCGTAATTCGTCTGCAAAATCAATGAGGATAATTCCGTTTCTTACTACAATACCACAAAGTGCTAATATTCCTAAGAAAGAAGTAAACCCGAAAGGATATTGCATAAGTAATAAACCTAATGCAGCTCCTAGAATACTTAACGGCATAGTAATAAAACTTAAAGCTGCGTGTTTGAAGGATTTAAAATGCCAAATAAGAATTAGGATAATAAGTAGTACACTTATCAATAACGAGATTCCCATGGGCAGCAAGTTTTCTTCAGACATTTCATGTTCTCCCCCATAGTTTATTCTAATATGACTAGGAATATCTAATTCTTCTATTTTAGGCGTCATTTTGCCTTGAACAACGTTAGCTACAGCTCCCTTTTCAATATCAACTCTAATGGTTAAACAGCGCATCCCATTACGTCTTACAATTTGTTCTTGCTCCCAAGTTGGGGTTATATTTGCTACTTGTTTTAATGGAATTACATTACCTGTGTTAGGTGCAATCACTGAAAGTTGCCGTAAATCTGAAATTGTCTGCGCCGCATGATTTTCTGCTTTTATTTTAATATTAATGGCATAATCATCCTCATAAATTTGAGTCGCTTGTAAGCCCTCCATATTCATAGCAATGGTATAACCTATATCTTCCTTGGTTAGACCTGCTTGAGCGGCTTGCTCTTCTTTAATATCAATACTTACCGAACTGTATAATTCTCCAAAATTGCTTCTACTCCAGATGGTTTGGGGAGTTTGTCTAGCCACATCAATAATTTGATCTCCATACTTTTTTAATTCTGAAATATCATTTCCGTAAAGCCTTACCTCAATTGGGGCAGGTTTTCCTACCATGTTAAGTTGTTTCATCCTTAAATAGGCGTTTGGAAACATTTCAGAATACTTATCGTCGTATTCTCTTAATACTTCTTCCGTAGCATCATTTGAAGCTGTTGTCACTAATATTTGAGCATAATTTTTCGCTGGAAGATTGGGAGCATACACCATATGAAATCGAGGAGAACTTTCTCCAATAAAACTGGTGTAGTCTAAGATTCTCTCATCTTTTGATAAAATCTCTTCGAATTCTTCTACAATAGCTGCCGTTTCTTGTAAATTGCTTCCTTTGCTGAGATTGACCTCTACTGCAAATTGATCTCTTTCTACAATTGGAAATAACTCTTGACTTACATTCGAAAAGAGAAACATTCCTAATACAACAGAGAGCACTCCCATGAAAACAGTTATTTTATAATGTTTCATAGCTTTTTCTACACTCTTATTGAAAAAATCTTGAAGCCTATCTAACACAGATTTTTTCTTTTTAGCTTCATCTTCATCCTTTTCTGAATGCAATCCTTTTTTAATAAAAACGGTATTAAGAAAAGGCACCAGTAAAATGGATATTGCTAAAGACAGAAATAAGGCTATAGAAATTGTAAAAGGAAACGTACTTAAGAAGTCTTTTGCCGTTCCACTCATAAAAAACATAAGCGGGAAAAACGTAGCAGAAATGGCAAGTGTAGCCGTAAAAACAGATGGGAATAATTCTACAGCACTATGATAAGCTGCTTCAAATCTAGATTCACCTTCATCCAGTTTTTCTACATAATTGTCTATTACAACAATAGGATCATCTACTACAATACCAAGTACGACAATTAAAGCGGCTAATGTTACGGTGTTAAGTTCCATCCCGAAAAGATACATAAGCGCAAGCGTAGCAGAAATAGTAATAGGAATTGTCGCTGCAGCTAAAGAAGCTATCCGAAAAGGAAGTAATAGCATACATACCAGAATAACTCCTAAAAGCGCATAGCCAAATTCTTTCATAAAATGGCCTATAGAATGATCTACCACTACAGGCTGGTCTGCAATAGTTTTAACTTCAATATCTTCTGGTAAGTCTTGTTTTAGCTGAGCTAAATGCTCTTTAATCTCCTCTCCAAATTGTACAATATTATTCCCTTTAGCCATCTCTAAAGTGATAATCATTGCCTTTGTACCTCCTGTTTGTATGTAAGAGTCTGGGTCTTCATATTCCCTCTTTATGTTTGCAATATCACTTAACCTAATTACATTTCCATTTTCATCAGACCTAATAATGTGTTGTGCTACATCAGTAACATTATTTAAAAACGCATCAAGTTGTATAGGGCGGTCAAAGTTTTTATTTTCTAAAGTCCCTCCTGGTAATATCGTTCCTCGGGTTTGTAGACTTTGCATTAGCATTCCCGGACTTATACCGTACTGAGCCAACTTATTTTGATCTACCGAAATAGCTATTTGTTCCGTAAGTCCACCTGAATAGGTGATTTTTGCCATATCTTCAATCTGGCGCAGGTTGTCAATAATATCTTCTACATGAAATTGGAGATCTTTATAAGGTCTAGTTTTAGACTGAACCGACAAAATCATGGCAGCGGTATTACCAAAATCACTATTTACGGCTATACCTCGTACTCCTTTAGGTAAGGATTGCTGCTGAAATACAAATAAATTATTTTTTAGTTTGTTCCAAAACTGTTGGGTTTCGTCTTTTCCAATTCTGTCTGAAACTTCTAAATACACGTAACTCATTCCGTTTTTTGAATAGGAATAGGTTTTAGTTTTATCCACTTCATTAAACGTAAATAAGTATTCTTCAAGTTTAGAAGTCAATTGTGTTTCAACCTCTTCTGAACTTGCTCCTGGAAATGATCCAATGACAAGCCCAGTTCGGGTTGTAAAATTGGGGAACTCATTTCGGGACATATTAAATAGCCCGATAAGTCCGATAATAAATAAGGTGAAAGCTAATGCTAGGGGAAAAGCTTTATGCTTCATCCCCCATTCTATAAGGTTTCCTTTCTTTTTCATAAATTACTTGCTTAGAACTTTTACAGGAGTGTTATTGGTAAGTTTGTGATATCCAGATGTAATAATGACATCACCCTTTTGCAAACCTTTTTCTATGGCAATACCGTCATTGTAAAGTGTACCGATTTCAACGAATTTACGTTGTGCTGTATTTTTCTCAGTATCTACTACATAAACAAAGTTTTGTCCTTCATCGGTTATAGAAACCACTTGTACAGGAAGTACAATCGATTGCAAGTTATTTTCAGTTTCGGTTTTATTTGTTGATTTATTAAAGCTAGTTTGACAAGCCATTCCCGGTTTTAATATTTTATCTGGGTTTGGTATAGTGATTTTAGCTTTATACACAGGGTTTTGCCTTCCAGACTGAACAGCTATTTCGGTAAGTACACCTGTAAATTTTTTGTCTAAGGCACTTACAGTAACCGTAGCACTATCCCCTACTTTATAGGTATTCACTTCTTTATCTGATAAGGAAATAATAGCTTGTACTTGATCCATATCAAGTAATTCTACTACAGGCTTTCCCGGACTTGCTACATCCCCAGTTTCCATCATCTTATTACCAATATATCCTGAAAATGGTGCTCTTAACTTTGTTTTCTTTACATTTTGATATGCTGCATTTGCGGCAGATTGAGCCTGTTTAAAATTAGAACGAGCTTCAATCATTCTAATCTCGGCAATACTGCCTTTTTTATACACCTCATTAATACGAGTATAATTTTCTTCTGCTAAGTCAGCTTGTGCCTGTTGTGCCTCATATTGTTCTACATAAGTAGTAGGATCTATATTTGCAATGAGACTCCCTTTTTCAACATAGTCTCCAATATTTACATGAATTTTATTGACATCTCCAGATACTTGAAAACTCAGTTGGGCATCCATTTCGGCTTGTATCGTTCCAGGATAGCTTTCTGAAGTAATGCTAGATTCATTATTGGTGTTTCCTATAGTTAAAGTTTCTACTCCAACAGGTGTTATTTCTTTAGAGGTTTCTTTGTCATTGCACGAGAGCAATAGAAATCCTAGCATTACAGAATACAAAAAAGGTTTACGTAGCATTTAATTAGCATTTAAAGTTTTTCTAATATTATTTTTTACCTCATTGGAAAAAAATTTACTCGCAAAAATGCCTTAATATTCACCAATAGGAAAGGTCTATAAGAGGGAGTAATTGGTCAATATGAGGGATTTTATAGATTGATGTGAAAAGTTACAAAAATTACAATATTATAAATATCAAGAGTTTATAATTTCACAACAAAATAACATTTGGTCTAAGTCTGTAATTGTAACTTAAGATTTCTAAATTGAGATGGAGAAAAACCAGAATGTTTTTTAAAATATTTTCCGAAGAAAGATTGATCGCTAAATTGTAAATCGTCCGAGATTTGTGCTATGGAAAGAGATGGATTACCTAGCAATATTTTAGCTTCTAAAATTACAGTATCTACAATTAACTCTCCAGCCGTCTTGCCAGATACTTCTTTTAAAACCTTAGATAAATGGCCCGAGGTTATTGATAAAATTTCGGCATAAAACTGTACAGATTTCTCTGCTTTAAAGTTATCATTGAGAAGTTTTAAAAAACGAAGTGCTAATTCTTCATTTCTAGATACAGATAATTCTAGGTTGGGATTATTTTTTTTAAAGACAGAAGAACAATGAAAAACCAACCCACCAAAAGTGTGTTTAATTAATTCCCCCTTAAAAGGTATGTCAGATTCCTTCGGATTATTATACTGCTTTAAAAGTTTTGATAATGATACTGTTGTTTTACTTTCAGTTGGTGATAATTTGAGCTTAACTACATTTTCTCTTGTAAAAAACTCAATTTTATCGAATTCTATCTTCGTAAAAGAGTTTTTTAGAATAAAATCTACGCTAAAACAAATTCCGATAATTTCTAAATTCTTACTGATTTTAAGCAATTGTACAGCTACCTTTGGCTTAACTGGAATAATTTCGCCGCTTTTAATTGTGATTTCACGTAAATTTAATTGAATTTTAATTTCTCCTTTAACAACAAATATCAACGAATAATCATCTGTCCTAAAAGGATATGTAATAGGAATTTCTTCGTATTTATTTTTTGAAATATGTACGTGTAAATCGTCATTTTGGGGGTTGTCCCCCATAATCTCAATTAGCTCATTTATAGTATGCTTTCTAATTAAATTTTCTTGCAAAATGGTTTTATGAAGATTTGGATTACAAATATAATATTTATCAAGTTCCTTTTAGACTATTATCTGTTGTGTAATTTTCTAATAAACACTGAATTATTTATACGATAATAGAACCTGAGCAACTTTTTTTAAATCATCTTCACTAATCTCTGTCTGTGGAGCCAATGGGAATATTTGTTGTCCTGGTCTGCTTATAAATGCTGCTCGCCAGCCAGCCCACAACGCACCAGCCACATCCCAACCATGGGCAGCTATAAGTATGCACTCCTCTGGCTTTACTCCCATTTTTCGTGCAGCCCAAGTATATGTATCTGTAAAAGGTTTAAATTTCCCAATGTCTTCTACGCTTAAGCGTTCATCAAAATACTCCGTTAAACCCGCGCTTTCAAATTGCTTTTTCACCCCTTCGTTTGAAGAATTTGTAAAAGATACCAGTTTATAACCGTCTTTTTTTAATTGAGCTAAAGCTTCTTTTACTTCGGGGTGTGCTGGCAAACCACGTAAGGAATTTAAAACAGTTTTACGTGCTTCTTCCTCTGACAATTTAATATTATTATTAGCTGCTACCATTTGTAAAGCTGCAGCTCCAATATTTCCAAAATGTTCATATTGACCGCTTGCTGTGGTAACTAAAGAATATTGAAGCATGGTAGTAAACCATAAAGAAAGTAAATCATCTCTACCGTTTAGAGCTTCACTCACTACTTGTTTCATATCGGTAAGATCTAGCAAAGTTTCATTAACATCAAAGAATAAAACTTTTGGTCTTACATTGTCGCTATTTTCCATATTATTTGTTGTTTGTCCTAGTCCTATATTAGGCATCAAAACTCCTGTTGCACCTAATAACCCCAGGTTTTTTATAAATTTCCTTCTGTCTTTCATAATCCACTTATTCAGTAATTAATTCTGAAAGTACTTCTTTAAACACGTCTACAGGTTGCGCTCCGGTTACTGCACTTTTTCGGTTAAATACAATTGTTGGCACCGAATTAACTCCCATGTTCTTCCAATAGCCTTGCTTGTTTCTTATATCATAGCGTACTTCTTCATTATCTAGCCTTGCAAGTGCTTCATCTGCATTTAAACCCACGTCCAATAAAGCTTTTTTTAAAATTTCTTTATCTGAAACATCTTTTCGTTCACTAAAGAAAGCGGCAGTTAATCGCATTTTAAGTTCGGTTTGCTTTCCGAAGTCTTTTGCATAATCTAATAAAATATGAGCATTAAAAGTATTTACCATTCGCATATCATCAAAATAATCAAACTTAAAACCAAGCTCTTCTCCTACTTCGGTCATATGCTGTTGGGACTCTTTTTGTTGTTCAAGAGTAGATCCATATTTTTCAGTAATATGTTCTTTTACATTTTGGCCTTCAACGGGCATATTCGGGTTTAACTCAAATGGTTGCCATTCTATTTCTATTTGATCTTGAACACCAAGTTCTGCAATTGCTTTTTCCAAACGCTTGTATCCAATAGTACACCAAGGACACACTACATCTGAAACGATATCTATTTTTAATTTATCAGCCATAATTTTATTTTTTAATTGAATTTTATATTTATTTCTACAAAACTAATCTAGTTATTTACTAATTAGATTAGTGCTGAGGAAAATATTTTCCTTTTGTTCATCTTCTGTGATTTTATCTATTGATACCATATTTAAAACCATAGAATTCACAACTCTGCTTTTACTTAAATCTTTATTTATAATTAATGCTTTATGATACATACCTAATGTAGAAACATTAGATTTTGGACTACTATTATTAATTATAACAATAGAATAATTATCCTTATTTACTGAATTTATTTTTGATGTAAAAGGCTTTAATAAATCATCGTCCTTTTTAAAAACAGGTGGAAATTTATTAGAATAGTCTTCGAGTGTTTTATAAGCTTTATTAGCGTAAGCGTGGTAATCTGCTACATGCAACTCACTTTTAATTTCACTAGGTTCATAACCTAACATAAGTATAGATTCATCTGCAGCATTGTCTACATGAAAAGGTGTGTTTACTTGTTGGTCAAAGCGTACAAGCCAATGGTAGCTTAGTTTTTTGTTGAATGCAGAAACACTAAGTTTTGATAATTCTTTTTTTAGATCTATCATAATAGACCTAAATCGATAAGGTGTAATTTCTTTTTTGTTAAAAACTAGATGCACAAAACCTGGAGCTTCAGTAGTAGTTCTAAAAACGGATTTAAAGTTCTTTTCTGCTATATGTTTTATAGTTTCTTCTTTAATTTTCATTACAACACCTTTCTAGTCTTTTTTAAAAAGTAATCAATTCGCTAATTTGAAGCACTCCTTGCACATTACTATAATTTTTAACATCTGCAGCAAAGGTTTCTCCATGGGGTCCAAAGGACTCTTGAAACGAGGTTATGCTATCAAATTTTAAATGTGCGATTGCTACGTAAGGTGCAGGTTCTCCAGGAACCCTACTAGCCACACCTAAATCTAATTCTAAACCTTTTAAGGCATCACCTAGAGCATTTACGATCATTGGTAAGTGGTTTGCTTTGTAATATTCTGCATCAAACTGCACATCTTTACCGTTCGGATACATTACGGATACTTTTATCATATTTTTATTTAAAATATTTATTCTGTTAAAACAACATTTTCAGAAAAACTCTGGTAAGCCTGTTCTACCTCTTTTGCCATCTCGTCGGGGAATAAATGAAAATCTCCAGATTTAAGTGCGGTCACAATTCCCTCTGAAACAGTTTCTGGAGAAGAGGGATTATCAAAACCTGCTTCGGCTGCCATTTCAGTATCTATAGGACCTGGATGCACACTTAATATATTTACTCCTTTATCTTTTAAGTCTGCTCTTAAACCTTGCGTTAAAGAATAAGAAGCTGCCTTTGAAGCAGAATAGATGGAAAGATGAGGGAAGTTTTTTAAAGAAGCTACAGAATTCATTTGAACCATTGCTCCTTTATTTTTCTCTAGTGATTTAGCAAAAGCATTTGCCATTCGTAAAAAACCGAATACATTAACGTCTAATTGTTTTTGAAGCTCTTTTTCTACTTCTTCACCAATGGTTGCCTGTGGGTTACCAATACCAGCATTATTAACAACAATCTCTACATCTGTTGTTTGTTGTGCTAACTCTTCTATAGATTTTGCATTAGATAGATCTGCTTTTACCGTTGAAACTTTGTTTCCATATTTCTCTTCTAATTCTTTCGTAGAGTCTAAATCACGAACAGCTAAGTATACCTTTTTAGCACCGTGTTTTAGAAATGATTCTACAATCGATTTACCAATTCCTCTGTTTGCGCCAGTTACTAATGCTACTTTATTTTCTACAGCCATACTCATAATTCTATTTTTTAGATTCTTAATTTTTTAATTTATAAACCTTCCGACTAAACGGAAGGTTTATAACAACTAACCTATCTTAAGTTTTAGAATAAAAACGAAGATTTATTTACTCCACTCATATTTTTTAAATCCTTCATCAACTGGTGTATTAGCAATATGGTTTACATAATTACTAATAGTTTTTTGAGATAAGCCTAAGATAATTTCAAGTACTTGTCTCTCGCCATAACCAGCTTCGTAAAAAGCATCTAAATCTTCTTGAGTTACATTACCACGATTACGAACAATTTTTAATGTCATAGTTCGCAATGCTTCTAATTTAGGATCTTCTAATTTAGTTTCATTACGTAACGCCTCTGTGATAGCATCGTCTACTTTCATCATTTTAGCGATACCTGTGTGTGCTGGCACACAATAGTGACATTCATGCTCTACATTTATAGATTGCCATACTACAGTTAACTCTTCATTATTAAAAGAGGAATCTACAAATAACTCATGTAATTTTTGGTAAGCATCAAGGATGCCAGGCGCTCCGGCTAAAACACCGTGTAAGCCAGGTATCATACCATATGCTTTTTTAGATTTCTCTAATAATTCCTTGCTCTCTTTTGGAGCAGATTCTAGATTCTGAATTTTTAAACTTGTCATAATTTTAAACTTTAATTCTTATTAATAAATATCTAAACAACCGTTTAGATTAGGGTTAAAAAATTTTTAAATGTTTTTAAATGTCATTTCAATATAGTCTTCTATTTCTTTTTGGTTATTAACTCGAGATGCCGCTGCCAGACCGTGTTTGGCTAATAATAAAAAGTTTGCTTGTTTTAATACTGTTTCTGCATCTTTAGTTGAATCAGTTTTCAGTTTTTCAATAAATACTTTTTTAAGATTATCCATAAACACGTTCATCTGATTTTTTATCAATATATCATCGCTTTCAGAAAACTCATTATAGGTATTGGTTACTAAACAACCTTTTTTGTTTCCTACTTGATGACCAATATTTACCGAATCATAGAAAAACTGTTTTATATCTTTAACACCATTTGATGCATTTTTGAGCTTTTCGAATATCTTTTTAATTTTAGAATTGTAACACTTCAAACTTTCAAGAAAGAGACCGTGTTTACTCCCAAAACTTGAATATATGGAGAACTTATTGATACCCATTTCTTGCTCCAGCATTTTCATTGACGTATTTTCATAACCATTTTGCCAAAACAAATGCATTGCTTTATCAATAACCTCTTCTTCTATATATTCTTTTTTTCGTGCCATTATTTTTAGTACACCACAAAACTAAACAACCGGTTAGGTTTAAAAAAATTTTTAAGAAAGTTTTATAATAAATGTAGAAAAGCAGTATTTAAAATTTAGTTTATCTGGAATCTTAATTAAGTAATAGGGGGTTAAACTATAGGAAGAAATTAAAGCAATGTTAGTTAGAGCTACTTAAAGTTTTAAAAACGTTTTAACTAAACATAAAAAAGGCAATTACAAATAAATGTAATTGCCTAATTATTTTGTAGCGAGATGGGGACTTGAACCCCAGACCTCCGGGTTATGAAAATTCAAAATCGTCCTTCAAAACACGTCAAAAAACCTTAAAATCAATCAGTTACATAAAATTCTATTTTACATAATATCATTTGATATCAAGGAAAAGGGCCATTTGTTGTACCTATGTTGTACCTAAAATTTAGTATCTTAATTGTCTAAATTTTTGATTATGGCATCTATTCAAACTGTACTTAGGAACAAACCAAATGCAAGATTATTGTATCCCATCGCTATCAGAATTACAAAAGATAGAAAATCCTCCTACATTTTCACAGGTCAATACATCGATAAATTACAGTGGAACGAGGAAAAGGGTCTGGTAAGAAAATCACATCCAGACGCAATGTATATAAATCAGCTAATTTTCTCAAAATTAAGCGAGGCTAACAAGCGTCTTTTAAATGCCGAATCTGAGCGGGAGTATCAATCTGTTTCAGCAATTAAAACCAATATTGTCAAAAAACAACGCTTCGATTTTTTCAGTGCGGTTAAGATTCAGCTAAGAAGATTGGAGGAACGGGGTCAATTTCACCAAAAAGATGTCGTTAAAAGAAGAATGGAAAAATTCAAGGCATTTGCGAAAACAGAAAAATTGCACTTTAACGAAATTACGGTGGACTTATTAAAACGGTTTGAGGCATATCTTAAAAATGAAAGAGGACTGGCCCATCGCACTACAGTGAATTATATGATTGCAATTAGAACGATATATAATATTGCAATTGGTGAAAAGTGGGCAGAGCGGAATCATTATCCGTTTGGAAGAGGAGGATATACCATTAAGTTCTTGGAATCCGAAAAAATTGGATTGACTGTTGAGGAGGTAAAGTTATTGGAAAATGCTGAAGGATTGACACCATCACAGCAACACGCGCTTAATATCTGGTTAATTAGTTTCTATTTTGCTGGTATAAGAATAGGAGATGTGATGCAGCTTAAGTGGTCTGACTTTATTGACAACCGACTGCGCTATCGAATGGGTAAAAACCAGAAATTAGTCTCGTTAAAAATCCCAGAGAAGGCGAAACCACTCCTTAATATATACAAACAAAAAGCTCAAGATGATTTTGTTTTTGAAGAATTGAGAATGGTTGACCCAAAAGATGCAAAAACTTTGCGAACGAGAATTAAAACCGTCACACGAACTTGTAATAGACATCTTAAAAAAATCGCTGCTCATCTTGATATTGAAAAGAATTTGAGTATGCATATAGCCCGACATAGTTTTGGTAACATATCAGGAAGTAAAATACCTATTCAAATGTTACAGAAGTTATACAGGCACTCGTCAGTCACTACTACCATTATGTATCAATCTAATTTTATGCAGGATGATGTGGATGACGCGTTGGATAGGGTTGTGGATTTCTAGAGCAAGGAATCAATCTTTGATTTTTTTAATCTTACATATGAAGGCAGTTTAAATGTATTTAATATAATTATATAATACTTTAGTAAACTTTCGAGAAAAAGGGTAATTTTTACTACCTTTCTCGAAAATTTACTAAAATTGACTTTATCTGATTTCATAAATAATCAATTATCCTTTGAAAACTACTCATTCACTTTTGATGAAATAGCTGATGCTTACTCAGGTAAGTCTGAAGATTCGGTACAAAATGATTTAAAGTATGCCACCAAAAATGGAAATATCATTCCCCTAAGGCATCACTTCTATTTAATTATTCCACCCCGATATTCAAGGCTTGGTAAGTTACCATTAGAGCTATATGTAAATAGCTTGTTCAAGTACTTAGACCGTAATTATTATGTGGGCTTATATTCAGCAGCAAAATTTTATGGTGCTGGGCATCAACAAATTCAAAAGGAGTATGTCTTACACAATAAAGCACCTTTATTATCCATCCTTAAGAGTGCCATTCATATTGATTTCTTTACCGTTTCTAACTGGCCAAGAAAAAATATAATATCAAGAAAGGGAGATGCTGGAATGTTCAATATATCCAGTCCTTGCTTAACAGCTGTGGACTTAATTTATCATCAGACCAAAATAGGTGGGTTAAATAGAATGCTTTCAGTTATAGAAGAACTGACAGAAGAAATAAAGTTGGAAGACGCTCAAGATTTGTTGTCATGGTACTCTCAAAAAAGTGTTTTGCAGCGTTTAGGATTTTTATTGGATGAAATCAATCCCAAATCTGAAATTGCGAATCTTATACATGAACATCTAAAATATAAAAAATTCTATCCAGTTTTATTGAGTCCAAGGTCAAATGAAAAGGCAGGTGCGGTTGAGAATAGATGGAAAATAGATGTAAACGTAAAAATGGAAAGTGATTTATGATTCCAAGACCAGACATAGCAAAATGGCAAATGCACGCCCCTTGGAAAGAATTTTCACAGGTAGAACAAGATTTGGTAATCAGTCGTACCCTTATAAATATATTTTCCGATGAATTCTTAAATGAAAACCTTGCATTTAGAGGAGGTACTGCCCTGCATAAGCTGTATTTGAATCCAGCACCAAGATACTCAGAGGATATTGACTTAGTACAAATAAAACCAGGTCCTATAAAACCAATAATGCAACGTCTCAATGAATTAATCACATTTTTTGAGGAACCAAGAAAAACACAAGTTAAAGGACACGGAGCAAAAGCACTATATCGTTTCACTTCTGAATATGAAGAGATTAGATTGCGCTTAAAATTAGAAATCAATTGTAAAGAGCATTTTAACGTATTGCCTTGGGTAGAATTTCCTTTTGAAGTAAAAAGCGATTGGTTTACAGGAAGTGCAAAAATTAGAACCTATAACATTAATGAGTTATTAGGCACAAAATTACGAGCATTATACCAACGCAGTAAAGGACGGGATTTGTTTGATTTGGATTATTCCAGATTGCATATGGAATTGGACATAGACCAGATAATTAAATGCTTTAAAGAATACACAACATTCTCAACAGGAAATAAACCACCAAGTCAAAAAGAGTTTCTACTAAATATTGAAGAAAAAGAACAAGACCCAAATTTCACAGGAGATATGGAGGCATTGTTGAGAACGGGAATAGCATATAATCAAGAAAAAGCTTTTGAGTGGCTTAAAAGCAAATTGATAAACAAGATATAAATGGCAATAAAAAAATCAGAATTATATAGTTCACTTTGGAAAAGCTGTGATGAATTAAGAGGCGGTATGGACGCTTCCCAATATAAAGATTACATTCTTCCACTTCTATTTATAAAATACGTTTCAGATAAATATGCAAATGATGAAGATGCATTAATTACCATTCCTGAAAGTGCAAGTTTTGACGACTTGGTTAAAATGAAAGGTAAAGATGGGATTGGCGATTATATCAATAAAAAAGTATTAGCACCTATTGATAGAGAGAATGGCTTTAATATGCTGTCTAAAATGGCAGATTTCAATGATGAAGATAAATTAGGGAAAGGAAAAGAACTCATTGAAAAACTAAGCAAGCTCATTGCTATTTTTGAAAACCCTGCGCTTAACTTCAGTAATAATCGAGCAGAAGATGACGACCTCTTAGGGGATGCATACGAATACCTGATGCAACACTTTGCAAAGGAATCAGGAAAAAGCAAAGGACAGTTTTACACGCCTGCTGAAGTGTCCCGAATAATGGCTAAAATTATAGGTGTTGATACTGCTACTTCGCAGTCACAAACCGTGTATGACCCAGCGTGTGGCTCGGCATCGTTACTTTTAAAAGTGAATGATGAAGCACCTCACGGACTAACCATTTATGGTCAAGAAAAGGACAATGCCACGGTAGCTTTGGCAAAAATGAATATGGTGCTGCATAACAACCCAGAAGCAGTTCAAGATATTGTACAAGGCAACACATTGGCAGATCCAATACATAAAGATGGAGAGCAGTTAAAACGCTTCGATTTCTGTGTGGCAAATCCGCCATTTTCGGTTAAATCTTGGAGCAATGGCTTTCTTCCAGAGAGCGATATCTACAAACGCTTTGATGGTTTTGGTATCCCACCAAATAAAAATGGAGACTATGCTTTTCTATTGCATATCATCCGCTCTTTAAAGACGAAAGGAAAAGGAGCAGTTATTTTGCCTCACGGTGTTTTGTTCCGTGGAAATGCAGAAGCAACCATTAGAACCAATATTGTAAAGCGTGGTTTAATAAAAGGCATCATTGGCCTGCCTGCCAACTTGTTTTTTGGCACAGGTATTCCTGCCTGTATTATTGTAATTGACAAAGCAAATGCTGGAACTCGTAAAGGCCTATTTATGATTGATGGCAGCAAAGGTTATATCAAAGATGGAAACAAAAACCGATTACGAGAGCAGGACTTGCATAAAATTGTAGATGTATTCAACAATCAAATGGAGGTTGCTAAATTTTCAAGAATGGTATCGTACGAAGAAATTGAAGCAAACGAATATAATCTTAACATTCCAAGATATATCGATAGCCAAGACGAAGAGGACATTCAAGATATCCAAGCCCACTTATTGGGCGACATTCCTAATAGAGATATTGAAGCCTTGCACAATTATTGGAACGTTTATCCAAACTTAAAAGAGCATTTGTTCCATCCTGCAAAAAGAGAACATTACAGTAGTTTGGTTGTACCTAAAGCAAATATTAAAGAAACTATTTTTAATCACGCTGAATTTATAGCATATAGAGAAACTTTAAATAAAGTTTATAACGATTGGGAAAGCGAAACCAAACCGAAACTTTGGAATATTGAGGAAACTACCAAACCAAAGGAACTCATTTTTGAAATCTCTGAAAGTCTTTTGAAGCATTATAAAAACAAGGCATTAATCAATCCGTATGATATTTACCAGCATTTAATGGATTACTGGAATGACATTTTAAAAGACGATAGTTTTTTAATAAAAGAAGATGGTTGGGTTGCCACTCTAACACCATTAAAGGATAAAAAAGGAAAGATTAAAAAAGGAGAATTTGAAAGTGAATTAATCCCTTTTGATTTAGTTATAAGCCGCTTTTTCAATAAAGAACAAACCGAAGTAAAAACCATTGAAGCTTATTTAGATACGTTGTCTGCCGAAATGACTGAACTCAAAGAGGAACACTCAGCCGATGAAGGTTTATTAAATGAAATAATTAATGAAAAAGGCAACATTACAAAAGGAGACATTTCTAAAAGATTGAAAGAAATAAAAGGCGATGATGAATATGCTGAAGAGTATTATATTATCCACAGCTACGAGAAGCTAATGACTTTAGAAGCTGCTAATAAAAAATCTTTGAAGGAAGAAGAATCAAAGCTAAAGCAACAAGTATATACCAAATACCCGCAACTAACCGAACGAGAAATCAAAACCCTGATTGTAGAAGATAAATGGTTGGCTGTTATAAAAAATAGTATCGATAGTGAGATAGACCGAATCAGCCAACGCTTAACCAGCCGAATTACCGAGTTGGCAAACCGTTACGAATACCCATTACCACAAGTAGATCAACAAGTAAAAGAATTACAAACCAAGGTTACAGAGCATTTACAAAAAATGGGAATGGTATGGAAATAATGGATTCTTGGAAACAAATTAATCTTGGAAAATCTGCAACACTTAAAGCAAGAATAGGTTGGCAGGGTTTAACGACTGCTGAATATTTAAGTTCTGGAGATTACTATCTTGTTACTGGTACAGATTTTTTAAATGGATTTATTGATTGGGATAATTGTGTTCACGTTGAAAAAGAGCGTTACGACCAAGACAAATACATCCAATTACAAGTAGATGATATTCTTGTAACTAAAGACGGTACAATAGGAAAAGTTGCTATTGTGGACAAGATTGTAAAACCAACTACTTTAAACAGTGGTGTTTTTGTTATCAGACCTTTAGGAAAGAGTTTTTACCCAAAGTACCTTTACTATATTTTGAGGTCAGGACATTTTGCCGACTTCCTATCGAAACTTACAGCAGGTTCTACAATCAACCATTTATATCAAAAAGATTTTGTTCATTACACCTTTCCTGCACCACCTACTTTAGAAGAGCAAAGATTAATTGCTAATACTTTAAGTGACACAGATATTTTAATCCAAAATCTAAAAACACTCATTGCAAAAAAGAAAGCCGTTATGCAAGGTGCAACACAAGAGTTGTTAACTGGCAGAAAACGGTTAAAAGGATTTACAGGTAAGTGGGAAACTAAAACAATTGGTGACATTGGCAAAGTTAAAATGTGTAAGAGGATATTTTCTTACCAAACAACAGATGAAGGTGACGTTCCCTTTTATAAAATTGGAACTTTTGGAAAAGAAGCAAATTCATTTATTTCCAAACGTTTATTCAATGAATTCAAAAATAAATATTCCTATCCAAAAGTTGGTGACATACTAATATCTGCTTCTGGAACTATTGGTAGAACTGTGGTATATGATGGAGAAACTGCTTATTATCAAGATTCAAATATAGTTTGGATTGCAAATGATGAGAGTTTAGTAACAAATAGCTTTCTCTATTATATATATAACTCAATGAAGTTCAACACAGAGGGAAGCACTATAAAAAGACTGTATAATAATTTATTGTTAAGTATTTCATTTTTTTGCCCAAGTCTTCAAGAACAAAAAGCCATAACCCAAATATTAAGTGATATGGATTCAGAGATTGAAGCTTTAGAAACTCAACTACAAAAAACGCAAAACCTAAAGCAAGGGATGATGCAAGAGTTATTGACTGGTAAAATTAGGTTAGTTAAACCTGTTAATCAAGCAACAAAGAAAAGCACACCCATAAAATTAAAAGCAAAGTCAGAAAGCGAGATACCATCAATTGCTGCCGAACCAGAGGCGGATTATAAAATTGAAAAACCGCACAATGAACATATTACCGATGCAGTATTAATTGGGACAATGGCAGATACATTTGGAAGTAATGAGTTCCCGTTAACCCGCTTTATGTACACTAAAGTTTCTTATTTATTGAAACGATTTAAGGAAGAAGAAGATAATGGGTATTTGAAAAAAGCTGCTGGCCCTTACAAACCCAAGACAAGATATGGAGGAGCTGAAAAAATTGCATTACAGAATAGATATGTAAAAAAACATATTTCTAACTATAAAGGAAAGAAATACGAAAATTTTGTTGCAGGCGACAATTGCACGCAAGCAATTGAATACTTCAAAAAATGGTACGGAGAAAATGCATTACAATGGATTCAACAGTTCAAATACACAAAACGAAATCAATTAGAGCTTTGGGCAACGGTTGATATGGCGATGCAAGATTTATTGAAGGATAACAAAGTAGTGAATTTTCAAAGCGTAAAACAATTAATTAATGACGATAAAGAATGGAGACCAAAACTTAAGAGGCCAACCTTTTCAGATGAAAATATAAAAAGTGCAATTATTAAAGTGAACCAGTTGTTTGGTTAAAAGAACGAATTAAAATATGAGACAAGAACACGCAAAGGATGTTTATAGATGCTACGACAAATTTATTAGTGAGTTTCTTTTAGAAGGAAATAGTATTCTAACTACTGAACATCGGGATATTCTTAATAAAACCACCATAAACAAGTGTTTTAAAAACTTTGTTGAAAATTATAACGATGAACAAGGGAGCAATTTTGATTCAAAAATAACACAACAATTTAAAGATGCAGATTTAGAAACAAGATTGGTGTTTGCCCACGCTGAATGGCTTTGGGCTTTTGCAGTAGATGATATTGGCTACCATAAAAAAATTCACTACACTCGAAGAACAACCGAACTAAGTGAAGACAAGCTGGTAAAAGATATTTATCCAAGAGGATTTGGAAGTGCAGGACAATGGCACACAAATAATAAATATTATGAAATCACCTTTTGCTTGCTAATAATCCAATTTATCAAAGAAAAGGTAAATAGTAATGAAATTAGCGAATTACAAGAAGTTAAGGATTGGATTGAAAATATCTGTTTATATCACAAATACGGAAATGAAATTGAAGGGTATGGTTTATCATCAGAATTTAAAGAAGCACTACCAAAAAGTAAACTGGCGCTAACCAACATTTTAACATACACCAGTAGTCCTGATAATTACGAACGCATTGCCTCTGAAAATCATAAAAATCAAATCATTGTTTCTTTCAACGGTTTATTGAGTGATGAGGAGAAAAAGAACTTAAATGCAGATGAAAAAATCTTTGCAATCAGGGAAAAGTTAGGAGAATATACAAAGATAGGTTTTGACTTTTATGAACGAGAATATTCTAAGATTTGGAATTATTCATTGACAGAAGAAGGCTTTTCTGAAGTTCAAGGTTTGCAATATAAAAAAGCTATAATTCTATATGGTCCACCAGGAACAAGTAAAACACATACTGCAAAGCATTTGGCCGAAGCCATAATCTCACATAGCTTTTTAAAAGACAGACAGAATGTTGTAAAATACTTTAAGGATAAACCAGACTTTACAGCGAATCGCATACACCATTTACAGCTTCATCCAAATTACACGTATGAAGATTTTATTGCAGGCTATCAATTAAAAAATGGTAATACAGAGAAAACCAAGGGAACTTTGTTCAATATCTGTAAAGCAGCAGAAGAAGATTCAGCGGGGCTACCACACGTTTTAATCTTAGATGAAATAAATAGAATTGATTTATCAAGGCTATTTGGAGAGGTCTTTTCAGCACTCGAAAATAGAGACGAGCCTATTGAAGTAGGAGTTGGTGAGTTAATGCTCACGATACCCAATAATCTATACGTAATCGGGACAATGAATGAGATTGATTTTTCATTGGAGCGTATTGATTTTGCATTGAGAAGACGCTTTTTATGGTTCTTTTATGGATATAATAAGGATATACTTTGGCAAATAATACATAAGAAAAACGATGCTTTAGATACACGATTAAAGATGGAAGATGAAATGGAGAGATATGTTCGTAATGTGACAAATCTCAACAAAAAAATTTCCACTATCCCAGAACTCGGCAAACAATATCAAATAGGACAGACATTTTTTGGAGAAATCGTTGAGATTTATAAAAGCTATAAAGAAATAGGTGGTTACACCAGCTTACAAAATCAACTTTATCGAAATGATGGAGGTCCAACAGGCATTTTATGGAATATTTCTATTCAACCTATGCTTGTATCATTTCTGGGTAATATGGATCTTGATTTACGAGATGAAATATTGAAAGAGCTTAAAAGTATATTCTTCAGTAAATAATGTCAAAATCGCCAATTATTATAAAAGCTAAAGATTGCTTTCCTTTTGAAAATCAAGAAGGAAATGGCGAGGCAATCCAATACTTTATTTCTAATCAACAAAAGTTGAATTTATTTCACATTGGAGACCTTCATAAGGACGATGATTTAGAGATAGCATACTTCAATACAAAAGATGCAAAATGGTACGCAGGAAGATTAGTTGGAGAGGCTCATTTTATTTTTAAGGACGTTGAATACAAAATAATAATTAAGCCAAGATTTGGAAATTTGCAGCTTTTTAGGATGTTAGAAGAGGTTTTTAACATCAAGCTAACCAAATCTAAGAGTTCCATTAAAAAACAGGACGACTACCAATACTTAATAAAACAACTGATTGCTTTTTTATGGTTAAACCTTTTGTCGAAAGCGAATAAACACGGTATTCCAAAACACAATGTTACAAAATATTACAAAGGCGCAATTGTAAGAGGTCGGTTAGATGTTAGAAAAAGTATTATTCCCCTTAAAGTCGAAGAAAAAATTGTGAGTAGATATACGGAGAAGGTAGTTGATTCTAATATTTCTAAAATTCTTCTTAAAGCCTACAAGATTTTAAAAGCAGATTACAAACTGTCCTCAATCAAAGTATCATTAGGCGCTAAAAACGCAATCGAACAATTATTGGCTTCCAGCACAAGAGAAACTTATTTGACTGAGTTAGATTTTAAAAAAGTAAAATACAATGATATTTATAAGTCATTTAAGCCTGTTGTAGACCTCTCTTGGGATATAATCAAAAAGAAAAATTTCAGTAATGACGATGATAAATCTTCTGATAGTTTTAGTTTTTTTATTGATATGGCGGAAGTTTGGGAGATTTATTTAAGGACAATTTTAAAAAGACATTTTTCGAAGTCCGGTTGGAAACTGAAAAAAGATAAAATATGGACATACCAGAATAAGGATTTTAAAAGATTGCTCATTCCGGATATTGTTTTGGAAAGAGATAATAATTTGATGGTATGGGATGCTAAGTACAAGAGAATGGAGTTTGATTATTACGATTATGACAGAGCCGATTTCTTTCAAATACATACTTATATAAATTATTACCATCAAAGTAAAAATGTCATTGCCGGCGGACTTTTATATCCTTTATCAAAAGAGTTTAATACAGATAGGCAATTCAAAAATAAATCCGAAACACTTTTTAGTCAAAAAACAACGAAGACAAAGTATCTAATCGACGGGATTGATTATACAGATTTGAACGAAGAAAAAGTTAAGCGAGAAGAGTTAAATTTTTTAAGTCGATTAACGGAATTACAAACATATTAAATATGAGAAACGTAGGTCAAATAGAGCGCATTACGCAAAAAAAAGTAGTTCAGTTTTTTGAATTGGGTTTGACCTATGATTATTTGGGCGACTGGAAAGACAGAACCGAAAACAGTAATATAGAACCTCAATACTTAACATCGTTCTTAAAAAAACAAGGCTATTCAGATACGCTTATTACCAAAGCCATTGAAAGATTGACCAAAGATGCAGATGATTTAGGCAAAAGCTTGTATGATGCCAACAAAGATATTTACAGTTTGCTTCGTTATGGCGTTAAAGTACGACCTGACGTTGGCGAAAATAAAGAAACCGTTTGGCTTATAGATTGGAAAAAACCAACTAACAATCATTTTGCCATTGCTGAAGAAGTTACTATTTCGGGAAACCATACCAAAAGACCAGATATTGTTATTTATGTAAATGGTATCGCTCTTGGCGTGATAGAATTAAAGAGAAGTACTGTAGGGGTTACAGAAGGTATTAGGCAGAACTTATTGAACCAAGAAAAGGATGTAATTGGTTCATTCTATACAACAATTCAGTTTGTAATGGCTGGAAATGATACTGAGGGTTTGCGTTATGGAACTATCGAAACTTCAGAAAAATATTATCTGCAATGGAAAGAAAACAATTCGACGAGCTCAGTGCACGAAAAAAGTAAACTTATAAAACACATTTCCCAATTATGTAATAAAGAACGTTTTTTAGAAATCATTCACGATTTTATAGTATTTGATAAAGGTGTTAAAAAATTGTGCCGACACAATCAATATTTTGGAGTAAAAGCCGCTCAGGAGAAGGTTCAAAAAAGAGAAGGCGGAATCATTTGGCACACACAAGGTAGTGGTAAAAGCCTAACGATGGTTTGGCTTACCAAATGGTTACGCAAAAATGTAGATGATGCGCGAGTATTGATAATTACCGATAGAGAAGAATTAGATAGCCAGATTGAAAAAGTTTTTAAAGGAGTTCAAGAGGATATTTACAGGACAACAAGTGGCCGGGATTTAATTGATACGCTAAATCAAAAAAATGAATGGCTTATCTGTTCATTAGTCCACAAATTTGGAGGCAAGGACGAAGCCAACTTTGATGCGTTTGCTGATGAATTAACGAGCAGCTTACCTAAAAACTTTAAAGCAAAAGGAAATCTATTTGTATTTGTAGACGAGTGTCACAGGACACAATCTGGCACTTTGAATAAAGCTATGAGGCAAATACTTCCCAATGCTGTATTTGTTGGTTTTACAGGAACACCTTTACTTAAAAAAGACAAGCAAAAAAGTATAGAGATTTTTGGTTCATACATTCATACCTACAAATTTGATGAAGCGGTTATTGACAAAGTGGTTTTGGACTTGAGATACGAAGCTCGGGATGTGGAACAAAATATTACTTCACAAAGCAAAATAGACCAGTGGTTCGATGCTAAAACGAGAGGCTTAACCGATATAGCTAAGCAAAAATTAAAGCGCCGTTGGGGAACAATGCAAAAGGTATTGAGTTCTCAGGACAGATTAAATAGAATTGTCGATGATATTTTAATGGATTTTGAAATTAAAGATAGGCTGCAAAATGGGACAGGAAATGCTATGTTGGTTTCAGGAAGTATTTATCAAGCCTGTCGTTATTACGAAATATTTCAACAGAAAGGGTTTAAGCGTTGTGCCATTATAACATCTTATAATCCCACACTTCAAAGCATAAAAGACGAAACAACTGGAGAGGAAGGCTATACTGAAAAATTGATGCAGTATGAAACCTATAAAAGAATGCTTGATGGAAAAACTACCGAAGACTTTGAATTAGAGGCAAAAACAAAGTTTATCGAAGAACCTGCTCAAATGAAGCTCTTAATTGTGGTTGATAAACTGCTAACGGGTTTTGATGCGCCATCTGCTACATACTTATACATTGATAAGCAGATGCGTGACCACGGTCTATTTCAAGCAATTTGTCGCGTAAACCGATTGGATGGAGAAAGCAAAGAATATGGCTACATCATTGACTACAAAGATTTATTTAAAAGTTTAGAAAACTCGATTAATGATTATACAAAAGAGGCCTTTGGCGAATTTGAAAACGACGATGTACAAGGGCTTTTGGATAATCGACTTGACAAAGCAAAAGAACGATTAGAAAATGCAAGAGAAACTATCAAGGCATTATGCGAGCCAGTATTCCCTCAAAACACGTTAAACTTTCAACGCTTTTTTTGTGGTGTATCTGAGAATAAGGAAGATTTAAAAAATACAGAACCTTTAAGAGTTCATTTATATAAATATACTGTTAGTTTAATTCGTTCGTATGCAAATGTTGCTAATGAAATGAAAGAAGCTGGATATTCAATAAGTGAAATCGAAACAATAAAACAAGAGGTTAAATTCTATACGAATTTAAGAGATGAAATCGAAAAAGCAAGTGGCGACTACATCGACTTAAAACGATTTGAGCCGGCAATGCGACACTTAATTGATAGTTACATCAGAGCAGATGAAAGTGAAAAAATTTCAGCTTTTGATGATTTATCCTTAGTTCAGTTAATTATTGAACGTGGCGAGGGTGCTGTTGAATCATTGCCCGAGGGCATCAGAAAAGATAAAGAAGCAGTTGCAGAAACCATTGAAAATAATTTGCGTAAAGTAATTATTGAAGAAGCACCAACTAATCCAAGATATTTTGAGAAGATGTCAGTTATTTTGGACGAATTGATATTGGAGCGCAAGCGTGAAGCATTTGATTACAAAAAGTATCTTCATAAAATAATTGAACTTACTAAAAGGGTTACTCATCCAAATAAAACTTCGGAATATCCAAATGTATTAGACACTAATGCAAAAAGAGCATTGTATGATAATTTAGGAAAAGATGAGGCACTTGCAGTATTAATGGATGAAGCTGTAAAGTATAATAAGCAAGCAGACTTCAGGGGCAATAAATTAAAAGAGAAAAAGATTAAAATTGCTATTAAGCATATACTTCCAGATGGTTACAGCGTTGATGAGATTTTTGAAATTATAAAAAATCAAAATGAGTATTAAAGAAAAGCAAATACAAGTTTTGGATTTAACCATTGATGTGGTAAAAAAAGACATCAATAATATGCACTTGGCCGTTTATCCACCGACGGGAAGAATCCGTATTGCTACACCTAAAGACTTGAATGACGAAGCCATTAGACTATTTGCTATAAGCAAGATAAGGTGGATCAAAAAGCACCAAAAAAACTTCTACGAACAACTAAGAGAAACATCAAGAGAGTATATAGATGGAGAAAGTCACTACTTTGATGGTAAACGATATTTATTACGAGTAATAGAGCGATACGGAAAACACGAGCTGAAAATAAAAAACAAAAGCTATTTAGAATTGTATGTCAGTCCTAAAGCTACTATTGAGGCAAAAGAAAAAGTATTTAATGAATGGTATAGAGACCATTTAAAAGAAATTGTTCCGAACATAATTAAAAACTGGGAAGAAAAGACCAATTTGAATTGTGAGAATTGGAACATTAAAAAAATGCGTACCAAATGGGGCTCTTGCAATATTGAAAAAAGAAAAATAATGTTGAATCTTGAGTTGGCAAAAAAACCGAGGCATTGTTTAGAGTATGTTATTGTTCACGAGTTAATGCATTTTTTAGAGCGTAATCATAACGATAATTTCAAAGGTCTTTTAGATAAATTTATGCCAAATTGGAAAACTTATAAAAGAGAATTGAATGATTTGCTTGTGGCTTATTAACACTTATAAATATGAGTTTGAAATATATCGTTGAAATATGTGTAGGTATAGACGTTGCTATCTTTGGCATTGCATATCCAATTATAATAACTGAAATTAATAAAATTGGAGATAAGTACGACTCTAACTATTTATCAGAGTTATTCCGTTTAGAATGGATTTCTAAAGAAATTCGTTTTTGGTCAATCCGAGTATCATTTTTTCAACTGATATTACTTTCAACGATAACCTCTTTTCTTTTTTTAATCCTTAATAGGAAACCATTATTTGGATGGGATAATATAATAATCAATAATTCAGCAGAATTAATTATTCTAGCCCTTACCCTGATATTGATTTTCTGCTTTATTTTTTGGATGCAGACCGTATCATTATATAATGGAAAATCAGTTAGACTATTGAAACACCTTATTAGTAGATACGAAAAGATTGATCATCCTGAAGCAGAAACCAAAAAATACTTTTTAAGAGGAATCAATGATTTTGCCTATTATACAATTAAAAGCCAAGATAATCACTTGCAACAACTATTACTTGATTTTTATTGGAGTGAATTTGAGAAATGTCGAGTAAATCATAAGGAACAGTTAGACAGTTTAATCGAGAATAAAAAAAAGAAAAAAGAATATAAAAAATTATTGACTCAAGGGGTTGAATATCCAATAGAATTATACGAATTAATCTACAGAATTAATTTAGAAACAAAAAACACAACTAATTACCTTACTACAAGTCTTGAGTTTAATGCTACAAGTGGATGGTGGCTATATGGCAAAGACTATCATCAACTCAAAATTTCAGAACTAACTTACCGATGGGTTTGGAAGATTTTGATTCTTAATTTAGATAATGATAGGAATTTAAAGATGTATTGGTCAAAAGCAAATCAATATTACACCTATGCTTTTAGGGTCTATCCTGAGTATGCAGATGGTGAGACGGAACCTATTAACAAGGAAGAAATTGAGATTAAACAAAAGGAGCGCTTACGGTTTTTAGAGTTTCATTATACTCTAGGAGGATTACTATTGCAAAAAAATAAATATAGTGTAATGAATTATCTATTCAATTACTCATCCTCATCACCACCGAATTATGTTTTACTACCTCAATCAATTAGTGATATTTTTTATTGGTTTGAAAGATTTAGTAATAGTTCAAATCTAAGAATGGAAGATATTGAAGTTTATTTCAAATTCCCTGATTTAGATAATTACGGAGTGAGCCATAAAATAAAATTTTGGATTTGCTCGTATATCTGTGTATTATATATCCGCCAATTTACATTAGTTCGATTTATGACTTTTCATAATCATACTGGAATGCCAAATCTACCAGATGAAAAAAGAGAATTAAAAGGAATACTCAATGGAATACCTGTTTTTAGGAGTTATTTAGATAAAATTCTTGAAAATGACAAATTACTGAGTGAGGTTGGATTAGATAGTATAAATAAAGAAAAAAAGGAGATAATAAAGAAGCATTTATCAGAAGTAGAAGAAGCTGCTATAAAAAAATTAGATTATACTCAAGAAGTAAAAGAATTGTCTGAAAGTAAAATTTCTCAATTTAATAAAAGGTCAAAGTTTATTATTAAAAAAGCATTTAATGAGTATAAGAATATACTTCTTGATTATGATAAAAAATTAGATTATGAGGACACGCTAAAATTAGTTGTAAATGGAGGAGTTGACATTATGCCTAAATCTTCATTTGTTGATAATGATATTCCTCATTTAAACTTTGATGATGCACTTGCACAAAGTATTGTGCGTAATTCTGTGAAAAAAAATATTCCAACTTCTTTCTCAGTTGCTAAAACGGAAAAATATTTAGTTAGTTCAGATAATATTTTAGGCGCTTTAGAAAAAACAATAAGTGGTAAAACTAAAAAAAAGAATATAATAATTTTAGGTTTTAATGTTGATTATCAAATCAAAGAAAAAATTAAAAATGCCGAAATTGATATACTTTTAAGACATAGTACTAATAATCATTTTAGAAATATTTTCTTTATTTTAAATAGGGATGATTTACCTAGATTGCAGAAGAGAGATATTTCCAAAAAAGAAAAGACTAAATTAGCATTAAAACCTATTTCTAAAAGTTTAAAACTTTATAGTTCAATTATTGAGTTAAATAAAAATGAAGAACTTAAATCAGAATGGTTAAATGCTGGCTATTCTAAAGAAGAGCTTGACAAAGAACCTCTAGTTCAAACTACAATATCTTTTAATTGGCTTTTACTTTGGAAAAAGAATCGGAGAATTATACAGTTAGGTATTTCAAATCCAAGCAAAGAACAGGGTATGGAGAGTGATATTAATGATATTAAACCATTGTAAAATAAGCATTAGTAATCACCTCAAAATATCCCAAAATATGAGCCGAATAGCATTCCTAATCAGCTCATAACATAAAATTAGCATACCAATTACTACCCGTTCCACCCCATTCCTCTGCATTTCGCAAAAAGCTTCATTCCAAGAAAAGCGGTTCACTATATTATCTTGAACCCAGTCGCAGAAAAAGCGACAGCGTTCGTCAAGCAAAAAGATTACCACAACCTTTTTCTACACAAAGTTTAAAATTCTGCCCGAGACGAACTGCATAACCGTTCGCGCACTCTCTATTATAAGTTCTTACTCGTTCATAATTTTAATGTCGGTTACTGAAAAGGTAACGGCGAGAGCGCTATGGGAAGTAAGTGAACGAAATTGAATTGTGTCCTGATCTATATCATTTTACTACAAATAATATTGGTACTTATAAAAAAATTAGAACTCATAATCAAAAGAAAAGGAAAACGCTCAAGATATAATAAGTATGTGATTTTAAAAGGTAAGGTATGTCAAATTATATCAAATGAACCATCCAAAATGAATATGAAAATTAGTTTATTTAAATGATTGTCAGTTTTTGTAGATAATCAACTTCAATTTATTACTAAAAAAAAAGGTGTTTAAAGTACCCAAAATAGCTTTTCGACCTTGGTTGAAAAGTATGAAGATCCTGAAATGTAATGAAGGAATCGAGTAGCAAGAGGATAACACGCGCTGCGATGTTATATTTTATAATACACTCATTTTCAATTAATTAAAACTATGTGGGTTTTTGCTTTTCCGTGAATTTGCGTCAAACGCCTTGTAAACCCCTGAAAACAGGCTCTTTTTTGCGACAAATTTCCGTGAAAACCAATTTTCATCATTTTAAATCACGGTTTCCAGTTTTATGGGTTGTTAGCTTTTTAAAACATATAATGCTTCCTTCGCTTTTTTTGTTTACAATAGTTTATCCCATTAACTTAAAAAATACTATTTCGGATTATTTTTTTTCTTTTCAAGCTTATCCAGTAGCTCTGTGACTTCATCTATAAATTTCTGTTCTCCAAAAGGGATGAGGTTTAAAATATGGCGTAATACTTCCTGTACATTATAATACGGTTGTGGAATAAGCGGATCATCAGGATGCTCTCCTTCGCTTAAGGCACGTATGCAGACTTTAAGTAAATTACCGATCAGGAACATCAAATCCATATGACCGGTTACTGGAAAGGAAACTTCATAATGGTCACCCATTCTATTATTGTTTTCTGGCTTGAGTCGATACAAATGAACATCCCGGGATTTATTAAGTTTTTTAAGTGTTTTTTTTGTTTTCATCGTTTATTGCTTTAGTTGTTTATTAGGATAGTTAAGTTTAATGGGCTACTCTATAATAGATGGGTTTGCTCCTTTCCAATTCTGATTCGGCCAATTGCCGGCAATGGTCTATACATGCATTACATACCTTTGCAACTTGATCAATCTCTTCTTTGTTTAGTGTTGTTTGCTTCGCTGTTTTTAAATGATTGGGCAGTTCAAGTAAACTTTCATACCAACTAGGGGGCAACATAGTAGAAAAGTCAAACCCATTGTAGGGGATTGATGTGATACCATTGCAAAGGCCTATGAGATACTCAAGGGAATACCGTTTTGGGGTATACTCCCAAAAGACAAACAACAGCCCTAAATAGATTTGACAAAAAGCGGTATATAATATAGAAAGTTGAGCGGAAGGTTCTGCTAAATATTGTTCGTATGTAAAGATAGAACACAGGTATCGGGCTCTTCTATAGCGAATGCTCCAATTGCTGTACATCGCTTCCCAAAGCGGCTTGTAGTAGACTGCTTTTTGATTTAATTCTTGAAGGGAAAAATTATGAGAGTACACTTGCTTTGCCCGGTCTCGTATGTGGCAGAGAAAGTTATCCCCTTCATCCATAGCAGTAACAGCTTCCCCTACTGTATAGCAAATACAGTATATTTTACATCCTTGATTGCTTTTTTTATATAAAGTATCGGTGAGTCGCTGTGGAGGCAGCTTTATTTTTTTAGGGGTAAACAGTACTACCGTATAGGTGTTGAAAAGACTTTTTGAACCCTCCAAAAAGTCCAAATATCGCTTCTGAATTGTGGACTGAGATTGTTTGTGAAGGAGATAGGCATTTTGCAAATCAAATTTTGTCTTAAGAAGCTCAGTAGCTTTTATAAGGTGTATATTCTCAGTATATAAAGTGCCTTTTAAAGGTTTGTTTTCTTTTTTTTTAGTTTGTAATGGTTGTTGGTTGTAGAGTGATTGTACAATATCCAACTCAAATTCAAATCGCTCTTTGGCTAAAGTGATCAGTTGGGTTGCCTTTTGGTGAAACTGTTCCAATTCATTTTTACTTACCGAAAATTCATTACTGTACCGCGCATTTGAATAGGCGCTGTCCAATTTTTCAAATATCACTCTATTATCTGGATTATCTATCGTAAGGATATCATTGAAACAACCCTCAAAAGCTTGCAGGTAGGTAATGTGGTCTAAAATGTGATGGGTGATTTTACATTTTCCTATGAGCAGCCATTCAGCCACCCGAAAAAACAGTTCAATGGATTGATGGTAATTAAAGGCTGCTACTTCAAAGGCTCCTTGTTGTTTGTGCATAATGGCTGCCGAGAGAAAAGCTTGAATCTTTTCCAGTTCGTAATCGATGTGGTCTTTCAATTTCTGTATAATCGCAGGAAATTTTTTCATTTTAAAATAGGCTAGCCATTGGGGCGGTTCTCCATAGACACATTGACCAAAAAAGAGTTGTTGCATAAAAAAGGAACATCCTTTTTTACATTCAATGGCAGCATATGAAATGCCATAGACCCGAATTTTTAAATGCATATGAACAGTTGAAAATGTATTGGCATAGGAAAGTAGTTGTGGGGGAATGTGCTGAATATCTTGAGCAGTTAGAACCACTACCCAATATTGTTGCTCTTCTTCCTCGTTATGTTTTTTGGAGAGATAAACCGCTTCTACTGATATAAAGGTGATAATTTGTTCTATAAATCCTTCTAGTTCTTTTTTATAAGGAAAATTATTTCGGATTTTGATGGGTGTTTTCATAACAGGTACTTTTGATTATTCCTGTTGAAGTAAGCCTAAAAAAATACCGTACCGAACCAATCGGTATTGTTATTTACCAAAACCCACTTGTTTTTTACTAAAAAGTAGTAGCTTGGTGCTACTTTTAGAATATTTAGTTATTTTTATACTATGAATACAACAGCAAAGACCAACCACATCGGAAGAAAGATCAGCCGCATACGTGAACTGCGCGGAATGAAACAAGAGACTCTGGCTGAAGAACTGGGCATCAGCCAACAGAGTGTTTCCACTATTGAACAAAGTGAAACTTTGGAAGATGAAAAGCTGGAAAAAGTGGCTGAAATCTTAGGAGTAACTAAAGAAGCCATCGAGAATTTTTCAGAAGAACAGGTTATAAACTACTTTAATACTTTTAATGAGAAAGTTTCTAGCAGTAATTTTGGTCATAATAATACCTGCACTTTCAACCCATTGGATAAATTAATGGAAACTGTAGAAGAAAACAAAAAGTTGTATGAAAGGCTAATACAAGTAGAGCAAGAAAAAATCACTTATTTAGAGAAGTTGCTCAATAATAAGTAATTTATTTTTAGGTTTTTTATTCCCTATACTACTGCCTGATTTCCCGATAGGCAGGAGGTTTCATTTTTTTTCTTACATTTACCCATACTCCCCTCTTTATTTTTTAGCAACTAATAGGTTGTATAAACGCAATTGTCTTTATGCATACGTTGTGTTTCATTTGACATTATTGATAACTAAGAGCCAAATTGAAAAGAAATAGACTTAATGAAAAGTGAAATAATTGTCATACCTCAAAAATCAACTAAAGGAATGGAAAACTTTGAAAAAGGTAACTGTTTCGAAAAATTGATTAGAAATGTTTTGGAACTACAGAAGTATGAAATTAACCCCAATGTTCATTTCACGGGGTTGGAAGTAGATTTAATTGCAACACATAAGTATGATAAAAAAAATCTTTACGTTGAATGCAAAGCAAAACAAAAGGTCAAGTCGACTGAAATTAAGAATTTTGGATTTAATGTATTTACAAAGAAACCTGATTATGCATATTTCATACATACAGTTGAATTAGACAAACAAGCATCAGCCTTAAAAATAGATGAGTTTGACAATAATGAATCGTTCAAAAATGTTACATTTTATGGGCCAAGTATGCTCATTGACTTGTTAAAGGATTCTCAAAAAATAAAAACTATTTCTTATGATGCTTTAGGTCATATTACGCAACAATTTTTGATAGTATCATATCTAGGCGATTATATAATTTATATTGGACAGTCTAGCCTTGCATACCCTACCTACTACTATATTTTTGATGCCCAAACTGGACAATCCTTAGTTGATGTAACAAAAATTAAATCAATTTTAGCAAAAATTCCTGAAATTCAACAATTAGAATTTAGGTCAATTAAAGAAGATAAGAGTAAGAAAGAACAAAAAATAAAAAGTACAGATGATTTCGAAATAGTTGCAGAAGTTCAAGCTGGAGATGATTGGTTTGATTACAAACCAGCACATTACGACTATTTTGTAGGGAGAGAAAACTTAAAGTCAGACACATTTAAGTTTTTTAGAAAAGTTCGTTCTAAAGACACATCCAAAAGGGCATTTTATTTAAAAGGAAATTCAGGTTGGGGCAAAAGTTCACTTGTAAATGCTATTAAAGGAACCTGCGAAAGAAGTTATTATAACAAAAGATTTTTTACTATTGCCTTTGATTGCCGTAGTGCAATTACTGAAAATTTTGTAGCCAAAGCATTTCAAAAAGCAATATCAAAAACTTTTGAAAAAGAATTCATATCCAATAAAAAATTAGATAAATCTGCAATCAAGTTTACATCAAATTATAGTCTTCTAGATTCAGATTTTATTAGAGATTACTTATCTTATTTAGAAGAATCGGATAAACTGCTAATTATCATTTTTGACCAATTTGAAGATGTTTTTCGTAAAACTGATATTTTCAAATACTTTTATAAATTCTTATCTGATGTAAGTGAAACTCAATCAAATATTGTTGTTGGGTTTTCTTGGAAATCTGAATTTTATATTCAACCAGACATCCCGTCTTATGGATGGTTTCAGCAAGCTAAAGAACAGGCACTTGAGTTTATTGTACCAGAGTTTGGAGTTAAAGAAACTAATGGAATATTAAAGCAACTTGAGAAATCCATTTATGAACACGCTGCTCTACAACTAAATAGTGATATCAAAAATAGACTTATTGAGAACAGTCAAGGTTTTCCATGGCTTATAAAAAAGCTATGTATTCACATTTTCGAGCAAATCAAAAATGGTCAAAATTTAGACGATTTAATCGACGATAATTTAAATATAAAATCATTGTTCAAATCTGACCTTTCTAATATAGTTCATAAGGAACAAAAAGCTTTAGAATTAATTGCAAACAAGGCAACCAAAGGTGATTTATTTGATGAAAACGATATCAGTGAGTACAAGTTGTCTAAAGAGGTTAAATCATTAATTGACAAACGGTTAATTATCCGTTCAGGCTTCAACTACAATGTTTATTGGGATATTTTTAGAGATTATTTAGTAAATGGCAAAGTACCATTAATTAGAAGAGGATATATTTTTAAACAAGGAGCTCAGCCATGTCTTAACGTATTTCTTTCTTTTAAAAAAGCCCGAAAACAAAGTTTTAGTGAGTTACATGCAAACCAAGATGCCAGATTAGGAGAGGGTACTTTGGGAAATATATTGATAGAACTTAGAAATTTTGAGTTGGTTAAAAAAGTTCCTGGCAAGGACTTATTTTCTGTACCTGAAAAGTATAATATAAATGAAAGCACCTTTAAAAAGGTTATTCGAGGAAAGGTGTTAGAATTTTCTACCTATAAAAAACTTACAGAACTTAAATCTAAGACCATAGAAATTTCTCAGATTTCAAGTATTCTTCAGGATATATTTAAAAGTGTTTCACACAAAGAAAAGACTTGGAAAACATATTCCAATTACTTCGCAAACTGGTTGAAGTTTTTAAATATCGACATTAGCGATAGAATTGTTATACCTCAAAAAGGAAAAGCACTAAAAAATTTCGACAAAGAGAAAGAAACGATTTTTTTAAGGAGTAATCCTTTTATAGCGTTTGAAATGTTTAATGATTTTATTAATAGTGGCTTAGATGTTTCAGTCACCGACAAAGAGTTCTTAAGGGATTTTAGAATATTAAAAATCATAGAATTAAAGAAATCAATATTTCAATTGACTGAATTAGGACAAGAATTTAAAGCCCTTAATAGAAGAGAAAACTTTTGTAAGAAACTTTCACAACTTTCATTGGAACTGGAGAAAATTAAATTTGTTTATGATGTATTTGTTCTTACACCATTTAATTCTGCTCAATTTATTGAAATGTACCCAGATTTTTTTGGTGAATCAAAAACAGTTGGAACTAAGACAATTTACACTACTAAACTAATTTCTTGGGCAAGGTTCAATAATTGGGTGGAAAAAGGTTTTCCAGATATAATGGAAAAGAATCAAAAGGATTTAAAACCTACTAAAAAATCAAGAAAAAGTCCTCGAAAGAAATTAACAACTGGAGATAATGGAATTGCAGCTAGAAAACAGAATTATTATAATGAATGGTTAAAAAACTACGGTTTGTTAGTTCAATATAAAATGACAAACGGCAATACTGATGTACCAGCAAGAACAAAAATTAATAAAATAGCTATTGGTACTTGGGTTGTAAGACAGAGAGCTGTTAAAGATAGTTTAAGTCAAGTACAGATTGACAAGCTTGAAGAAATTGGGTTTGATTGGAATCCAAATGAAACACATTGGCAAGCTCTGTATTGTGATTTAAAAACATACTACAATGAACATAAGCATTCAAATATTCCGGTAATTTTTAAAGAAAACCCTGCATTAGGTAAATGGTGCTTTAAACAACGACAAAATTATAGAAATGACATTTTGAAAGCTGATAAAATAAAACTACTTGAAGAATTAGAATTTGTTTGGTTTCCTCAGGATAAAAATTTTGGAGGAAATATAGAATTGCTTGTCAATTTTAAACGAGATAACGGTCACTTCAAAGTTCCATCAAACAAGCAATTTCAACAATTAAACAATTGGTTTAATGCTCAGAAAAGACATTTTAAAAAAGGGACATTATCAATTGACAAAATAAATCGCTTCAAGCAGATTGGATATGAAATTGACAAACTTGAAAAATAAAAACACGAAAACACAACAATCTGTATAGTGCATAGCACCCTGCGGGATGCTACGACACCATACAGTAAACGTTGTGCCTAATTATAAAAAAATATGAACTGTAAACTTTTTATTGATAGTTATTTGAATAAAATATCTAAAAAATTCAACATCAACCTAGATGATGCGTTTGAAGTTTTTTCTATTTCTGCAATTCTAGACAGAAGTTTTGATGAAGTTTATGACAATATATTAATTAAAGGAAACGAAGACGGTGGTATTGATGGAATATTTTTCAGTGAAGATTATGGAAACTATACAATGCATATTTTTCAATGTAAAAATTCAAAAAAAGTTGGACAGAATCAAATAGAAAAGTTTCGAAATGATTTTAGAGAAATATTTTTCAACGGAAACAAATCAAATAAGCTGCATATATCAGGACTTGACAAGTCAATAGAACGATTTAGCCATATTATTACTTCTGGTAAAATGATAGATTGTAAGCAATATTTTGTTTACAACGGAAAATATGATGACCCTAAATATGCCTCAAATAAGATATTGACAGATAATTTTCATATTGAGGATGAATTTGAAATTTGGGATTCTAATGATTTGTATCAAAAAATAAGGAGATTAGTCACATCTCTTAATAAAAGAAAACAAATCAATTTTATTTTTAAACCAGAAAACTCGAATATAACTTCGAAAAAAGACAATCAGGGTTTAATTAGTTTTTCTATTTATCAAGTAAAAGCAGCAATTTTCAGAATTCCTGCGAAACAATTATGTGAATTACTTGACCTTGAGAAATCGAAAAATGACACTTTTGAAAAAATATTTGCAGAAAATATCAGAGGTTTTTTAGGTAAAAAGAATTTAACCAATGAAAAAATACTTGAAACAATAAATAGTGATAAAAACGTTTATTTTCCTTTCCTGAATAACGGGATAACTATTATCTGCAATGAGTTTACTTTACCTTACAATCCGCAGTTAGGTACTTATAATTTACCAACCAAAAATCCTGTAATTGTTAATGGTCTACAAACTACTTATATTCTTTATCAAGAATACTTAAAAGACGAAAACATACTTGATGATGTTTACATAACTATTCGATTATATGAAACTGAAGACCCTGAACTCGTTGAACTAATTACAGATGCTACCAACACACAAAGTGCAATTGGATTTAGGGATAAAATTAGTAACAAGAAATTCAATATTTATGCGAAAGAGCTTTTCGAAAATAAAGGGATTGGATATATAACTAAACGAGGTGAAGTATTTGTAAACAATAGTGATACACTTACCAAAACAATTCACAACACATCCTTAATTCCCTTCTGGTATTCTGCATTTTATGAATCACCACACATTGCATTAAGTGCACCAAAACTTATGTATAAAGAGGTTTTTCAAGCAACAAATAAATCGGAACACCAATTATATGAAATTTTAAAAGGTGATATTGATTCACCATTCTATAGTCAATTGTTTTTTGTTTATTCCTTAATAGAAATTTTTAAGTCGGAATATAGAAAAAGTCAATACTCTGTAGATTCTGAATTTTCCACAAAATTTGATAATTTATTAAATGTAGGTGAGGAATATATAGTTTACCTACTTTACAAACTAATCGATGACGAGTTAGAAGGAAACTTTAAACTAGTATCAAATGAAGTCATTAACAATGCTATATATGAATTAGTTGAAATAGTTTCAAAAACTAATTATGAACCAAGTAAATTTAGTAATAAAGGAGCTTTTATAAATAGCATTATAAATACTCATTACCTATCAGGAAACATCAGAGAATTACAAACTCACTTTCGAACGACTGAAAATTATCTAGAACTATTTGATGGTTATAAAAATCAATCAGAAATTGTTGAAAAAATAAAAAAGACAAAAGTGAATCTTGATAACATTGAAATTATGACCATCCAATAAAATGAAAGATTACATAAGAATAATTGGATTTAGTTTATTAGCAAGTTTATTAATCTTCATTGGTAAAAATGATTTATTTCTAAATTGGCTTGTTGACAAAAACATTCTTTCATCCAGTTTAGATATTGAACGGACTCAACTGATTTGTTTCATTATTGGAATATTTTGGGCTGGTCTTTGGCTACCAATAGAACACTCTCGATTAAAAAGCAAACAATCTGAAAAGGATAAGCAATTTGTAGAATTGTTAGATTATCATAAATACACTTATTTCGAACTTATTAAGAATAAATTGAAAGAGTATAACGTTTCATATAGCACAAGAGTTTTCCGTCCTCAAAAAGGAATTGTAGGTTGGTGGAATAGAGAAATTAATAAAAGAACTATATTAGAGCTTATTACTATAGAAGGAATTTCTGATAGATTTCATCATAAAACTCTACATTTCGAAATAAATAAGACAGAAATTCAGGGTCTGGTAGGGAAATGCTACAATGATAAAAGATTATGGGTAGATTTAAATTTAGCAGAAAATGATTACGCATTAACAGACCAACATAGAATTAAAATCGGAAATGTTGAATTTTGTTCTGCTATTCCAATTTTTAATAAAGACCAAACAAAAGTTAACGCGGTTTTATCGGTTGATTCGCAGACAAAATTTACCTTTAATGAACAAAATCGAACTGATTGGGAACAACATATGATTATTTATGGAGCATTTGTGGATAAACATACAAATCTTTAATTATGGCAACTAAAAAGAAAACAACGACTTCAGATCAAACAACATCATCCAAAACAAATGTGCGGGAAATTAGTTTGAGCGCAAACAAAAAGCGGAAAATTGAAATAGGATTTCGTATAACAGTCAATGAAACAAGAGGAAACTACCTATCTCACGAATTGGAAAAATATAAGAACATTAAAGTTTCTTACGACTAAAAAAACTACTGGCAATCGAGTGATGGCTCCCCCATTAAATGACGGAGTGCACCGCTCACCCCCTACATATGGGTCGAGTATACGGCGGTTCATGACCCATCTTTCCAGTCGCTCTTTACACCAATTGAAACTATTCCCTACCTTACGAGTAGGATACAGGTCTTCGTGGGAATCGATCACCCAGTCAACGAAAATCAATGCTCCCATTCTAATTTCTGGGAGAATTATGTTCAATACTTCTCCACTTGTGAGTCCTATGTAGTGTTTCTGCACCTAGTTACCAGTGGGCGCTATATCCTCAGCTGACTTCTCCGTTTTATCAACTCGTGATTATGGAGACCTCACCAGGAAAGAATATCCTCTTTATCTTGATTCCTCCCAGATCTAATTTGGTATTGATGTATAGTTAATTAAAACTTGGAAATAAGCAGATAGTTAACTTTGCATTGAATTATAGGTATTTGAACATTTAGGATGTTAAAAAATGTTAAAGTTTTACCTATGTTGTACCTGACATAAAAAAAGCAGTTACAAATAAATGTAACTGCTTGATTATCAAGTAGCGAGATGGGGACTTGAACCCCAGACCTCCGGGTTATGAATCCGACGCTCTAACCACCTGAGCTACCTCGCCGCATTTTGCGAGTGCAAATATAGAAACAATAACCATTGAAAAAAACCAAAAATTAAATTAATTTCTTTTTTTTAAAGCCTATTTCAAACTAAGTGGTTCTTGCTAATAAACTTTTTAAGTTTATTAGGATGTAAAACTCATTTTTAATTGGTCTTCAGTTTCAAATAATTTTGTGTAATCCATCACAATTTCAATATTATCGAGCACACACAAATACTCCACAACAGCACAAAGGCCTTTAAAAAGTGTTTCTTTTGAAGTCGGATTTTTAGGTTTTGTTCCTTTTCGGTTTAATGGAACTGAAAATCCGCAACCTTTTAAAAAAGTTGCTTCTATTTCCAGTAATTGTTGGGGTGTGTAACCATTAACAGAACGGCCTAAGCGTTGATGGACCAAACCTACATAGTTTAATTCTAGCGATCCATGGACATCACTGAAGTGTTTCCAGCTATCTTTATTATCACAAATATTACCCACGGCACATTGTAAACAACACTCCGGATTCAATGTGTTATTATGAAAAGCATTATACAATTTTGAAAGTGCATTTTCTAGGCGCTGTGAAGTATTCATACTATTCAATATTTTTCATGTTACTGCTATCTCACTTAAAATTAATGAAATATAGAACACATCCTATCTATTTTAGCAAATTTTATTGAAAACAATAGTTTTCAATAAAATTCCCATAAGATGTGAATTAAGGATAATTTAATACGTTGAAAAAATATTCTTCTTTTAAAACTTATATCTTCGCGTCAAAACTAAGTACTATGCTACAAGCTGTTTTATTTGATATGGATGGAGTAATTATTGATACCGAACCACTTCATAAAAAAGCCTATTTTAGTATGTTCAACGATTTTAATATTGATGTTTCTGAAGAAATGTACAATTCATACACAGGACAATCTACTATTAACATTTGTAAACAACTTTGCGATCATTTTTCACTTTCAGAAGCTCCTGAAACATTAATGGCTATTAAACGAAAGCATTTTAAGCACCTATTTGCTACAGACAGTGATTTGGATCTTTTAGATGGAGTACTAGATTTAATCAAAGACTATTATAATAATAGCCTCACATTGATTCTTGCCTCATCAGCATCTATGCCCAACATCAACCGTATTTTTGAACGGTTTAACTTAAATCAATATTTTAAGGCTAAATTTAGCGGAGCTGATTTAAAAGAATCAAAACCACATCCTGAAATTTTTATTAAAGCTGCTGAAGCTTCTGGTTACTCAAAAGAAGAATGCATGGTGATTGAAGACTCAACTAACGGAATTGCCGCCGCAAAAGCTGCAGGTATTTTCTGTGTAGGTTACAATAGTTTGCATTCAAAAGATCAAGATTACTCTAAAGCAGATGTTGTAGTTTCTAATTTTGAAGCTGTTTCTTATCAAGTTATTAAGGAGCATTTTGAGTAGTTTTTACTCGGAAAACAGTTAATAACTATCTATAAATATGATCTTTAGCATGTAATCGACAATTACATCAACTTAGCTCGCAACTCTGTAAACGAAACCGCATCTTGTTCTCCGCTTTTCATATGTTTAAGCGTATATGTTTCAGCTTGTATTTCGTTTCCGCCGGCTAAAACTGTATAGGGTATATTGCGTTTATCTGCATAACTCATTTGTTTGCCCATTTTTGTAGCATCTGGGTATAGTTCAGCAGTAATACCCTCTTTTCTAAGTTTTGCAACGGCTTTCATAGCATACAATGCTTCTTCTTCACCAAAATTGATAAAAAGGACTTTTGTATTAGCAGAAACCGTTTCAGGAAACAAACCTAACTCTTCTAACACTAAGTAAATTCGATCTAACCCAAATGAAATACCTACGCCACTCATATTTTTGAGTCCGAAAATGCCAGTTAAGTCATCGTAGCGACCACCGCCGCCAATGCTTCCCATCTTTACTTGTTCGGGGGCAGCGACTTCAAAAATGGCTCCCGTATAGTAGTTTAAGCCACGAGCTAAAGTTACATCAATTTCTAAGGTTGCGGTTTGTAAACCAATTTCCGAAATAGTATTTACGATAAACTCCAATTCGTTAACACCTTGCATTCCTGTTTCAGAAGAAGCAAGTAAGTCTTTTAATAAATTTAGTTTTTCCGAAGCTGTTCCACTTACTTGAAACAACGGTTGTAGTTTTTCTATAGCATCTTCAGAAATGCTTTTTTCGCGCATTTCTTTTTTAACGCCGTCCTCCCCTATTTTATCTAGTTTGTCCAAAGCAACGGTAAAGTCGATTAATTTATCTTCGGCGCCTATTACTTCGGCAATTCCGCTTAATACTTTACGGTTGTTCATTTTAATGGTAACACCTTCCAAGTTCAATTTGTTGAACACAGCATCGTACAGTTGTACAAACTCCACCTCTTGCCAAAGCGATTTACTCCCTACCACATCGGCATCACACTGAAAAAACTCTCTGAACCGCCCTTTTTGAGGTCTATCAGCTCGCCAAACCGGCTGAATTTGATAGCGTTTAAACGGAAAATCAATTTCGTTTTGGTGTTGTACTACGTAACGAGCAAATGGAACTGTAAGATCATATCGCAGCGCTTTTTCTGAAATTTTAGGGGTTAATTTACCACTATCTTTTTCAGAATATAATGTATCGTCCACTTTCCGAAGAAAATCACCACTATTCAAAATTTTAAAAATCAAACGATCTCCTTCATCACCATATTTTCCCATTAGCGTATTGCTATTTTCAAACGAGGGTGTTTCAATGGGTTGAAAACCATAGGTAGTGAAACAACTTTTTATCGTATTCATAATATAGTTGCGCTTTACTACTTCAGCAGGTGAAAAATCGCGGGTTCCTTTGGGTATAGATGGTTTTTGAGCCACGTTGTATGGTTTAAAATGTAAGGTTCTATTTATAATTTCGAGTTGCAAATATCTTAAATTATTAGCTAACTTGTAACTTTAACGACTGTTATTAGTCTAATGGGTAACCTTAATTTGTAACTATGTTTTCATTGTTTCGCGAAAATGTTCGTATTGCCTTAGATTCTATTAGAAGTCAATTGCTGCGAACCATTCTCACCGTTGTTATTATAGCAATTGGTATTTGGGCGTTGGTGGGTATTTTAAGCGCTGTTAAAGTGCTTGAAAACACCATTGCAGACAACTTTGCTTCGATGGGAGCCAATACGTTTAACGTACAACGTTATGAGTTGGAAGTGCAAAGTCAACGTGGCGGGGAACGCAAAAAGATAAACCCTATTATTAGTTACAACGATGTTAGGGAGTTTGTAGATAAATATAATTATCCTTTAACTCAAACTGCAATATCATTTAGAGGAACTGCAGGTGCTGAAGTAAAGTATGAAAGCGAAAAGACCGACCCTGAAGTTCAAGTGTATGGTGTTAATGAGCATTACTTATTAAATACTGGAACCGAAGTAGAGCGTGGTCGAAATTTCACCTTTTTTGATGTTCAGAATAATAATAAAGTATGTTTATTGGGTTCAGATTTTCTGAAAAACTTATTTGGCAATGAAAATCCTTTAAATAAAACCGTGAGTATTCGAGGGGTTAAGTTTAAAGTGATAGGTGTGTTAGAATCTAAAGGATCTACCTTTGGGAACAATCAAGACTTAAAGGTGTTAATCCCCATTCAGGTGGCACGAGGTATTTTTACCGACCCAAATATTAACTATAATATTAGCGTGCGCGTGGACAATAAAGAAATCATGCAAGGCGCACAAGATGAAGCAATTATTACTTTCAGAAATATTCGCGGTTTAAACCCTGTGGAAGAAAACAATTTTGGTTTGTTACGTAGTGATGATTTATTGAATCAAATTGCTGAAATAGGACTTTATATGTCAACAGCAGCTTGGATTATTAGTATCATTACTATTTTAGGATCATCGATAGCGTTGATGAATATCATGCTCGTATCGGTTACCGAGCGTACCCGTGAAATTGGTGTCCGAAAAGCATTAGGAGCCAAGCGTTCTACAATATCCACTCAGTTTTTTATGGAAACCATTGTTATTGGTCAATTTGGAAGTGTTCTCGGTATTCTTTTAGGTATCCTTACCGGTTTTGTATTTGCAAAAGCCTTTGATTTTGACTTTTCATTACCCTGGACAGCTATCATTTGGGCTACTATTATCACATTTATCGTAGCCGTTATTGCAGGTTCATACCCAGCAACCAAAGCAGCGAAATTAGATCCTATTGAGAGTTTACGATATGAATAAGGGAGCTTTCCGGTTCCGCTAAGGGCAAGTATTTGGCAGGGTGTTCGATACGTTTCTCGTTCCTCGAAACACTCAGCCACTTACTTAAAAAATTATGAAATTTTATCTAAAATATCTTCAAAAAAACGAAATAACTCTCCTTTTGTAATGATAGAGCCTTGTTTTATCAATTTAAAAATATCTGCACTTCTATCGTTTGAAAATTGTTTGTTTGCTGTATAAAACTCAACTTCATCTGTCATAAAGTTCTCTTGAAGCCAAGCGTAGCCATCGGCAGTTGTAATGTCTTTCGTTTTATCCATTACTTTAACTGATATAAGTTGCATTTGTTCTGCTTTAATTTTAAAAAGAAACAACTGCTGTGGTGCCATATTTTCTAGGTATTCTGCTTTTTGCAAAACTCCTTCCCAAACCAAATCGCTGAAAACATCTAATTCTTGCTCAGCTACTTCAGGTTTATTTGTTTTTATATCGGCCCATTCTTCTCCAGTAATGGATTGTGTGGCTAAAAAGTTTATAAACTCAGTGTGCAGTTCTTCAAATTGCTCTTTTGTAAGGCGTGCGTATTTCATTGTGGTTTAGTTTATAATCGGTCATTTCGGTACAATTTCGTTGAAACTGGCGTTTCAACAAAACCACTCAATAACCTTTGTTTTTGCCCGATAATAGATGATTGAGTGATTTTAATGGTTTTGCATAGCAAAAGCATTAAAATTGTATCGAAATCCCGGTTTAAAATTTTAACTTAAAAAGAAAACCTTCCTCAAATAAATGAAGAAGGCTTTTCTATATTATTTCAGTATTCAGTATAAAAATTACTGGTTTTCTGTTACTACGTCAAACGTAAATGTTTCGATTACATCTCTGTGGAAACGAATTGTTGCTTCGTATTGTCCAGTACGCTTAATAGCACCACCGGCAATAGAAATGTATTTCTTATCAATAGATACATTTTCTTTTTCTAAAGCTTCAGCAAGGTTTGCATTGGTAACAGAACCAAACAATTTATCCTTATCACCTGTTTTAGCAGTGATTTTCAACTCTAAAATTTCGCCAAGTTTATCAGCTTCTTTTTGAGCTTCTTCAATAACTTTACGCTCTTTGTATGCTTGTTGCTTAAGCTTTTCTTCCAATGCTTTTTTTGCAGATGGAGTCGCTAAATTTGCATACCCTTCTGGGATTAGGTAATTTCTACCATATCCATTTTTTACAGATACAACATCATCTGTGAATCCCAGATTGTCAATGTCTTGTTTTAATATAAGTTCCATAATACTATCTGGTTTTTATTTGTATAAATCGGTTACATATGGCATCAACGCTAAGTGACGTGCTCTTTTTACAGCTACAGCAACTTTACGTTGGTACTTTAATGATGTTCCAGTTAATCTGCGAGGTAACAATTTACCTTGCTCGTTTACAAAGCTCAATAAAAAGTCTGCATCTTTATAATCGATGTACTTAATTCCAGATCGTTGAAAACGACAGTATTTTTTAGCTTTTGTAGTTTCTATATTAAGCGGAGTTAGATATCTAATCTCTCCGTCTTTTTTTCCTTTTGCTTGTTCTTGAATCGATGCCATACCTTATGCTTTTGCTTTTTGTTTGTTGTTTCGGTTACGTCTTTTCTCTGCCCAAGCAATTGCGTGCTTGTCAAGTTTAACGGTAAGGTAACGCATAATACGTTCGTCCCTTCTAAACTCTACTTCCATAGCGTTTATTGATTCACCGGGTGCAGTAAATTCAAATAAATGGTAAAAACCACTTTTTTTGTGTTGGATTGCATAGGACAATTTTTTTAGTCCCCAATCTTCTTTGGATATCATCTTAGCACCTTTAGAAACAAGAATATCTTCGTATTTCTTTACTGTTTCCTTTATCTGCTCATCAGATAAAACGGGATTTAAGATGAAAACAGTTTCGTAATGATTCATAAAAATCGATTAAAATTAATAATAGTAACTCTTAGCCTCTTGCCAAGAGCGTGCAAAAATACTCTTTTATTTATAATTATCAAACCTATTATCTAAAACAATACAAAAAACATAAATCAGAAGTTTCCTACGCAATAAGACAAACCCCTTTTTTTTACGACAAAGGTTAAAAAAACTTGCCTTTCATCGATATTTTGAGTATAATTGTTATACTAAACTATCTAACTTTTTTACTTGTGGACAAACCAATATTAAAATGTGTCATTGTAGATGACTCCACGTTACAACGTCTTTCTATTGTAAAATTAATAGAAAACCATCCCTCATTAGATCTTGTTGCTGAATACAACAATGCTATTGAGGCTAAAATGGGACTTGCCACTACCGATATAGATCTTATCTTTTTAGATATTGAAATGCCTATTCTTTCCGGTTTTGATTTATTAGATGATCTTACCAAAAAACCACAGATTATTTTTGTTACTGGTAAAACTAAATATGCCTTTAAAGCATTTGATTACGATGCCATAGATTATTTACGTAAGCCTATTTCCAAAGAACGATTTTTAAACGCCGTGCATAAGGCTATTACCAATTACAAGCTTAAAAATGATGATGGTTTTGATGATGAAGATTTCATCTTTGTAAAAAGTAATCTTAAAAAACGTAAAGTATTCCTTAATGAATTACGCTACATCGAAGCCCTTGGTGATTATGTGAAGTTAGTTACCGAACACGATGCTTTAGTGGTTCTCTCTACTATGAAAGCTTTTGAAGCGTTATTACCAGAAGATCGTTTTCTACGTATTCACAAATCGTACATTGTTAACCTTGATAAAGTAGAACGTTATAACAGTAAAGTTATCGAGCTTGACAACCAGCAACTTCCTCTTAGTCGTAACCGAAAATCTGATTTAGTTGAAGCGCTTTCTGCCTCTATGAAATCTTAATAATTATCTACATCTATTGTTAACCGAACACTGGAGAACTCCTTAATAGAGTTAAAACTCTGTTGTACCCTATTTATATATTGTTTTGTTTTTTCAAGCGATTGTTTCTTCGGAATTTTAATTAAAATGTTACTTATATAAAAGTTTCGAATTCTGCTTACTGGTGGTGGTTCTGGTCCTAACACTTGTTCTCCTAATTTATTTTCCAAAGCTTGACCAAACCACTTTGACGCTTTTTGCATTTTTTGAAGATTACGGTCTTTACAGGTGATTTTTATAGTCCTATAGTATGGAGGATATTTATATTGGTATCGGTCTTCCAACTGCTCTTTATACATCCCTTCATAATCATTCGTACTTACTTGTTGTAATATTTGATGATACGGATTGTACGTTTGTATCAATACCTTTCCACGTTTACTGGTACGTCCTGCCCTACCGGCCACTTGTTGCAATAACTGAAAACTGCGCTCGTGTGCCCTAAAATCAGGGAAGTTAAGTAGATTATCTGCGTTCATAACGCCAACCAAACTAATGTTTCTAAAATCTAACCCCTTTGCCAACATTTGTGTGCCTACCAAAATATCGATTTCTTCATTTTCTAGCTTATCAATCAATTTAGCGTACGCATGTTTGCCTCGTGTGGTATCTTGGTCCATTCGAGCAATGGAATGTTTTGGGAACAGAGCTTTCAATTCTGTTTCAATCTGTTCGGTACCAAAACCTTTAGTGTCTAATGTGTCACTCCCGCAAGCCATACAAGACAACTGCATCGCCATATGGTAGCCACAATAGTGACAGCGTAATTCATTTTTATATTGATGAAACGTCAAACTCACATCACAATTAGGACATTGTGGTGAAGTTCCGCAAGTAGTGCATTCCACAATTGGAGAATAACCACGGCGGTTTTGAAATAATATTACTTGTTCGCCCAACTCCAATACTTCATTCATCTCTTCTAAAAGATGATCGCTAAAGTGGCCTTTCATTCGTTTTTTTCTAGTCTTCTCTTTTATATCAATCAGTTCAATTTCGGGCATTAACACATCACCAAACCGGGTTTTAAGGTTAACCAATCCGTATTTATTATTGTCAGCATTATAATAACTCTCTAAGGAAGGAGTTGCAGATCCCATTAAGATTTTTGCGGTATGCAGGTTTGCTAAAACCACAGCAGCATCACGCGCTTGATACCGTGGCGCCGGGTTGTATTGTTTAAAGGAAGGCTCATGTTCTTCGTCCACTAATATTAAACCTAAATTATTAAACGGTAAAAACAAGGAAGATCTTGCGCCAATTACAATCTGCGCTTTGGATCTAGAATACAGTACATTATTCCAAACTTCTACTCGTTCGTTAACCGAATATTTAGAATGATAAACCGCTACTTTAGCCCCAAAATAATTTTGTAATCTCGTAATTAATTGTGTGGTCAAGGCTATTTCAGGAAGCATATACAGAACTTGTTTCCCGTTCTCAATTATTTCGGAAATAAGCCGAACGTACACTTCTGTTTTTCCACTTGAAGTCACACCGTGTAGCAATGTGACATCTTTGGTTTTAAAACTTTCTTTTATTTCAGAAAAAGCAACTTCTTGAGCTTCATTCAGTTTTTTAATATCTGAAGCTGCTTCGCCACTATATTGAACTCGGTCTTTTTTTACGTAATACTCTTCCAGTATTTCCTTATCTATCAATGATTTTATCACGCTTGAAGACGTATCACTTTGTTTTTGAAGCTGTTTTACGCTAATGGGTTTATTGGCTTGGGCCGAAAGCATGAAGAGATTTAGTAATACTTCTTTCTGTTTAGGAGCCCGTGATAATGTTTCTAAAAGTGCTTTTAGGTTTTCTTCGGAAGCATATTTCGACGTAAGTTTTACATATCGCTTCAGTTTAGGTTTGTACTGCTCATATACTTCTTCCTGAACTTGGATTATCTTTTTCTGAAGTAATTTTTCTAGAACCGCTACTACATTTTTCTTATCTAGTACCGAACGGATATCGTTTATATGAAGCGATGATTGATGTTGTAATGCTTCAAAAACTAAGAATTCGTCATCGTCTAATTCTTCTTCAGAAACATCACTTTTTGATAAGGAAATAATCGTTTCACTTTCCAACAAAAAAGCACTGGGCAGCGCGGCACGGATTACCTCGCCCAACGTACACATGTAATAGGAAGCCATCCATTCCCAATGTTTTACTTGAGTTTCTGTAATTACCGGCTCTTCATCCAAGATACGGTCAATCTCCTTGGTTTCATACCCTGAAAGAGCGGTTTTATGCACCTGATAGACAATCGCTGTATATACTTTTGATTTTCCAAAAGGTACAGCTACCCGCATACCTTGACGCAGAAAAGCAGCTTCGTCTTTGTTAACACGATAGGTGAATTTTTGTTTTAAAGGAATTGGGAGGATGACGTCTATATAATACACAGATACTATTTTCAGAAAAAAATTAGTCCACTCAAATTTGAGTGGACTAAAGATACTATTTTAAATAAAAAATTATTTTACACGATGCCAATATTGTGTTCTTCCTAATAAAGAAAAACCAATGTAACCACGTACTTTTAATTTATCTTGGCTTTCAAGTTCTATGTAACACTTGTACACTTTACCACTGTTAGGATCTAGTATTTTTCCATCATTATATTCATCTCCATCTTTTTCAAGTCCTTTTATAATGACTAATCCTAAAATAGGCTTGTCTTTATCTGCACCCGGGCAATCTACGCAAGTAGCGTCTTTTTTTGCTGGGTTAAGTATTTCTACAACTTTACCGTAAACTTTACCATTGTCTTTATAAATCTCTACAATGGATTTTTCTTCGCCGGTTTCGTCATCTATGGTTTTCCATTTTCCGGTTACATCTTGTGCTACTGCAGTAAGAATAGTAGTAGCTACTAAGGTCATTGTTAAAAATAATTTCTTCATTTCTTTAAGTATTAGTGTTATTGTTTTTATTTCTATCCTTTAATAATTGTAGGGATACATTTAATTCAAACCCTAATAATAGTAAGTTTGAATTTATCCAAATATAGAACAACATGATTAAAAGTGCCCCAAGTGATCCATATAATTCATTATAATTTGAAAAGTTGTTAATGTAAATACCAAATAAATAGGTAGTTACTAAAAATAAAATAGTTGTCAATAATGCGCCAAAAGAGAAAAAATGAGACTCTTTACCTTGCTTAGTACCAAAATAGTATAATATTGATATAATGGTGTATATCATACTTATAAAAATAACCAATTGCATAATTGTAACTAAGTAAACGTTGTTTTCAACATAGACTTTCCCTACCAACTCATTTATAAGGTATTCGCCATACAAAATGACTCCTACTGTAGTTAACAATAACAATGCCAACAAAATAGCTACCCCAAAGGCCACAGCATATTGTCTAACGAAAGTTCGGTTTATTGTAACATGCACGGAATATTCAAAAGCACTGAAAATAGCATTTACTCCATTAGCAGATAAAAATATCGCTAAAATAATGGAGAAAGAAAGCAGACCACCTCTAGGGTTTACAGCAATATCGGCAATTACTGGGTAAAATAAATCGGCTGTCTGGGGTGGTAATAACTCTTCAATGAATATTAAGAACTGCGTTAAAAAGCCGTCTATAAAATCGAAGTACGGAATCAAATTTAAGATAAACAATAAGAAAGGAAAAATAGCTATAAAGAAACTATACGCAATGGAACTCGCCCGAGATGAAAAGGTTCCTTTTATAATTCCAGTACCATATATTTCTAGTAAATGATATAAAGAAAGCCCATTGGTTCCTGGTATTTTCACCTTTTTACACCATTTTGCTAAGGTACGTATAACTGGTAGCTTCTCTATATTAAACTCTTCATCTTCCGACATTAAACTGCTTTTAAGCTTAAATCCATATTATAAACTGAATGAGTCAACGCACCACTACTTATATAGTCTACTCCACATTCGGCGTATTTTCGAGCTGTTTCTAATGTTATACCACCACTAGATTCAGTTAGACAAGAATCGCCAATCATTTGAACCGCTTTTTTTGTATCACTATAATTAAAGTTATCAATTAAAATTCGGTAAACACCCTTGTTTTCCAGTATCTCTTTAATTTCATCTAAGTTTCTGGCTTCTACAATTATCTTTAAATTTAAGTTATGATCTTTTAAATAGTTTTGTGTTTTTTCAATTGCTTTTGTTATTCCTCCACAAAAATCAATGTGGTTATCCTTTAGCATTATCATATCGTATAGAGCAAAACGGTGGTTTTCACCACCTCCTATTTTTACCGCCCATTTTTCTAGAGCGCGAATCCCTGGAGTGGTCTTGCGAGTATCCAAGATTTGAGTATTGGTTCCTTCTAACAGCTTTACGTATTTATTTGTTTTAGTAGCTATTGCACTCATACGTTGCATAGCGTTTAAAACCAATCGTTCAGATTTTAAAATAGATTGTGATAATCCTGATACGTAAAAACAAACATCTCCTTTTTTTACACGGCTCCCATCTTCTATATTAATATCTATTTTCAAGCCGGTATCTACAAATTCAAAAACCTGCCGAGCAAAGTCTATCCCAGCTATAATACCATCGTCCTTAACCAACAACTTGGCTTCTCCGGTTGCATCTTCAGGAATACAAGCTAGCGAACTAAAATCGCCATCACCTACATCTTCCCGTATGGCATTGGTTATTATTAAGTTTATTTCTTTCTTGAATTGTTTTTCTGAAATCATTACAGTCAATTTTTAGCTAAAATACTAAAAACAGCCCTTATTTTCAGTATTAGTTGCACTTTGGAACACATTTTGATTTTTTCAGAAATAGAAACCATTTAAAAAATTAATTATGAAAACAGATTTATATACCAAAACCATTTTGACCATCATTGCAATTTGTCTCACTATCAATGTAATTAAAGAGTTTGAAATTATTCCGAAGGCATATGCTTCAAAAGATTCTATTGAAACAACTTCAGATTATAAATTAGTTCCTATTAGTGAAAACAACACCCTAGATGTTCGTATCGTTGATATTGATACTTACGATGAGCTTGACGTAAACCTAAAAAGCATAGATACTTATGACGAATTAAAAGTAAACATTAACAGCATCGATAGCGATGACGAGCTTAACGTGAACATTAACGAAATAGGGGGTCAATATGTTACTCACGGCGGACCTATTCCTGTTAAAACAAATTAATTAAACATCCTTTCTAAAAGGCCTGATAATCAATCTTGCGGCACGATCGTAACTAATATAACTATATGTCCAATTAAAAAAAGTAACTACTCGATTACGAAAGCCTACTAAAAACCAAAGGTGGATAAACATCCAGATAAACCATGCGATAAAACCACCTAAATGCATTTTTTTTATATCGACCACGGCTTTGTTTCGCCCTACAGTTGCCATAGTACCTTTATCATAGTATTCAAAAGGTTCTAGTGGTTTATTGCGAAGTAATTTTTTAAAGTTATCACCCAGATGTTTCCCTTGTTGAATAGCGGGTTGAGCAACTTGAGGGTGTCCTTTAGGGTACGCTTCCGTTTCCATTAAGGCGATATCACCTAATGCAAAAATAGCATCGGTATCTTTAACTTTATTAAATTCGTTTACGTAATATCTGTTAATCTTTTTCATTAATGATGTTCCATCAATTCCTTTAATAGGATTTCCCGTAACTCCTGCAGCCCAAATAAACGCTTCGGTTTCAAAGCTTTTTTCACCTTTTGTGGTTACTATTTTTCCATCATAATCTTCAATCATCGTATTAAGATGAACGTGTACACCTAAACGCTCTAAAGCTTTTTGCGCCAATCTAGAGGCCTCCTCGCTCATTGGTGGCAGCACTCGATCCATACCTTCCAATAAATGAACTTGCATTTCGGCTTCGTTCATTTCGGTATAATCATCTTCAAGAATTCCGTTTTTAAATTCGGCCAACGCCCCTGCTAGCTCCACCCCAGTTGGCCCAGCTCCAGCTATAACAAAATTTAAAAGCCGTTTTCGTTCTTCAGGATCTTCGGTCATATCAGCCTTTTCAATATTCTGAAGCATTAAACTTCGAATATTCAATGCCTGGGGAACCGTTTTCATCGGCATGCTGTTCTTTTCAATATTTTGATTTCCGAAGTAATTAGTTTTAGTTCCTGTAGCGATTACCAAATAATCATAGGTTAGCTTTCCTATTGAAGTTTCAATTTCCTTTTTTTCTTTATTAATATATTCTACTTCAGCTAAACGGAAATGAAAATTTTTATTTTTTCTGAAGATTTTCCGGAGTGGATACGCTATCGAGTCTGGTTCCAATCCGGAGGTAGAAACTTGATACAATAACGGCTGAAAGGTGTGATAGTTATTTTTATCGAAAAGTACAATTTGTACGTTTTCATTTTTAATCTTTTTTATAAATGAAATTCCCGCAAATCCTCCGCCTATAACGACTACACGAGGTTTTTGGGTTTGTGGTATATTCATAGCTTTTTGTTGTACTATAAAGTTACTATTTGTTTAGTAGCCTTGCATAAAAAATAGTAATTTTTGTGATTATTGTAACAATCTTGTTTCTTAGACTACTAATGAAACAGCTAACAGTATTGCATTGACGAAAGAACTCGAACATAGTTTTGTAACCCAATTGGAGGAAAACCAGAACATCGTGCATAAAATATGCAGATTATATACCAATGATCAAGATGCTCACAATGATTTGTTCCAAGAGATTACCATACAGTTATGGAAAGCATTTCCTAAGTTTCGAGGAGACTCGAAGTTTAGTACTTGGATGTATCGGGTAGCACTAAATACTGCCATTACTTTATATCGAAAAAAGAAACGCAGAATTGATACTGCAAGTTTTGAAAGTATCAGTTTTAAAATAAAAGCCGAGCCTTATGATGATACCATTGAAGAGCAATTAAAGTTAATGTACAGTGCTGTAAAAACACTTAATGATATTGACAAGGCATTGGTGTTTTTGTATTTAGAAGATAAAAATTACAAGGAAATTTCCGAAACATTAGGTATTACCGAAGTGAACGCAAGGGTAAAAATGAACCGAATTAAAGGAAAGTTACGTAACATATTAAATCCATAGGAGGTTGTATACATGGACGAACTAGAATTATTAAAAAAAGACTGGCAAAAAAGGGAGCAAGAGCTACCTAAGTTGTCATATAATGATATTTACAAAATGTTACTTAAAAAATCTTCTTCCATAGTGAAGTGGATTTTCTACATAAGTATTGTTGAAATTGTTCTTTGGACAGTTTTAGCATTGGTCATTCCCAATATAAGTGAAAACTTTAAAATAAGTAACCAGATAAACGATGCCATGGGGCTTCATAATATATTAATTGCAATTAATATAATCAATTATTTGGTGTTTGGCCTCTTTATATATTTGTTCTATAAAAATCACCGAAATATTAAAATTACCGATTCAGTTAAAGAATTGATGAAGAATATTTTAAAAACCAGAAAAACGGTTAAGTATTTTGTTATATATAATGTTGGAGCAAATGCCTTGATTATGTTGGCAATTAATATTTATTATTATCTAAACAAAGATCATTTGTTCGCATTAATGAGTGAAAAATATGAAGGTTTTTCTAATATTTCTCAAGAGAGCTTTGCTTCTGTTTTCTTTTTGGCACAATTTGTTATCGGACTCCTTTTTATAGGGTTAATCATATTATTTTACCGAGTGGTCTATGGGATTTTACTAAGACGATTAAATAGAAACTATAAGGAGTTAAAAAAAATAGAAATGTAAAAATAATTATTTGCTATTGAATACCAATATGCTAAAGGCTTATCAACCTGCAACCACCCCTCCTTTTTTAAGAAGGGGTGAGAAAAGCTGAAAATTAAATTACTGTTTACCTGCTTTCCGGCTTCCTTCGTACATTTCGTAACGTACCAAACGGCTTTCGAGTTTTCCATTATAAAGTTTTACCTTTTTTGAAGTTTTTAAGCCTACATTTTTAAGCGCCTCCATGTTACTTGTAATCATCCAAGCCTGTGTGCCAGGGTAACTTTGTTTTAAAGTATCCCCAATTTGTTTGTAAAAAACATCAATATCAGCTACGGATAAACGTTCGTCATAAGGTGGGTTAAAAATTAAGTACATAGGTTTATCAACCGGTTTTTCACTTTCAAAAAAGTCTTGTTGCTTTATTTCTATAAAATCTTGAAGGTTGGCATTTCGAATATTTTCTTTCGCCTTATTCAACGTATAACCATCTTTATCTGAACCATAAATTTTAAAATGGAAGTCTTTTATTTTTTTAAGAGCTGCATTTTCAATTACTTCAAATAAATTTACATCAAAATCAGGCCAAGTTTCAAAACCAAATTCGTCCCTATTTAGGTTTGGAGGAATGTTACAAGCAATCATAGCGGCTTCAGCTAAAATAGTTCCACTACCACACATAGGGTCCATAAGGTTACACTGTCCTTCCCAACCCGACAACATAATAATTCCTGCTGCTAACACTTCGTTTATAGGAGCAAGACCCGTTTCGGTTTTATAGCCACGTTTATGTAATGATTGACCGCTACTATCTAATGAAACAGTACAAATATTTCGGTCTATATGCACATTTATACGTAATGTTGGGTGATCTAAATCTACATCGGGCCGTATACCATCTTTATCTCTAAAACGGTCTACAATAGCATCTTTAGTCTTTAAAGCTACATATTGGGAATGTGTAAATTGTTTAGAAAACACAGTGGCATCTACAGCAAGACTACCATTTGCCTCCATATAATCTTCCCATTTAATTTTATAAATGCTTTTGTATAAATCGTCTTCAGTAAATACATTAAAAGCAGTGATAGGTTTTAAAATTTTTATAGCTGTTCGGCAGCATAAATTTGCTTTATACATAAAACCGGTATCTCCTTCAAACGCGACGTTTCGGGTTCCTTTTTCAATACCCGAAGCTCCTAATTGTCGAAGTTCTTTAGCTAATAAATCTTCTAATCCAAATAAGGTCTTGGCAACCATTTTAAAATTACTTTCCATAATGTATGTTACAATTTGATACAAAATTACAGTATTTTTGCAGGGCAAAACCCACTTCATGCAAAAAGAAACAGATACCTGGTACACATCCTGGTTTGATACACCGTTTTATCACATATTATACAAGGATCGAGATTACGAAGAAGCTGGTTTTTTTATGAAAAAACTTACTTCTTTTTTAAATCTTTCTGAAAAATCAAAGATATTAGACCTCGCTTGTGGAAAAGGCCGTCATGCTAAATATCTTAATAAAATAGGATATGATGTCACTGGAGTAGATTTATCAAATTCGAGTATCGAATATGCTAAACAGTTTGAAAGTAAAAACCTTCATTTTGAAGTACATGATATGTGCCTTCCCTATCCTGATAAGTTTGATGCGGTTTTCAATTTATTCACAAGCTTCGGTTATTTTGAAAAAGAAAATGATAACCTTCGAACCATAAAATCGATTAAAGAAGAGCTCAAGCCCAATGGTTACGGAGTTATTGATTTTTTAAATACTGATTATGTTTTAAATAACTTGGTACCTTCTGAAGTTAAAACTGTTGATGGAATTGATTTCTACATTCACCGGTATCTTGAAGAGGGTTATATTTTTAAGGACATTCGTTTTACACATGAAAACGAGAGATATTTTTATACCGAAAGAGTGAAAGCATTAAGGCTAGAAGATTTTAAAAATTATTTTTTTGAAGCAGGAGTGAAATTAGTGAATTGCTTTGGCGACTATCATCTAAATAAATTTGATAAAAATAAATCTGAACGATTAATACTTATTTTTAATTAATGAATTATCTATTACTTTTTTTAGCTGTAGCATTAGGGTATGGGGTCGCTCTATTTTTAAAAACAAAAAAAATAAAGCAAATATCTTTATATCTCGCTTTTAGTGGGGCTTTTTTATTAGCTATAACTGTTTTTGAACTTTTACCCGAAGTATTTGAAACTCCTACAAAATCCATCGGTATTTTTATAATGTTGGGGATTTTACTCCAAATATTCTTAGAGTTTTTCTCAAAAGGAGCAGAACATGGTCACGTTCATTTACATGCTGATACAAAAGATTTTCCTTGGCTTTTATTTATTAGTTTATCAATCCACGCTTTGCTGGAAGGTTTTCCTATTTCTGAAAAAAACAACCTATTAATCGGTGTTATCATTCACAAAATACCTGTAGCAATAATTCTGTCATTCTTTTTTATAAAAGCTGGATACTCTAGAAAAATTACACTTTTATTTTTATTCTTATTTGCGTTAATGACACCTTTGGGTAGTTTTATTTCTGAAAATAGCGCTTATATTCATACGTATCATACTGAAATAACTGCGGTCGTCATTGGAGTCTTTCTACACGTTTCAACTACTATTCTTTTTGAAAGTTCAAGCAACCATAAGTTTGATTTATCTAAAATGATTGCTGTTGTAGTTGCTATTCTATTGGCATACTTTCTTTAAATTACTTCTAAGAAAATAAATAAATAATGTAAAATACTACCGGTAAGCACAAAAACATGCCAAATTACATGGCTGTATTTAACCTTATCTAGCGAATAAAAAATAATACCAACGGTATAAGCTGCGCCTCCTCCCATTAGTAATAACAAGCCAGTTTGATTTACGGCTTCTTTAAGTGCTGAAAAATCAAAGACGATTAACCAACCCATAGCTAAATATAAAAGAGTAGAAAAAAGTTCAAATTTACCTGTGAAAAAGACTTTTAAAATCGTTCCAACGAGAGCAATGCCCCATACACTCCAAAATAACACCCAACCTAAACTATCTGATAAAACAATTAAAACCACTGGAGAATAAGTGCCAGCTATTAATAAATAGATACTTATGTGATCTAGTTTTCTATATAAGAATTTTCTATTACTATTCTTTTCATAATGATAGATTGTTGAAGCAAAATAAAGCGCTGCTAAAGAAAATCCATAGAGAGAGATTCCAATAATTCCTTGCCAACTTTCGTACGTGTGGAAAATAAACAGGAGGGCAAATCCTACTAAACTTAATAGAAAACCTATTCCGTGTGTTAGCACATTTAAGTATTCTTCTTTTTGGGTTTGTATTCTCATAGGAATTTCAAAAATAGAAGAATTATTAAACTAAATACTCTTAATATTTTAAAATTCACGCATAAAAAAAGCCCCTCATCAAATGATGAGGGGCTTTATAAGAA
>TARA_R110000823_G_scaffold315691_1_pt1 | contig 173072 bp, 136 predicted proteins | sample TARA_R110000823 | Tara Oceans TARA_R110000823 (sample SAMEA4397722) | marine metagenome | biome: Polar Biome; feature: [DCM] deep chlorophyll maximum layer (ENVO:01000326); material: water (ENVO:00002006), including particulate matter (ENVO:01000060) such as... | depth 20 m | reverse complement strand
ATCTTTTACGTAGATCGTGTACTGCTGTCCGCCGTTAAGGCCGGTGTAAGTAAACTGATCTTGTGTATAAGTAACACCATCAATACTGGTAAAATAAGGAGCGGTACCACCTGTAGCCGTAATGTCTACACTACCATCGTTAGCACTAAGGCAAGTTTCCCCAGTTGGATTTACACTAGCACTTAAAGCTTCATTAGGCTCCGTTACAACAAGATTGTTGATTGTTACTTCACACGAAATAGCATCACGTACCAAGACTGTGTATGTACCTGCTGTCAAGCCGGTAAAAGTGTCATTGCTTCCAAAAATATAATTTGGTGAAATTGCATATTCCAAGGGAGCGGTACCGTCTATTGCTGTAACTTCAATGGTTCCTGTTGCTTCTCCAAAGCACAATACTTGTTGGGTAACTACAGCTGTGGCATCTATTGGCAATAACAGATCGACCGTAAAATCAATTTCTTTAGTACAACCATTTGTATGTCTAACATAAGCAGTATAATTACCTGGTGCTAAACCTCTAAATTCATTATTGGTTGTATAATTAACATTATCCAAGCTATACTCAACGTCATTTTCTACTGCAATGTTCACCCCAATGGTAATAATGGTTATTGGGTTATTGTTAATACATTCTTCATCGAAACTTACAGAAGGAATAACCTCGACAGGAGCTGGCATATAATATTCCAACGGTGGGTTAATAGCACAACCATTTGTGTCTTTTACAAAAATTTGATAAAAGTTGTCTCCTTCAAGGTTTGTAAAAGTATGTTGATTACCAATTACAGGAACAAAGTTGGTGTTATCTAAACTTACCAAGTAACTCCCTGATCCTCCTATAATATCTACTGTAATTGATCCATCTTCATCATTTAAACAAAGCTCATCATTTATAGGACCTAAGCTAGCTTGTAGTAATGCGGGTTCAATAATTTCGATAGTAAAGGTTTGGTAGCAACCATTTTGGTCTTGAACAATTACCTCATATATGCCGGCACCAAGTCCTGTGAATGTTTCTTCTTCTTGAAATTGATCTAAGTTTGGAGAAATAGCATATTGCAAGGTACCGGTTCCGCCGCTAGCATTGATGGTAATGCTTCCATCTGCTTGACCAAAACAACTAATATCATCTTTATCAAAATCAGCCACCAATAAATCAGGATCTGTGATTGTAATTTCGTTTGAAGATTCTGCACAATCAGCACCACTCGTTACGTCTACCCTATACGTTCCTGAAGGCAAATTGTTAAACGTTCCATTGCTTTGTGGTCCTTGGATGACCGTATTAGTTGCTGTATCAATCAACTCGTACATATAGTTACCAACACCATTATTAGCTTGAGCTACAATGGAAGCATTGCTACCTCCAAAACAACTTATTTCGGCACCTGATAAATCTAAATTAATGGTCACTGGTAATACAGGTAGTACTGTTACAGCATTTGTTAAAGTAGCTGTACAACCATTTGCATCTCGAATGTAATATTGATATGTCCCCGGGCCAACTGTAATTGTATTGGCAGGATCGAGAGGTAAATAGGTAATGTTATCTACACTGTACTCATAAGGTGGGGTTCCTCCAGAAGCTTCAATATGCAGTATAGCATCGTTTGTACAAGTAGGTGGTGTAGTCATAGACAATACGCCAGTAGCTAACTCGCTCGGCTCTGTAATGGTCACATCGGCTGTGGTGTAAGTACAGCTCCATCCATCTGTTACTATAGCATGATACGTGCCAGCTGGAATACCTGTAAATATATTGTTAGACTGTGGACCAGAACTAGTTCCGGTAGTATTGTTTATCAGAGTATAAAGATATCCGCTCCCTTGACCTCCAGTAACATTATCAATTCTAATGGTTGCATTTGCATCTCCAAAACAAGCTAAGGCAGTTGGTATAGCCGTAATATCAGCTGAAATAGGGGTAGGGATAGTTAAAATTTCATTTTCTGAAATAATACAACCATTACTATCTCTAGCACTAACTGTATATGAACCGGGAGATAGATCTGTAAAGTAGTTTGCAGAAGACCAAGCTGAAATAATAGTTGCGCCTAATTCCAATTGATACTCATATGGAGCACCCCAACCATTCATTGCTGTAGCGGTAATAGTTCCATCATCACTAGTTGGAATACATGTAATATCGGTACTATCAGCATTTAATGATAAAGCGGCTGTAGGCTCTTCAATTATAAAATCTACAGAGGCTGTACAGAACGGATTGTTTACCAATGTACCTGTAAAGACATAGTTGCCACTAGGTAAACCATTAACTGTTATTGGTCCTGCATTACTGCTTGTTCCTGTAGTAACTATAATTCCACCACTATCAGTTACTGTATAATTAAATGGACCTGCATCATCGGTTGGGTTTAAGTCTTGATCTATAAACGTAAAGTCTATGCTTCCATCAGTGTCACCAAGACATGTAACATTATTATTTAAGGACGGAACAATGATAAATGTATCTGGATCTTCAACCGAGTGTACAGTTTCAACCCTACAACCTGTAACCATGTTTTCTACGATTATTTCATAATTACCAACAGTCAATCCCGTAAAATCAGGGGATGTTTGGGTAGCACTGTATGGGTTTCCGTTTAATCCGGTTACAGTATACTCTAAAGCAGTGGGTGTGCCGCCTGTAGATGTTACTGTTATGGTGATTTCCTCCAAGTTGGTACACGTTAAAGGGGTGGTCACAGTTACCACCGGATTTAAAATTTCAATATATGGATTGATGACAGCTGTAGTGGTGCCAACACATCCCACATTGTCATACACATTTATTGTATAAGTTCCTCCTGCAAGATCAGATTCTATGTAGGTATTATTACTTCCAGTCTGGAGTGTGGTACCCCCTTTAATAAACTCATAAGTTACATAGATTCCAGAACCTCCAGTTATTCCATTTACTGTAATTGAAGCATTATTTGCTGTATTGGTACCTGGATCACAACCAAATTGTGTTACAGTTGGATTAGGCACTAATATTTCAGCAGGTTCTCCTATTGTTACATTTTCGGTAGTAGTACAGTTTCTCCCTGATGTTACAGCAACGGTATATGTTCCAGCAGCTAATCCATTAAAAATATTGGATGTTTGTGGAGCAATGGTTATAGGTGCAGTAATTTCATAAGTATAAACAGGGTCTGGGTTGGTTCCTGTTAAATTAACTGTTATACTTCCGTCAGTACCACCATTACAGGTTGCATCAGTCGGATTGGTATTGAATGCTGGTGGGTTTGGAGTTTCTAATTCAGCATTCAGATCAAAGGTACACCCTGTAATATTATCGGTAACTGTAACTACATAACTTCCTGCAGGAACATTTTCAAACATATTATCAGTTTGTGTCATTCCACCTACAAACGGAACAATACCATAACTATAATCACCAGAACCACCTGAAGGGGTCACTGTAATAATACCATCAGACACTCCGCAATCTGGCATAGTTGAAATACTGGTGGCTGTAATAGCATTTATAGGTGCTAAGATATCGATGGTTTCGGTATATTCACAACCATTTGCATCTTTAACGATTACAGTATGTGTGCCAGAATTTAAGTTTGATAATACAAAACTGTTTGTGGCATCTTCAACATAGGTTGTAAAACCAGAGCCATCCACACTATAAGTATACGGCGCAACCCCTAATCCAGCAGTTCTTGTAACTACGATTTCAAAAGATCCTTCTGGGTTACAAACGGTACTTGGATTTAAGCTTAGTGATATTTCAGGGCTTGAGTCGGTTGGCATATTAATGTTCTCAAGTTGAATACAACCAAAAGCATCTTTTATATATACATCATAATTTCCTCCTTCAACATTAAAAACATTTGATGTTCCTCCAGCCCAAGTTGCAATAGTTGGAGCAGGATCTCCAGCGTTATTTAACTGAAATTCATAAGGGGGTGTTCCGTACTGTCCAGTAGCTGTTAAAACACCAGCATTTGGATTACAATTATCATTTTTGGTGACTACAACATCTATTTCTAAAGTATTGGTAGACTCAATAATATCAAAAGGAGCTGTGGCAGATGAACACTCATCAAAGGGACCACCTACTTCGCTAAATAATATGTAGTATGTACCAGGAGGTAGTGGTCCAATATTTGAAACGGTCTCAGGTCCACCAGAAAGAGGAGTGATGCTACCACTAATGCCTGTTGTTGTATTACTTTGAGAATTAAAAATTTCATAATCAACTGCAGTAGCTGCTGGATCATAATCATCAATAGTAAATGTTACATTTCCATCTGCAGCTCCAGTACATGTTACATTATTTACAAGATCTATATTAGAAGTTAAATCTGAAGGGGTATCAATAGGTGCGGTAGCGGTTTCAAAATAATAACAATCTGTATCTAGATCGTGAACTACGAATGTATAAAGCACCCCTGGTGTAAGCCCGGTAAAAGTTGACTGTCTTGGGAAACCTGCGTCTGAAGCTTGATAAGCACTAGAGTATGGGAAATTAGGTAGGTCAACAATTCCAAATTCATAGTTATTACTACTGATAATTGGGTTAACTGTAACAATAGCAGTACCACCAGTACTACAATCTGTTGTTAAAGTGGTTACGTCAATCTCTAAATCGTCGGGTGGTGACGCTATTACAATGTCTGTTTTTAATTCAGAACAACCATTAGCGTCAATTACTTCAACTTGATAAAGACCATAATTTAAATTTATAAAAGTATAATCTTCTCCTCCAGAAGTAGTAGCATAATTGTCTGTGTAGCCAAAATTATTACTAATGTAATAGGTATATTCTTGTGTTCCGCCTAGTACACTTTGAACTTCAATACTTCCCAGTATAGTACCAGTAGGGCCACAGGTAATATCTGTTGTGTTTACTACAAAATCGATTTCATCAGGCTGTGTTATTGTTATTGTAGCGGTTTGCACACACGAATTATCGTCAGTAACTGTAATTAAGTAATCTCCCGCTGCTAAACCTGTTGTTTGACTACCGTAATCTGTACCAGTTGTCGTATTCTGTACTTGTATGGAGTATGGTGGTAATCCTCCCGAAGGAACAATAGATAATGCACCGGTTTCTTCACCAAAACATAAAATACCTTGGGTTATTGTTACTGAAGGTGGATCTAATACAGGTAAAGGGTTTACTGTTAATACTGAAGACTCAACAGTACAACCTATAGAATCTGTAATTAAAAAAGAATAAGTACCATCGTTTGGAGTACTATAAGTAAATGTATTGCCTGTTACATTTATTGGGGATCCATATCCGCCTCCATTATAAGAAACCTGGTAAGTGAAATTAGGTGTCCCGCCAGAAATAGTCCCTGAAATTTCAGCATCTGGATTAGTTGTACAGTCTAAGTTTTTTGTAAGTACAGTATCAATTAATAATTGAGGAGCAATGACTTCATTTACTACTGAAGAAGTACACCCATAAGAATCTTTAACTTCGATGGTATAGGCACCTGGAGTTAAATTTGTAAAAGTATTATTAGATTGAAACGGAGCTCCATTTAGACTATATGTATACGGTGCCACACCATTAGTAGCATCTACAACAATTGTAGCGCCGTTTGCAGGGTCATAGCATAAGTCTGAAGTATTGCTTACTGTGGCAATAGGTAAATCAGGAGCAGAAAGATCGAAAGTTCCACTTACATTACAACCACTAAGATCTTCTACATTATAGGTATATGTTCCTATTTGTGATAACCCTGTAAAGTTGTTTTCTGTTTGTGGTCCTAGTACAGTAGCATCAGGTTGGGTTAAAGTATACTGATACGAACCCCAGCCACCGCTAACATCTATTACTATACCACCATCTGTAACACAGGTAATTGGGGTGACTGTAGCTCCATTTTCTAGTAAAGCACTATCAGGTTCTTCTATTGTGAGTGTAGCAGTTTCAGTACAATTTGTATTTTCGTCTGTTACGGCGATAGTGTAGATTCCCGCTGGAACATTATTTAAAGGAATGGTAGTATTAGTTTGATTGGTAACAGGTGGATTTCCATTAATTGAATAACTATAAGATGCATTAAAGCCTGTTACTGTAAAAGTTCCATTTCCTGTCGAAGAACCAAAGCAATCCACATTATTTTGGACTTGACTTGTTACATTAATGAAGCTTATACCATCGATTGTATAGCTTTCTTCATACGTACAATTTTTACTATCTGTAACTTTAAAGGTATAAGTTCCTGGGTCTAAATCTGTAAATACATTGTTTGTTCCATTAGAAACAGTTATTGGACTAATAATTTCATAAGTAAAAGGAACATTATTACCAGTTGGTGTTACAGTTACATCTGTATTTAAGTCTGGACAGGTTACTGCTGTTGCTGTAAAACTTAAGTCGGTTGGTGGGTCTAAATCATCTAAAATCAATGTATTGGTAGTAAATGTACATCCATTATCATCTTTAATAGTTATGGTATATGAACCACTACTAAGTCCAGTGAAAATACTTGAAGATTGAAAATTAGTACCATCAATACTGTATTGATATGGTGGAGTTCCTCCAGTTACGTTTATAGCTTGTATGCTTCCTAAGGTGTCGCAAGTATATTCTTGAACTATTTCAGCAGTAGCCGAAATAGGGGTGGCTTCAATAATTTCAACCGTATCGGTATCTGAACAGGTAACACCTTCCAATGTATAGTTTACTACGATATTATAAATATCAGGAGCTAAATTTGTAAAAGTTGTATTAGTGGAAAAGGTTGTGCCTCCATCTATGCTATACTCCATTGTATAGCCATTATTATTGGAAGTGTTAATTGTAATAGTACCGTCATTAGATCCATTACAAGACACATTGGTATGTGAAATTGTATATTCTGGATCTGGGGTTTGTTCAACTTCTATTTGAGTAGTTGCCTCACAGTTATTAATATCAATGACGGTAATATTATAAGTTCCTGGAGTAAGGACCTCATATTCAGGTACTGTTTGAAAGTCCGATGTACTATTTATATAATAAAAATAGGGAGGGGTTCCGCCTACAGGATAGATGGTAATTTCTCCTGGTTCGCAAGTTAGAGCCTGTGTAATACCTGCAGTTACTGTTAGTGGTTCAGGAGAAGTAATGGTAATATCTTCTGTGTATTGGCACCCATCATCTGTACTTGTATTAATAGTATAGGTACCATCGTTTAAGTTATCGAAAGTATAATCACTTTGCGCAATTGGACCTACATTACTTATAACGGTTCCTCCTTCTACTAATTCGTAATAATATTGTGGTCTTACATCATTAACTTGAACCGATATACTACCTTGATCATCAGAACACAAAGGTTGATTTGCTAATACATCTACTGTGAATTCACGTTCTCTTATGGGTATATTTGGAACTGAAAAAATACAAGGATTGTTATTTACCCCAGTAGGTTTAATGTGAATAGTGTAGACCCCTGCGGTTGCAATAGGGAATATATTACTTGCTTGATAAGGACCTGAAGGACCATTTATACTAAACTCATAACCTGAGGGAACACCATTAATTTGTATCTCTCCTTCGGTATTACAAATAATATCCCTGTGTGTTTCAGTGGGTTCAAATAAATTTTGATAGACATTAAAATAAAATATTTTAAAACATCCATTTTGATATGTTAATCGCAATCTATATTCGCCCGCTTGATTTACATTAAAATTAGGTCCACTAGCAACTTGGTTCCAGGTACAGGTGGCTTGGGTGTTGGGGCAATCTTGTGGAGCAGCAGAACAGCTTCCTTCATCTAACTTTTCCCACGTAATGCTGTTAGCGTCAGTAATATTTGTTTCAATAAGTCTGCTATCATTAGCACCACATAAAAATAGTTCAGGTAACTCTTCGCCATTGGTAGGGCAGGTCACAATTTTATTGGCATAAGGCAGTATTGGATTTGGTATATTGGTTCCAAAAAGAGTTACGTTTACCGTTTCAACTACAGAAACACAAGGGGCAGGAGCTGTATTTACAGAGGTGTATAGTCCAGGGTTTGATACGGTAATTGATTGTGTTGTCCCTATAAGTGTTCCAGTTGCTTCATCACCCTCATACCATTTATAGTCTATATAACCGTTCCCGGCGGTTAGTGTAATTTCACTACCGCAAAGAACTTCATCTCGCTCGAAAGTACATCCATCAATATTTACTAAGAAATTAGTAGAACCTGGTGTTGTAAATCCACAATTATCTACACCTGAAACACTAGGGTCACCATTTGCTACTACGTTTCCAGCTGTTTCACTACTGTAAGTAGCGAAAGCTTGATTTTGTATAATGTTTGAACAAGCATCTCGTAGTTGATTACAGTCTTCAATTACTTTTACTCGAATTCTAATTTCATAAGCTGGATCGTTTTCTTCAACCAAATTATCGGGTATATCAAAATTAAGCTCATGATCTATTGGATCGTAGGTATAAGTAACACCAGGTGCATTTGAGATGTCTATAGATAAATAATCAACATTAATAGGAAGTGCATCTAACAAAGAAAAATCTATAGCGTCATCATTACCTAGATTCTGAAAACCTAAAACATAATCTAGTTCTTGCCCTAATGTTACATCGCCATTATTTATATTAACACCTGAAGTGTTTTCTACATTCTTGGTAAGAATAATATCTGGCTGAATAATATCTACAGCAAAAGCATTAAAGTAATAGAAGTAAACATCCTGCGTACTACCTAAACGTATCGTGGCTGAAGTATCTTCATTATCTATAACACTATTTCCTGGATTGGGAACATTTAAAATACCTGCATCAAAACCAAGGGTGTTTCCACTATTAGGAGTTCGGTTGGTATAGTTACCATTTAAGTTGGTTACTTTACTATTAAAAAAGTTATTGCTTGGTCGCTCTGGAGTATTCATGGTGCTACCGTTAATTCTCAAATAATCACCATTAATACGGTAATCACCTTCTAATGCCGAAAAGGCAAATTTAGCACGAACAGGACCTACAGGAATTGTTCTAAAACCACTAACAGGAACATCTAACGTAGTTGCTCCTCCAATAGCACTAAACCCATCGAATGATACAATGGCTTTACCTGGTAAAAGTGGGTCTGCATACACTACAAATAAGCTCCAACCACCAGCATACCCTGTACCTCCATGATACCCTAAACTAGAAGTTACATTTCCCAACGTATAAGAACCCGCAGGATCATTTAAGCCTTGCAATAGGGTCGTAACATCGGCATAACATGCATACGGTGTAGAACCAGAAGCTCCTATAGGCGTGTTAATAGCATCGTAGATAACCTCTCCAGCAATATTATTATAACCACCTTCGGGCATTTTTAATTTAACATCCGTAATGGGAGATCTATCACTTTCTTGATAGATAGCACTCCAATAAAGGCCAGCATATACTATGCTGTAACAATTACTTGGTGCTTCTAGCACCGCACTACTTGAACTGAAGGTGGAAGGGTCGCCATCAATATCAATGTACTGCATGTTAAAATCTGAATTATAGCTATTAGTGCCATTGTATGGGTCGTTAGGATCATCATCATTTGTATCTCGATTTACAATGTTATTACCGATAAGAAGAATATCACCTTTTATATTATCGTCAAAAGTAGGGGCGAAAGGTTCATAATTTTGTGCAGTCCCTTCTAAAAAGAAGAGGGAAAACAGTAATAAAATTATAGTATGTAGGTAGTTAGAGTTTTTCATACTTGTAGGTTTAAAAATTTGGGGTAAAATTGTATTAGTAGTTAGTGTTTTTTGTTATCCATTATCCATATTTGACCTGTATACGTTCCGTAAACATCAGAATAGTAGCAGTCTAGGGCTTCTTCCCAAGAGGAAAAACGAAATAAGTAAACATAGTTGTAATCGTTTTTCGGATTAATAAATGATCTTGGGGTATGTCCTTTTTTCTCTAAGGATGCTATAAATTTATCTGTATTGCTTTTTTGTGAAAAAACATTTGTGATTATATAGTATCCTTCAGCAATTGAGGGGATATTTACTTTGCGTCTGTCATAAGTAGGTTTTTTATTTTCCCTGTTATTTTTTAAGGTATTGCTGCTCGAAGAATTATTAGCTTTTTCGTCAGCACTATTTGTTGTTCTTTTAGATGGTTTTTCATAATGGGAGTTTTGATTAGTTAGAGATTGATCGTTTTCTTTTTTAGTATTTATTTTAATTTTTTCATCCTTGTTTTTATTTGAACTTACCGCGTTACTAGGCTTGGTTACATCACCACTAGTCGTGTTTACAGCGAGGTTTGTGTCATTATTTTTATTTTCTGCACCAAGCCGCTTTTTACTATCATCTTCAATCGCTATATACTCTGGATTGTCAACATGAATAATGTAAAGTCCTTCTTCAGCACCTTCAGCATATTTAATGTTATAGGCTCTTACGGCATCGGGTAGGATGTCAAAACGCTCCATGGAAATAAAGTCTGTTGTGTTTAAGTTATTTACAGGTTCGTGTACTAAATAATATCCGTTTTCTGCATACTTTAAGTCTTCGGGGGTTTTTGGGGTAATTTTGTTTTTAATGGGGTTTTTTGAACGAAGAACAATAGTTTGAATTTCATTACTTTTTATTTGATTAGTTTGATCTTCTCGCTGCGCATAGTTTCTTAAATTTCTTATTTGTTCTTCTAATCGAGATTTACGATTCTCCATGATGGTATCTTCACGTTCTAATAACTTAAGTAGGTATTCATTCTCATGGTTTAATTCTAGTTTAAGGCGTGCTATGCGGTTCATCCTGTTGCGGCGTTCACGCTCTAGCCTATTGCTTCTTCCAAGTAATTCGTTTTCTGAAGTAGTATTAAAAGCAATTTCTTGAAGGGATGCTTCGTCGGTTTCAGAATACGCTTCTGTTGTATATTTATCTTTTATACCATCTCGGTCGGCAATACTCATTGTATTTGCTTCGAGTCTTTCTTTCAATCTTTTTTTAACAAAAGCATCTTTTAAAACACCTCCACTTCTTTTTTCACCAATGGCAAATACAAGATTAACCTCGTGTGTAGGACCTAAGTTTACAAGACCTTCTTTTATAGTACGCTCGTACGTATATCCAATAGAAAGGCGTTTGCTAAGGTGGATGCCAAAACCAGCACCAACACCATAATAATCCTCTACACCAACTTGTAGCCATCCCATACTTGGAAAATCAACTAGAACAGAACCTCCAAGTCCAAACCCGAAAGATTCTGTTAACTGACCATTAAGTGCTAAACGTAGTTTCGTACTTTCAAAAAGACCGAGTCCATTGGTAAAGCTATGTGTGTACATTAACTGTGAAGAATAACCTCTCTCAATATACTCTGAAGCTAATTCATTTGTTTTAAAGTTGTAGTCCACTAAATTTTCGGCAAAAACTCCTAGATTAAAATTTCTATAAGATATGTTTAAACCAGGTTTTATAGCCATTAAAGAAGTGCTTTCAAGACCTAATAATAATGGATCGTCTTCTGCAGTTACTGTTCTATTGTTATCAACACCGCTGTTGTAATAAGCAAGATTAAAGCCTAAAGTTAGGTTGGTGTCTTCAAATAAATGGATGTTATAAGCATAGTTTCCTATAGCGCCAAAACTTGTAATAACGCCATTGTTCTGTTGGTAAACGCCTATACCCATTCCTGTGTTTTCTCCAAATGTTCCAGAGTAGCTTAGAAGGTATGCACTAGGAGAGTCTTTAAATTGTATCCATTGATTTCTATGATATATTGAAATAAAAGTGTTTTCTTCTTCTACAAATGAGTAGGTCGGGTTTTGTAAAAACCTGTTAAACTTAATATTATTTTGTGAAGGAATGCTAAAAGTTAACACAGGGCTTTCCTGTGCTTTTAAAGAGCTAAAAGCAATTAAAAAAATAAAACCGGTAAGAAATAAAAAGTAGTTTTTTACCATATATTATTTAATAATTGTTATTGTTCCTTTTTGGGTTATACTGTTATCTTCCAAAATGGTATAATAATAAACCGACTGTTTTGGTGACACCTTGAACGAACTTTCTGGCCAATTGTTCATATAGTTTTGATCACGAAAAACTACAGCGCCATCAGAGCCATAAATAATAACCTCAATATCTTCTTTGCCCACATATTTGTTAGGTAATCCCCACACATCGTTAATTCCATCTCCATTAAGTGTAACCACGTTTGGAATGGCAACCGCATTATTCTCTATTTCGGTTACTTGTATTTCTTTAGTTACTTCACAAGATTCTACGAGTGCTATTAAATAGTATGTTCCTGGTGCTATAATTTCTACTTCGGCAGAAGTACTAATAACTTCATTATTAAAATACCAAGTGTATGTGTCAGCTCCGCTAGCGGTAACGATAAGCGATGTATTTTCAAGCAAATCAATTTCAGAAGGATAGTCTAATGTAACGATGCTACTATCTAGGATTGTTATTGTTTCTGTATTTGAAACAATCTCACATCCTTCGTAGCTAACAATTAAAAAATAACTACCTTCTTCAGTTACTGTTAGTTCAGGGGTGGTATTGAGTATAGTGTCACTATCAATAGAATACCACTCGTAATTATATTCTAGATTTGTGATGTTTGACGTAAGAACCACTTCGGAATTAGACTCACACAATATCCCTTCTGAAGAAATAGAAACTGAATTAATAAAAGCTAAGAAGACCTCTAATTTATTTGAAGAAACAATGCCATAGTCTGGTACATCTATTTCTAAATAATACTCTCCATTATTTCTATATTCTGAAATATCTAACGTCAATTCGGTGGCACCTTCAATACTAACTCCATCTTTAAACCATTGTAAATTGTACCGGTATGGATTGTTAGTTAAATCGATTGATCCATTTTCAGTCTCGGCTGAAAATTCTTTAATAGAAAGCGTGGTTTGAGTACTACTACATTCTTGATAGTTAACATCGGGTTGAATAACTAAGTTGAAGTTATCGGGGTATTTTATTTCAAAAATCAGCTCTTTTTCTAAAATACAACCAATCGTTTGAATCACCACAACCTTATAAATACCAGCTGTATTTATGGTAAGCTCTTTGGTATTTTCACCTTCAAGAAGGGCGTTGTTTTCATACCATTGATAAGCGGGTTGCAGTGCATTAGTAGTAACCGACAGGGTGTGTGAGTCGCCTGGTATTAATACGTTTGTAAGAGGCATTTCGGTTTCTAACGTTATTGAAGACTCTTCAATAATTAAAGTATTTGACTCTTTTGTGCAATTGCCAGTATCAATTGTTAGCGAGTAACTTCCTTCTGTAGTAACCGTAATAGATGTTTGATTGCTCGTTTCAATTAAAGAACCGTTTTTGTACCAAGAATAGGAATAAGCTGAATTGACAATATTACTATTGATAACTACCTGCGGATCATTTTCACACAGTAAACCGTTTGAGGTAATTTGTAGGGGTGTGTTGAGGTCTAGGTTTACATCAATTTCATTTGATTGTATGACACCAAAATCTTGAATGTTCATTTCTAATTTATACATTCCATTTTCTGACGTTTCATATAAAACTATCGATGTTTCATTTTCATTAGAGATAATAATATCGTCTTTGTACCATTGTAAGGTATATGGGATATCGGGATTGTTTAAGAGATCTATGTTTCCGTTAGGTGTAACCGCATCAAAGGTGGATAAGTTTAATTCTAAGCTCTCACTTGTACATTCGTTATAGCCAATTTCTTCGCTAATTGTAATAATGTAATCTGTAGGTGCATCAAATTGAAATGTTTTTTCGGCCTCTACAATACAATCTTGAGTCTGTGTTACAACTACTTTATAAGCTCCAGGTTCAGATATTGTTATAGTAGAACTTTCTTCTCCTGGAATAATCACATTGTTTTTATACCATTGATAGGTTGGTTGTAGTGCATTAGTAGATATAGTTATTGTGTTCGTTTCTCCTGGAAATAGGATGTTTAATTCTGGAGTTGAACTACTTATTGAAATATCACCGTAGGTTAGGCTTAATACATTAGAGGTATAAGTACAGTTGCCAGATTCTACGTTTAGGGTATAATTTCCTTCTTCTGAAGCCCTAAACGTTTCAGTCGTAGCGCTAGGTATAATCGCTCCATCTTTAAACCATTGGTACATATAATTACTTCCCGAAATATTAGCCTCTAGCAAAGTAGTCTCTCCAGGACATAAAGGATTTTGATTGCTTATGGTTATAGGATTCTCTAAACCTAAATCAATCGTAAGTGTATTTGAATCAATACTGTTAAAACCAGGTATCGATACACTTAAAGAGTAATCTCCATTATCTGAAGCGTCTGAAACATTATAAAAAATGTCTGTAGCGCCATTTATAGGTGTGTTGTTTTTAGACCATTGGTACGAATAACCGTACGTATTATTTAAAAGATCAACATCTCCATTGCTAGTTTGAGCATTAAATTCAGTAATTATTAGTTGTGTCGTTGAGCTATTACAAGCTTCATATTCTAAAGATGGACTTATAACAATGGTAAACCCTAGCGGATATTCTAACGTAAAGCTTAATTCTTCTTCTACGGTACAACCAGAAGTTTGAGTAACAATTACTTTGTAAATACCTTCTTGAGTTGCATTGTAGGAGTCATTTGTAGCTCCATTTATCACAATTTCATCTCTGTACCACTGGTATGTAGGTTGTACTGCATCTGTGGTAACGCTTAATTCTTTAACTTGTCCGGGTATAATAAAATCATTTGTAGGGCTCGAGCTAGAAACAGAAATTGCTCCGTATTCTAATGTCAAAGTATCAGATTGTGTGGTACAGCTTCCGCTATTAATTTCTAAGTAATAACTGCCTTCATCTAAAACGGTATATGTTTCTGAAGTGGCTCCATTAATAAAACTTCCATTTTTAAACCATTGGTAATTGTACAATACATTAGTAATATTACTAGTTAAGACGGTGGTTTGTCCTTCACAAAAAGGACCTTGATTGGTAAGGGTAACGGGGCCTATTCCTAAGTTAACCACTTCATTGTTTGAAGAGATTGTTCCGTAATTAGGAATAATGATATCTAAATTATAACTTCCATTTTCAGATGCATCGGGTATTGTGTAGGTAGTATTTGTTGCCCCTGATATACTAGAATTATTTTTAAACCATTGATATGTATACCCTAATGATATACCTAGTAAATCACGGGTTTCGATTGATGAAACAGCTTCAAATTGGGTTATTCTTAATTGAGTGTTAGTAGTGGTACAGGCTATGTAAAGAGGCTCTGTATCTATACTTAGGTTAAAACTGTCTGGAAAAACTATAGTTGTACTAGCTTCTTTTTCAGAAGCACAAGGAGCCGATTGTGAGACAACTATTTTATAGGTGCCAGGTTCCGTTATGTTGATTGATAACTGGTCTTCTCCAGGAATAGGGGTGTTATCTTTATACCATTGTGTTGTATAGGTTTGAGCGGTAGTTGACGCACTAATGGAGATGGTTTCACCTGGCAACAACATTTGATCCTGATTATTATCTAATGTTAATTGAAAATCATCTACATCTAATACCAAGGTGTTTGAGAAAGACGAACATCCTAAGTCATCTATTTCTACAAAATAGCTGCCTTCTTCAGTAGCTGTATATGTTGGGTTGTTAGAGTTTGCAATGGGTTGTCCATCTCTATACCAAATGTAGGTATAAGTAGCAGATTGGGTATCGCTAGAAAGTACTTTTCCTTGGGGTAAACATATTGTTGTGCCTCCATCAGCTGTTGCTATTCTAGGGTCAATTGTCGGAGAAATATTTACTGTAACAATATTAGAGTAAGAGTTCATAACACATGAACCATAGTCTACAATAGAGTAATAGGAGCCTGGTTCGGTTATTTCAATGGAGGCACCATTTTCATTGGGAATCTCCACAAAATCTTTATACCAAATATAGGTGAGAAAAGGATAATAAACAGGGGAAGCAGGTGTGCCAGAATCATCTATCGCTAGTAAATAGGATTCCCCTTCACATAAATTTACTTGACTGTTATAATTGTTTATTGAGTAAGGGATATTATGAATGGCATAGTAAGCCGAGAAATAATCACTTGGTTCACTTATTGCAATAGGATCTGTACTTCTTACACGTATACGATAGTTTTCCCCACCCGTATCAGTAGGTAATGAAAAATCAGCTGATATAGGTGAAGAAGTATTTGTTAAATTAGCAACCGGAGTAGGAGAAGTAAATGTTCCTGATGCATCTGATAATTCAACAATAAACTGGTTGGTGGCACCCAAGTTTTGAGCAGGATAGAACGAGAATGTAAACTCGTAGGTGTTAAATCCTTCTGAAGCACACGCTTGCGTAAAATTTAAATTAGGTTCTAATATTGTAATTTGAGAATAGGCAGATATTCCTCTTATTATTGAAAATAAGCAGGTGAAAATAATTAACAGGGAGTTATATTTATTTTTTCTAGCTTTCATTTTAATTAAAAACCGTATTCTAAAACTATTAGCTCTTACTTCCTTATTGCCTGAAGCTTTAAGAGTAAATATTTTTTTATTGTTAACTAACTTTAACAATAAATACCAAATCTAAATAAAAAGTGTATTTAAACGGAAAAAAAAGGTATTTAATCGATGAAATGCATTTTTGATATAAGTTTTATTTCTGTCTTTTGTGTTGTTATTGTATAAGATAAGTGTTTAAAAATGAGAGGTGATAACAATAATTAGCCCTTTGTTGTAGTAGTGAAATATACTTTTTATGTGATGTGGCTTTATAACGTTTATAAATATGATATTGAGTATATTTTAGCAACTCCGTGGTTTATTAAATTTTCTAATTTCCCACATTTTTACATGAGAAAACCCGGAGATTTTGTGTCCCCGGGTTATCACTACTTAACAAAAATTAAAATGATATGCTACTTTATATAAAATAGCATACGGACTTACTCGACATCTTGCGGTAGTAAAGTAAACTCTACATAATTATCATAATTAAAATATGTGTTGGCTGCTTGCTTAAAGTATTCTGTAGATAGATTTTTTATGCCTTTTTCAACATCTAATATCTCTTCTGGATTCCAACCATAGAGAGAAGCACTCTTTAATTGCATAGTCCAATAGCTATTATACTTTAAAGCATCTTTTTTACGGGTAAGTTGCGTCTTTTTTATTTTCTGAACATTTTTAGCAGAAGCGCCTTCTTCTTTTATTTCAGTAATAACATCGTGCACTTTTTGTATTAAAGCATCTTTATTTTCTGGCGCACACGTAAAGCGTAAATTCATACGGTACCACTTAGAAGGAGTATCGGTTGCAAAACCTGAAACTTGAACTCCATATACACCAGACATATTTTCTCGTAACTCTTCCGTTAGTCGTATACGTAGAAGATCGCCTAATAACCTGACGGTTTTATCTTTTTTAAGCGTATAATCTAAAACCCCTGTAAACCGCATATCTACTTTCGCTTTCTCCTCAGTACCCTTTTTAATGGTTTTTTTATGACTACCTTTTATTCTTCTTAAGCCAATATCTTTCCAGTTTTTTTCTATAGAAGGGTCGCTAGGTAAGCTGCCTAAATATTTCTCCGTAAAAGTTCGCAAGGTGGCCAAATCAAAACTACCTACAAAGATGAAGGTAAATCCATCTGCAGATGAAAACCTTTCTTTATAAAAGGTGAAGGCTTTGTCTAAATTTAACCCTTCTTCAATTTGGGGTTCTGTTAAGGATACACCGCGAAGGTGATTTTGAGTCATCACTTTACTTACTTCATTATCAAAGATGGCATCTGGACTTAATGAATCGTTTTTTGCAGTGGCAATCATACGTTCTTTTGCCGCTTGAAATACAAGTTGATCTTTGTTAGGTGAAGTAAAATAAAGATGTACCATTTTTAACATGCGCTCTAACTCTTCAGCAGTGCTGCTTCCTGAAAATAATTCTTCATAAAAATTAATATAAGGTGTTACTGAAACAGTTCTACCCATATTTAATTTTTCTAAGTCAATAGCCGAAATACCATCTAAACCACTATCACCTATAATGTTACTAGCATTTCGAGCAGAAACATATAACGAATCTGGGGCCAAAGAACTTCCGCCTGGTCTAAAACCACTTAACGATATTAAATCGTTTTGAAGTGTAGTGGGTTTTGCCAATATAGTAATCCCATTGCTTAACTTCCAGGTAGTCACATCTATCTTCTTGTTGTACGAAGTTTCGGATATCTTACCAGGATTTGTAATAGAAACATCAAGTTTTTTATCTGCTAATGAATCTACATACGGGGCAACTTTTGATGTCCCTGATGCAGTTATACTTGCTTGTATATCTTGTTCTGTAGGAATGGAAACGCTTTCTTTTTCAGGCGCTTTTAAAATTACGGTGATATTATTGTCTACAATCCAATTAGTTCCTACTTTATTTACATCATCAAGAGAAATAGTGGGAAGTATTTCCTTATAGAAGTTGTACCGGAATAATTCGCTAGGCATGGTTTCATTATCTGTAAACGTATCAATTAGCTCTTCTACATAGTATTTAGAAGGTATTTTGCCAGTTTCTTTTTTAAATAGGGTAGCGTGATTGAGTAAATACTTTTTATATCTTTCTAACTCTGAAGCGGTAAAACCGTGTCTTTTTACTTTTTCATTTTCAAGAAACAATAAATCAATTCCTTCTTTAATAAAATCTTCTTTTAAAATAGCACGAAGGTAATAAGCATCTTTATCTGCCAAAAATGTACCTACACCAGCAGTGGTTGATAGAAGAGGAGTGTTTTCTTGTAGCTCAATTTCTTCCAAACGCTGTTTTATCATTCCAGAGAACAATAATCGTGTAAGCTCTTCTTTATACTCTTGAAGTGTGGTTACTTCTTTTCGGTCTTGTTTGTAATATATAGAAAGTGAAACATTTCTAGCTTCTGCATCTGTTGCAACTTTTATCGCCGGAGCATCATTATTGGGGATACTATATCGTTTTCTTTCTTTAGGTTTTTTAGTAGCAGGTATCGTAGAGAATAATTTTTTTATTTGTTTTTCTGTTTTCTTAATGTCAATGTCTCCCACTAACACCAATGCCATTAAATCGGGTCTGTACCAATCATTATAAAAATTTGTTAGCGACTTATATGCTGAGTTTTGAATCACATCTACTTTACCAATGGGCAGCCTATTAGCATATCTAGAGTTGTTGGTCATTGTAGCAATAGTCTTATCGTATAATCTAGAGTTAGCGTTGCTTCTAGCACGTAATTCTTCAATTACCACACCACGTTCTTTATCAATTTCCTCTGGTTTAAAAGTGATACCATTAGCCCAGTCTTTAAGTATGTGTAAGCTGGTTTCATAAATTTCATCATCATCAGTGGGTACGGTTAACTTATATACGGTTTCATCAAAACTGGTATGAGCATTTAGATCTGCACCAAAGGCTACCCCAATACTTTGTAGGTAATCTATTAATTCGTTTTTTTCAAAGGATTCGGTTCCATTGAAGGCCATATGCTCTACAAGGTGCGCCAAACCAAGTTGATCTGGTGTTTCTAAAATAGAACCAGCATCTACCACTAGCCTTAGTTCGGCTTTTTTATCGGGTTTGGTGTTTTTTTTAAGGTAGTATTTCATCCCATTTTGTAATGTACCAGTAGTTACAGAAGGGTCTAAAGGAATAGCATCTAATAGGTTGAAGTCTTTGTTTTGTTGAACAGTGTTGTTCTCTTGTGCGTATCCTAAAGTAAAGAATAGCATCGATATTATATATACTAATTTCATAATGTGGATTTTAATTTTTTAAAGTATTGCTTAACCAGAGGAATAGTCATGCCTCTGGATAAACAATGTAAATTCAAATAAATAAAAGGGGAGTTATTATTCGTAACCGGGATTTTGATCAGCTAATGTTAAGGCTTCATTACCCTCTATCTCAGTTTTAGGTAACGGCAAAATATATTGGTTTTCAGAAATGATATTTTCTTTCAACTCCATAGCTCTGTTAAACCGTATACCTGCAAACCAATCAGATCCATTTTCAAAGGCTAATTCTGTTATGTAAGCCTCAAATAATTCATTTTCTAATTGAGCTATGGTAGTAGCAGTTGAAGGGGGAAGGCCCACTCTTTCGTAAACAACATTTAAAGCGGGTTTTGCTTGCTCCACACTGTTGGTATTACGAAGGGTTGCTTCTGCTTTAATGAGGTACATTTCGGCCAAACGCATAAAGAATGTAGGTCTAAAACTGGCTTCATTATTAGTTTTAAGTACATCTTCTTCGTTATAAGTTGCTGTTTGGCGCGGATCGTTTTCCATTAATTGGGTAAACCATCCTTCTCCTACACGTCCTGAGTAAAAACGCTTACGATTGTTCTCTTCAGTGTCCGATTCTGCATCTCTATAGGTCATAAAAATTGGTTCACTTGAAAAAATACCTGTATCAAAAACATCAGCAAAAGTAGGTTCTAAAGAACGGTTTCCAGAAGTAATAACTTGATTTGCTAGTCGTGCGGCTCCTTCATAATCGCCTTTATACAAAAGTACTCTTGCTTTTAAGGCTAAAGCAGCTAGCTTAGATCCTTTATAAGATACTGTAAATGAAGGTGCATTTTCTATAGCAAAATCTAAATCTTCTAAAATTTGCGTATACGTCTGTTGTACTGTACTACGTTTTTTAGACCGTGTTGTAAAGTTAACAGGTTCGGTTCGCACAATAATACCTAACGGACTATTGGCATCGTAAAACTGACCAAAGTACCGAAGTGCATCAAACGTAGCCATCGCTCTTAAAAACCGAGCTTCCCCAATAATTTCTTTTTTAGCTTGGGGTGTTATTTGATCATTAGCTAATTGAGATGTTTCGTAAATAGTGGTATTGGCTCCATCAATTACCTTGTACATAATGAGCCAATAACTTTTAACGGTTGAATTTTCAGACTGTATATTATTATCAAAGAACTCAGCATTGTCATCAGAACTACCAGCCTGACTCATGGTTCCAATTAAGGCACTAGGGATGGTTTCAGAATACATATAATAGTATGGACTGGTGTACGAGATAATCTGACTGTACACTCCGTTTAATACCGCTCTAGCATCGTCTTCGTTGTTAACTACATTTTCTGGTACTAGATTGTTTGGTGGATTTTGATCTATAGAATCTGCCAGATTACACGATTGCATAAACATGGCTATGGTAAATATTATAACTAATTTTTTCATATGAATGTTTTTTAAAATCCGACTTTAACTCCTATGGTGTAAGATCTCAGAGGTGGAAATCTATTTGTGTCTCTACCTGCTCCTGAAATATCATTATTGTATAAAGATCCTCCTTCTGGGTTAGCCCCAGGATAGTCGGTTATAGTGAAAAGATTTTGTGCAATACCGTAAACCGAAATACTCTCTAAGTACTTAATTTTATCTAGCAATGAGCTAGGGAGACTATAGCTAAGGTTTAATGTGTTTAATCGCAAATAAGAAGCATCGTGTACATAATAACTCGATATCCTATCATTGTTGTTAGGGTCTTTGTAAACAATACGGGGTTGGTTAGTTGGGTTTTCTGGTGTCCAAGCGTTGAATATTTCAGTAGTTTTATTCTCACTGAAAAATGTATTCGTGAAATTTATAGCTCGAGTTTGTGAAAACCACAATAGTTCGTTCCCTATGGAATAGCTAAATTGTGTAGCTAAAGTGAAGTTTTTATAACTCCAAGTACTAGTGAAACCACCAAATAAATCTGGTTGAGAGTCTCCAATTACTGTTTGATCAAAATCATTAACTACTCCGTCTGGAACGCCTTCTGGTCCCGATATATCATTAAAACGAAGATCGCCAGGCGCTGTTCCTTCTTCTTGATATACACCTTCTGGAGCTGCATCATTTAAAACATCTATCTCGCTTTGATTTTGAAAAATACCATTAGCCTCAAATCCATATATTAACCCGATAGGGCTTCCTTCTCTTAAGCGACCACCTCCAAGTCCTGGAAACCCCACAATAAAGCCATCGTCATCTTTGTAGTCGGCTCCAATTTGGGTTAATCTGTTTTTGTTGTGAGTTGCATTGACACTTACATTCCAGGCAAAATCTTTTTTATTAAATAGGTTAACATCTAAAAATACTTCTACCCCTTTATTTTCTGTGCTTCCTACGTTAGCAAGAACTGAGGTAACTCCTGTGTTTCCAGGTGTTTTGACTGGGAAAATAGCATCTTCTGTGTTTTTTTCATAATACCCAAGCCCACCACTAACTACATTGTTGAATATAGAAAAATCGATTCCTAAATCTAGTTGTTTAGTGGTTTCCCATTTCAGTCTATCATTTCCTAATTGTGATAAAATAATTGAAGGATCATCTGCGTATGCATCAGTTTCATATAGAGTTCTCCATTGGTACGGACCAAAATCTTGTTGACCTGTTAAACCATAACTAGCGCGGAATTTTAATTGGTTTATTACGTGACTTTCAGCTAAAAACTTTTCGTTTGAAATTCTCCAAGCTACAGCAGCAGCAGGAAAAAAAGCATATTTGTTTTCTTTTGCGAACTTTGAAGAACCGTCTATTCGCGCTGTTAGTGTAAGGAGGTACTTTTGGTCAAAATCATAATTAGCACGACCAAAATAAGAGTTAAGTCCGGAGCCACTTTTATAAGATTCTCCTCCGTTACTTACGGTTGCATTAGAGACATTACTAAGTGTGTGGTTAGAAAAACCAGTGCCAAATGCTTTGTTAGACGAGTTCGTTATTTCTTCAAAAGTAGCACCTACTAAGGCATCTATGGTATGCTTATCGCTAAAGGTGTTTTTATACGTAAGGGAGTTTTGCCATTGTAATACTAACGAGTTTGTGCGGCTGTCTTGTGCATAACCGTCTCCATCCCCGCTAAACCGAAACCATCCACCTCTAAAAGTATATTTAGGGTAGAAACTCATTTGGTTTCCATTGTTATAATTTACCGATAATTTGGTTTCAAAATTTAACCCTTTAAAAAGGTCAAATTGTGAGTAAATAGACCCTAACAATAAGAAAGTTTCATTGGTATTCTTTGCTTGTGCTAATGCTACAGGATTTTCACTGTTAGAATATTCAGAATAAAAGTAATCCCCGTCTTCATTAAATACCGGGTAATCGGGTCTAAAGGTGTACATTCTATTTACAAGGCTCCCGTCTAATGTAGATTGATTGAAAAAAGAAGTTTGCATGGTGGTACCTATCGTCCAGAAGTCTGTAATGTCACTATTTAGGTTTAAATTAAATGTGTAGCGTTCACTGCCGGAGCCGTTAAAACCAGACTCAGCATTTAAAGCACTTAGTGAAATAGCATATTGACTTTTCTCACTTCCGCCCCGAATACTTAGGTTTGTGTAGGTAGAAACTGATAGCCCAGGACTTAATTCTTCTTCCCAATTGGTATTGGCATTTCCAAAATACGACCCATCTAAAACGCTTTGAGTAAAATCGTCATCTTCGTTACTATTTAGTACAGCTTGAGTCCAAGCTTTTTTGAATTGGTTCGCATTCAATACATCTAACGTTTGTGGATTTTGTATGGTGGTAGAGATATCAAAATTAATAGTAGGTTTCCCAAATTTTGAACCTTTTTTAGTAGTGATAATTATAACACCGTTAGCAGCTCTTGAACCGTAAATAGCAGCTGCGGAAGCATCTTTTAAAACACTAATTGATTCTATATCGCTAGGGTTAATATTTGCGATAGGAGTGCTTAACCCTTGGTTGTTTAACTCCTGTCCCAAACGTTGCCCTTCAGCACCACCAATGGGGATATTACTCTCTGGAACAACCGGGACACCATCGATTACAAACAATGGTTGGTTAGATCCGGAAAGGGAAGAGGTACCTCGTATACGTATTTTGGTAGCCGCTCCCGGTTGTCCGTTTGGCGTGTTAATGGATACTCCAGCAACTTTTCCTTGTAATGCCTGTTCAACATTTACGGTAGGTGCTTGATTACTGAATGTTTCCATATCAACATTGCTTACAGAACCGGTAAGGTTTTCCTTTTTTACTTCTCCGTATCCTATAAGCATGACCTCCCCAATAGATTCTGCTGATTCTTCAAGTTGTACATTAATACTAATTTGATTGTCAACTTTTATCTCTTGAGTGGTAAAACCTAAATAGGTAAATTGAAGCACATCGCTAGCAGTTGCCTTTATGGAATACGTACCGTCATTGGCAGTTGAAGTTCCAGAATTAGTACCTTTTACAATCACGTTAACGCCCAGTAAAGGCATGCCAGAAACATCGGTAACTGTCCCGTTTATAGCAGATTGAAAAGGCGGTTGTATGTACTTAACACCTGTAGATTTATTAGTGGTACGAAGGATAATTTGTTTTTTCCGAACTACATATTCAATATTAGTAGCTTGAAACAGCCTGTCTAAAACATCCTTTACGGAGCGTTGTGTAGCGTTTATAGAAACAATTTTTTGCGTGTCTACTTTTCCATTGTTATATAAAAAAGTAAATTCTGTTTTCGATTCAATTTCTTGAAGCACCTTTTCTATAGGGACCTTATCTAGGCTTATATTCACTTTTGTTTTCTGTGCAAGAGAGTTTGCATGAGCAGAAAAGAGTGATATTAGTAAAAGGAATGTAGTAATCTTCATTTTTAAATAAAAACTGGACGAATAGGATCGGTAAGATTCTACGGATAGTCTATTTTTCATACATTTGTAATGTTTGGTTAATATTAGCTTTGACTGAACATTTTTTTATACAGGGAATGTTGGCGCATTTCCTGTTTTTTTTACTTAATTCATAAATTATTCTTTTTTAGGTTTATTAATATTAATAGTTTGTGTGTGTTTATCTATTGTGAATTCAAAAGGGTAGCTTAGTTTAAAAGCTTTCATTACCTCCTCAATCGATTCATTGCTTAGCGTTGCAGTAAAAGTCTTATTGTCTAATTCTGAATAAGAATTATTAATAGAAACGTTGTATTTACGCTCTAGTTTCTTAATAATAACATTAAACGGGTCTTCTTGTAAAATAAGCCTACCATCTCTCCATGATAAATAAGGTGTTAAGTTAGTGGTGCTTATGCTAAGGTTGTTATTAATTGTAGTAAGTGTGGCTACTTGATTTGGTTTTAATTGTTTGGTAGAAAAACTAGCCGTTTTACTATCAAGCTTTACGGCTCCTTCTACTAAGGCAATATTGGTTTGCAGATCTTCTGGGTATGCGTTTACATTAAATTCAGTACCCAATACTGTAACATCGACCTTGTTTGTTTGTACTATAAAAGGAGCAGTAGTATCTTTTTTAACATCAAAATAAGCTTCTCCAGTTAGGGTAACGCTTCTTTTTTCTTTTGAAGTAAAACTAACAGGGTATTGCAATGTACTGCCAGCGTTTAAATGCACCAGCGTACTATCGGATAAAATAACTGTAAAGTTTTCCCCATTCGGAATATGAAGCGTATGGTAGTCATTCGAAGCTCCGGTTGAAGATTCATAGCTTAAAGTATTGTCTGTCTGTGTAGCGATTACTTTTTGGCTCGTATTAAAAACAGTTGTATGGTCTGAGTTAATTTCTTTGATAACCTGGGATCCATTCGATAAAACAATAGATGGAGTTGTGTTTATATGGTCAACCTTATAGCTATTGTATAGTGTAATGCCTGTAAATATGATGCCTACTAATATTGCTGCAGCAACTGCTGTTTTAATATAAAACCGATTGTATACACGTTTACGACTTTTATAGCTGCTTTCTACAACTTTCCAATCCCCGTCAATATCAAATTTTTCAATTTTTTGTAAGGAATGTGCTTCCTGAAGTCGACTTATTTTTTGGTATAGCTTTCTGTTTACTTCAGATTGTGCTACCCAATCTTTAAGTGTTTTTTCTTCTTCAGAAGACAATCTTCCGTGCAGACTTTTTACTATTTTATCTATAATACTATCCATAATTAATACCTCGCAACTAGGGGAGTTACTAATAAGATCTATAATTTTTAAAATAGGGTGACTCTAAATGTAACTTTTTTTAAAAAAGATTATTTTTTTAAGAGTGTGAAAAAATAATACTGTTGAGGTGAGACTGTTTTGCGCAATATTTTATAAGCCTTTTTTATTTGTGTTTTAATCGTGTTTACAGAAACATCAAAGTTTTCGGCAGCATCCTTATAGCTTAGACCTTCTAAAACACAGGCTATGAATACCTCTTTGCATTTTTTGGGTAAGAGATCTAATTCTGAAAGTAATTGCACATTTATTTCATTTTGAATAGTTCTTTTTTCTACTGAATCTTCTACAAAGTTCTGCGAAGCAAGCTCTGGATTAAACGGTTTAAGCTTTCTTTGCTTTTCAAGTTGTTTAATTGAATCATTAATAACAGCTTTATAGAGGTAGCTTTTTATATTCAGAATATGATCCACTCTCTTTTTTTCAAGCAATTTTACAAACACTTCTTGTACAATATCTTTTGCTTTGTCGTGGTCATTTACATATAAATACGACCTTTTGCACAATGAAATGTAGTAGGTATTAAATAGCTTTTGAATATATTTTTTATGTAATGACAAATAGAGAGGGGAGTATTAAAATAAAATGCTAAAAGTATAAATATTTAATAAACTTTCCCAAAGTAAACGCTATGATTGCTGTATAAACAGAAAACCCTGCTAATTTTACTATTAGCAGGGTTTTGACTTTGTTTGAAATCTATTTCAGTGACCTGACTGGGGCTCGAACCCAGGACCCTCTCCTTAAAAGGCACAGACCGAAAGATCTTACAATTGTAAGTATTTGTACTATAGCTTTGTATGTTTTTATAAAACGCTAAAAAACGTAGTTAAAAATCCACTATTATCTAATTTATTAACAGTTAAAAATCGTCTTTAGCTCCCTTATTAAGCGCGCTCAAATAATTTTTAACCTAGAACTTATATTACCGTCAAATATATTAGTATTTATGTGATTATAAAAAAGAATGTTTTAAAATTTAACACATCGATTATGTATTAATTACTTGAGTAAATAAAAAATGAACTTTTGATGGGAGAAAAATGAAAAAATACTGTTATACTTTTTGTTTATATTACACTTTTATAATAAATATGAACAATTTTTTTATATCGAATCGGCTCATAGCTAATAGTATTAAATTGCTTTAAAAGAAAACTATATAAATGTGTTGTGGGACTCATTATTACGGGAAACCGTGATGCAATTATAAATAGAATATATTATTTTGTTCCATTGGAACAAATCGAAGGGCTAATTAAATGACTAAAGTATGTGTCAAAATTAAAAAACAAATTTAAAAATGAAAAAATCTAAAACTGCTTTAATTACTGGATCAGGAGGACTTGTTGGAGTTGAATCTGTTAAGTTTTTATCACAGCATTTCGATCAAGTTATTGGAATCGATAATGATTCGAGAGGGTATTTTTTTGGAGAAGGCGGATCTGTTGCTAAAAACATTGACAAACTCGTAGAAGAAGTAGATAATTATGAACATTACCCTATTGATATTAGAGATAGAGAACGCATTAGAAGGCTTTTCGAAAAATATAACGACGATATTAATCTAATTGTTAATGCTGCTGCTCAACCAAGTCACGATTGGTCAGGTAAATTCCCATATGAAGATTTTGAAATTAATGCTTTAGGTACCATGATTTTGCTAGAAGAAATGAGAACTCAATGCCCTGAAGCAGTATTCATTCAATGTTCCTCAAGTAAAGTATATGGAGATGCGTTAAATAATTTTGGATATAAGGAGACAGACAGCCGTTATGAATTGCCTCAAGACCATACTTATTATAATGGCTTTAGAGAAGATATGTTTATAGATCAGTCACTGCATTCTCCTTATGGAGCTAGTAAGTTAGCTTCAGATATTATGTGTCAAGAGTTTGCAAGATATTATGATTTAAATATTGGGGTTTTTCGCCCAAATTGTATCACAGGAGGTCCTCATTCAGGGGTTGAATTACATGGTTTTTTATCATATTTAGTTAAGTGTCCTACAACATATAATGTCTTCGGTTATAAAGGGAAACAAGTTAGAGATAATATTCATGCACTTGATTTAGTTCGGGCATTTTATGAGTTTTATTTAAACCCTAATGCAGGGGAGGTATATAATTTAGGGGGTGGCCGAGCCAATAGCTGTTCTATATTAGAAGCAATTGAACTTGTTCATAGTGTGTTAGGTAAAAAAGTAGATTTTAAACTAGTAGATAGCCCGAGAGTAGGCGACCATATTTGGTGGATTACTGACAATAGTAAATTTATTTCTCAATATTCTAACTGGTCTATTACTGTTGATTTAAAGGAGATAATAACTGAAATTTATGCAAATATGCAACAACCTATTCAAAATGTCTAATTGGAAAAGCTGGGTAATGCTATTTCTATTGAGTAGTATAATTTTTTCCTGTTCTGTATCAGATAACTGGTATTCTAAAGAGGGAGGAACACTTCTTTGGGTTGATAACAAACATGAGGATAGCGCCATAAAAAGTTCCATTTATAACACCATGGAGCATTCATCTATTATCGTAGCTCAGATTCCTTGGAGTCCTGATGATAAGAGCTTCTTTAAGAACACAGCATGGTATTTTTCATTAGCCAAAGATCATGGGAAAAACTTTATGATTGCTATAGATTGGCAACAAACTGATCGATCAGGAACTAAAGGAGATTGGAGTTTTACAGACTCTGAAACGGCTAGATTGTTCAAAAGAGATGTATTGAGCTTGGTAGAAACTTATAATCCTGATTATATTAACTTGGGTGTTGAAGTGAATTACTACGCATTAACTTCAACAGAGGGGTTCAGGGCTTTTACTTCTATGTTTAGAGAACTCAAACAAGAAATTAAGCAATTGAAGCCCGAATTGAAAGTAGGACTCTCTTATCAACTTGAGTTACTTTATGGACATCATGATGGATGGAATGAATCACAGACATTGACAACTTTAGACAATATTCTTGGAGATATTGATTTTTTAGGTGTTTCTACCTATCCTAACATGGTAACCAAAAAAAATCAGTCGAATTTATTATTTTCTACAGAATATCTTGATAGTATAACTCGAGCGTATTCTATACCTATTGGTATTTCTGAAACAGGAGTGAGCAGTAAATTGTACGATAAAAATCATAGAGAAACTTATGTTCGGAGTATATTTCAAAAAGCTAATGATTTAGATTTGAAATTTGTTATATGGGGTTCTATAATTGATTCTACTCAGGATAATGCTTGGTCGGATAAAATTGGATTACTTGATAAAACAGGACAACCAAAAAAAGAATTTGATATTTGGAAAAAAGAAAATGTAAATTTTTATAGATAATGGAGTTATGCGTTATAATACCAGCTAAAGATGAAGAGCTTACGCTAACTGAAACTATAAAGAATCTTCAAACAAAACTAAATGGAATTATACCATACTCTATTTTAGTTGTTAATGATCATTCAGATGATGGGACATTAGATTTGCTAGCTAGTTTAGCTTCAAAGTACTCTAACCTAAAATATGTTTCTAATGAATGGAATGGAGGTGTTGGGAGTGCAATACGATATGGTTTATCTAAATGGCAAGGGGATATAGTAGCTTTATGTATGGCAGATGGCTCAGATGCTCCAGAAGACATTTTACAATCTTATCATAAAATTACAGAAGAAGATTTCGATTGTGTTTTTGGATCAAGGTTTGTTAAAGGGGGGGGAGTCAAGAATTACCCATTTATTAAGCTAATTTTGAATAGGATTTTTAATATATGGGTTCGAATAGTTTCTGGAAATAAGTACAACGATTTTACTAATATTTTTAAAGTTTATCATAGGCGTTCTATTGATGCTATAGCACCTCTAGATTCCACAGGATTTAATATTGGGTTAGAAATGAGTTTAAAAGCATTTAAACAAAAATTAAAAATTGCAGTTATTCCTATTTCCTGGAAACAAAGAAAAGCAGGTGTTTCAAAACTAAAATTAAGTAAGAATGTTAAGCTCTATATGTCGACTCTAAACAAATCGCTAAAGAATAATTTGCTTAGTAAATTTGCTCTTACTCTAGTATTATTTACTTATCTTATATTTGGTTTAAGCCATAGTGCGCAGCAAGGATTTTGGCATGATGAAATTTACACTTTGACCTTCTTAAAAGGGGTAAGTGTTTATGACTTTGAAGGTAGTGTATGGTCAGATAAAGAAGGTATTTATGATGTTAACTATTTCAAGGGTCTATTGGCAGAAGATCATTTCTACTCTAATTTTTCAACTCAGGTTTTACATGAAGGACACCCTCCATTATATTTTATTCTATTAAAACTATGGTCTTATGGTTTTGGTACTTCAGAGATTGCACTCAGGAGTTTTTCATTATTTTGTGGACTATTAGTTTTCTTGGTATTATTCAATCTTTTTAAGCGAAGATCCAAAAGAAGGTTTACATCATGGGTTATTCTTGCTATGCTTGTTTTTAATCCGTTCTTATATTATTTCTTCACTGAAGCAAGAATGTATGCTTTAGCGTTTTTGCTAGCCACATTAAGCTTTCGGTACTGGTTAGAGTATATAGAGCGGAAGAAAATAAAGTCTTATGCATTTTTATATTTTTGTCTAGCATCCATAGGGTTGCTATATACCCACTATTATGGGCTGTTTTTTCTAATCTCATTAGCAGTTTTTGAGGTGCTTAAAGTAGGTGCGAAAAAATCTATATTTAATCATAGTGTGGCTGTGCTCTGTTTTTTACCTTGGGCATTTGCTATAAAAGAACAATTACACTTCCACAATCAACATTGGACTGATGGTATTATTACTTTGGGAGAGTCTGCATTAGGATATTTTAAAGGGATATTACACTTATTAATATCTCCAATGGCTGAACCCTTATTGCATGAACAGATTATTACCATTGTAATAGTCCTGCTCGCTGTATCTTTACTTTTGATGAAAGAGAGGAAATTCACAATAATTTTACTAAGTGTAATAATGATTTATGGCTTGCAAATATTTGTTTTTGATCAACTCGTAGGACATCATTCAATCTTAGTGCCTAGGTATTATATTTTTACACTCATTTTCGTTTATTGGGGATTTTATAAAATGATAGATTATACATACAGTATCGCTTCCTTAATAGTCGCTATGACTTATATAGCTATAACAAGTACTATTCTAGTGCAATTATATAAGTTGGAAAGGGCTCCTAAACAAATGTTTAGAGAGGTTGCTGGTTTCGTTGATAGTCAATTAGATCTAAAAACTAGAGTTTTGGTATTTGAACCAAAGGGGCCTTTAATGGTTGGTGTTTCTTACTATCTTCAAAACAACTTTAAGTTAATGTCAGCAGACAAGGCTCCTAATAACTTAGAATCTTCTGTTGTTTATATTGATGAGAATTTAGGGGTACCCTATCGTGAAAAAAAATATAATCGAAAACAACAAGAAAAATTAGAATTAATCCCCTTCGTAGGGGTATTATTATACAAATAATATGCGACCGTTCTATATTTTTATACTCTTTGGATTCATTTTAAGTATTCTTTTCTCATCAGGTCAGATAGAAAATCCAGATACACATCTTCGGTTAACCCAAACTCGGATAATACTTGAGGATGGAGAGTTTGGACTACCAGAGGATGTAGGTGAAGATATGCATGGAAATATTGCGATAAATGAGAGTGGACAGAGGTATATGGTTTATAACCCTGGGCAAACTGTAGTTTTTATACCAATATATTACATCTCCAACCTTTTTTGTTCAAATGAAGTTAGTGCCTATTATTTCTCAGCATTTTGCGTATCTTTTATCAATTACTTCATCCATGCCCTCTGTGCTTTTCTGTTATTTAAGATTGCGTTACTTTTGGGAGTCTCTAAAAAGCAAGCTTATTTATTAAGTGCATTTTTTGGGCTAACATCATATTCTTTTGTTTTTGCACAAAGTACATATGAACATCACTTTGAGATGTTCTTTATTTTAATGAGTGTATTTTATGCTCTTAGAAATAATACTAAAAATAAAGGACTACTATCGGGTTTGATGTTAGCGTTAGGATTGTTTTTCAGAACTACAACAATTTTGGCAGTTCCAGCTATTTTGCTGCTTCAAAAAGATAATAAATCAAGGGTCAAGCTTTTATTAAGTCTTACAATTGGTGTTGGTTTTGTTTTGTATTACAATTACTACAGATTCGGGAATCCATTAGAATCTGGTTACTCACTAGCATGGTCTTTAGCAAATGGGGATAAATTTGATTTTTGGTCAATATCTAGAATCCCAATTGCTATATTAGGATTTTTATTTTCTCCAGGAAAAGGACTTGTTTTCTTCTCTACAACTATATTGATTGCTTTGTTTGGGGTGAAAACATTTTGGAAAAAGCATAGAATTATGTCATTTTCTGTTTTTTTGATTATTGCAGCTTATCTTGGTGCTTTTTCTATGAATTTTGCTTGGCATGGTAGTATATGGTCATATGGTCCTCGTTATATTCTACCTATCATTCCTTTTCTTTATTTGCCAATCATATATTTAAAGCCAAAAAAATGGGTTTTCATTGCAATGATTATTGCGCTCATTTTGCAGGTAGAGTTAATTTCAGTTAATTATAAAAGAGATGTATTAAAAGACTTTATAACTTATAATGGCCTTTCTGATATGAAATATCTTTCAGGTATAAATAAGGAGCCACATTTTGTACAGGCAAAACAATTAGCAATTATTTTGCCTAAAAACTTTGATCGATTGAATAATTATCAACCTAACTCACCTTGGAAAAAAGAGATTAGAACAGCTTCCAATGAGGAAGTGATAAATTCCTCTATAGAAAAAAACTCAATTAATTTTTGGTGGGCTCGAGTTTTCCATTGGAAAATATCAGTATTTAGTAGAGTTTTTTCTGTTTTGTTACTGTTTTCTGGAATCATAGGTGCTTTTAAGTTAATTAAATATGTCAAAAGAAAAATCATATAAATACTTAGTTATTGGATTAATTATCCTTGGGAGTGTTCTGAGGTTAACAGTCTTTTGGGTAAGTCCACCTAACAATGCATATGATGACCATTTAGAGGTCATAGATATTTATACACAAGATTTTGATCGTCCAGCTCCTTTTCAGTGTTGGGAGTGTTATCAGCCCCCTTTGTATTACTATACTGGAGCTACTGTTTTTAGCATATCAAAAATATTAGGAGCAAGTCAAATAACTTCATGGAAAATGGTTCAGGCAATTAATCCATTGCTTTCAATCCTTTTACTCATTATAGCGTCCCAAATTTTGCTTTTATTCAAAATGCAAAAAATCGTAAATGCTATAGTCCTTTCTTTTATTGCTGTGCTTCCCAGGGATATATTCACCGCAGCTATGATTGGAAATGATTATATGTTGGTGTTCTTTTCTGTACTCGCTTTTTATTTGTTTTTAAAATCATTAAATGCCTTAAAAAAAGGAAATATAGTATGGCAGTGGTTCATTGCATTAGTTCTAGCTGCTATTTTAGGTAGCCTTACAAAACAGCACGGTTTATTACTAAATTTATTTCCTGCAGTGATATTTTTATTATTGATTAAAAAAGTTTACCGAAAAATGCTCTACTGGGCAATCCCTATTATATTATTGGGAGTTTTATGTTCCTTGTTAGAGGAAATATGGAAGTACAATCAGACTGGTCATCTCTTAGTAAGTAATCAAGATTATTTTAATTATGCGGATAATCAGTATCCTGGGTCACTTAAAAAAGTTGAGTTTTTTACTTTTCGTATTTTTAATTTGTTTCAAGATCCTTTTATCTCTCAAAGTACCTCAGCTTCTTTTTTCACAGAATTATTTGCCAGAACATTTTATGATTATGAATGGAGGTTCATTAGTCCCAAAACCTCTTGGTTTTACTACCTGGGGTTTATAGCATACTCAATAGGTTTAATTTGGTTTACTTTTTTTACAATTGTTATAGCCTCATGGGTTAAGAGTAATAAAAAATTAGATTTAAAAATTAATTGGCATTCGGCTACCACTAAATTAACCCCTATATTGTTAGCATTTTTATTTATGATAGTACCCTTCCTGCAAACATTAAGGTATCCATATTTTTCAAGTATGAAATCCATGTTTATGCTTTCTGGTATAATCCTATTAATCTTAACATTAGGAAGTCTAATGAAAAATAAATCATTTGTTAAAAGAATAGGAGCTGTAATTATTGCTGTAAACATAATTTATGGTTTAGTTTTAGTAGTTAGCATTTCCATATATGTTAATACTTCATTAAATCATTTGCATGGGCCATTATGGCCTATACCTTAATTACATTTTATGATAAATAATAAAAAAATAGTCGTTGTATTACCTGCATATAATGCTGAAAAAACTTTAGTAAATACTTTAAACGAAGTACCATTTGATATTGTAGATGATATTATTCTTGTAGATGATTATAGTTCAGATAAAACAATTGAGGTAGCTGAATCGTATGGGTTGAAAAACGTTTTCAGACATAATAGCAATTTAGGTTATGGTGCGAATCAAAAAACATGTTACCATAAAGCAATTGAACTCAATGCAGACATAGTTATTATGCTACACCCAGATTACCAGTATACACCTAAGTTAATCCATTCAATGTCATATATTATTGCTAATGATATTTATCCGGTAGTATTAGGTTCAAGAATTTTGGGCAAAGGAGCATTAAAGGGAGGGATGCCTCTATATAAATATTTTTTTAATAGATTCTTGACTTTTTCTCAAAACTTAATCATTAATCAAAAGCTATCAGAATATCATTCCGGATATAGGGCTTTTTCAATTGAAGTATTGAAGAAAATCAATTTCGACATTAACTCAAATGATTTTGTTTTTGATAATCAAATGTTGGCACAAATATTCATGGATGGATATGAAATTGGAGAGATAACTTGTCCAACAAAATACTTTAAAGAAGCTTCTTCTATCAATTTAAAGAGGAGTATAGTATATGGTATTGGTTGTATGTTAGTATCGTTTGAGTATCGTTTGCATAAATGGAAAATCATTAAATCAAAAAGATTTTAAAAATTATATAAATGAAAACATTATCTATAATAATACCTGTATATAATGAAGAAAAAACAATTATCTTATTGTTAGATAAAATAAAGAGAGTAAAGCTTCTTTGTAATATAACAAAAGATATTATTATTATTGATGACGGATCCTCAGATAACACTAACAATACTCTTAAAAGTTATATTGACAATAACCAGAATCTAAATATTCGACTAATATCGCATGAGGTTAACAAAGGTAAGGGTGCTGCTATACATAGTGGTATTAGGTTAGCCATTGGGGAGTATTCAATAATTCAGGATGCCGACCTGGAGTATGATCCAGAAGAGTATAATATATTATTAAATCCCATTATAAAAGGAGTTGCAGACGTAGTTTATGGCTCTAGATTTAAAGGAAGTAATCCACATAGAATTTTATTTTTTTGGCACTCAATCGGGAACAAAGTTCTTACTTTCATGTCAAATATTTTTACAAATTTAAATTTGTCAGATATGGAATCATGCTATAAAATATTTGATACATTATTATTACAAAATATAAATTTAAAAGAAGAAAGATTTGGTTTTGAGCCAGAAGTAACTGCAAAAATTTCTAGAGTACCTAATGTCAGAATTTATGAAGTAGGTATTTCTTATTATGGAAGGACATATGCGGAGGGGAAAAAAATTAATTGGAAAGATGGAGTTCGTGCAATCTACTGCGTAATTAAATACGGATTATTAAAACTTTAAAATATTGCAACAATTTTGTTTGATAAAAATACATTACTCATTAATCGGATCGAATATAAAATAAGACTATAATCAAAAAAATAGGACCAAAAAAGTAGGATGATAAACTCAATTTCGACCAAAATTGGAAAATCTGGACATTTTTTGAATTTTAAGTGTCGTATTTTTTAAATACTTTGTAAGTAGCTATAATTTAACATTTCACGCTAAAATTTTTATAAATTTCCAGAAAATGTTTTATTGGGATTTTCTAAAAACGAACGGAATTAATATAAATATACTATAAAGTAATATTTTAAAATTATTTTTTATTTTGATTAATACGATCTTAATATTGATTTTCCATGTTCTAAAATATATATTTTTCATTTGCATCTGAAAAGGAGAAAGTATCTAAAAAAAGGTAACTTGACTTCCATTAAAAACAATAATTAAATAGAATTAAATAATAATGAATACAGCTTCTCATAATAAATTAGTTTCTTTTATCTGGTCAATTGCAGACGACTGCCTTAGGGATGTATATGTGCGTGGAAAATACCGCGATGTAATTTTACCTATGGTAGTGCTTCGAAGGTTGGATGCACTTTTGGAGCCTACTAAAGATGCCGTACTAGAAGAACTCGCTTTTCAACGTGATGAGGCTAAGTTCACCGAATGGGACGAAAATGGACTTCGAGATGCGTCGGGATATGTTTTTTATAATACAAGCAAATGGACTTTGCAATTACTGCATAATACGGCCACAAATAGTCAGCAAATTTTACTTACCAATTTTGAAGACTATCTCAATGGGTTTAGCGCTAATGTAAAAGAGATTATCGATAAGTTTAAATTGCGCAGTCAAGTGCGTCATATGGCCACCAAAGATGTGTTATTAGATGTATTGGAAAAATTCACTTCGCCAGATATTAATTTAACACCTTTTGAGAAAGAAGATCCCGATGGACGAAAATTACCTGCGCTATCCAATTTGGGAATGGGGTATGTTTTTGAAGAATTAATTAGAAAATTCAACGAAGAGAATAACGAAGAAGCTGGAGAGCACTTTACACCACGTGAGGTAATTGATTTAATGACACACATTATTTTCGATCCTATAAAAGAGGACTTACCGCCAGTAATGACTATTTATGATCCTGCTTGCGGAAGTGGGGGAATGCTCACAGAAGCTCAGAACTTCATCAAGAACCAAGAAGGTGTTATCAAGGCTTTGGGTGATGTCTATCTCTTCGGGAAGGAAATCAACGACGAAACCTATGCCATATGCAAAAGTGATATGATGATTAAGGGCAACAACCCCGAAAATATTCGCGTGGGTTCTACCTTGTCTACAGATGAATTTGCAGGCACTACATTCGATTTTATGCTTTCCAATCCACCGTATGGAAAATCTTGGAGCAGTGAAAAAAAATATATCAAGGATGGGAGCGATGTTATTGATCCGAGATTCAAGGTAATGCTATCAGATTATTGGGGGGACGAAGAAGAGGAAGATGCGACGCCGCGTTCTTCTGATGGACAGTTACTTTTCTTGATGGAAATGGTAAGCAAGATGAAATCCTTAGCCCAAAGTACTAGCGGAAGTAGAATAGCCTCCGTACATAATGGTAGTAGTTTGTTTACAGGTGATGCTGGTGGGGGAGAAAGTAATATCCGTCGTTATATTATTGAAAATGATTGGTTGGAAGCCATTGTCCAAATGCCAAACAACTTGTTTTATAATACAGGAATTACCACCTATGTTTGGATTTTAAGCAATAATAAAGCACCAAATCGAAAAGGAAAGGTACAGCTTATTGATGCTGGCGAGTTATATAGAAAATTGCGAAAGAATCTAGGTAACAAAAACTGTGAATTTGCTCCGGAACATATAGCTAAAATATTGGAGGTTTATACCGACATGAAACCCCTAGAAAGCAATGAAGAGGACTCTAAAACCTCAACAACCAATAAAATTGAATCTAAGATTTTCGATAATGAGGATTTTGGATACTATAAAGTTACCATTGAACGGCCAGAGCGTTTAAAAGCACAGTTTACTGATGAGCGTATTGAAAGCTTACGCTATTACAAATACTTAGAAGAACCGATGCAGTATGCTTATAAAACTTATGGTGAAGGCATATATGATAATTTAAATAAACATGCTGAAGATATCCTCGAATGGTGCGAGCAAAACGACTTAAATCTATCGGCTGCCAATAAAAAGAAACTTACCAAAAAAGCCACTTGGAAGAAACACAGTCATTACGTTACCCTCGCCAAGAAGTTACAAGTGCATTTTGGCGATACTGTATTTTCAGATTTTAATGCGTTTGAAAAGGAAGTAGACCAAATTATCAAAACTGAAAATTTAGACGCCTCGGCAGCTGATAAAAAAGCCATTTTCAAAGCCGTAAGTTGGTATGATGCCGATGCCGAAAAGGTAATAAAGAAAAAACAAAAGCTGAAAGGGGATAAACTGCAAAAGCTCTTGATTCATTTAGGATGCAGCGAAGAAGGTTTAGTAGATTTTGGTTATTACCCAAGCGATAAAAAAGGAGAGTATATCATCTACGAAACAGAAACAGACCTCCGCGATACCGAAAATGTACCTCTAAAAGAAAGCATTCATGACTACTTTTTAAAAGAAGTAAAACCTCATGTTGACGAAGCTTGGATAAATCTGGACAATACTAAAATAGGGTATGAGATTAGCTTTAACAAATATTTTTACAAGCATACGCCTTTACGCGATATCGAAGAGGTTACAAAAGATATTCTAGCATTGGAAAAGGAAAGCGAAGGTTTAATTGCAGAAATATTACACTTAGCATAATGGTAGAAACAGAAAATAAAGATAAGGTAGCTGAGCGGAATCGAAGCTACGAGAATTATAAAAAATCTGGTATAAGTTGGTTAGAAGATATTCCAGCCCATTGGAAGTTAAAACGATTTAAACATATTTTTCATGAAAAGAAAAAGACAACAAATGTTGAATTAAATTGTGGTTCTATAAGTTTTGGTAAGGTAGTTTATAAAGATGATGACAAAGTTCCAGAATCTACAAAAAGTTCTTATCAAGTATTGTCAACAGGAGAGTTCTTAATTAATCCTTTAAATTTAAATTATGACCTTATAAGTTTAAGGATAGCATTATCTGATAAAGATGTAGTTGTAAGTTCAGGTTATATTGTTATTCAAAATATTATCAAAATAGACAAAAGTTATTTTAAGTGGCTCTTGCATATTTTCGATGTTGCTTTTATGAAAACTCTTGGAGCAGGTGTAAGACAAACATTAAGTTTTAACCATATTGCTAATTCAGAATTTGTTTATCCCCCCCTACTAGAACAAACCAAAATAGCCCAATTTTTAGACGATAAAACCACCAAAATAGATGCCGCTATTGGCATAAAAGAGCAACAAATAGACTTGCTAAAAGAACGCAAACAAATACTCATACACAAAGCAGTGACCCGTGGGTTAGATGATAATGTGACCTTAAAAGATTCTGGTGTGGAGTGGATTGGTGAGATTCCTGAGCATTGGGAGGTGAAGGCTTTAAGATATATTTCAGATAGCTTTCCAAGTAATGTTGATAAACATAGTAAGCCAACTGAAAAGGAAGTTCGCTTATGTAACTATACCGATGTATATAAAAATGACTATATCACTGATGACATGGACTTAATGATTGCTACTGCAACGGAAGACCAAATAAAAAAATTCCGGTTGTTCAAGGGAGATATTGTTATCACAAAGGATTCGGAAACGGCAAGTGATATAGCTGTTCCAACTTATATCGTTGAAGAACTTACTAATGTAGTTTGTGGTTATCATTTGTCAGTTATTAAACCAAATAAGGATATATATGGACAATACTTGTTTAGAGCTTTGCAGTGCAAAGCCTTTAATGTTCAATTTGAAATAGAGTCTAATGGTATTACAAGGGTAGGTTTAGGAACTTCTGATATGAGAAAAGCCAAGTTCCTCGTTCCTCCACTTTCAGAACAAAAACAAATTTCTTTTTATATAGAAACCGCTTCACAAAAAATAGAAACGGCTATTAGCATAAAGGAGCAAGAGATTGAGAAGTTGAAAGAGTATAAGGGGAGTTTGATTAATAGTGTGGTAACGGGTAAGATAAAGGTGTGTTAATTATGGCTAAGAAAAGTGTAATCGAAAATTTAGAATTTAATCAATTAAGGTCTTACGAAGATGTAATTAAGGATTTAAAGAATAAGAAACGTCAGAAACATTTATTATTAGGAAATGGTTTTAGCATGGCTTATGACTCAGGAATATTTTCTTATAATGCACTGTACAACTTTATAGAAGAATTGAAAGATCCGGTATTATCAAAGTTGTTTGGGGTAATCAATACCAAAAACTTCGAGCAAATCATGCGGCAACTTGATAACTTTATTGAAATTGCAAAAGCACTAGGAGGAAATGAAAAATTGGTTTCACAACTGATAGATGCAAATGCATTACTTCAAAAAAGCTTAATAGACGCAGTTAGCTCTTTGCATCCAGAGCATGTTTTTGAAATGTCTGAAGATAAAAGTGAATCTTGTTTCACGTTTTTGAATGCATATTTAGACAATGGTGAAAAAGTATTTTCAACAAATTACGATTTACTGTTGTACTGGGTGCTTATGCGTAATGAATCAAAAACAGCGATTGATGGCTTTGGCAAAGAATTATTAAACCCTTCAGAAACTCGCAAAGGAGAAGAGCCTGAGTTTGATGAATTATATTGGGGTAAGTACAAGGATGAACAAAGTGTATTTCACGTACATGGTACATTACCCATTTTCGATACTGGGACGGAAATTGAAAAAGAAGTGTACCGGGAGCGCAAATATTTACTTACAAACATCAAAGAGCGAATGGATAATAAAGACTACCCAATCTTTGTAACTGCTGGTGATGGAAAAGAAAAACTTAAACATATTTATCATAATCGCTATTTAAATTTCTGTTATGAAAATTTATGTAAAATAACGGGATCGCTCATCACATTTGGTTTTGGTTTTGGAGAATACGATGAACATATTATTGATGCGATAAATAAGGCTGCAAAAAGGGGAGCTCAGTCTGGGGACAAATTATTTAGTGTTTATATTGGAGTATATTCAAAAGGCGGACTAGAACACATAAAAAGTATAGAACATAAGTTTCAATGTAAAGTAAATGTCTATAACGCAGGAACTGCTAATATTTGGGCTTAATTGAAAGTGATTATACTAGAATAATTAATAGGTGTTTTGCTTATAGTAAAAGGATAAAACCAAATTAAGAGGATTATAAATGAATAAAAATAGAAAATTAATCAATAGCGATAGTTTAGCTGCTTTTTATAAGGCTGCTGTAGGTGTAAAAGAAACGTTTACTGATAAAAAACTATCTCAGCTAATTTCTGCTTTTGAGCATACGTATGTAGAAGATCTTCTTGTAGACATAGACCAAGCTAGAAAAGCATTAGAAGGTTTACCAGTGTCGTTCTACGATCACCTCGCTACCAATTTTAGTGATAACCTAAACAGTATTCCAGAATTTTGGTTGATACTAGATTGTCGTTTATATGAAGTTTTAACTCCTGAAACAGCTACTTATATTAACACAAAAATACTTAAAGAGGCGAGTGGTACTAATGCTGAGTATTTATATAAGGGGGTCACGGCGTTAGATAGTGAAACACCAGATTTGGCTCTACTATTTTTTGGACAAATAGAGCATTATATAGCCGCTTACTTTATTGGTTTCAGCTACATTCAACTTGAAAATTATCCAAATGCCATAAAAAGCTTTCTAGAATTTAATAAAGGCTTGAAAGAATTTATAGCAACCTCTAAAATACCCGAAATAGACAAAAACCCTTCCTTGTTATTTTTTAAATGGGAGGTAGCAATTGAATTGGGCTATTTGTACAATGCAAATAAAGAATATGATAAAGCTCTACAAAAATTTGATGAAGCATTATGTGCTATTAATTTGGAAGATACCTACTATATACTTTCAGAAAAATCTCTTGAAAATACGATTGAAAATCAATTTGAAATATTTTTAAATAACTTTCTTTTTACCTTAGAAAAAACGACTGCTTATAAAAAGGCTGTTACTTTATTAGAATCTGTATTGGAATTTAATCCAAACCATACAGGGTATATACAACAACTTCAAAATTTTAAAGAACGACTAAAGCGACATAAAACTGCCAACACGATTTTACGAAATATAATACCAGTAAAAAAACCATTTAATATCCAAGAATTTACCAAAACACAATTAGTAGCCCGCGAAAAAAACTTGGAAGATATGATTGTGGAGCAAATAAAATATGGCTACGAAGTATTTGGAAAAAAGTTAGAAATTTATCAAGACGAAACAATATATGGTCGACAATATTACATTAAGGCGGTTAACGGTATATTGGATCTCTTGTTAATTGACAAGGCAACTGATACGCTTTATTTAGTAGAATTAAAGCGCAATTTAGCCGGGGTAGAGGTGGTTACTCAATTGGAAAGTTATATGGAAGGGTTAGCCACCGAAATTAACAAAACTATACGAGGTATTACATGCTTACATCAACCCAATCCCGAATTAACTGCACTCATAAAACAAAAAGAAAACATAGAACTTTTTACCTATCACTTTGATTTTAAAAAATTAGGGTGATGTGAAAATTTTAAAATATGAAGGGTAAAGATCAATTTTCTAAAGTGGAAGCAAAAGCCATAGAGCAGTTAATAACCAAAAAACTATTGGCAGATGCTACCCAACAAAAAAACATTAGAGCTAAAATAAGAGGTTTTGGGTTTTATGCATCAGATTTTGCTTTGGGAGGTGGCTATACGGTACAAGATTTTAGGACTGTAGTAACTATTGGTGTTAAAAACTTCGAACCAAAAAGAAAAGCCCTAAAGACTGTTGGTTCAGAAACAACACAATTAAAAACGGTTATTAAAAAACAAAGTGACGAAGCATACATTATAGGTTTATGTGATGAAGTCTTGAAAGTAAAAGGTTTACGCCAATACCGTTTTGAATTTCTAAGAGGCGATACGGGAGTGAAATTACCAGTGGATGTTTATTACCCAAGTTTAAATCTTGTTATTGAATATTATGAACGTCAGCATACAGAACAAGTTAATTTTTTTGATAAACGAATAACTTCAACAGGTATAACAAGAGGTGAACAACGTAAAAAGTATGACCAATTAAGAAAAACCGAACTGCCGAAACATAGTATTAAGCTTATTGTTCTAGATTATTCTAATTTTCAACATACAAGAAATAAGCGTTTGGTTAGGTGTAAAAAAGAGGATTTAGAAGTAGTTAATTTGAAGTTAAAGGAAATATAAATTTACATTAAAAGCTATCTATGAAATATAAAATAATAGAAAGATACATACAAGCTTATAAACAACAATTCGATAGTATTAGTAAAGAAGAATTATACAAATGGAAGGCCGTAAAACACTTTCAAGATCATTGGGATATTGAGGCTGAAGATTTTCCTTCAATGCTTGAAGAAAGTATAGGACATACATCTAACTTACTAGTATCGGGAAATTATTTTCCAGCCGCAATGGTTATACAATTTGTACGTCGTGAACCAGAAAAAGTTCGTGATGCGTTTCGATATGCTTTTGACATTAATTCACCTTTAGAGAATCGGTTTACTTATTTTCAGCAAACGATGGAAGATATAAGAGTAGGCATGACCGATGCAAAGAGTCATTATCAAGACCACCGTGCATTTACAGTATACTTAACCTTGAGATATCCGGAAGATTATTTTTTATATAAATATGGTATGTTTAATAGAGCTGCTATAAATTTTGAATTTCCACATCGACCTAAAACAGGTGCTTTCTCAAATATTACAAAATTTTATAACCTGTGTCGTGAAATAAAACCGATACTTCTCAAAGATAATGAGTTACTTCTACTTCATCATCAACGACTCAATGATGATACTTATCAAGATCCAGCTTATCATTTATTGACGCAAGATTTTATTTATGCCTGTGTAAATCATATAAAAATTGATAATATACAGGAAGATACATCGCATAAGCAAGAAATTGAGATAGAAGAGTTTGAAATTTCACAGTTTATTACCGAAATGGGAAATACTTCATTCAATGGCAGACAAGTCGACTATGCAGCACGGGAAAAGCGAAATTCAGAAATAGGAAATGCTGCTGAACTTTTTATTTATGACCTAGAGAAAGAAAAATCTAAAATCTCAGGTTTTAATAAGAAAGTGATCCATACTTCAATTGAAGAAGGAGATGGAAAAGGATATGATATAAAATCTGTAGATAAAAATGGTAATACGGTTTATATAGAGGTAAAGGCCACAACGGGAGGTTTTAAAACTCCATTTTATATTACACGAAACGAGCTAGAATGGAGTATTAAAAATTCAGAAAACTATAAATTATATCGAGTTTATGATTTTAATACAAAAACAGGGTATGGGAAAGTAAAGATTTTGAATGGAAGTTTGAAACCATTATGTAAACAGCCCGTGAATTATTTTATAAAATTAAAAAAGAATAATTAATATTATTAAAACTTAAAATGACCAACCACCAAAACAATATACAAGCTTCAGACAAGAGTATAAACGACTTACTTAAAGACCAAAAATTCTTCATAGATTATTTTCAACGGGAATACCGCTGGCAAGAAAAGCACATGGTAGCTATAATAGAAGATCTTACAGCAGCCTTTTTAAAGTCTTATAAATCTACTGATGCTCGATCTGCCGTTGCAAATTATCAAAGTTATTATTTAGGTCCAGTAGTTTTTAGCGTTGCTGACGGTAAAAACTCAATAATAGATGGTCAACAGCGTATTACATCTATAACACTGTTCTTAATCTATTTAAATCACCTACAAAGAGAAAGTGAAAACAAGGTGAGTATCTCTAACCTAGTGTTTTCAGAAAAATACGGTGAGAAGTCATTTAATATGACAGATGAAGATCGACAAGATGTATTAAAGGGACTTTATGACACTGGATCTTATAAATTAAACGAGGTTGAGGATGATGAGACTGTGCAAAATATAGTTGATCGCTATTATGATATACACGATGTTTTTCCAGAGGAATTGACAGGCAAAGCTTTGCCTTATTTTATTGATTGGTTTATCGGCAATGTGATTTTGGTTAAAATAACTGCATACTCTGATGAAAATGCATATACTATTTTTGAGACAATGAACGATAGAGGAATGAATTTGACCTCAACCGAAATGTTAAAAGGATATGTTCTCTCAAGAATTTCAAATAGAAAGAAACGAAATGAAATCAATGATCTTTGGAAAGAACATATAAAAACTTTACACGACCGAGACGATACGGCAGATTTAGATTTCTTTAAAGCTTGGTTTAGAGCAAAGTTTGCCATTTCAGTGAGAGCTAGGAAAGCAGATTCAGAAAATGAGGATTATGAGCAAATTGGAACACGCTTTCATGATTGGTTTAAAGATAATCACGATGAGAAAGTGGGGTTGACCAAGGCTGAACAATTTTATGGTTTTTTTAAGAATGAACTTGACTTTGCTGTAAAAGCATTCGATTTTATTTGGGAAAAGATGGCTAATTACGATTCAAAGTGCCCGAGCTTGTATTACATTAATAATTGGGGAATTGCTGCTTCAATTCAAGATGCAATGTTGTTAGCTCCACTTTTATCTTCGGATGAGAAAGATGTAATAATCGAAAAAGTAGAATTAGTAGCACGGTTTATTGAAACCTTTACCGTGAAAAGAGCCGTTAATTTCAAAAAATTTGGCTCTTCATCTATACAATACACATTTTTCAATATCATTAAGAATATACGGAATCTTGACTTGCCAGCTTTAAAAGAAGAATTGAAAAGAGAAGCTGATGCAATTGAATATACCTTTTCGGGAGTTGAAAAATTTAGATTACATCAACAAAATAGAAAATTTGTAAAGCATTTACTCTCTCGTATTACTGCCTATGTTGATAATAAAGTAGGCAAAAGTTCAACCTATATCACTTACTTTAAACCAAGTGGTAAAAAATATGAGATTGAACATCTTTGGAGTGACCATTTTGATGAACATAGGGATGAGTTTGAGCAAGAACGTGATTTCGATGATGTAAGAAATAATATTGGTGCATTAGTTTTGCTTCCAAATGGTACAAACCAATCATTTAGCAGTGATGTTTATGAAGATAAATTACCACATTATTTAAAAGAAAATACGTACACTCAAACTTTGCATCCAGACTTTTACATTAAAAATCCAAACTTTAAGAATAGCGATTTAAAAGAAATTAATTTTGAGCCTCATACTAATTTAAAATTAAGTAATATAAAACAAAGGGCAAATGTTGTTGAGCAATTATGTGAAGATATTTGGTCTACAGAGTTTTTTCAGCCGTGTCAAGATTAATTGTTTTAACGATTCTTTTTTAATTAAAATTTTTACAATGCATAGCCAAACTAACGAACAAGCCCTAGAAGCCGCCATAGAAAAACAATTAACCGGAACAAGCCTTGAAGCAATCAAAGCAGAAGAGCTTAGTGTTGATGGTGTAAATGAATCTGAAGAATTTTACCGAGCAGGCAATGGGTATTATATAGGTCAAACACAGCACTTCAATTCACAATTTGCAATTGATGAACAATTCTTTTGGGATTTTCTGAAAAACACCCAAAAAGAGGAGCTCGAAAAACTACAACGACAAAGCGATTGGAAATTAAAAATTCTAAATCGGTTGGATAGGATGATCAAAAAGTATGGTATTATACACTTACTAAAAAAAGGACTGAGCGTGGACGATGCGCATTTTACTTTATTCTATGTTTTACCATTAGCGAGCAGCAGTAAAGCTGTTAAGGAAAACTTTGAACAAAATATATTTAGTGTTACTCGGCAAGTTCCATATTCGGCAGATAATCCACGTGAAGAAATTGATATGGTGTTGTTTGTAAATGGTTTGCCCTTGGTCACTATGGAGTTAAAAAATCATTGGACAGGACAAAACGCTCGGGTTCACGGTCAACATCAATACAAAACTCAACGAGATAATCATCAACCTCTTTTACAATTTGCACGATGTATTGTTCATTTTGTTGTAGATACTGACGAAGCTTATATGACGACCAAGTTAAATGGCAGGGATACTTTTTTTCTACCTTTTAATAAAGGTAATAATCATGGAAAGGGAAACCAACCTAATCCTTTTGGCCATAAAACTGCTTATTTGTGGGAAGAGGTTTTTACTAGAAATAGTTTGGCAAATATCATTCAGCATTTTGTTAGGCTAGACGGGAGCAAAAAAGATAACTTAAATTCGCGTACCCTGTTTTTCCCGCGTTACCATCAAATGGATGTGGTGCGTAACATTATAGACCACGCCGCTAAAAATGGAGTTGGGGAGACGTATTTAATACAACATTCCGCAGGTTCAGGAAAATCTAATTCAATTACTTGGGCTGCCTACCAATTAATAGATACGTATCCTGAAAATGAGAGCGTAGCAGGAAATAGAGGTACAGACCATCCGCTGTTTGATACTGTGATAGTGGTTACTGATAGACGCTTATTAGATAAGCAATTACGAGAGAACATCAAGGAATTTTCCGAAGTAAAAAATATCGTCGCTCCAGCCTATTCTTCAAAAGAACTAAGGGACAGCCTAGAACAAGGCAAAAAAATAATCATTACCACTATTCAGAAGTTTCCATTTATCATTGATGGTATTTCAGATTTAAGTGATAAACGCTTTGCCGTGATTATAGACGAAGCTCATAGTAGCCAGAGTGGAACAACTCACGACAAAATGAACCAAGCAATGGGTCATGAAATAAATGAAGAGGAAGAGACAGACGCCCAAGATAAAATTGTTATGGCAATGCAGTCACGAAAAATGCGTGGCAATGCGTCTTATATGGCATTTACGGCAACCCCAAAAGCGATTACCTTAGAAAAATTTGGAAACCGCCAAGAAGATGGCAGCTTTGCACCCTTCCATTTGTACTCTATGAAGCAAGCAATAGAGGAAGGTTTTATTTTAGATGTAGTTGCCAATTATACTACATTAAAAAGCTATTATGAAATAGAAAAATCTATTGAAGAAAACCCATTATTCGATACGGCAAAAGCACAAAAAAAATTACGTGCGTTTGTGGAACAACATGAACAAACCATACAGACCAAGGCCGAAATAATTCTAGATCATTTTATTCCGCATATCGTTAATCAAAAAAGACTTAAAGGGAAGGCAAAGGCAATGGTACTTACCCAAAGCATAGAATCTGCTATTAAATATTATAAATCCTTAACACGAATATTGGAAGACAAAGGCAATCCATTTAAAATAGCCATTGCTTTTTCTGGAACCAAAACTGTTTCCGGTATAGATTACACCGAAGGAGGTATGAACGGTTTTGGTGAAAAGGATACTCGAGATAAATTTGATGAGGACGATTATAGAATATTGGTGGTTGCTAATAAATACCTTACTGGCTTTGACCAACCTAAACTCTGCGCCATGTATGTGGATAAAAAATTACAGGGTGTCATGGCGGTACAAGCGCTATCTCGTTTAAATAGATCTGCGGATAAATTAGGTAAGAAAACCGAAGATCTATTTATTCTTGACTTTTTTAACTCCACCGATGATATTAAAAAGTCTTTTGATCCTTTTTACACCGCTACGTCCCTAAGCGAAGCTACTGATGTAAATGTACTTCATGAACTAAAAAATGTCTTAGATGAGGTTGGTGTATATGAATGGGAAGAAGTAGAAAACTTCAACACGCTATTTTTCCAAAAAGCAGATGCGCAACTGTTAAGTCCTATAATCGATACGGCAGCAGAACGATTTGTATCTGAATTGCAATTAGAAGATGAGGACAAAGCCGATTTTAAAATTAAAGCCAAACAGTTTGTGAAAATTTATGGGCAAATGGCCTCCATTCTCCCTTTCGAAATAGTTACATGGGAAAAGCTATTTTGGTTTCTAAAATTTCTAATCCCTAAACTGCCCATCAAAGATTCTGTTATAGATGGTATGGATGAGTTGTTGAACTCTGTTGATTTATCAACCTATGGCTTGGAGCGCATAAAGCTGAACCACACTATCGGGTTGGACGATTCGGATTCCGACTTGGACCCTCAAAATCCATCTCCACGCGGTGCCTACGGTAGTGATGAAGAAAAAGATCCTTTAGAATTGATTATACAGTCATTTAACGAACGTTGGTTCCAAGGGTGGGATGCAACACCAGATGATCAACGTATTAAGTTTATAAGCCTTAGCAAGTCCATTCAAGCCCATCCTGATTTTCAAACAAAAGTTGCCGAAAATAGCGATGAGCAAAACAAAGATCTCGCTTTCCGAAAAATTCTAGACGATGTGATGTCTAAACAACGTAAACAAGAATTAGATTTGTATCGCTTATATGCCAAAGATCAGACCTTCTATCAAGCATTTTTTGATACAATGAAACGAATGGCGAGTGTGGAACGGAGTTGATTTTGAATAATAGTATTCTTTAATATTGTACCACCAAATCTGATTCAGGAAAATAGCATATTGAATGATAAAAAATTGGAAATTAAAGCAGTTTTATCTTTTAATAAATCTAAAGAAAAATGGGGTTGGAAAGCATTTAGTGTTTTGAAGTAATTAATTTTCTTTTCTATGAAAATCAAACCACTAATTAAATAATAATCGTTTCTAATAATGCGGGATAAGATCATATACTCCATAAAAAACTTCGATATCGAAGCACTCAACAAACTACTCGATGATGATAAACCTTATATGGATGTTTCAAAATCTTTATTTCTGCAAAAACTAGCAAAGAAGTTTAAAATTGCAAAAGAAGATGGTTGTCATTCATTTGACGATGTGTTCTTTGGTATATGCGGATCTTGTAATAAAGGCTGTGAAGGAATGACATTTTTTTCAGAATCTGGTCACTATTTAGATTTGTTTATTGAAAGTAAAAATGATACTGTCGTAGATGATATATACGTTTGCAACAAACTCACTAATTTCACAGATTTAGAAAAGACAAACTGCCTTAATTTTACTTTTTGTCATGATGAGAAAGTTACTTTTAAACCATCTAATGACTATATTTTGGTTGAAAAGCAATACTATTCAATGGCAAATGATATAAAAGAGATGCAAGATCCAATTAAGCTAGATGATTTTGCCGACTGGTATGATGATTATAGCTTTATAAAAAATTTCTTAGGCAAATTAGGCGTCTTCGAATGCTTCGATTATAAGTTATATGACAAAGCAAACAACTTAATTTTTGACATCAATTCTATAATCAATATTAAATCAATAAATGATCAAGCTGCTGAGGCTCTAATAGCATTCCAAGTTGCGAATTCTGAAAGAGAGAAACTCATTTGGTTTTTTGAACACCAGAAAGACCAGTATGGTTCTATAAACTTTACCAACTCTGAAATATGGAATGCCAATCCTTGTATAGCCTATATATCAGATAATATTAATGTTACAGTTGATTTAACTGGCTATGAGTATGTAATGGATTATTTTTCTAAGCTTGATAATTTATACAATGAACTGATGGAAAAGTATAAGCCTCTTCCCGAACATTTTGAAGAATCAGCAACGGGTAATATTGAGTACTCTTTAGAAAATCACTTAAAACTGCATAACAAGCATATAGACATTCTTGAAATGTATGGTAAAGAAAGCTAGTTTTAGGAAAATATTTATAAAATAACCGTATCTTAGCAATACCATTTAGAATCACGATAAAGTGATAGCAACCTGCTCAATCAGGCGAAGGTGCTTATACAATGAGCCTACTTATAGGAAAAGCATGATTTATTCAATTTTATAATATTTATCGGTTTCTGTGATTTTACTTTAAAAATCACAGAAAAAATGTACATAAAGTTTAGAAGTTTCCGACAGGAACATTTCTCTGAACTAGTGCATGACGCAGTTATTAATTAAATTTAAAAATGTATTTATGACAGCATTGACAATCGGAAAAATTTTAAATGACTATCAAGGCTTTTTAATGGATTATGAAGTCGAACAACTTCGAAAAGTTCAAAGAACACCTTCAGATTTTACTACGCAAGTTAAAGCAATACAACTTGCTTTATTTGCCGAAGAATGGGATTTTATGGGAGACTCAGGAGCAGATTCTAAAGATAGATCTAGAGGGATTAATCCTATGAATCAAGAGTATATAGATCGAGTTAATAAAAAAAGAGAAGCATTTAGCGTAAGTCTATTAAGTGAAGATGGGTATAGCACAGATAATTCTTCTGATCTATTCTGTGAAGAAGTAGTGCGTCATACAAAAAACTATAAAGAGCTTTTGGAACATAAAAAAAATAAGACCAAACAAACCGTATTTGTAGATATGGACAATGTGTTGGTAAACTTTAAATCGGGCATCGATAAAATTTCAGAAGAAGATAAGCTAAAATATGAAGGCGATTTAGATGAAGTCCCTGGAATTTTCTTTTTAATGGAGCCCTATGATGGTGCCATTGAGGGCTATAAGTGGTTGTGTAAAAATTTTGACACTTATATATTATCTACAGCTCCTTGGGATAACCCTTCCGCTTGGCAAGATAAATTACTTTGGGTGAAGAAATACTTACCCGATGAAGCATATAAAAGGTTGATTCTTTCGCATAATAAACATTTAGTTCACGGCGATTTCCTTATAGATGATCGCACTGCAAATGGAGCTGGAAAATTTCTGGGGAAACATATTCATTTTGGCCCAAAAGGAGATAAAGATTTTGCAGATTGGAAAGCGGTGATAGCTTACTTGAAAAACCTTACTTGATTATAATCATAACATTAAAAATTTAGTAGTCTCAATGAAGTTTAAAAAACTTATACAGAATAATACTTGGTCTAATATTTACTCTAAATTTTCAGAAATTTATCCCGAGGCTATTAAAAATCTAGAAGGATATAAAGTAGTTTTTGAAAATTTGGTAATGATGCAACCCGAAGATACTGATATGTCAATAGTACTTTCCATAGAAAAAGATGATAATGAAGAATATATTGATGTTTCTGCAAAGTATAATAATCCGAGAAATGAGGACGAAAAATATCCACAAGGTATCGAGTTGACCCCTTGGCGGATTTGGCTGGGGATGGATATTAATGATGAAACATTAACTAATTTTACAGAACAGGAAGTTATTGTCCATTGCATCTATGAAATGAGCTACTTTGGCTTTTCTGAAGAAGATATCCAGAAAATAGGCAGTAGACTGTAAAATAGATAAAAGCGTGATTTAATCATAACGAAAGAAAAACTATGATAGAGATTTCCGTATATTAAATCTAAATTGAATAGGATAAAAATATTAGTTATTAAGAAAATAATTAATTTCAGCTCATTAAGAAAACATGAATGTAAAACTCATTTAAGGTAAAAGTGTTAGTTTAAATTCTTCAAACGAGAAGTATTTCTTACTTTATTTTCTATTAAAAAGCTCAAAAACTACCATAAAAACTAAAAAATCATCATTTTCAATTTTTTTCTGGTGTTTTAAAGATTCCTTACTATAAGGATCTGTAATTCAATATTTCATGATAACTTTTTTACATTTTTCCAGAAAAAGTTTTTCTCGAGAATTGTAAAATCGAACAGAGTTAACATAAATAATACTATTAGACTATTATTTTATCTTTTCAAATTTTATTTTTTACTATTGTTTAAAAAGTAAAAAACCAGAACTTCTGTGAATTCACAAAAGTTCTGGTTTTTTTTCGACCTTCATTTATTTCAATTTGGTATTGCTCAACTTCCTCACTCACTCCTAAAATTAAATCACGTAACTTATTTGATTTACCTATTGAATTGCCCTAAAAAAGTTCCCAATAAAATTCAATGGTTTCTAAAATAGATTTCAGTTCAGTATTTTGAGATGTTAATGAATGTCATCATAGTTAATTTAAAAAAACTATTTCAAATTTTTTATTGAGTTATCTTTTAAGCAAACCACTATTAAGAGTTGTTAATATAAAAATCTCTAAATGGGGATGAAATAAAATCATCATGAAAAATAATATTACTAATGTATAGAGCTTTTCCGATTACGATCATAAAAGATATGGATTAAATCGCGGTGATGTGACTGCGTTTAGAACACATCTCAACTAAGTATAAGACGCATAAATTGTTGATATAAATTAAAACGGGCAAGAAACACCAACTAAATATAAGGATATTGAAGATCAAATAGAAGATGAAAAGAACTAGTACTTGATAAGAAGGAAATAAAAAAGATTATAACTATACTCAAAAATCTGTTTGAATTTTATAAAAATTCTTCTTATGTACTATAAACAATACAGTTTACGACATTAAAAAAGTATAAAACCAGAACTTCTGTGAATTCACAGAAGTTCTGGTTTTTTTGATGTCAATCTTCATTTATTTTAATCTGGTATTTCTCAACTTCCTGATTCCTACTAAAGTTACATTACATAATTTATTTGATTTCTATATTGACATGCTCTAGAAAAATTCCTAATAAAGTTCCAGGATTTCCAAAGTAGATTTTCGTTCAGTGTCTGAAAATGCCTTCATAGTTAATTTAAACACTATGTTACTTGTATTTTTTTGAATAGAAGGGTTACCTTTAGTTAAACCACTTTTAAAAGTTGTATAATATATTTAACAACTTCATTATGGAACCTTTATTAGATAAGACATTATTAAAAAACATCTAAACGGTGAAGAAATAAAATAAACAAACAAAATTGACATTACTACTGTTAAGAGCTTTTCCGATCACAGTCATAAAATATCTGGATTAAATAGTGGATGTGACTGTGTCTAGAACACACCTCAACTAAGTAAAAGATGGACTTGTTATTGATTAAAATTAAAACGAGAAAGAAAGGCCAACTAAATATTCTGGTGCTTGATAAGAAGGAAATAAAAAAACATTGTAGATATATTCAAAATTTTATTTGATTTCTTGGAAAAATTAGCTAAAACCCAAAAAATGGAAAATTTTATTAAAAACTCACTTACAAAAATTCTATAAACTATACTTAATGAAGGAATTGGTAAAAAACCAGAACTTCTGTGAATTCACAGAAGTTCTGGTTTTTTTAATTTCAACCTCTATTTCAATTTGGTTTGCTCAATTTAATTACCCTTAGAAACTAAAAAAGATACAATTTTTTCCCTCTATAACAAACCATTAGATAAAGCATGCTCATATTTAAAATTAAAGATAGACCGTTAGTAACTATGATGGCTAAATCATCTTTTAAAACACCATATACAACCCAAAGACTTACTCCTAATAAAAGAATTGCAAACATAATGGGAGAAACGTCCTCTACTTTTTTTGTTTTCCAAGCTCGAATTAGTTGGGGTACTACAGCCGAAGTGGTGCATATGCCTGCAAATAAGCCTAACAGAGTTATAGCGTCCATATATCAAAGTTATAGACCTAGTATTTTAAATTTTTTTGAAAATCACCCCTTTAATTATTAAGAAATATGTCTAATCTTTGTCTTTCTTTTCATCATTAATTAAGTAATGATCCTTTCCCAGACCTACTATATTTATAATATTGGTTACGGTGGTATATAACATTAAAATAACTGTAATCATCATCCCGCTTAAAACGGACGAAAAAAACAACGTTGTCCAATAGATTATGTCATACCACGCTGTAGGCACATTGTCTGCTTCGGTGATAGGAATATTAAAAAGTTGAAAGAGTAGTAATGCGCCTACAAATAAAATAGTATCAAATTTGGCAATGGATAACACCTGTTTATAATGAGCATTTTTCAATTTAGATTTTGTGCCCGTGCTTATACCCAAAAGTGTAAGCAATAGTGCTAAAATAGTTGCTGAGGCCAGAACAATGGTATTGCAAAGCATATTAATGCCAGATAGAGAAGTACTTATTAATTTTTTGGCTTCATATCCTGATAAATTGCCTAGAAAAAAAACTCCTATTCCGATGAAAAGTGTTGCTATTAGCCCACCAAACAACGGGCGTTTATTTTTATTTAAAAAATCTTTCATGTATAAGAAATATTTTGGTTATTATTTATAGCTTGATTGTTTATTTCAGTAGTTACCATAGCCATAATACAATCCGTTGCAAATGGATATCTCTGAGTAAACTGATATGGGTACCTAAGGCTTTTTTTATACAATAGGTTTATGAACAGTGCATACATTTTATTTACGTTTAACATCCGTTAATAGCCATTCAGCTACTTGAGCCTCGGCATTTTTAGAATGAATAACAATAATATCACCAGTAGTCTCAAAGATGACAGCTTTAACCTCAGAGAGGGATAAAATATTAGCTTCCCTTAATTTCGAGCGCAAATCTCCTTCCGATACCCGAGCCTTTCTTAAATTATCATCTAAGATAAGTGAGCCATCCATTAATAATAAGGGACTGTTGTCAATGGCTTTTCTAAAGGGTTTCCAGCGTCGCGAAAGAGCAGCCAACATCTGCATAGCAAAAATCATAAAGCAACCGAACATCCCTTCCAATAAAGATACAGAATGCGATAGAATGGTTGTAGCAATTAATGAACCTACGGCCACGGTCATAGCAAAATCAAAACTCGACATTTTTGAAAAACTTCGTTTACCGAAGATGCGTGTATATAGAATTACAATAGCATAAATAACCACGGTAGTAATGGCAATTGCGGTAAGGGTTATAAAATCAGTAGCAAACCATTTTTCCATAGGTGTCTGTTTTATTGTATTTAACTGAAATTAAAAAAGGAGTTTATTTGGAATGTCTCCGATAATACTCGGGCGATTTATTCCATATTATGGATAAAATTCCGAATAGCACTGTAAGAAAATAAAATGCGTTTAACGGGGTATGATTAAAATAAAACTGACTTACCAATCCAATGAACAAAAATATCACTGTTAAAGTAGCATATAGAGTTCTCATAATGTCTATGTTTTCTGTTAAGTGTTTTAAAGCTAACTATTTAAAAGTATATAAAGCAGTGATTTAGGATATCATTTAGAGTTTTTAAGGGAAGTTTATAATTTTTTGAATGTGGAATGTTTAATTACATACCAATCATTTTATTGGAATAATTAGATATCGTTATTTATAAAAAAATAAGTTATTTTTAATCCACCAATTTAATGATTATGACAATCTTATTTTCAGTTATCTCAATTGGAGTATTAGCCACACTTACTATGACAGCATTTAGCTATGGCGTTTCTTATTTTACTCATAGCAATATGAAAGAACCTCAATTGATAAACTTATTTATTAGAAGAATACCTTCTCAACCTTTTAAAATAGGAAAAGAACATGTATTAGGATGGGTCATACACGTTTTAATTGGGATTTTTTTAGTTGTTATATTTAATTTTTGCAGACATATTTTCAATATACCTATTACGTTAGTATCTGGGATTATCTTCGGTTCTATCGCTGGGGTGATTGGAGTTTGCTTTTGGCAATTGGGATTCATAATACATCCCCATCCGCCTTCAGTTGAAAGAAAAAAATATTATCTGCATTTAATATTCGCCCATATAATTTTTGGTATTACGATGGTACTTTTAATGTAGCAATATATTAAGCGTTTAAGGTATCAATTACGCTTTTCATATCTATCTCTTCTTTAAGTATAGGTTCGAATATATCCCCTAGCTTTTTTAAGCGTTCTGGAACGGTTTTAATGGTATATTCATCTATTTTCAAACCCGATTTCACTTCCTTCCATAAAAGCGGGGTGGAGACACAAGCCTCTGAAACCGGACGTACGCAATAGGCTGAAGCGATAGTTTGTCCTCGTCCATTCTGTAAGTAATCAAGATATATCTTTCCATCACGTTTTGTTTTGGTTCGTTCAATCGTGGCTAAAGAGGGCACCAAATCAATAACAAAATAACACAATAATTTTGCGAAGTTGCGAGTTTCTGAATAACTATATTGCCCCCCTAAAGGAATAAAGATATGGAGTCCTCTACTGCCTGAGGTTTTAATATAACCGTTTATACCTGCGTTATCCAAAACTGCTTTGACGGCCTGGGCTACTTCTATTATTTGTTCAAACGTATTATTAGGTGAAGGATCTAGATCCAGGATAGCATAATCTGGATGTTCTATATGAGTTATCTGAGAATTCCACGGATTTAATTCGATACATCCTAAATTAGCCATATAAAGTAAGGTTGCTTCATTCTGACATAATAAATAATCAATATTTTTATTAGAAGACTTAGAATACTGTTTAAATGACTCGATCCAATCTGGTAAATTCTCACTATCTTTTTGATAAAATGAATCGCCTTCAATCCCGTTAGGATGCCGATGTAAATTTTGAGGACGGTTCTTTAAATATGGTAGTATAGTTTCAGAGATTTGAAGGTAGTAATCGATTAAATCATATTTTCTATAACCCGACTTGGGCCAATAGACTTTGTCTAGATTAGAGATGGGCACTGGAATACTATTTACAGTGAGTACATCCGTACCCGATCTTGGAGGTCGTTCACCTTTTCTTTTAATGTCCTTATTGCTTGTTGGATTAGGAAAAGTACGTTTGCCTTGTATTTCATTAACAGCCTCTATGGAGCTTTTGTCGAGACGTAACCGTTTGAAAACAGGATGTCTTAAAAGTTCATTTTTAGTATATTCGGTAAAGGATACTTCACAATATATATAGGGAGATACCCATTGAGGAGTTCGTCCTTTCAGATTTATTTCTTCAGAAAAAGGCGAATCATCTATTATAAATCGTTGTAAGATTTCCAGTATTTCTTTTTGTTTTGTAGTGGAATACCCTGTACCACAATTCCCAACATATCTAAGGGTACCATCTTTTCGAGAGCCTAATAATAAAGAACCAAACAGGGAATCTTTTTTTGTGATGGTAAACCCACAGATTATAAATTCATCGGTGTGGACATGTTTTATTTTTAACCACTGGTCCGTTCGATAATTAGGGGTATAATCACTATTTTTTTCTTTTGCCATTACCCCTTCCAAACCTTCCTCTAGGGCTTTATTATATAATGTGATTCCCATTCCGTCGATGTGATCACAATAATAGATGCTCTCTAGGTCCTCAAGTAATTCCGGTAATAGGCTTTTTCGCTCTAACAAGGTCAAGGAAGTAGTAGCATAACCGTTTAAATACAGCAGGTCAAAAACATAATAGCGTAAGGTGCCTTCTGGTTGTCGTGGAGTATAATTTTGAAGTTTAGAAAAGTCAGGCTTTCCGTTTGTGTCCACTACGACCAGTTCTCCATCAAGAATACAATTATGAGGTATTTGTTGTAGTTCTTCTACAATTTTTTGGAATTTACTGTTATAAACTATTCCATTTCTCGAATAAATTTCTACCTCTCCATTGTTGACATTTGATAGTAAACGATATCCATCCCATTTCAATTCAAAAATATAGTTAGGATTATTAAAAATGGAGGAGCCATTTGTGGCTAGCATGGGTTTAATTTGACTATTGAGGGAAATAGTTTTATTTGTTTTTGTTGCGGATGCATATTCTTTTGGCTGAGATTCTTCTGGGTCATACATAAGCTCAGTGGCAAATGGATCTTTTTTCTTTATAAGTAACCATTGGTTTTGTTTGTCACCGTGCTCCGTTTTTACTAATGCGAACTGCCCTTTTAACTTGGAGCCTTTAAACGTTAATTTTAAGTCACCTTTTTTATACTGCGAATTAAAGGAAGAACCTTTGTATAATGTATAGGTACCAGAATCCCATATACTCATTTTGCCCGCTCCATAATTACCTTTAGGAATAACCCCTTCAAAAAAGAGATAGGAGACGGGGTGATCTTCAGTATGGATAGCCAATCGTTTATCAGCAGAATTCATAGAAGGTCCTTTGGGCACTGCCCAACTCTTTAATACCCCATTATGTTCCAGGCGGATATCATAGTGCAAATGACTAGCCTCATGACGTTGAATAACAAAGCGATTTAGGTCGTCACTATTTGTTTCGCCTTCAGGTTCATTCGTTTTTTTGAAGTTCCTTTTAGCATTATAATCGTCCAAAGACATATTAGGAAGCTTTTGATTTCTTTTTGGCTTCCAAACTAGCCTTTAATTTGGCCATAAGATCTGTGGCTTTCGTAGGTTCTGATTTGTGCTTTTTAGGTTTTACTTTCTTTCCTGACTTTTTACGTTCTATAATTTTCATTAATTGGTCATTATATACATCTTCGTATTTATCCAATTCAAATTTAGCAGTATAATTATCAATAAGTGATAAAGCCATATCAATCTCTTTCTTAGAGACCTTGCTTTTAGGTATTTTTAACTCAGAGGGATCTCTAATTTCATCAGCAAACCGAATCACGTGAAGTACCAATGTGTTTTCATAGACTCCAATTAAGCTCAAGTGTTCTTTTTGCCTCATAACAAATGTTGCGATACCTAACTTCTTGGTTTTTTTTAGAGCGTTGCGTAATAAGTTATAGGACTTTTCCCCATCTTTTTGGGGCTGAAGAAAATAAGGTTTTTTAAATAATAAATCTGATACTTCTTTCTCTGCTACAAATTCTTCTATATCGATCGTCTTACTTTTTTTCATATTGGCAATCTCAAAATCTTCCTTTTCTAAGACAACATATTCATCGTCCATTTTGTAACCCTTAACAATATCTTTCCAAGCTACTTCTTTTCCGGTATCTTCATTAATCCTTTTGTACCTGATACGTGCGTTATCATGGCGATCTAGCATATCTAAATCTATTTTTCGGTCTTCTGAAGCTGAAAATAATTTAATAGGTATTGAAACCAATCCAAAGCTTACCGAACCATTCCATATTGATCTCATATTATTTTTTGTTTAAGGGTGAACTTAAAATTAATAAGGAAAATCGGGATTAGTTCTTAATTAAAAACTAAAATATAGAAGGTAACAGGATGAAGTTTTAAATAAAATAGACTTTTTATTTAAAAACTAAGACTTTCGAGTGGGCTTAATCAATAATTCGTTTATGTTTACTCCGGCGGGTTCACTAATAGCATATAAAACCGCACGGGCAATGTCGGTTGCCTTTAGTTTTGGTTCATCGTCGCTATAATCTTTATCATTCAATAATTCTGTATCGGTGATATCCTTCCTTAAATTGGTGCCCACGGTGCCGGGTTCAACCGAAGTGACCTTTATGCCGAACTCTGGGGAAAGTTCCATGCGCATAGCTCGTGACAAGGCAATCAAAGCTGCTTTGGAAGCACCGTAAACCGCGCCCCCTTTGTATAATTCTTTTCCGTCAACAGAAGCAATATTAATAATGTGTCCACGCTTCTGTTCTTTCATAGCGGGTAGAACACCATCAATCATTCGTAAACAGCCTTTCACATTTACATCGATTGTTTCCAACCATTCTTCAAGATGTCTATTTTTAAGATAGGTGAGTGGCATTACACCGGCGGCATTTATTAATATATCTATTTGCTTAATCTTTTTATAGATAATTTTAAAACCCACGTTAACACTCTGGCCGTCCGAGACATCCATTTCTACTATGTAAGTTTCGGATGCTAGTTTCTGCTGTAATTTTTTTAGTGCATCGACATCTCGTCCTGTAATCACTAATCGACACCCTTCTCTAGAAAGAGCATGGGCAATGGCGCTGCCAATACCACCAGTCGCTCCGGTAATAACTGCTACTTTATCTGTTAATTTCATAAGCAAATAGATTTACATTAAATTAATCTCTGTTGTTTTAGATTATAGACAACTTTTATTTTTTATTCTTGCACTCCTTGAAGTATTTTATCTTGTACTTGTTTGTTGCCGCTAGTATGTAAAATAGAAACGTCTCCAGTAGATTCTAAAATAGCCGCGTGTACCTCTTTTAAATTAAAAACATTCGCTTCGCGTAGTTTGGCAATAAGGTCATCTTCGCCCATGTTGGTTGCTTTTAAATTTTCATAGATTATTTCTCCTTTTTTCATAAGTAAGATGGGGTTATTAGTAGCTAGCTTTTTAAAACGATCTGATTTACGAACTAATAACGCAAAAAGCGATTGAAAAGCGATAATACCACCTAAGGCAATAGCGCCTTTAACAAGCGATTGATCACTATTTAAAACAATTGAAGCAAGTATAGATCCAATAGCAATGGTGGAAGCAAAATCAAAACTAGACATTTTTGCAAATGTTCTTAAACCAGCAATGCGTGTAATAACGATAATACAAGTAAAAATGAGTAAAATTGTAATTATAACTTTTCCTAAGGTTTCGGGGGTTACAGTAATCCAGTTTTCCATAAATAGTTAATTTTAGTCTATAAAAATTTTAGAATGAGTACAATTGTATCCGGTTAGTATACGTATTCTTAGTCGGTATTATTGAACTCTATTGGTAATTATAATTTTAATATGTGCTAATTTTTAGAAATTTTATTTCTAAAAGAAATTACAACTAATAAAACTTCTTGTTAGTCAGTTGTTTTCATTTCGATTCTCTATAGCGACTCTAGTTTTAGTTAATCCTATTCCTTTCTCTAACTCACAGATGTAAGTTATTAATTTTTCTCTCAAATCACACTGTAGATCCCAGGCCGTGAAGGGATCTTTAGCACTGCAAAGTGCTCTTATTTTTATAGCCTTATCCGTTGACTCTATAACTTGAACAGATGGCGGTGTATTTCCATCCCAATCGGAAGAATTTTTTAATAGCTTCTCAAACTCCTTACGTATTTTTTGAACGTTAACTCTATAATCAGTATAAATATCGATGGATCTAATTTGGCTGGAGCCCCGCATAGACCAATTTTCGAATGAATTGGAAATAACGCTCTTTAAGGGTATAACCAATCTTCTCTCATCCCATGTTTTAACAACCATAAAAACAAAACCAAGATCTTCAACGTGACCCCATTGATCTTTAAAAATGACTAAATCACCAATTTGAGCAGGTTTAGTAACTGCTATTTGAATCCCCGCAATAATATTCCCTAAGGTACTTTGAGCAGCAATACCAATAATTATCGTCGCAACTCCAGCTGATGCAAAAAGGGATACACCTAAGTTCTTGAGACTTTCAAATTGAGATAATATGATACCCAATCCTACTAGTAAAATTATAAACGTAACTACTCGTCTTGCTACTGATAAATGGGTAAGGGTTCTCCGAGATTCTAAATTTTCCTCATCATAGATATTCTCTGTTTTGTTTTGGGCTAGATAAGACATAAAGGCATCCATAAACCTCATAACGAACCAAGTTCCAAAAGCTACGGTAATTATTAAAAGAGTTGTATTTAAGCCATTGGCAAAATTTCCATCAAATGAAATGAAATTATAGATAAGAAGGTAGAATATGAGCATGGCAATGAAGCCTGAGGCTGGTAAAGCCAATCTAAAGGATATGGAAGAAATCCACTCCCAACTAGAACGTCCAAATATTCTACGTAAAATAAAAATAGTGAGCCAACCAAACGCATAAGCTATAGCCAATGAAATAAGGAAACCAATGATTTTCCAAATAGGAATGTCTAAAAATTTATTTTCTAATCCCCAATCCGGAATCAACTGCACAATTTGAGTAGGGCCATAATTGGCGTAAAGCGCATCGATATTTTCTACTGTATTAGCAGATATAACCCAATATGGCGTATTATCTTTATATTTAACACGTTGAAGACGTAATTCAACATCTATCTCATCTAAGTTAAGGTTTCCGAAAGAAATATTTTTATTTGTTTTTCTAGAAACGACCTTGCTTTGCGATGTACTACCATCCATCTGCCCATCAGGCCTATCTGGCAATTTATCCCAATCAATGCGAATATTTTGATTGATTACGATATAAAGTTTATTGACCAACTCTTTTACTTGATCTTCGGTAATAGCATCTGGTAATAAATTTAAATTAAGAGATTGTGAAGCTTTTAGATAATCTTTATTTCGGACACTTAAAATAAAATTTTCAAGACAAGCTTGTGGTGTTTCTCTATTGACAGATATGTTAACCTGGCTTTGAAACTTATTTTTACGATTAATAACGTAATAATTTTTCTTAACCTCTTGAATGGATTCTACATCATTATCAATATTATTTACTATAGTGTTTTCTTTCTTTGGTGAGACGGTTTTGGTAGTAGCTTGAGCATGTAAACTATGCCATCCTATTCCATTTATATAAAAGAAAAAAACTAAAAAAAAAGTTTTTATAATTGCTCTAAGTGGAAGATGTTCTATAATTGCTATGGGTATGTTTATTATTCTCAAATAATCAATTTTAAAATTTATAAGCTTTGTGGTGCTTTTTTCTTTAAATAAAATTGAAAAAACAGTTTACATTTTTGTAAAAAGGGACCACTAAATAATAATTATAAACGCTAGCTATGAGTAAACCAATATTTGATTATTGAATTACGCTTTAGGAATAATGCAATATACCAAATAATCCAGTCAATTTTTGCAAAAATAATTTTCTGGTTTAAACCTTTTTAGCAAAAAACCTACAATTTTTAATGCATATCACACAATCTAATATATCCCAGATTGTAATGTTAAAAGTCTCTAATATCTTTGCCCGCAGTCGTTTTAAAAACTAACTTAGCTTAGCAAATTTCAGATAATGAGAAAAAATCGTAAGTTTTTTACTATAGTTTCAGCGCTAGTTCTAGGGCTCGGTCTTTACAAAATAATAGCAGTTAGAAAAAAAAATCGCTCAAAGAAATCTGCTCTTAGAAGACTACGTATTATGTCGCGTGAATCTCGTAACCTTAATGAATTATGAAAGTTGTGGCTAATTCAAAAATTTTAAAATTTGATGTTTCTAACTCTATTTTAGAAACGATTGGTAAGACTCCTATGGTTAATTTATCGAGAATATCTAATATAACTGGGATTTCGGTGTATGGAAAATTGGAAATGTCAAATCCTGGAGGCAGTATCAAGGATAGAACAGCATATTCAATTATAAAAAAAGGTCTTATTGAGGGGACTATAAATGCTGATACAACCGTGGTGGAAAGTAGTAGTGGGAATATGGCTATAGGGTTAGCCCAAGTTTGTTCCTATTTCAAAATTTCATTAACAATAGTGGTGGATCCGAAAACAAATAGTCAAACCCTCAAAATTTTAAAAGCATATGGTGTCAATATTGAAAAAATTTCAACACCGTTGAAAGAGGGAGGGTTTTTAGGGGCTCGTTTGAAAAGAGTAAAAGAAATTTTGAATGAGAAACCGAATACTTTTTGGACGAATCAATATGCTAATGAAGCCAATCCCAAAGCTCATCACCAAACCATGGCTGAAATAATGGAAGCCAAAGTGGGTCCACTGGATTATCTACTTGTGGCAACGAGTACTTGTGGAACTTTAATGGGGTGTGCTGATTTTATTGAAGAACATAACTTATCTACAAAACTTATTGCTGTTGATGCGGAAGGAAGTGTTTTATTTGGTCAGGCGTCTAAAAAGCGATTGATCCCTGGACACGGTGCTGGACTACCTTCAAGATTTTTAAAGAAGGGTGTTGTTGATAGGGTCGTTCATATTACTGATTGGGGATGCATTAAAGGATGTTATCAACTACTTAAAGAAGAAAGCATACTCGCAGGGGGATCATCAGGAGCCGTAATTTCTGCTATGTTACAAATTGCACCCGAATTACCCTCTGGGAGTAATGTAGCGGTTATTTTATGTGACAGAGGTGAACGTTATATCGAGACTATCTACAACCCAGAGTGGAGAAAAAAACATTTTGGAATAAAAGACGTATATGAGCTTTAAGCCAATGGAACAAAACGCTGTACATATTGGTATTATTGGAATGGGGCCGAAAGGACTATATGGTTTTGAACGTTTATTGGCAAATCTTCACGCAATCGAATGTGATACAATACACATTCATCTGTTCAATATTTCAAAATTATTTGGATCAGGATGGATTTATGATCCTAGTCAACCCGATTTTTTGAAAATGAACTATCCAAATAAATTTATTTCTTTAAAACCTCATAACAATCCTCCTGAAATTTGTCCTATTAAATCTTTTTCTGAATGGCAAGCTGATAAAAATCAAACTGCTATAGAAGATGAAAATTTTAATATAGCTGCAAGAGCAGAAGTGGGAAAGTATTTATTTCACTACTTCAAAAAGCTGTGTTTTTGTAGCTCGAATAACCTAAAAATCCATAAGCACGTTACAGAGGTGAAGTCAATTGTCAAATTTGAAGATCACTACCTTCTTCAAACGCTAGACCCACATTTTAAAAGTCCTCATTTTTCTTCTCTTTTAATTACCACGGGGCATTCCCCAAGCATAACAAGCAAGATTAATAGTATAAAAGATAAAAAAGATACTATTCCATTTATTTATCCCGTAGATAGAAAATTGAATTCTATTAAACCTAATTCTGTTGTAGCTTGTAAAGGCCTAGGGTTAACTGCTATTGATGCTATTTTGGCATTAACAGAAGGTAGGGGTGGAACATTTTACACTGATAATAAAGGGAAGATGTCTTTCCATACGTCAGGCAAAGAGCCTTTAAAAATTTATCCATTCTCAATTTCTGGAAATCCAATAATTCCTAGAAATTATTCTCAGACTGTATCGCAACAAAGTTTCTTTTTTAAAAAATTTGTAGAAAATAATACATCGTCATCAAAGCTACTTGATTTCGAAACAGACTTACTTCCAATTATTAAGCAAGATATGGTCTGTGAATATTATTTTCAAACATTTAAAAAGTATGGTGAAAGCCTTAATTTGAAACAACAGTTTAATCATATAGAATTAGATATAGCTAATTTTCATTTAAAACATCCCACGGTACAAGAGTTTAAACCCTCAGATTTATTATATCCGGATTTTGATAGCAATTTTTTAAACCTTCAGTTACAGGTATATTGGAAAGGTTGGTTAAACGAGATACAAACAAGTAATAGTTCACTTGTAGCCGCAGCTACCGTATGGAAAAATATAAGTGATGATTTCAATATACTTTATTCAAATAACCGGCTAACATCATCTTCGAAAGCAACATTTTTAAATCATTATTTTTCGCTATTTAATCGTATTTCTTATGGCCCTCCTATGAGTAATATAAAAAAGATGCTTGCCATAGCGGAACAGGGGATTTTAGATTTTTCGTTTGCAAAAAACCCTCAAATTGAGGAATCTGGTAAAATTAGTAAGTTAACACGCAATGAAAAGTCGGAGATATTTCATGTAATGATTGATGCTCGAATTCCCAGAGGTTATAATAAAAATGACTCTGTACTTTTTACTAAAAATCAAGCAAAATCCATATTCACATTTAATAGAACGGCCTCTAAATATAATTATGCCAATACTTTAATTTGCAATAGCAATGGAAACCCAATAGATACATACGGAAATATGGATATTAATATAACCCTTTATGGAACGCCAACAGAAGGGTTTTTATTTGATAATGATAGTTTATCGCGAAAGCGAAATGATACTGCTTCGCTATGGGCTAATAATGTGGCTGAGTTGATACAACAAAACAAACAAACTCCTATTTATGAAAAATAATATTCCTACATTGGAACCAATTACTTCACCTTGGATAGATACTTTAACTAGTGATTTTGAATTACAAAACGAATTATTAGATACTTATAATTCTCCTTTAAATATTCATCATATCCGCTCCTTTCAAAAGAATATCACGGAATATACAGCCTTCTTAAAACAATATGATTTTAAAAGTAAAGTATTTTATGCACGTAAAGCCAATAAGTGTAGTACACTAGCAACGGTCGCTTTTGAAAGTGGAATTGGGGTCGATACCGCTAGTTATGCTGAACTTAAACAGTGTTTAGATCTGAATATTAACCCTGAAGATTTAGTGCTTACCGCTGCAATTAAAAACACGAAATTATTACGGCTCGCTATTCAGCATGAGGTCTTGATTATAATAGATAATAAAGACGAAGCAGACCTAATTTATGCTATCTGTAAAGAAGAAAACAAACAAGCAATTATAGGTTTGAGAATTAGCGGATTTGAATATAACAGTCAAAAACTAAAAAGTAGATTTGGTTTTGATATTGATACAGTTAGCGATTTTATTTTAAAATTTTTTGAGCCTGAAGAAGTGAAAAAATGTATCAAATTCACTGGCTTTCATTTTCATTTGGACGGGTATAATACACAGCAACGCGGAGTTGCTATTCATCAAACTTTAGATTTAATTGAAAATCTAAAAACTTATAATTTTAAACTCAATTTTATTGACATTGGCGGTGGTATTTTGATCAATTACCTTAAAGATAGTGACCAATGGAAAACGTTTCAAGAAGAATTAAAAAAAGCTATCTTAGAAAAACGAAATCCAATCACATATAATAATAATGGGTTGGGGTTTGTACAACGAGATGGAAAGATAGAGGGACAACTGGCTACTTATCCCTATTACAATCAAATATTTAAAACTACCTTTATAAAAAACATATTGGATGTTATGGGTAGCCAAAATGAGCCGGTTTGGAAACGATTAAAAGATTTAAATATAGAATTACGCTTAGAACCAGGCCGCAGCTTACTTGATCAGGTAGGCATTACCATGGCTAAAGTAGCTCATAGAAAGAAAGATGCTGATGGAAACATCTTAATAGGCCTTGAAATGAATATGACCCAAATGACAAGCTCTAGTGCAGATTTTCTTTTAGAGCCTAAAATGACATATGCTAAACCAGATATTGATAAAGAATCGGTTGCTGTTTTTTTTACAGGCGCCTATTGTCTAGAAAGGGATTTTATTTTAAAAAGAAAGATAAAGTTACCAAAACTACCTGAAGTAGGAGATATTGTTACTTTTATTAATACAGCGGGTTATATGATGCACTTTTTTGAGACGGAAGCACATTTATTCAAACTTTCTCAAAATATATTTTTAAAAGACTATACTAGAAGTACACAGATAGTTGATTTTTTTCGGGACGAAAATAACCTAGAAACCAACCATATATATTTGTAATGAAAAGTATCAAAGTAAAATCATTACCCTTCAAAGATGTTATTAGGGAAATATCAGAATCCTTAGGTACAGATTTCACAGAACAATGTGAGGAGTATATAGTGAATATTCCACACTCTTTTGGTGAAGGTACTATTCGAGGAATTAACTTTAAGAATGGATTTGGAATAATAATTTATGATTGCACTTTTATTGAAAACACTGAAATTAGATTTACCAAAAACGATATTCATCCAGTAAAATATGTGTACACTGCGGAAGGTCAATTAACACACCGTTTCTTAAATGAAGAAAATATTCACACATTAGAAAAATATGAATGTGCTATTGTGGCAAGCCAAGATCACAATGGTCATATATTAAAATTTAAATCAAATTTACATACTCATATTTTAAGTCTTGAAATTGATCGTAAACAATTTTTTGCTGAAATGAAATGTGAACTATCGCAACTGAACAATAAACTCAAAAATCTTTTTTTAGATACCAATGCATCTACAGGTTTTTATCACGAGGGATATTACACTGTTGCTTTTCAACAGTTAATCTCTTCTTTAAAAGATCACGAAAATGAGATGATGGTTCGAAAACTGTTTTTAGAAGGAAAGGCGTTGGAAATTTTTATTAAGCAAATTGGCCTTTTCGAAGATGATCTAAAAATAGGCTCAGAGAGAAAGCTACTTAGGCAAGGTGATTTGCGAAGAATTCGGGAAACCGCTAGTTATATCAAAGAAAATTTAAATGATGTTTTAAGAATTGAAGATTTATCTCGAGACTCTGGATTAAACCCAAACAAACTACAAGCTGGCTTCAGATTTCTCTTTGATGCTACAGTAAATGAATTTATAACACACCAACGTATGCAAAAAGCCTCTGTATTATTAAAATCTACCGATTTAAATGCTGGACAAATTGCCGAGTCAATAGGTATTAACAGCAAAAGCTATTTCTCTAAGACATTTAAAAAATATTTTGGTGTCCTACCTTCAGAATACGAAAAGAGAAGTTAAATCTATTCTATACAATTTAATATTTCAATTCTCAAAAATTTCTTTTTTAGAGTGAAGTATAAATCCTTATAAGATCAATAGGCCTTCTGTCTATAGAAATTTACTTTGTGTCTATACTGTTATACATCATTTGAATGGTGTTAACAAGTAATAGTGTTTTTAATTATCTTGATTTTGTTATGCTATCTGTATTTCTCAGATAGTTATAAATGAAAATATAAAATTTTAATTAAAAAAATTAATTACTATGAGTAAAGATGAAAAAAATAAGGAGAAGAAAAATGAAGCAAACAGTTCAGGAGCACATACTCCACGCAGTAGCAAAAATATGCATAGTGAGCATGATAATTCTACCAAAGATGGGCTGAAGATAGACACTAATAAAAAGAAAAAGAAATCTAAATAAAATTTGAAATTATGAGCGAATCAAAAATGTGTAAGAAAGTTAACGACTTGATAGAAAAAAATAATGATGCCGCTAAAGGTTTTAGAGAGGCAGCGGATCACGCGGAATCAAATCAATTGAAAACTTTTTTAAAAAAACAATCCAAAGAACGGGAGGCTTTTGCTAATGAACTTTCCGTTAAACTTAGAGCTTATCATCCTGATGTTGATTTAGATACCGATGGAAGTGTAGCGGGTGCGGTGCATAGAGGTTGGCTAAAAGTTAAAGCTGCGTTATCTGCAGATGACGATGAATCAATTTTAGAGGAATGTATGCGTGGAGATAGAATAGCAAGAGAAGAGTATAAAGAAGTTTTGGCCGATTATACGGACCTGTCCAAAGAGTTGATGGATGTTGTGTCAGAACAAAAGCTTAAATTAGAGAAAACGCTGCAAAAAGTAAAAACTTTGGAAGATATTAAATAGCGAATCATTAACTCTTTTGTACAAATGAAAAATCCGTTCTGAAAGAATGGATTTTTTTTGGTCAGCATCTATAATTTAATTCAATCATCTACATTAAATGTCCAACCTAGATTTTGTTGGGTGCATTCTTATTTGAGGGAAATAGTAAGATAAAACTAATGGGTTAGTTTAAAAGAGATTTACTGAAAATTTGATATAATATTTGTAATTTGGAATTAATCCATTTTATGGAACATTTCCTATAAGTGATTTTATTTTATACTTTTGTAGTAAATAAATAAACTAATGGAAGATAGAATTTTCTCCATTGTCGATGTAGAAACTACAGGCGGTGGGATGCGAGGTAATAGGATAACTGAAATTTGTATTGTCATCCTGCAAAATGGTGAAATTTTAGATAAGTACACCACACTTATAAATCCTGAAAAGATAATTCCTCACCATATTACAGCGTTAACAGGCATATCCAATGAAACGGTGGAAGGTGCACCACTATTTTATGAAGTGGCTGAAGAAATTCAAAAAATTACTGAAAATACCATTTTCGTTGCCCACAATGTCCATTTCGATTATAATGTAATACGAAATGAATTCCGCAGATTGGGAATGGAATTTGACAGAAAGAAGCTATGTACGGTTCGTTTGTCAAGAAAATTAATTCCCCATCTTTTAAGTTATAGCTTGGGTCGCATTTGCAGTTCAATCAATATACCCATTGAAAACAGACATAGAGCAGAAGGGGATACCAATGCTACGGTAATTTTATTTCAGAGATTGATGAGTTTGGATGAAAACTATGAAGTTTTCAATCAATTTTTAAACCCTAGGTCAAAGGAGGCTTCTTTACCACCGCACTTAAATTCAAAACAGATATTGGATTTGCCCAATTCCGCAGGAATCTATCTTTTTAAGAATAAAGATCAAAAAGTGATATATGTGGGAAAAGCTAAGAATATAAAGAAAAGGGTTTTGTCCCATATCTACAATAAAAAGAATAAGGGGTATTTAATGTGTCAAGAAACATTCTTTATTGAGCATGAGGAAACGGGAAATGAGCTTACCGCCCTTTTATTGGAATCGGAATTAATCAAGAAATACTATCCTAAGTTTAACAGAGCGCAAAAAAGACCTCAAAGCTCTTATGAAATCATTTCATATAAAAACCAACGAAACATTATTCAATTGGCCATCACTAAAACTAAGGCTGCGGATGATTCCTTAATGACATTCTATAATAGAACACTGGCACGCGAACGGCTGGAATATATATGTGAGACATATAATTTATGCCCTCGTTATTGTGGTTTGCAGAGTAACGTTGAGGTATGCTCACACTATAAAATAAATAATTGTGAAGGTATTTGTGATGGGACGGAAGAAATAGAAGATTATAACAAAAAGGTGGGTGCAGCGATAGACCACTTAAATGATGACAAACCCACCTATATTATTTATGGCAACGGAAGAAATAGCGATGAAAAATCCATTGTACTAATAAAGGAAGGAAGATATCGGGGCTTCGGTTTTGTGGATGAAAGGGAAGGTTTCTCTAATGTAGAAGAAATAGAGAATTTTCTTTCTCCCATGCATCATACCTATCATACCAGTCAAATTATTAGAAGTTACTTCAAAAAAAATCCATACAAAAATGTAGTTCAATTTGAGAAGGAGGTGCTGAGTGAATAAATCAATTTTGCACCTAGACCTAGATACTTTCTTTGTATCAGTTGAACGGCTATTAGACTCTAAGCTTAATAAAAAACCGGTCCTTGTTGGAGGTACTGGAGATAGGGGCGTGGTTGCCGCATGTAGCTATGAAACCCGTCGTTTTGGTGTGCATTCGGGGATGGCCATGAAAATGGCTAGACAATTATGTCCACAAGCAATTGTGATTCGCGGAGATGCTGGAACATATATGAAATATTCCGATATGGTGACCGATATTATTAAAAATGAAGTTCCCGTATTTGAGAAAACAAGCGTTGATGAGTTTTATGCAGATTTAACCGGGATGGATCGTTTTTTTGGAAATTATAAATTTTCAAAACAAATACGAGAAACAGTTATTAAAGAAACGGGATTGCCCATATCCTTTGGGTTATCCCAAAACAAAGTGGTTTCAAAAGTTGCCACTGGCGAGGCCAAACCAAATAACCAAATAAAAATAGATATTGGTTATGAGAAAGATTTTTTAGCCCCTTTATCAATACGGAAAATTCCGATGGTAGGAAAGGTAACTGCCCAAAAGCTAAGAAATCTAGGTGTCCACCACATAAAAACATTACAGAATATGCCTTTAGAAATGGTTGTTTCGGTATTGGGTAAAAATGGTAGAATCATATGGAATAGAGCTAATGGAATTGACAGCTCGCCCGTAATTCAGTATAATGAAAGGAAGTCAATTTCTAATGAGCGTACTTTTAACAAGGATACTATTGATGTTAAAAAGATTGAGTCTTGTCTCAGTGCCATGGGTGAAAACTTAGCCTATCAATTACGTCAAGGAAATAAACTGACCTCCTGCGTTTCCGTAAAAATTAGGTATTCAGATTTCAGTACCTATTCTAAACAAATGAAAATTCCATATACCAGTGCGGATCATGTGCTTATCCCCTTAATCCATGACCTATTTAAAAAACTGTACAATAGAAGGGTGTTAATACGCTTGATAGGGGTCAATTTTTCCCATCTAGTTAGCGGACATTATCAAATTGATCTCTTCGACGATAATTTAAAAAGATTAAACCTGTATGCCTCATTAGACAATATACGCAATCGCTACGGCAGTAATACAGTGATGCGCGCTTCTACAATGGAAGTAAAATCGATTCGCAGTAACCGCAACCCTTTTAATGGGGAACCACCAATTTTACTGGCTCATAGAAAACAATAATGTATACCAATTGTCACACATATTATTCGCTTCGTTATGGCACTTTTTCTGAAATTAAACTTTTAGAATTAGCGCAAGAAAACCATATAAAACAATTGGCACTGACCGATATTAATTCTACATCGGCTTGCTTGAGTATTATAAAAAATGCTCCAAATTATAATATCGATGTTTCGGTTGGGGTAGATTTTAGAAACGGTACAAAACAGGAGTATGTAGTTATAGCAAAAGACAATATTGGGTTTCAGAATATCAATGCATTTCTTACTGAGCACCTTCATCAAAAAAAAGACTTTCCAGAACTATGCCCCAAACTGAGAAGCTGTTTTGTTATATATCCTTTTGAGAAAGTATTGGAATTAGAGAAGAAAGAATTTTTTGCGAACGAGTTTATAGGGATATCTATTGTTTCCGTACGGAAGCTTTTGTTCTCTCGTTACAAGCATTACGATAATTTAGTAATTCAACAACCTGTATCCTTCAGAAACCAAAACGATTACAATGCCCATCGGTTGCTACGGGCTATTGATTTGAACATTTTATTGAGCAAGTTGCCAGAAACGGAGCAAGGCTCAAAAACAGACAAAATGATTTCAAAAGATGAACTGCTTTCTGTTTTTGAATCATTTCCCAAAGCAATAGAAAACACCAACTATCTTCTTGAAAATTCCAATGTTCACTTTTCATTCAATAGTAAACGTGAAAACCAAAATCAAGAATGCTACTTAGCTAATAAACAAGAAGATTATACCTACTTGCGAAAATTGGTTTTCGATAATATAGCATATCGATATCCCAATGCAGACAGCATCGTCTTTCAAAGAATAGAGAAGGAGTTGAAGGCCATAAAAGAAATGGATTTCGTTTCTTATTTTTTGATAAACTGGGATTTACTGCAATATGCAAAATCCAAAAACTATCCATATATAGGGCGGGGTAGTGGCGCAAACAGCATCGTAGCGTATATTATTGGTATTACCAATGTAGACCCTATAGAATTGGATCTTTATTTTGAACGTTTTATAAATGTATATAGATCGTCCCCACCAGATTTTGATCTTGATTTCTCATGGCGGGATAGGGATGATATAACTCATTATATTTTTAATCGATTTAAAAACACAGCCCTAATGGGTACCTATGTTACCTTTAAATTCAGAGCTGTCGTTCGGGAATTAGGAAAAGTATTTGGGTTACCAAAAGCAGAGATTGACAGTTTTTTAAAGGGAAACAATACGGATACTAAAAATGATGAGTACATTCAATTAATTGTCAAATACGGAAAACTTATTCAGGGATTTCCAAATTATCTGAGTGTTCATTCGGGTGGGATATTAATCACTAATAAACCAATCAATTACTATACAGCTACCTTTATGCCCCCAAAGGGTTTTCAAACTGTTCAAATTGATATGAACATTGCTGAAGATGTGGGTATCTTTAAATTCGACATTTTAGCCCAAAGAGGACTTTCAAAAATAAAGGAATGCTTGGAGATCATTGCCTATAATCAACCAGACGCTAAAGTGGCCGATATTGATACTGTATCCAAATTTAAGAGGGATCCTGCTATAAACAATATGCTGAAAATAGGTGATTGTATGGGGGTGTTTTATGTGGAATCACCCGCCATGCGGGTTTTAATGACCAAATTAGAAACTCAAGACTATCTTGGACTTGTTGCTGCCAGCTCCATTATCCGCCCTGGAGTATCCAATGGAGGTATGAAAGATGAATATATTCTCAGACATAAGTTTCCTGAAAAACGGAAAAATGGACATCCTGTTTTGTTGAAGATATTAAAAGAAACCTATGGTGTCATGGTCTACCAAGAGGATGTATTAAAAGTTGCTCATTATTTTGCAGGTTTGGATTTGGGTGAAGCAGATATTCTACGTAGAGGAATGAGTGGTAAGTCCCGATCTAATAAAGAGATTAGAGCAATTGAAAAAAAGTTTAAAGATAATTGTATTACAAAAGGATACCCTAAAAAACTAATCGAGGAAATTTGGGATCAGGTAAGTGCCTTTGCGGGGTATGCTTTTGCTAAGGGACACTCTGCTTCTTATGCAGTTGAAAGCTACCAAAGCTTATATCTTAAAAAATACTTCCCACTTGAATTTATGGTAGCCGTATTAAACAACGGGGGTGGCTTTTATTCTATAGAAACATATGTACAAGAAATAATAATGCAGGGAGGTATTGTTGAAAAACCCTGTGTTAACAATAGTTTTTTAGAAACAATAATTCAAAATAAAACTATTTACTTAGGGTTTCAATTAATTAAGGATTTAGAGAGTAGAGCCATTCAAAAAGTTTTGGAATCGCGAAGTGCCTATGGTATTTTTAAAAGCTTTGATGATTTTATTGATAGGGTTCCCATAAGCCTAGAACAGTTGATAATTTTAATTAGAATAGATGCTTTTCGGTTTACAAAACTGGATAAGCATCAAATTATGTGGGAAGCGCATTTAAAAGCTTTAAAAAAACAAAGCGATATTTCTGCACCAAAACTATTCCACCCTAAACATGTTAGTTTTAAATTACCTGAAATTATCACAAACAACCTAATAGATGCCTACGATGAGATGGAGTTGATTGGTTTTCCATTAGAGGGATATTTTAATTTAATTGAAAAGGATGTTGTAAAGAATATTTTGGCCAAAGACATTCCGCTGTATGAGAATAAGCGAATTACTATTTTTGGTAAATTGATCACTATAAAAGGAACCAATACTGCTAAAGGTGATCGTATGAATTTTGGAACCTTTATTGATTTTAAGGGAACTATATTTGATACTGTTCACTTTCCGAATATAGCACAAAAATATGCTGTGCGTGCTAATGGAGTTTATTTGATATCAGGTAAAGTTGTTAATGACTTAGGTTATTATTCTATTATCGTTGAATTTATAAAATTTCAAAAATTGTTGTCCGATCCGAGACTTTCCAATGTGAATAATTCGGATAAGAATTTAGTAATTTAATTTTCGTGAATCTTACTTAGCTAATATCGGTTTTATATCGAAATAGTGTATTAAATATAGGGTGGGTATATTTAATACACCCTAATCGTAGTATTTATGTTTCTGGAACACCAGTTTTTTGTATCACGAATAGAGCTTGGTCTATAAATGCTACAAAAAAACCCAACAAATAATTGCTGGGGTTTAAGTTTTAATTAGAAAGTTTTCTTCCTTTGTTTTAAAGGTTATAACAGTCTAGATTTAGCACGCTTAGCTCTTGCCTTTACTAGTAAATCATATGAATGTTTATCGACTCCTTCTTTAGACTTTTTATCTTTTTCGGCCTCTTCTTTTTCAATTTCCCTTTTCAACAATTCTATGTCATTAATAATTAGGCTTGCAAATACTTCAATTTCATCTAATTTTGATTGTAAATTCATTTTTTATTTTTTTTATTATAAAATCGTTTTAATAGTAAAGGGAATTTTTTAGAGCGGATGTAACTTTTTTTCTAGATTAGAAATATCGAATGGTCTTCAGTTCAACTTAATCTTTTGTCATTAGTATGTTTCTAATTACTAAAGTCATTATTCTCTAGATTCAAATTTTTTAATTGTTCTCGTTTTCTTTTCTCCGAATTTACTCGATACAGTTCAGTGGTCTTAGAGTTGGTATGGGAAGCTATTTGCCTAGCTACATCTAGAGGTAATGAGTCAAGGAATGAGTGTTTAAGAGAATAAAAATCAGCAGTAACATTAATGGTGTTACCGTTTAAATTTTTGATCTTATCTGATTTTTTAACTAAACGTAACCATCGTCTTGTTATTTGATATGGTCTTATAGACTTTTTACCATGTTTCAAACCACGAGAAAATATATAATCATCAGGTTTTGCACCTTTAATCACTTCTTCCCAAAGCGGTATAACATCCTGTAGTATTACCTTTGTGACCTCTTTGGGTTGATTACCTTTTAATATAGTTGTATGATATTCTTGTTTCTCAATATTAACGTCTTTAACCTGAACACGAAAAAGCTCGGTAGTCCTAGCACCTGAGAAAAGAAATATTCTTGCATATCGCCAAAACTCATAATGGTTGGCTTTTAGGTACTTCATTATAGCTTTGTGATCCTCGGAGGATAATATGTCTCTTTGTGTTTTAGTTATTTTCCGTTTTCTAATATCACGTACTAAATTAGTTTCACAACATTCATATTCGACAAGTTCACCAAATATTCTTGATAGAAATGATAGAAATTTGTTATAATAATTATCTGGAAGATTGCATGCTTCAAGTAGCTGTTTTAATTGTCTTCTTTTTAAATCACTTATAATCACTCGCTGTAACCTTAATCTAACCACTTTCTTTTCAAGGCGATCAATACACCAACCCATTTGTTTACGGTGCTTTTCTGAACATTGGATTTTCGTGACAGCAAGCCGAAATGCAGATATAAAATCTAAATATGGGTGTAGATCGGTATTCTCATCAGCAGGGTGTATGTATTTTTTTTCGATGGGATTATATCCCATTTTATTATTATCAATTTCATCCTCTATTAAATTTTCAGTTAAAAACCTTCTTCCCTTTAGGTTTTTAATATGATTCATTCCCTTTAAAGCAACCAATTTTGGCTTTTTGCTATTTTTGGGATAGAAGTAATATTGAATTTGCCAATTCTTTTTTAGAAGCTTAGCACCTCCTGATTTCCAATTTTTGGGATTTACTGATGGGGTGCTCATAGAACACCCATTTGGTAGAATAATCTTGTTTGCCATGTTATTATCTATTTTATTAACGTTAGTTAAATAGTATAGGTAATAATGGAAAAGAAAAAAGCCGAAAAACACTGTTTACGTATCTTTCGGCTTTGTGACCTGACTGGGGCTCGAACCCAGGACCCTCTCCTTAAAAGGGAGATGCTCTACCAACTGAGCTATCAGGTCATTCTTTTCTTTAAAATGTTACTTTTAAAGTGCCATTGCATTTGTTTGCCTTAGCGGGTGCAAATATACTATCATTTATTTTATCTATCCAAAAGATTTTCAATTAAATTTGAACTAATTTTTAAAGCCTTTGAAAATCAATAAAAACCGAAATTAATTTTTATGAAAATTGTACTAATTGGGTATATGGGAAGTGGTAAATCTACCATTGGAAAAGCACTATCTAAGAAATTAAGTTATACTTTTAAAGATTTAGATTCTGAAATTGAAAAAGTAGAAGAAAAGAAAATAACAGCTATTTTTTCTGAAAAAGGTGAAATTTATTTCAGAAAGAAAGAAAATGAGGTTTTACGAAACCTTCTTTCAAAAAAAAATAAGCTTGTACTTTCTACCGGTGGAGGAACACCTTGTTATGGCACTATAATGGATTATTTAACTGAAACTGATAATGTGGTGCCAATTTATTTAAAAGCTTCTTTAGATGTGTTGACAGAGCGTTTGTATGCCGAAAAAGAAAAACGGCCATTAATTTCGCATCTAGAATCAAAAGAAAACCTTCAAGATTTTATTAGAAAACATCTTTTTGAGCGATCGTTTGTCTACAACAAAGCTGCTTTAGTTATTTCAGTAGATGATAAAGATGTTTCAGAAGTTGTAGAAGAAATAATTTTAAAACTACTCTAAAATCGCTCGATCTTTATTTTTTTCAAAAATCACGACCACATTTTCATTAAGTGAAGTAGAAAGAGAAATACCTTTAAAATCTGCCTTAACTGGATACTTTTTATGGTTTCTATCAACTAACACTGCTGTTTTAAACTGTTTAAGTGGAACCTCTAGAAAATGCTTTACCCCATAAACAAGTGTAGTTCCAGAGTGTAAAACATCATCTACCAATAATAAAGATTTATTTGTGTAGTCTTGTTTTAACAAGGATGTTTCAATTGCATCTGTAGGTCTCTTTTTATTGATAGTTACTTCACAAAGAGTAACTTTTATAGGTGAAATTTTTTCAACAGCGTTTTTTAGTTTTTTAGCAAGGGTATAACCGTTACTCTGTATACCCGCAATGATAACCTCTTTTTCATTTACATTAGTTTCATAGACTTGATAGGCTATTCTTTTGATCTTGTGATCTATTTGCTTTTTAGTAAGGATAACAATCTGTTCTTGCATATGAAATAGTACTTTATTCAAAGATAGTAAAAGACAGGGGTATTATTCTTCTTGGGAGTCTGTAAAATCTTCCAAATCTCTTCGGTCTTTTTTAGTAGGTCTGCCCGTTCCTTTTTTTCGATAATGTTTTTTAGCATATTGTAACATTTCTTGACCTTCAAAAGCTTCTTTTGGAGTTATGTCCTTTCTATATATGTCAACCAACTTTGCACCCAATCTATTTTTAGGTAAATCCAGTACTTCAAGTTCGTAGTTAATTTGGTTTTTCCGAACCCTAATTTTATCACCTGGATATACATCACGTGCTGGTTTTACCCCATCACCATTAACTTGTACGGCTCCTTTTTTACATGCTTTAGTAGCAATGCTTCGGGTTTTATAATAACGGATACACCATAAATATTTATCAACTCTCATAATACTGTTCAAAAATCTACGTTAATACGTACTGCAAAAATAACGGAAAATTGTATCTTTCCGCCCCGAAAAAAAATATGATGAGAAAAAACAATTTTATACTATTTACTGCACTTTTAGGTGCTCTTTTACTTTTTTCCTGTAAAAAAGATGATGGAGGAGTTGATACAGTACCACCGCGCGATAGGGGGGAAGAGGCAATTGAAGCAGAAGCTGATATAATTACGTATTTAGAAACCCATTTTTATAACTACGAAGAATTTAATAGCCCACCAGAAGGTTTTGATTATACTATAAAATTTGATACTATAGCGGGAGATAATGCTAATAAAACTCCTTTAATGGATCAAGTTGTTTCAAAATCTGTGCAAGATCGAATAGATGAAGATGTATTCTACGATTTATACATTCTAAAAGCAAGACAAGGTGAAGGGGCATCTCCTAACTTCCCTGATTTGGCAGTAAATTCTTATACCGGAATAACAATGCGAAACAACGAAGTTTTTGATGGCTCAACTTCTCCTGTAAAGTTTGATTTAACGCAAATAATAAATGGTCTGCAAGAAGCAATGATTGAATTTAATGGAGCAGATCCTGAATTAACTGTAGAAAATCCAGACGGAACTATTACGTTCGAGAACTTCGGAGTTGGTGCCGCATTTATACCAAGTGGTTTGGGTTATTTTAGTAACCCTCCTCTAGGAGCTGGAATAGAGCTATACGATCAACTTATTTTTACTTTTAAACTTTATGAGGTTGAAATTGGTGACCAAGATGAAGATGGTGTTGTTTCCACTTTAGAAGATTTAAATGAAAATGGTATAGAAGAAGATGATGACACCGATGGTGATGGAGTACCAAATTATATTGATGGTGATGATGACGGTGATGGTGTAGCTACTAGTGTTGAGGTGGAGTTTGATGATGATGGAAACATTATCTTTATGGATAGTGATAATGATGGAATCCCTAATTACTTAGACTCTGACAGTTAAATTATTTAATAAAAACTAAAAACACCCCTCAAGAGTATATCTTTTGAGGGGTGTTTTTTTATAGTAATAGTTAACTTTACGAATTAAACACTCGTTATTAATTTTTTGAAAAAGGACTATTTAAAAACTTGACTTGGTTAACTTTTGTATTAACTCTTTAGTATATTAGGCTAACAATGACTATTTTAAGAATGTTAATAACCATCTGTTAAGTATGGGTTTTTTAATTAAGCAATGATTTTTAGTTTCTTTGTCATTTTATTGCATAATTGTTAAGTTTGCAGCTTTAAAAATAATTTTTATTATTTAATTTTCAAAAAAAGTTTAATTTATATATGAAATATATAAAAAGTTTAATTACTCCAGTATTGTTTTTAATTGCTATTTGCAATTTAAATGCCCAAAATGATACGGGAACAAATTTGACGATAGCAATTGAGCTGAATAATCCCTCTAAAGAAATTAATGATGGAGTTGCAACGATAGAGGTTGAAGGTGGCAAAGCTCCTTATCAATATAAATGGAGTAATCAATCAACTTCATTAGAATCTAAAAAATCGACCAAGCTTATTGAAGGTATGCAACATTCAGTTGTAGTTACAGACGCTGCTGGAAATACCGTCTCAAAAATCTTTAAAATACCCACCGAATCAATTACAGAAACCTTTAACAGCAAAGTGCAACCTGCAGTTGATTTTTTAGGAGATATACTTTTTTGGGATCCTTTTGCTAATCTAGGGATTTATGATCCAGTAGTTTATACAGAATATAAACAAATACCAATCCCCAATTGGGAAGCTACAACAGAAAACACGTATCATTTAAAAAAATGGATAGTTGCTGAAGGAGAACTCGTAAATGAAGGCGATGAAATAGCAATATTAGAAACGAGTAATGGGGATACATCTCCGGTTTATGCTGCAGTGAATGGGAAATTGAAATATTTAGTAGCTGAAGGCAATGAGATATTCAACCCCAATAGCGCAACCGATGTTATAGAACAAGGGGCTCATATGTTGGCTTTAGTGGAATATGATGAACCACAACCATTACAATATCCTAATGGCGATATAAAAACAAATACCATCCCATTTATTGTTATTTGGTTAATTTTAGGAAGTATCTTTTTTACATTCCGTCTTGGTTTTGTAAATATTAGAGGTTTTAAACACTCTATTGACTTAGCAAGAGGGAAGTATGACGACCCTGATGCTCCGGGTACAATTACACACTTTCAAGCAATGGCAACTGCAGTTTCCGCAACTGTTGGTCTTGGTAATATAGCTGGAGTGGCAGTAGCAATATCGTTAGGAGGAGCAGGAGCGACCTTTTGGATGTTTATGGCTGGGTTCTTTGCAATGTCATTAAAATTTGCCGAATGTACGCTGGGAGTAAAATATCGTATTATTGAGAATGGCCGTATTTTTGGAGGCCCAATGAATTATTTGCGCTACGGTCTGGAAAAAAGAAATTTAAAAGGCTTGGGTAAATTTTTAGCCGCTTTATTCGCCCTCTTAGGAGTTATCGCTTCATTTGGAGGTGGTAATATGTTACAGTCCAATCAAGCTTTTAAAATAGTATCGGAACAGCTTCCCTTCTTAGAAGGATACGGCTTTTGGTTTGGAGTTTTCTTTGCGGTACTAGTAGGTGTGGTTATCATTGGAGGTATTAATAGTATTGCACGCGTAACCGGAAAGGTAGTACCTTTTATGGCTATAGTTTATATAGTGGGATGTCTTGTAGTAATAGGAACTCATATTGAAAATATTGGAGGTGCTTTTTCAGCGATATTTAACGGTGCTTTCTCAGCCGATGCCCTAAAAGGTGGTTTTATAGGAGTTCTTATTATTGGGTTGCAGCGAGCTGCATTTTCTAGTGAAGCTGGAGTAGGATCGGCAGCTATCGCTCACAGTGCTTCTAAAACTAATAATCCTATAGCTGATGGTTTTACTTCTTTAGTAGAACCATTTATAGATACGATGGTTGTTTGTACCATGACGGCCTTAGTGTTAATTTTTACAGGTATGCACGAAGTAGATGGCGGCCTTGGAGGTGTAGAATTAACCTCAGATGCCTTTGGAAGTGTAATCTCTTGGTTCCCAGCGGTACTCGCCTTTGCCGTATTTTTATTTGCTTTTTCAACCATGGTCTCTTGGTCATATTACGGGATGCGTTCGTGGACATACTTATTTGGACGTAGTAAACAATCCGAGCTTATTTACAAAGTGATGTTTTTGTTATTCGTGGTATTAGGAGCATCCGCAAGTTTAGGAGCCGTGTTAAGTTTTTCTGATATGATGATTTTAGCCATGTCGTTCCCGAATATAATAGGACTTTATATTATGTCCCCTGAGATACAAGCTGATATGGTAGCTTATTGGGAAAGACTTAAAAAAGGAGAATTGTATATAAGTTCGAAATTTAAAAAAGCATAACACAAACACATATTTTTAAAAAAACCGACTCAGTAAAACAAAACCGAGTCGGTTTTGTTGAAAGAAACTATCTGTAAAGTATTAGAAATGATGGATATAATGTTTACGCCATCAGTTAAAATTTTCAGCTAGAATACAGAGTTCCTCTAATAAGTGTCTCACTATTTTTCAATTTGTAAAGTCTTGATATCCGTTATCAATTGTGCAATCGAAGCTCTATTTAATCCATTATAAATGCCTCTTATGTGTTTGCTTTTATCGATTAGCAAAAAGTTTTCAGTATGTAGAAAATCCTCAATGCTTTTTGGTTCTCCCAAATCATTTTCTACAAAATAAGAATCTCTTCCCAACGTATAAATTTCTGTTTTATCTCCTGTAACGAGATGCCATTTTTCATCAATAACTCCATGGTTTTTAGCATATTCTTGTAAAACTGAAACTGAATCTGTAGTTGGCATAACTGAATGTGAAAGTAAAAGAACGTCTTGGTCATTTTTAAATTTTTCTTGTAGCTTAAACATATTATCAGTCATTTGCGGACATATACCTGGGCAAATGGTGAAAAAGAAGTCGGTGATGTATATTTTATTGTCGAATGTTTTTTGAGTAACCGTATCTCCTAATTGATTAACTAACTTGAAATCTGGAATTTTATGGAAATTAATCTCCTCTTCACTATTTGGTATTAGCCAATTTGGTGTAAACGATTCTTCATTATAATAAGGTAGATATTCAGATCTGCTCGTTTCAGCAACTTTAATATCTTCCTTTTTAATTTTGTTTTTACAACCTATAAAGTTTACTAGAAGCAACAGTATAAATAGCTTATTTAGGTTAATTGGTAATAATGATTTCATCTTCTAACTTATAGCACGAATTTGCTCTTCGCATACCAAAAATACGTCCATTTTTAGCTTCGTAATTAATATATAACTTCCCATTTTCCAACCATGCTTTTTGCATGCCGTTTTCAATTCCATCCACAAGTTGCCTTTCTTTAGCAATTTGCCCTGTGTTATACCATTCATTTTCTATTCCTTGCTTAACATTGTTTATATAATTGGTTTGTGATGCTAAGGCACCGTTTTCCCACCAAGTTTTATATATCCCATTCAATCGGTTTTCTTTATAATAGGATTCAACTCTAAGTACACCGTTTTCTGACCACCTTCTAGCAACTCCTTCTCTTTTACCATTAACAAAACCAAGCTTTTCGGCTAATGTATCATTGGAGTAAAAGGAAACTGAATAACCAGAAAAAAGATTATTTTCATAATACCAATTGCCTTCAATTTGGTTTAGAGTCAATTTCCTTTTTAACACCTCTATACTTTTAATAACAATTGTTTTTCCAAATTTACTATCAATTTCATTTTCATGAACCATAGGTTTATTACAGCTAGTAAGCGATAAAAAAATATAGAATAGAATAAAAATTATTTTCATAATACCACATTAATATCCTTGGTAAGGTCCTGTAAAAGCAATATAGGAGCCTGTGTTAGAATACAGTTCGTTGATAATATGATAATGATATTCCTCTTCTCCTGATGTATATTGCGTTGTAGTTGTATGGCCGCCAGAAGCGTCCAAATCTGTTGGATAAGTGCCGGTAGCATTACACTTTCTTCCATATATAAATACTCCATCGAGCAGAATACCTACTAAATTATCATCATCATTTGTAAATGCTTTGGGCTCTAAATGATAGTGATACACTCCTGGGCCAATGTGGGCCCCCGTCCAATCTAAACTAGCAGCGGCTTGTGTTAAGGGTCCGTTTCCTTCTTGATCATTAAATATAGATGCGCCACTAACTGCAATACCAATGGTGTTTAGCTGTGTAGCTACGGTGTTTCCAGTTAAATTTGGTGTTGCATCTACAGTAATAGTTACTGCATTGTTATTACTAGACATAATACTTGGTGTACGTTCAACCGTTGGCTCTTCTATGTAAAACGGATGCCCATCTCCCCAGTAGACAGTTTCATGATTGGGCAGTCCTGTAGTCTCTATAACAACATTTGATCCATCCAAATAAATAGTGGTGGCTTCTGGATTAAACGCTGAGAACGCAGCGTGTAATTCTGTTACAGTTTCTTCCTCTTCTTGAGTGGTTGAATCATCACTTGAACAAGCTATAATTGATACAAAACAAGCTGTTATTAAAGTTGAAGATTTAATCAGATTTTTCATTTTTCTCTACTTTTAAATTAGTATTTACTTGTATGTCTTTTATATCGAGTTCAGTTTTTTTGAAAACAACTGAACCCGCTGGGAATAAATTGAAATCCATCTCAAATAATTTTATCAATTTCATATTCTGTCAGTTTATAATTTAATTAAAAGCTTCATAATTAATTATGAAGCTTTTAGCTAAACAAACTACCTAATCAACAAAAATTATTAGTTACTTCTTTGCTTTCTACCTTTTGGCTTTGGAGCATTTTTAAATTCTTTTTCAGAGATAAAACCATCATCGTTAGAATCAATTTTTGAAAAATTATCTTTCAGTGGTCCTTTTAATTCTGCTTTTGCAAGCTTTCCATCTTCGTTTTTATCCATTTCTTTCAATAGTTGAGTAAATGTGGGTGGTTCTTTTAAATCACTGCCTTGTTCTTGAGCATTTGATATCGCTACAAAACAAATGCAAAATGCTACGGTTATTAATCCTGTTTTTAAATTTATTGTTTTCATATATTTTGTTTTATGTTACACTTCTATGACTCCAAAGATGAACAATAGTTAAATACAGAAAGTGAGCTTTCAACCAATGGGCTCTAATTTTAAGTGAATGGCTTTTCTCGTACTGTAAACAGTTTTAATCACCTATTCAAAACACCTCATTTTGAAGGTTTGTTGAAATTTAATTTACTTTATTTGCAGTATGAATTTATTTAAGAGATACATATATCAAGTCTTTACCTGGTTAGGAATATGGTGTGTGCTTTGGTTTTCTACGGGAGGTGAATTGATATTTATTAAAGCAAATGTATTGGCTTTTTTACTTCAGGTATTGCTCCTTTTAGGATTGATTTATTATGCAGTACCACAATTTTTATTCAAAAAAAAGTATGTTTATTTTATTGTTTTCATTGCTCCAATACTATTATTAAGTGCATATATTTCTGCAGAATTTGGGCCACATCCTATAGAGCGACCTCCTGTGGGAGAAATGGCAAGACCGCCTTATAATATACCATCACGATTTTTTGTTAATTTATTGGTATTAACTATTTCCTGTGCAACAGCAGTGCTTTTAGAAACATTTATATACGCTCAGGAAAAAGAGAAGGGTATTGCTTTTGCAAAAGCAGAATTAATGGCAACTGAGTTGAAATTCCTGAAAATGCAAATTAATCCACATTTTCTATTTAATGCATTGAATAATATCTATGCATTATCAGTTACAAATTCTGAAAAAACACAAGAAGGTATTAGTACACTATCTGAAATGTTACGTTATGTATTATATGATTGTGAAAGGCCAGAAGTTCCTTTGCGAAAAGAACTAGAATACATTACTAATTTTATTAATTTATTTAAGCTTAAAAGTAGTAAAAAGTTCAATATTATCTTTACTGATGATGTCCAAAATAACACTATTATGGTTGCACCTATGCTTTTTGTTCCTTTTATTGAAAATGCGTTTAAGCATAGTGGGATTGAAAAAAGAGGAGATAGTTTTGTAAATATTTCCCTTAAAGCAGAAGAAAATACTATTACCTTTTTTATAGAAAATAGTTTGCCTTCCGAAACTATTATAAAAGATGATCAAGGAGGCATTGGGCTACAAAATGTACAAAAGAGATTGGATTTACTCTACCCAGAAAAACACCAGTTGCTTATCGAAAAAACGAATACCTTTAGAGTTAATTTAAAAGTAAACATACATTGAATACAATTAAATGTATTATAATAGACGATGAAGAACTAGCAAGAACGCTATTGCAAACCTATGTAGAAAAAGTTCCTTTTTTGGAATTTAAAGGTTCTTTTGAAAACCCGATAGAAGCATTATCTTTTATAAAAAAAAATACGATAGACCTCTTATTTTTGGATATACAAATGCCTGAAATTAAAGGGACAGATTTTGCCGAACTAATTACTAAACTTGAAACTAAAACCATTTTCACAACTGCTTATTCCGAATATGCTCTCAAAGGATTTGAACTGAATGCCTTGGATTATTTGCTAAAACCCATAACCTTTAATCGATTTTTGATTGCAGTAGAAAAATATCCTACCAAGGAAATGGATGTTAATGAAAATATCATCATAAAATCGGGGTATGACCTTCATAAAATACTTCCAACAGATATTTTATACATAGAAAGTGATAGTGAATATGTACACTATTACTTGGAAAACGGAAAGAAATTAATAGCAAATCAGTCTCTTAGTAAACTTATGGTTACCCTACCTAAAGTCTTTTTAAGAGTACATAGGTCCTACATTGTAAATGGACAAAAAGTTTCAGGCTTAAAGGGTAGAAAACTATTGATTAAGGATGTGAAAATACCTGTTAGTGATAGTTATTTTGAGGTGATTAAAAGTAAGCTGTTTTAATAATAACTTATTATTTATAATAAAAAAAAGAGGGTCTAGACCCTCTTTTTTTACAATTAAACAAAGAACACTAAATTATAAGAAAATCAATTTTTTAGAAGCAGTTCCTTCTGCAGTTCGTACTTGAATAATATACGTTCCAGAGGAAAGCTTATGGTCCATATTAGAGATTCCAGCTTTTTTCTCATCAGAATATAGAACTCTACCACGCATATCTAAAATGCTAACCGTAGCGTTATTTTCAAGCTCTAATGAAAACTTACCATTTGTAGGGTTAGGGTAAATACTAAATTTACTCTTATTGCTATCGCTAATATTCAATAGACCTAGTTCAATTTCTGTTTTTTCTGAAAGCCCAGTTTCATAAACTGCTTCAACCTCTGCAAGGTGTGTTTCACTTGATAGATCTTGGAGTACAAAACTTGTTTCAGTTAAATTTTCTGAAACTAACTCTCCATCAAGGTATACATTATAAGAAAGAACATGACTATATGGTTTTTCATAAGTTAAATCATCTATTTTTAGAAAATAACTATCATTACTTACATAGTTAATAGCTACATATTTAGTTTCAGTAGGAGCATCAAAAGAATATTCGGTCCAGTTTCCTGGAACGGTTATTTCACCTTCAAAAGCTGTAAAATCTGAAACTTCTGTTCCTGTAGTAGAATATAAAACTCGCATACTTTCCGGCTCCGAACCTACTAATGATGCTGCCATAAAGGAGAACTCACCATTTCCTGCAGGAATTATAAGCCAATCATTGTTGGCACCATCTGGACCAGCCAAGGCACTTAAAAATCTACGTCCTGAAAAAGCATCTATAGTTACTGATGGTGTAGTTGCATGCGGGTTAAAAACCATAAATGACATGGGAGTGCCAGCATTAGGCCAGTTAAAATCAGTATAAGTATGAGTACCAAGACCATCTAAATCTTTTAATGTGTAATTTCCTATATTATCACGTTCAAAGTCATCGTATTTTTCAACTTGATCGGTGTATGTGTCATTCAAATTCCAATCAAGAGTTACAGATGTAGAGTTTTCAATCTGAGTAGCGGTTAAATTTGAAGGCTGAACTTTAAGGAGGTTCAATGCAATAGAAGTAGTGCTATTATCTTCAACTACAACATCTGAGAGCTCTACAATTTCATAATTGTCCATTTCTACTCTAACGTTATAGTCTCCCCGTAATAAGTTTGAGAACGTAACTGAAGATGAAGAAGTAACAATTGCTTCAGCAAAATTATTGTCATTCCATATTGAAATATAGGCACCGTCCGCAGTACCAAAATCGGGATATATATCTATAGCAAAATCAAATAATAAATTATGTTGAATTTCATTTGAAATACCCATTTCTGAAATTAGCTCATTAGGATATTGCGCAGTAATTCCATATTTGTACATATCTGGATCTTCGTTTTCTAAAGAAGCATCATTATAAGAGGTCGTTGTTATAGGGTCTGTAGTAAGTTCTGTCCAGTTATCCACTGTTGCAGGACTTCTGTATACTTTATATCCTGATGGATTGGCCTCCATCGTATTATTTAATATACCATATATGTTCCAATTTTTATTGGTAAGACTCATGCCTCTCCATTCACCATTTTCATATAACATACTTCCTTTTTTATTTGGTGCGTTTGGTCCATCATCAAGTCCCATTGGGTATGAGCCATACTCTCCTGCTATAAATTCTATACCTATCCATAACTCTTTAGTATCATCAACTTGAAGAGATTTTGTAAGCTCAAATACATACCAATCTTCGTTTGGAATCGAGGCTGGTTGCGAATGAATAAGGTTTTCACCATTTTCGCCTTCAAAAACTTTTATAATAACTTCAGCATTGCTCGCAAAATATGCTTTTACGTGAGTGAGTTCTGCATCTTCTGTTACTTGCGCTTGTAAATCTGAAGGTTCTAATCTAATTCCAGCAATGAATGTCTCGCCTCCATTACTCCATGAGTCTCCAGCAGTGTCAAAAGTACCCCAACCTAACATGGTTTCATTATAATAACCAACTGGAATATTCCATTCTACTTCACCAATGCCATTATTATTCACAGCCACAATATTACTAGGTTTGTGTGGTGCTATTTCAAGAGTAATAGGGTCAAGGCTGTAATTACCTTCTTCAGTTGTAATGGACATTGATTCAGTTCCATATAAAGGATGTATTGCTTGAAAATCGTATTGTTTTTCGGCAAAAGCTTCTAAGGTAAAGTTTCCAGTAGCATCACTGGTAGTAGTAAAGTTTGAAAACCCATTTAAGTTTAAGTTTATCCCTTCTATTCCATTACCATCAGAATCTATTACATTTCCTGAAATTAATATAGGAAGAGAGTTATCGAGAGTGGCATCGAGTGTAAGCTGTTCGTTAGCTTCAATAGTAAAGGTTGTTTCAAATGAATTATAGGAGTCTTTACTAAAAGTGGCTAAATAATCTCCAGCGATAAGCGCCGGGATAGTATATTCACCCGATTGATTAGTTGTTGTCGTTTCAATTTGATAAGTTGAAGAACCTTCGGGAGTAATGGTTACAGTTACATCTTCTAAAGGAGAACCATCGCTAGCCATAGTAACTTCGCCTGCCAAACTACCATAATCTGTTTTCTTTTCCATAACAATACTTGGAATGGTATTCACCTCCTCTGTTGTCCAAGACCCTGGCTGAGTTGTAACTTCACTGAGGTCAATAGTATATCCTTTTGCATAATAAGTACGCATATCTTCAACCGGAGTATTATAAAATTCCCTCGGATTTACACTAGGAACATTTTCTATTAATGGTTTTACTATGGTTATAATTATATTTTCATTATTGCTGTCATCATAATAAAAAGGTTGATCTAGCTCAATGTTTATGGCATTACGTCCTTCAAGAAACTCAACCTCTCCGTCAAATAAAAGCTTTTGATCTCCAAAATATTCCCAAACTGCATTGTAAAGACTTGTTCCAAATGTTTCACGATTTGTAACACTCATGTATATTTTATAACGAGTTGTCGTGCTAGCCCCCAAATTTCCAAAATAAGAGAGCGAAGTAATAAGACCACTATTGCCAATTTCTTCAGGTTTATAAATACTTTGAGAAATAATAGTATTTCTACTAAGTTCAAAAGCTTGATCAGATGCCTCATCGCCAGTAGTTATGGAAACTTGATTTTCTTCCATACCTGAGTACGCCGACACTACTCCAGGTTTTCCAAGATCAGCGGGACTTGTTTGGGCAGTTATGGTATAAGTATATAAGTTTAATTCAGGAATTTCTGTTTCAGTATATGTAGTACTGCTGTGCATTTCGGCCAAGGTTTCGATGTCATCCCCTAAGCTTCGTGTTATCGTATAACCTACCACAGGGTTTTCTAAAGGGCCTCCTAATTCACCGTAATCTACTTCATCCCAGGAAATCACATTTTGCAAACTTCCGTTTTGAGTAAATATTATATTAGTTGGTGCACCGGGTACGGTTTCGTATCCAAAAAATGTTATTGGAGTATCATATATTTTACCGTCACCAGAATCATTATAAGGAACAAACCTGTGAATGTAGGATTCTCCTTCGGGTAGAATATCAGTGTATGTCATATTTTGCCCTGCTGAGGAAGGTAAATCGGCAATTTCAGTAAGATTCATAGGATGTGTTCCTCTGTAAACCTTCACCCCGGTCATATTACCAAGTGCATTACCTGCATAATCAATAGTAGGGTTTTTCCAGTCGAAAATTGCTTGGATATCATTGGTTAGATCAGTACCTACTGAAAAATCGGTTATAATATTTGGTGCTAAATTGTCAACATTAGGTGTAAACTCTATATCATCTAATAGAAACATATTAGCTTGCGATACACAATTTATAGCTAAGTGTTTAGCACCAGCAGGAATCTCATATTCATATTTTGTCCATGTTAATGTGGTTGAGGTGGTATTGCCATTGTTAAAAAGAATAAAGTCTTCAGTGCTAGTACCTGTAGCAGAATATCCTACTTTAAACTCATCGTTACCACTAAAGTCGAAAGAACTTCTGGCGTAGAACGATAGGGTTCCTCCTTGATGAATGTCTAGTTCGTCAGATATAAGCCAATCGTTCACGGGGCCATCGTAAGATGAAATACTTGCGAAATACTTTTCACCTGAATGTGGAATAAATTCTTCAAATTCATTCGGTGGATTAGTTTGTGTAGGAGTGTAAACAACAAAACCCATGGGTCCGCCTTTCCCTGGAAACTCGTGAAAGGAACCAGCTGTATTATATCCATCTACATCTAAGGAAGTCCATCCTTCTAGGTTATCTCGTTCAAAATCGTCATGTAATTCTACATCATCATTAAAAGGTTGTAAAAGACCTTGATTGTTTGAACTACTTATGTTTTGTGCCCAAGCTAATGTTGTAAATAAAGTGAGCAGAAAGATTAAGTAAAATTTTTTCATTAATTGAGTTATTTAAAAGGTTAAATGCAATCAGGAAGAATGCAAAAAATGTCTAACAAACTAATTGGTTTAACTTCAATCATACAAATTATATTACTCCTTTTAGTCCCAAACACATATATATAAAATATACATAGTTGTTTGCTAGTTTTTTAGCTATTTACTACTGATTTGCGATATACCGCTGGAGTTACTTTTTCAACATCTTTAAAGAACCTGTAGAATACAGAAATAGTTTTAAAACCCGATTCAGTAGCTATTCCTTCAATAGTGAAATGTAGTAGGCTTTTATCAGAGAGTAAGCGTTTACTCTCTTCAATACGTAGTTCGTTTATATAATTATAAAATGTTTTATTTAACCTATTATTGAGTGCATGGGAAATAGCATTTCTGCTTTCAGAGATTGCTTCAGCAAGGTTATTTAAACTAAAATTTTGATTTTTATAAAGCTTTTGATCCCGCATCACTTTTTCAATTTTAGTTATAATAAGTTCCTCTTTAGTGCTATCATTTTCATCAAGAATTTGAACATTACGTAAGAAGGAATTTTTATCTATTTTTTTAGCCTGTGAAGCTCTTTTATTAAAGACTTCAGAGGTTTTTTTTACTCTATTAAAAACTATAGGATATTTATAAATCATTAATGTTATATAAAATATGCTTACTGCAAGTACGGCGTGGTATGCCATATATAGAATGTAAGGGTTTATATAAGTGTTTTCAACAATAGTAGAGATGCCACCAATTATAAAGACTAAAGCAAAACTGTAATTGATAATTTGGAAACCCTCCAATTTGCGACTCTCAATTTCAGAATACTCTTCTTTGAGCATCTGCTGTCGTAACTTTAATATTTGGTTAGTTTTTATAAAATAGAATGGCCCCAAGAATGTAGCCAAATATGAGCATACAACCTCTCTTAAGTGGTACCACTCATGTTGTCTCATATTGCTTATAGAAAAATTACTATCAAAATAAAGGTATAGGGTGAAACCTGTATAAAGGTATATAGGTATAAAATGAAGGTGATCAATTTTCTGAAAACTTTTGTATTCGTAAAATAGATATTTAGCATACAGAAATACTGGTGGAAACAGAGTTAGGGCTAGCATAGGACCGATAAACGTGGTAACGGTAACGCTAAAGAAAGGACCTTCGTCAATGAAAGCAAAGAACCAATAACAAGAAAACCCCCATGCTAATAAAAGTAGTGCAAGTAAATTGTTTGAAAATGGTTTTTGTTTTCTTTTAAGTAATAAAAACATACCCATAAGTGCTTGTGAAGCACCAAAAAGCATCAAAATAGAAAAGTAGGATTCAATTATAGGAAACATGTATTAATGTATTAACGTAAAGAGTGCATAAAATTAACCTTTATAAATAATACGTTATTAGTAATTAATCGGGTTTCTTGTTAAAGTTTATAATTATGAGATATAATATTTTTGAAGATGGCTAAAGTGGAACATTTGGGAGATACAGTTTCCAAAAGACAACATACTTAAATATTAACCTTAAACTCAATTAATAGCGGCTTGAATCGTGTTGAAAAAAGGAATTATATTGGTAGAGGAGTAAACTACTAATATACAAGGATTTAGGTGATAAGTAGAACTGCTGTTTTAATATTTGTTATGAAAGTTACATCAATACATTCCAAAAATTAAAACACTAAACTCACTTCTGTCCCTTTGTTCTCAGAACTACGTAATTGTATTTTACCACCGTGTAATAACATAATCTGTTTGCAAAGACTCAGGCCAATACCACTTCCGGTTTTTTTGGTACTAAAAAATGGTATAAAAATACTGTCCATTATTTCAGTTGGAATACCACCACCGTTGTCCATAACCCGTATTTGGGCAGTTCCTTTATGACCTATATTTGCTGAAACCACAATCTGCGGATTGGAAACCATTTCGGTAGCATCGATGGCATTTAAAATAAGATTGATAAGTACTTGTTCAATTAGGTAAGAGTCGATTTCAAAAACAAGATTAGGGTCTTTCAGCTTAAACGTAAGCTCAATTTCTTTTTCTTCAAAAGAAGGTATCATTAATTCGCTTATGCTGCTGAACAAATCGGAAGCTTTGATTTTAGTTTTATTTACGTGGGTAACTTTATTGAGACTTCTGTAGGTTTTAGCAAATTTCATCAAGCCCTCGCTTCGCTTTTTAATGCTATTGAGACCGGCATTAACATCTTCTAATTCCAAATTATCGGTTTCAGGGTGTGCCATAGAGTCCTGAATGTTATTCTGAAGGGTTTCCGCCAAAGAAGTGATCGGTGCTATGCTGTTCATGATTTCGTGCGTCATTACACTTAACAGCTTTTTCCAGGCTTCACTTTCGTTTCTATTCAAGGTTTCTTCTATATTCTGAAGCACAATAAGCTTAAAAGAATGTTCTTCCATTTCAAAAACCGTATCTGAAATAAGGACTTTTAGCGTTTCCTGTCTCATCTCCAAAGTAACCGAAGCGGTATTGGAATGGTACGTTTCAAACAACTCATCGTAAATATTTGGTCTCCTTTTTTCAACAAAACTTATATTTTTAAAGGAAGGGAAATCCAGCGTCTTTAAAAAGGAATCGTTTGCCCAAAGTACGTCGCCACTTTCTACATTATAAGCGATAATGCCTATGTTTACCATCTCCAATATTTTTTGAAGATAGACAAACTGCGCCTGTCGTTCGCTATCGATTGCTTTGATGGTTTTGTTTACAAGGTTAAAGCCTTTGTGCAGTTCGCGAATGTCTTGAGGACCTTTCGTTTCGACAAACCATCTTGAGAAATCACGGTATTTTACCGATTCAAAAAAATCGTCCATTTCAACAAACCGTTTTATCACAAACCGATAGAAGTTATATATTACAATTAGTGAAAAAATGGAACCTCCTATTATCGCATACGTGTTTATCCAAGCAATCCCAAAAGCAAGTAGTGTTAAGGATATGAGTAACCCCACTACCCGAAGCGTAAGCGAGAATACGTAGCTTTTATAAGTCATATTTATGGAGTCTGCGGTACAATGCGGCACGTGTTATACCCAATTCTTTTGCAGATTTTGAGATGTTCCCGTTGTTCTTTTCAATCACGGACAGGATGGTGTTCTTTTCAACAGCATCTAGATTGGTTTCTTTTTGAGCAACTTGTACCTGCGGTAATTCGATGGCCGAAAAGGTTAAATCTTCGGCTTCTAGTGTATTTTGTTCTGCCATAATAATGGCACGTTCTAAGGCATATTGTAACTCACGAACATTTCCGCTAAAGTGATGTTTTTTCAGTTTTTGAATAAAACTGGAAGACAAATTAAAAGTCCCTTTGCCGTACTTTTCAGCATAAAAATCAACAAAATAATGCGCTAATAGTGTGACATCTGAACCCCGTTCCCGTAATGGTGGAATGGTGATATCTACGGTGTTGATACGATATATTAAATCTTTTCTGAAACGCTGTTCATCGGCCAAATCGCTAATTGACACATTGGTCGCGCAGATTAGCCGAATATCAATAGGGATAGATTGATTAGACCCTAGAGGCGTTACCCGTCTGTTCTGCAAAATAGTAAGTAAACGTGCCTGTTGTCGAAGGGTTATGTTTCCTATTTCATCAAGAAAAAGGGTGCCACCATTTGCAGTTTCAAAACGACCTTTACGATCTTCCCGCGCATCTGTAAACGCACCTTTTTTATAGCCGAATAATTCACTTTCAAAAAGCGTATCGGTTAAAGAACCTACATCTACTTTTACAAAAGGTTTGTTTTTCCGAAGGGAGTTATCGTGAATCGCTCTGGCAATAAGGTCTTTTCCAGTGCCGTTTTCACCTAAAATAAGAATATTGGCATCGGTTGGGGCCACTTTTTTAAGCTTTACGAACACATCTTGCATGGGTTCGCTTTCGCCTATTATCTTAGTTTCAGTATCTAAGTATAGTTTTTTAAGTTGCTTTTTTTGCTGTTTTTCAACCCGCTCCCGAATGGCTTCCATTATTTTTTCGTTCTGCCACGGTTTAACAAGAAAATCGGAAGCTCCTTCTTTTAAAGACCGTATGGCCAAATCTATATCGCCGTAAGCTGTGATTAGAATAACATCGACCTCTGGCTTTTGTTTTTTTATTTTGTTAAGCCAGAATATTCCTTCGTTACCTGTGTTTACCAAGCCGTTAAAATTCATATCCAAGATTACCACATCAAATTGATGTTTCTCCATCAGACTTTGAATCGTATTTGGGTTTTTATTGGTAACCACCTCTTTCACCTTCGACTTTAGCAAAAGCCGAAGCGCAATGAGCACATCCTCATCGTCGTCAATAACCAATATTCGGGCATTATGGAGAAGCATAGATACAATATTAATAAATTCAGAACTTTTAATTGTGAATTCTGAATTCATAATTAAAAAATTAAAGAAAGTGTACCGGCAGCGAACAGGGGGTGTATCAAAACCGAACACTTTAAATGTTTAAATAAAACATATACATCTGAAAAACAACTCGTTAATTTTGTGGCATCATATTCACAATATAACTATTGAAAAACAAAATACTATATGGACATTCAGTTGGAAAAGAAACGATTCACTACCAAAAAACTACTACTTATAGGAGGTGCTATTCTGTTATTGGCTTTAATCATCTTTGTGATTTTTTCCTCGTTTGGCGGTTCAAAATTGAACGTCGAAAAAGAACGCATCAGTATCAATACGGTTGAAAAAGGTGTTTTTCAAGAAAATATCCCTGTAAACGGAATTGTGTTGCCCATAACCACTATTTATTTAGATGCTTTGGAAGGTGGCCGCGTAGAAGAGAAGTTTGTTGAAGACGGTGCAGTACTTAAAAAAGGCGATCCTATTTTAAGACTTTCTAACACCGATTTAGAATTGAGTCTTGTAAATCAAGAAACACAAGTATATAACCTTTTGACGCAGATGCAAATTTCGCAAAACGCAGCGCGGCAAAATACCATTAATAAGTTGAACCAATATACCGATGTGGAGAGTGGTTTAATTGAAGCCAAGCGAGTATACGACCTCAACAGTAAATTATACGAAAAAGATGCCATAGGCAGGCAGGATTTAATCAAAGCGAAAAACGAATACGAGTATCAAAAAGAACGTATGCAACTTTCCAAACAAATACTAAAACAGGATTCTATCGCTGTAAAACAAGAGAAGGGCCAAGTGCAAAGCAGTTATGCTCGAACCCAAAACGCACTTGAATTAATGCGAAGAAAAGTAGCGGATCTCGTAGTAAAAGCACCGGTTGATGGGCAGCTTACTTCGTTAGATGCCGAAATTGGCCAGTCTAAAAATAAAGGAGAGCGATTGGGACAAATTGATGTGTTAAGCGGTTTTAAAGTACGCGCAGATATTGACGAACATTATATTTCGAGAATTTATACAGGGCAGATGGGAAGTTTCAGTTTTAATGGAAAAAGCTACAGTCTCGCTATTAAAAAAGTATACACCCAAGTGAACAATGGCCGTTTTCAAGTGGATATGCAGTTTGGAGAAGAAGTGCCAGAAGGAATCCGTCGCGGACAGACGTTGCAAATACGATTGGCATTGAGCGATGAAAAACAAGCATTGTTAATTCCTAAGGGTGGCTTTTTTCAGCAAACTGGAGGCAACTGGATTTTTAAAGTGAGTGAAGACGGCGATACTGCTTATAAGACAGACATAAACTTAGGAAGCCAAAACACCGAGTATTATGAGGTTTTAAGTGGTTTAGAGCCTGGTGACAAAGTAATTACTAGTAGTTACGATACTTATGGCGACGTACAAGAATTGGTTTTAAAAGAATAAAAACACTAATAACGATAGGAATGATAACAATCACAGATTTAGAAAAGTACTATGCTACCGAAGAGGTACGCACTATTGCCTTAAATAAACTATCCTTTACAGTAAATGAAGGTGAGTTTGTAGCCGTAATGGGACCTTCTGGATGCGGAAAATCGACATTACTTAATATTTTGGGTCTATTGGATGATCCTGACGCAGGTAGTTTTGTGTTTAATGGCATTGAAGTAGCTGGTTTCAACGAACGCAAACGTGCTAATTTACGCAAACATAATATCGGTTTTGTGTTTCAGAGTTTTAACCTAATTGATGAGCTGACAGTTTTTGAAAACGTTGAACTACCGTTGATTTATACAGGCGTTAAACCCGCCGAACGTAAGAAAAGGGTAGACGCAGTACTTGAGAAAATGCAGATTATGCACCGGCGCAAGCACTTTCCGCAGCAACTCTCAGGAGGACAACAACAGCGGGTGGCAGTTGCACGTGCCGTAGTAAACAACCCAAAGCTTATTTTGGCTGATGAACCTACAGGAAATCTAGACAGTAGCAACGGTAATGAAGTAATGGATTTATTAACCGAGTTGAACGAAGCTGGCACAACCATCATCATGGTAACGCACAGCGAGCACGATGCTAAATACAGCCACCGCATTATAAGAATGCTCGACGGGCAGAAAGTGACAGAGAATATTCTGGCGGAGTATAAGAATGTATAGTTAACGATATTCAGCAAACAGTAGGCAGTTGACAGTAAAAAACGGGAAGGTGGCTGAGTGTCGGTCACTGAGCGAAGCTAAAGTCTTTCGAAGCCAAAACATCAATCAAAAAGCGAACAATTATGTTTAAGAATTATTTTAAAATAGCATTCAGAAACCTTTGGAAAAACAAAGGATATAGCGCATTAAACATTTTTGGGTTGGCCATTGGGATTACCTGCGCGAGCTTAATTCTTCTTTGGGTTGAGGATGAAGTAAATTTTGACGAATCTATTGCAGACAAAGAACTGGTCTATGCCGTACCAACCAACCAAAAGTACGAGGGGGAATGGCGTACTTTTTTTGAGGCTACGCCAGGGCCTTTGGCAGCGGTCTTAAAAACAGAAATACCTGAAATTACAAAATCGGCACGCAAGCGTGATAAAAACTCACTTCTTAGTGTTGACGAGAAATCAATTAACAGCGAAGGAAGTTATGCCGATAAAGACCTCTTTGATATTTTTGGTCTTAATTTTATTGCTGGAAATCCTAAGCAAGCCTTTAAAGACAAAAAATCAATTGTTATTACTCAAAAGGTAGCTTCGATTCTTTTTGGCAATATCCAAGAAGCAATCGGAAAGAACGTAAAGGTTGATAAAAAAACAAATTTTATAGTTACCGGAGTTGTAGAAAACTTTCCCGAAAATACCAGTTTTTCATTTTCTTGGCTAGTTCCTTTTGAAAATTTTACTGACGGTAAGGAGTGGACTGAAGGGTATGGCTCTAATTTCACGGACACCTTTGTAAAATTAACAGCTGGAGCAGAATTTGAAAAAGTAAATGAAAAAGTAAAAGCAGTACTTCCTGCCAAATCGGGCGACCAAGAAACGGAAGCAATTTTATTTTCGGCGAATGATTGGCATTTACGATCCAATTTCAAAAATGGTGAAATAAGTGGAGGTCGTATTGAATACGTGCGTTTATTTAGTTTTATAGCACTCATCATTTTAATCATCGCTTGCATTAACTTTATGAATTTGGCTACCGCCCGAAGTGAAAAGCGCGCCAACGAAGTGGGAATGCGCAAAGCTTTAGGTTCTGGTAAAAGACAGTTAATTTTTCAATTTATTACTGAGGCCGTTTTCACTGCTTTATTGAGCGGCATAGTAAGTGTTTTTCTGTTAATGATTTTAATTCCACACTTTAACGCCTTGATAGATAAAAATTTAAGCCTAGCGCTTACCAAACCTCTACATTTTCTACCAATACTTTTTATAACACTCATCTGTGGGTTTTTATCCGGTCTTTATCCCGCGTTTTACCTTTCATCTTTTAAACCTATAGATGTACTTAAAGGATCTAAAAGACAAACAGGAGCTGCTTCTATTACACGAAAAAGTTTAGTGGTTATCCAGTTTTCGGCTTCCATCATTTTTATCATAAGCACCATCATAGTATATCAACAAGTGCAGCATGTAAAAAATAGAGACTTAGGAATGGAAAAAGAAAACCTTATAGAAGTACCTGCAGCAAATGGAAATATCATAAAAAATTTCAAATCTATTGAACAAGAACTACAGTCTTCTGGGTTAATTCAAAGTGCAGGCCTTATGAATTCGCAAATTTTATCTGGAGGGAATAACACCTCGAGTGTACAATGGCAAGGCAAACCAGAAAATGAAGACATTTTGATTTCTTTTAGAACGGCAACGCCTAACCTCTTTAAGACTACCGGGATGAAAATCAAGGAAGGGAAAGGTTTTGGTACTTCACAAGCGGCAGACAGTAGCAACGTATTAATATCTGAATCTTTTGCAAAACTGATGAATACGGAACATGTGGTGGGCAAAACGATTAACTGGCAAGAACAAGTTTTCACGATTAATGGGGTTGTAAAAGATTTTTTATACGGTGATATGTACGGAAACAGTGATCCCGTCATGTTTTTCAATCAAGCTGAAGGAGCAGATTACTTGTATATAAAACCAATAGCCAAGGCAGATATGAACAAAACGCTCAAAGAAATAGAACACGTACTCAAATCACAAAACCCAGGATTTCCTTTTGAATATAGGTTTGTAGATGAAGCTTTTAACGACCGCTTTAAAAGCGAGCAGTTAGTGGAAAATTTATCTCAAATTTTTGCGCTTTTAGCCATTATTATTTCCTGCTTAGGACTTTTCGGCCTATCTGCATACACAGCAGAACAACGTCGTAAGGAAATAGGTGTACGTAAGGTTTTAGGCTCTAGTATTCTGGGGATTGTAAGGCTCTTGTCAAAAGACTTTATGAAGCTAGTGTTTCTAGCCATTTTGGTGTCGGTCCCTATCGCTTGGTACGTCATGCAAAACTGGTTAGAAGATTTTGCATACCGAACAGAAATTAATTGGTGGGTATTCGTCATTGCAGGTTTAATAGCAATATGTATCGCACTGGTTACCGTAAGCTTCCAAGCCATTAAAGCAGCAATTGCAAACCCAGTAAAAAGTCTTAGGACTGAATAATTTTTATCAATCAAAAAGTGAACAATTATGTTTAGAAATTATTTCAAAATAGCGTGGCGTAGCCTTCAAAAGAACAAGCTACAGACTGGTATTAATTTACTGGGTTTAACGGTAGGTACCATTTGCTGCTTGAGCATCATTACCTATGTTATAGCACAGTTTGGGTATGACCAACAGTTTGAAGACTCCTCCTCGCTTTATAGGCTCAAAACCGTCATTGAAGGAAACGATGGCGGGAATCCTTCAGCAGGCAGTTCGCCACCTATTGCCTTTGCAATGAAAGAAGACTTCCCAGAAGTGGCCGAAGTGTGTCGATTAGTTTATTTCGGTGAAGGAAATGAAAGCCTTTTAAGAGTTACGAATAGTGATAAAGCGTATTACGAGTCTCGCGGGTATTTGGCAGACTCCACTTTTTTCAAACTATTTGACTATCCCTTTATTGAAGGAGAACGAGAAGGAGCCTTAAACGTACCAAACTCCATTGTGCTTTCAGAAACATTAGCAAAAAAACTATTTGGAAAAAAGAAGGCACTAAACAAAACATTGGTCCTTGGGAGTGGTGAGGAAGAACAAACCCTCACTATAAAAGGGGTTTTTAAGGATGATTATGGTAAAACGCATTTAAACCCAAATTATATTTTAACCATGAATTCTGGTGGAACCGGAGAGCGTGTCATGGAAATCCAAAATTTTGCAACACAAAACTTTGTGCTGAGTTATATCAAACTGAAACCGGGTGCAGATTCTGGACATCTGGAGTCAAAACTTCCTAGATTTTTACAAAAGTATGGGGCAAAGGATTTGGCCGCAGTTGGGTTCAAAAAATCGCTTTACCTTCAAAAGGTATCGGACATTCATTTATATTCAAAAGGAATTCGCAACCAAATTGATAACGTTTCAGATATCAACTATATCTATATGCTTCTTATTTTGGCATTGTTTATTCAATTGGTAGCCTGTATTAATTTTATCAACCTTAGTACAGCACGTGCGAACAAGCGAGCTAAGGAAATTGGGGTGCGGAAAGCAATTGGTGCTGATAAAGGTACACTCGTCCGTCAATTTTTAGGGGAATCCATATTGTTATCTTTATTTGCGTCGATTATCAGTATTCCTTTAACCGCCTTGGCATTGCCTTTTTTAAATACACTAACAGAAGGCTCTATAGGTTACTCAGCCTTGTTTGATTGGAAAATTTTAGCATCTCTTTTAATTTTAGGGACTCTTACAGGCTTAATTGCAGGGCTATACCCTGCAATCATCCTTTCTGGAATTAAGCCAGTAAAAGTTTTAAAAGGATCAGCAACCCTCAATTTAGGTAGTGGGAACCTGCGAAAAGGTTTGGTCGTATTTCAATTTGTAGTTTCCATTGGATTGATCTCTTCCGTTATTATCATTACCCAACAGGTAAAACATTCCCAAAAGATGGACATGGGTTACAATAAAGACAACCTCGTTGCCGTGCGATTAGGAACCCAGCAAGTTTCAGCAAATTTTAATGCTATAAAGTCAAATTTTGAAACAATTAATGGCGTTGCTGAAGTTTCTGGAAGTAATCATTATCCTTCAGAGTTTATTATAGGCGATCTAGGCTTAACGCTTCCAGGCGGAAACCCAGCCGATCAAACGTTGGTGCACTACGATGGTGTTAGCCCCAACTACCTTAAAACCGTTGGAACCTCTTTACTTACAGGGCGTACGCTCCGTAGCAACGATAGCATTCAGGTTTTGGTAAATAAAGCTACAATTGATGCTTTCAACATTCCATTAGAAAATGCTGTTGGATCCAAGCTTATCCAAACCTACGAAGGCGAAGTTGATGAGTTTGAAATTGTAGGTGTAACAGATAATTATCATTTCGCATCTTTAAAAGAAGAAATAGCACCCATGTTGCTCTTTAATGAAACCTGGCCAGGCTGGATAATTTTAAAAGCTGAAACTCAAGACTACGAAACCCTTTTAAATAATCTTGAAACTTCGTGGAGTACCATGAACCCTAACACTCCATTTATTTACACGTTTGTAGATAAAGAAGTTGAAAAGTTATATGCTGAAGAAAAACGCTTAGGCAAAATTTCGGTTGTATTTACCTCTCTAGCAATCTTGATAAGTTGTTTGGGGCTATTTGGATTAATCTCCTTTATTGCAGAACAGAAGAAAAAAGAAATAGGCGTCAGGAAAGTACTTGGAGCGAGTGTACAAAACGTAGTCCGTTTGTTAACCAAAGACTTTCTGAAACTGGTGGGTATCGCCTTTGTTATAGCTTCTCCACTTGCCTATTACGTCATGCAAAACTGGCTACAAGATTTTCCGTACCGAATAACAATTGAATGGTGGGTTTTTATAATTGCAGGCGGTTTTGCTGTAGCGATAACAATTTTAACAGTAGGTTTTCAAGCTATAAAATCAGCAATTGCAAACCCAGTAAAAAGTTTACGAACAGAATGATTCAGTGTTTAGTAATTAAAAATTGAGTGAAGTTATAATAAAAGTGGCTGAGTGATTCTGAAAGCGGATTATTTCAGAATCGCATCGAAGTCCAATAAAAAAGCGAACAATTATGTTTAGAAATTATTTTAAAATAGCTTGGCGAAACATACGCGTTAATAAACTTTTCACAGCTCTTAACATAGCTGGATTGGCCATTGGATTATGCGTTTGTATTCTCCTATTCGCCTTTATAAATAAGGAGCTGAGTTTTGATACCATGTATTCAAATTCAGAAGATATATATATAGTGAATATGGAGACTTCCGAAGAATATGATTTTGAAACGTGGGCTACCATGCCAAACGCAGTGGGACCAGCCATTTTACAAGATATTCCGCAGACCAAAAATATGACGCGACTTATTAAAGATGATTTTGGCGCTACCGCTTCGTTAGAAATAGGCGACAAGAATTTTAATGAGAATGGTTTGTATCTGGCAGACTCCGCTCTATTTAACATGTTCGATTTCAATTTTATTCAAGGTAATAGTCAAGATGCTTTTTCACGACCAAAATCCATTGTGCTTTCGCAATCAGCAAAAAAGCGATTGTTTGGAAGCGAAGATGCTATGGGAAAAATTATTTCGGTAAATAATCGTGATAGTCTTCAGGTCTCTGGCGTTTATAAGGATTTGCCTAAAAATAGTGTGATTGACTGCGATTTAGTCTATAACATCATGGACTCTTGGATGGGCACCAATGTGTATTGGAGCAATGCTAGTTATGAAACCTACGTGCAGCTTCAGCCTAATGCAAATATTGCCGAAGTGCAAAAACAGTCCAGCAAACTAATTGATAAATATGTGGATAAGGAAGGGCAATATTTTACAAAATTCTTTTTTCAACCATTAACAAAAATACATTTGTATTCTACAGATATCAGAGAGGGATACTCGTCTCGATTGGGGAATATCAGCACCATAAAAAGTTTGCTGTTCCTCTCTATTTTGGTTTTGCTTATTGCCTGTATCAATTATATGAACCTTGCAACCGCTAACTCTCAAAAACGATCTAAGGGAATTGGTATGAACAAAATTCTAGGTGCAAATCGCAAGCAAATACTTTCCCTTTTTTATATAGAAACGGGTATCCTCGTTTTCATTTCCATAATTATAGGATATGGAATTTCATTTTTGGCACTTCCTTTATTCCGAAGCATTACAGGAAATGAACTTAATTATACTGGATTATTGTCTCCTGCAATCATACTAAGTCTTGTTGTAACTTGGATTTTGGTCACCCTAATTGCGGGAAGCTACCCAGCACTCTCTATGTCGAGTATTTCTCCGTTATCGTTGGTAAACAAATCGAAGAAAAAATATGCTGTAGCCAATGTTATAAGAAAGGGGCTTGTGGTATTTCAATTTGCCGCCTCCATTATTTTAATTATTGCTGTTACCATCATATTTCAGCAAATGGATTTTATTAGAAACAAAAAGTTAGGATATAACCCTAATGGTGTTGTAGCGCTTTCCGTTAAATCTGCTGAAAGCCGACAACAAATTCAGAATGTAATAAACGATTTAAAAAGACAGACGAGTGTAGAAAGTCTTTCCGCCGTACAATCCATCCCAGGTGAGAATGAAAGTGGTCGGTCTGTACGAAAATTAAGTACCGACAATACTGGAATGCCCATAGCGAGTTGTCGTACCGACGGTTTTGTTGTAGAAACCATGCAGCTTAACCTGCTAGCAGGTAATCCGCTGCCTAAAACCCTTGTTAAGGGCGATTCTATTATTTACACCTTAATAAATGAAAAAATTACTAGCTATTTGGGATATAAAACGCCCGAAGAAGCTGTTGGAAAATATATAAACACCGAATTGGGTGATAAATCTATCGTTACAGGAGTAGTAGAAAACTTCAACTATAATTCATTGAAAGAAGATGTTGGCGGATATATGTATTACAAATCGAATAATGCTCCAGAATCGATACGCACGTTGCTGATTAGATATAATACCTCGAATCTTTCAGAGTTTATGGGGCAATTGCAAAAAAGCTTTACTGGTAATTTACCAAATACCGCTTTTGACTATCAGTTTTTAGATACACACGTTGCAAATTTATATGCTTCGGAAGAGAAAACAGCTCAAACAGCAACCACTTTTTCCTTATTAGCCATTTTTATAGCTTGTTTGGGATTATTTGGGTTGGCCGCATTTACAGCTGAAGCACGAACTAAAGAAATTGGCATTCGTAAAGTTTTAGGTGCCAGCATATCTGGAGTTACCAGCTTGTTGACCAAAGATTTTTTAAAGTTGGTATTAATTGCATTTGTAATTGCGGCTCCAGTTGCTTATTGGATTATGAATACTTGGTTATTGGACTTTGCTTATCGCACAGAGATTAATTGGTGGGTTTTTGCGGTTGCAGGGCTTCTTGCAATCTGTATTGCTTTAATTACAGTAAGTTTTCAAGCCATAAAAACAGCAATCGCAAACCCTGTAAAGAGTCTAAGAACAGAATGATCCAGTATTTAGAAATTAAAAATTGAGTGAAGTTATAATAAAGGTGGCTAAGTGATTCCGAAAGCTAAGCATTTCAGAATTGTATCGAAGTCCAATCAAAAAATAAATAGTTATGTTTAGAAATTATTTCAAAATCGCCTTACGAAACCTTTGGAAGGATAGAACTTTTACGGTTCTAAATATTATTGGCTTAACAACAGCATTTGGAATTGCTTTTTTACTAAGCACCTACGCCTTATTTGAATTATCATACGATAAATTCCACGAAAATAAAGGTTCAATTTATCAAGTATATACTACCTCTCAGACCCCAAAAGGGCCAGAATCTAGTGATGCCAATCCTATTCCTTTTGCAGCTGCCTTAAAAAGTGAAGTGCCCGGTGTAAAAAAAATAACCCGTTATGCAACTGGTGGACCACTTCTTACCTATAAAAATAAAACCCTGAGCATAGGTTCTTCTTGGGCAGATCCAGAATTTTTTGAAATTTTCTCCTTTCCTATTTTAGAGGGTAATAAAAACAATCCAATAGAAAGATCAACAGTTGCGTTAACAGAAGAAACAGCAAAGAAAATATTTGGTAGCGAAAAGGCCATCGGCAAAACCATTAGTATAAAACGTGACGGTAAAGAAACGCCTGTAACGGTATCAGCAATTTTAAAAGACTTTCCTGAAGCAAGTTCTTTACGTTTTGGGGCGATTTTTAATTTTATGGATTTACCAGATTCATTTTACAAAAGCAAAAAGGATCGTTGGGACGCACATAATCACCCTGTTTATTTACAATTAGCAGAGGGTATTTCTCCCAGAAAATTTGAAAAATCTACCCAAGAATTTTCAACGCTTCATTTTACAGATGATATAACAAATGCTAAACGGGATGGTGCGAAACCAAATGCAGAAGGTCAATACAGACAGATACACCTTTTGCCATTTGAGGACGTTAGTTTTACGGATTTAAACGCCGCTGAGGTAAAAGTTAGTAAAACGCTACAATATGTGATATTAGGCATAGCGTTTCTCATTTTGTTTATTGCAAGCATCAATTTTATAAATATGAGCATTGCTAAAGGCTCACAAAGACTTCGTGAAATTGGAATGCGAAAAACTTTAGGAGCAGGAAAAACCCAACTATTCTTCCAGTTTTGGGGAGAAAGCATCTTAATTTTTAGTATCGCGGTAATTTTGGGAGCATTATTGGCTTTTTCATTACTAAATACTTTTCAAACTTTATTTCGTACTAGTGCATCATTTGAGTTAGTAGCAACCCCAACAATTATAATTGGCTTAATTATATCCTTATTACTTATAACGCTCATTGCTGGTGGATATCCAGCTTTTTTAATGAGTAAACTAGGCACTCTCCATGCATTGAAAGGGAAGCTGGAGACTTCAGGTAGAAACCGGGTGCGGAATGCTCTTATTGTAGTGCAGTTTGGTATTGCCATTTTACTTATAAGTAGCACCTTAGTATTGCGAGAACAATTGAACTACCTGAGAAACAAAGACCTGGGATTTAATAAAGAACAAGTAATTGCCTTTCCTTTAAAAACTAAAAAGGACCGTAAGCAGTTGTTGCAATTAATGCGAAATGAACTTTTAACAAAACCCAATATTATGAGTGTTACCGCTTCAAATAATATTTTAGGTCTTGGAAAGGACGGTAGTACTTCTACAAGTATTATGGGTTTTGAATATAAAGGTCGTGAAGTAAAAACAAACCTCCTTTTTGTGGATTATGATTATCCACAAACATTAGATATGCCGCTCTTGCAGGGAAGATCCTTTAAAAGAGAATATGCAGCAGATAGTCTTTCGGTAGTTATAAACGAGGCGATGGTTAAAGAATTTGGAGAAGAAGATCCATTAAATATTCGATTCATTTTAAACGATTCAATTCAGTTTTCTGTAATAGGAGTGGTCAAAGATTATAATTTTCAAAGCATGAATAAATCTATTGAGCCAATGAGCTTTTTTATGAATTCAAAAAAACCACTGTATCACGCTTATGTTAAGGTTGCGCCAGATAACTTAGCTCAATCGTTTACTACTGTAAAAGCAGCTTGGGATAGACTTGAGCCAGATACAGAGTTTTTAGGCTCCTTTTTAGATGAAAATATAGAAAGAACCTTGGTAAAGGAACGAACTATGATAACAATGATTTCTAGTGGTTCTATCTTGGCAATAATATTAAGTTGCATTGGTCTTTTTGCTATCTCATTATTGGTGGTTTCGCAAAGACAAAAGGAAATTGGCATACGGAAAGTAGTTGGTGCCAGTGTATCTACAATTACTTTTTTACTAACCAAGGATTTCTTAAAACTTGTAGGTATTGCTTTTATCATTGCTACACCAATTGCTTGGTATGCTACTTCACAATGGCTTCAAGATTATGCGTATCGAATTGACTTGACTATTTGGATTTTCCTAATGGCTGGTACTATAGCGTTAATAATTGCCGTGTTTACTATAAGTTTCCGAACGATACAGGCTGCTATAAAGAACCCGGTTGAGAGTTTAAAAGCGGAATAACTAAATAAGATCTTACGGCTATTTCTTTCAGAATAAAAATCATAAAAAAATAATACAATATGTTACTACAACTTAACCATATTTACAAATGGGTCACGCAAGGTGGAAGGCGTGTCTTTTTACTAAATGACATTAGCCTTACAGTTGAAGAAGGTGAGTTTATCACCATTATGGGGCCTTCTGGGTCTGGTAAATCCACGTTGCTGAATGCTATTGGGATGCTCGATGATTTTCAGGAAGGGGAATATGCGTTTCTAGATGAATCGGTACACACTATGAAAGAGAAATACCGGTCTAAATTGTATAAAGAATACATTGGGTTTGTGTTTCAGGCCTATCACTTGATAGATGAGCTTACTGTGTATGAAAACATAGAAACTCCTTTATTGTACAAAAATGTAAAATCGGCTGAACGAAAAGCACTAGTAGCTGATATGCTAGATCGATTTAATATTGTAGGTAAAAAGGATTTATTTCCTAGTCAGTTAAGCGGGGGACAGCAACAGTTAGTAGGCATTGCTCGTGCTTTGATTGCAAAACCAAAACTGATTTTGGCCGATGAACCCACAGGAAATCTTAACTCGAAACAAAGCGAAAAAATTATGCAACTATTTAAAGAGCTTAACGAGGCAGGAGTTACGATTATTCAAGCTACACATTCTGAAGCCAACGCATCTTACGGTTCGCGAATTATACACCTTCTAGATGGACGAAAAGACTGTAAATAGAAAACTATTCATCAATCACTTATAATATGATTTTTAAACTTTCCATAGCATTATATTTTGCAACTACCATGTTTCTTTTTTCGCAAACTGAAGAAAGAACGGCACATACTCTTGCTGAATGCATCGATCTAGCTATAAAAAACAACCTTGACCTTAAAACAACTCGGCTATCTAAAGAGACACAAGATGTAAATTTTAAACAAAGTAAGAACGCCTTATTGCCTAACATCAACGGATCTTATAACTTAGGAGTTAGTAGTGGTCGGAGTATCGATCCCTTTACCAATGGTATTATCAACCAAGAACTTACTTTTTCAAACGCAGGTTTAGCGCTGGATGCAATAGTTTTTAACGGGTTTAGGCTTATTAACAGTTGGAAACAAGCAAAATTGAACCTTGAATCTGCCGAAATGGAAGTAGAAGCCGCTAAACAAGCTTTAATACTTAATGTAACCTTGACATACTTACAAGTATTGAATGCACAAGATTTGGTTAAACTGGCTGAATCTCGATTAAAAACTACCCAAGGACAGTTGGACAGATTAAAGAGTTTATATGAAGAAGAAACTGGAAACCCCGCAGAATATCGTGACCTCCAAGGACAATTGGCGATGGATGCAGCAAACATCGCAGTAAATAAAAATACACTTGAAAACGAACTAATAAACCTTAATACTCTTGTTAATACAAATAAGGCTATAACGGTTGCTCCTTTAAATGTACAATTAGATTTCGAAGGTTATAATCATAAGGCACAAGAAGTTTATGAAAAAGCACTACAAGTTTTCCCCACGGTTAAAGCAAGCGGTTTAAGCTTGGAAGCGGCTGAGAAAGGAGTTGCTGTTGCACGTTCTCAATATATCCCAGAAATTAGTTTTTTTGCCAATTTGAATACAAATTATTCTAGCGCAGCAAGGCTTTTTAATGAAATGGGGACCAGTATTGTGGAAACTGGTGAATTTGTAACTATAAATAATCAAGACTATTCAATTTTCACGGAAGAAATCAACTTTACAAGTGGTAAAATCCCGTATCGTGATCAATTTGACAATAATTTGAACTCTTCAATAGGAGTAGCGGTAAGTGTTCCTATATTTAATGGTTTTAGGGCTAAAAATAATGTCGCTCTTGAAAAAATTAAAAAAGAAGAAGCCCAAACAGCTTTCGAATTGACTAAACAGAACCTTAAACAGTCAATAAACCAATCTTATAGCGCTATGCAGACAGCTTTTCAACGCTATAAGCTTCTGCAAGATCAAGTAAAAGCATATCAAGAATCTTTCCGAATTAATGAAATTGGGTTTAACAATGGTGTTTCTAATAGCGTAGAATATATTATTAGCAAAAACAATCTTGACAATGCCGAAACGAATCTAGCGAATGTAAAATATGAATATGCACTTCGGGTAAAGGTTCTAGAGTATTATCAAGGGAATATTTAATGATTGGTCGTTTCTATTAATACCACAATTTTTGAAGTTTTTTGAAAAGAACTTTCATTCTGAATAAACAATTCACTTAAGTAGATTAAACTCAATCGCAGAAAAGCGATGGCGTTCACAGAAAAAATAACTTTCTATATTTAACTTTAACTTATTTGGTACAAAAAGTACCGACTGGGTTCATATTACTCGACCCTAATACAAGAATATTTTTATTATTTGAAGTTAAAGAACTGGCTGTTAGTTTATTGTTGGCATTTGTTTCAAAAGGTTTACTCATGGTACGACCCTTGAATAAGATATAATCTTTATAAACAGGATGTGGTGTTATCGCACTTCAATTTAAATTTTATATCTAATTCTGAAATAAACATATGAAAAAAATAGGTTTGGTCAAAGAACCCGCATTCGAAACTCGAATTTGTTTTTTACCTAAAGAAGTTAAACAGCTAACACAACTATTAGAAATAGATGTTCAAGTAGAAAAAGGTCTGGGCGAAGGATTTGGAGTTTCAGATACCGAATACGAAGAAGCGGGAGCAAGTTTGCAAACCCGGAAGAATGTTTTAAATAATTCAGATTATATCCTTTCTATTAATGAGGTGACTGATCTTGTATTGGACGGAAAACAAAACGTCTTGATCGGGATTTTCAATTTGTTGTTCTACCCGGAGCGAGCCGAAAAATATGTAGAAAAAAACACCACCGTTTATAGCTTAGATTTATTACCTCGAACCACCTTGGCGCAGTCTATGGATGTTTTATCTTCTATGGCTTCTATAGCAGGTTATAAAGCTGTGCTTAAAGCGATCTCTCATTACAACAGTTCGTTCCCAATGTTTACAACAGCAGCCGGAACGCTTAATCCTGCCAAGGTATTGGTGTTAGGAGCGGGCGTTGCTGGACTACAAGCTATTGCTACAGCTAAAAGATTAGGTGCTGTCGTAGAAGCTTTCGACGTTCGAAAATCTGCTGGGGAAGAGGTCAGGAGCCTTGGAGCCAAATTTGTAGAAGTGGAAGGTGCCGAAGAAGCGAAGGATGCAGGCGGATATGCCGTCACCCAATCTGAAGAATACCTGAAGAAACAAAAAGAATTGATCCACGAGCGCATACGCAATGCTAATATAGTTATCTGTACCGCAAATATACCTGGTAAAAAAGCACCTTTATTGATCGAAAAAAGATCGATTGAAGCGATGAAATCAGGATCGGTAATTATAGATATGGCAGCAGAGCAAGGCGGAAATTGCGAAATGACCCAAGCCAGAGAAACCATTGTTTACAATAATGTGACCATCGTTGGTAATTCGCATTTATCAAGGGAAGTGTCGCAATCTGCATCACAATTGTTGTCAACAAACTATTATAATTTCTTGAAATACTTAATTCAATCAACCAAAGAAGACGATATATTGTTAGAAAAGAGTAAGGTGATTGACAATGGAACTATAACAAACCCTTTATTAACCAATAAATTTGAACTCGCATAATATGGAATTTATCCAAAACAATCTTGATATTATCTACTTTGTAATATTTTGTATTTTCATCGGTATCGAAGTGATAGCAAACGTTCCAGCCATTCTTCACACTCCTTTAATGTCTGGGGCTAATGCCATTAGTGGCGTAATTATGGTAGGTGCCGTAATTATGATGTTTCAAGTTCCACCAACAAATTATATAACTCTCACCCTAGGTGGAATCGCAGTATTTCTAGGTGCTTTGAACATTTCGGGTGGCTTTTTTGTCACAGGACGAATGTTAAAAATGTTCAACACGAAAAAATAATTTCAAATGAATGTATTAGTTGAAGTTGGCTATTTATTGGCCACCGTTTCTTTTTTAGGTGGATTGAAGTTTATGAGTTCCCCAAAACACGCCAAAATTGGTAATTTAATTGCAGCTACGGGAATGATAATTGCTGTATTATGCACTTTTTGGATGCTCAATACTCAAACCGTCCCGTCTGTTAACCTTATTATAATAGCTGTTGCCATATTATTGGGTACAATAGGTGGAAAAGTTATGGCTTCCAAAGTCGAAATGACCGCCATGCCACAATTGGTTTCTTTATTTAACGCAACTGGAGGTGGTTGTGCCATGCTTTTAGGAATTGTTGAAGCAAAACAAGCTGGCTTTAGTTCTTCCTTTTTAGGAATGCAAATTTTATTGCTTTTAGGGTTGATTACCGGAGCAGTAGCAGCTTCAGGAAGTGTTGTCGCCTATCGAAAACTTGCCGGAAAAACGAAAGACAATCGTCATGTTATGGTTGTTTTAGGTTCCAGAATCCTATTGGTGTTATTTTTTGTGATGCCTATTTTATATTTCGTAGGAGTACTACCCATATCTTTTGAAATATTAGCGTATGCAATGGCGTTCATTGCGTTGGTGTATGGTGTTTTATTTGTATTGCCCATTGGTGGTGCCGATATGCCAGTTGTAATTTCGTTGCTAAATTCAATTACTGGTATTGCTACCGCTTTGGCAGGTTTTGTCTATGGTAACAAAGCGATGATTGCGGGTGGTATTTTTGTTGGCGCAGCAGGAATTCTATTGACGTTATTAATGTGTAGAGCGATGAACCGTTCTTTGCTTAAGGTATTGGCGGGGAAATTTAAAAAAGGAAAAGTAGCCGAAGATACAAAAGCGCAAAATATAAAGGAAACAACCGTTTCCGAAACAGCTATGCAGCTATCTTTTGCCAATAAAATTGCAATAATCCCAGGATATGGTCTTGCGGTGGCTCAAGGACAACATCTTTGTGGTCAACTACAACAACTTTTAGAAAAGAGAGATGCCCAAGTAGATTTTATCATACACCCTGTCGCAGGAAGAATGCCTGGACATATGAATGTGTTACTTGCTGAAGCAAATATAGATTACGAACACTTAAAAGAAATGGATCAAGTAAATGGCGATATGGCCCATTACGATATGGTCTTGATAATCGGGGCAAACGATGTGGTAAACCCAGCTGCAGAAAACAATCAAGATAGTCCTATCTACGGGATGCCTATTGTTAAAGCATATCAAAGTAAGCAAACAGTGGTGATGAAACGAGGAATGAGTAATGGGTATGCAGGCGTTTCAAACGATTTGTTTGGAATGGACAATTGTAACTTATTGTTTGGAGATGCTAAAGATTCTTTGCAAAATATAATCAATCAATTAAAATTAATTTAATAAGATGATAGCTGCTTTTTAAAGCAAACGGTTTTAAAATTCCCTCAATTTTCTTTGAAAAACAACTGTCGCCGTGGTTATTCTATTAATTTAGGCAGCTACTCAACAGACTTTTCCTATTTTTAGAGTATAGAAGAAAGCTTAGTTTTTGTAACACGATACCATTTGGTGATAATGAAATTTTAAACTTCTAAAATCTAGCACATGTCGCATACAGAAGAAGCCTTACAAGAACGAATAAAAGAATTAACTTGTTTATATGAAGTATCATCAATTATCGTCAGTGCTAATGTTGAAGAGTTAGATGAAACCTTAAAAGCAATTGCAAATAGTTTAAAAAAAGCCTTTCAATTTCCTAAATATACTGAAATAGCAATCGAAACATCTATTAACTCTTTTAAAACGGGAAATGTAGATGAAAACGTCGGTCTCAGCAGCGAAATTAAGGTTTTCAACAAACTTAATGGAAAAATAATAGCATCTTTAACTGCTGATAAAAGTGCTTTTTTAAGAGAGGAACAGCAGTTGTTAGACAATGTAGCTCTAAAGATTGAAAACTTACTAGAACGCATTGAAATTAAGGAGAACGAAGCTTCTTTAAAACGACAAATGGAACGTGCCGATCGTTTGAGTATCATTGGCGAAATAACAGCAGGAATTGCTCACGAATTAAATACACCATTGGCCAATATCCTAGGTTTTGCTGAATTGTTGAAAGATGAATTCAAAAACGAAAAGAATGTTTCAAGTGATTTAGATAAAATTATTCATAACGCCATATTTTCTAGAGAGGTAGTAAAAAAACTGATGTTTTTTGCCTGCGAAATGCCTCAGGAAATGAAGAAAGTAAACATTGTCCCCAATATTAGAGATGCCATTAGCTTGCTTGATGCTACCTTTCGTAAGGAAGAAGTAAAATATGTCGTGAAAATTGAAGAAGAAGAATTGTGGCTGAAAGCCGATACTATTCAGTTAACGCAGATTATATTCAATTTAATAATAAACGCCATTTACTTTTCGCCTAAAAATGGATTGGTGACTATTAAAGCATTTCAGACAGAAACAGAAAATGCCCTTATAATTTCCGATGAAGGTCCAGGACTTCCTAAAAAAGATCTTGAGAAAATATTTCAACCTTTTTTCAGTACAAAACCCACAGGCGATGGATCAGGTTTGGGCCTTAGCGTGGTGCACGGTATCGTATTGAGCCATAAAGGAACTATCAAGGCCGAAAATAATAAAAACAAAGGTGCTACCTTTACCGTTAGGCTTCCAAAATCATAACCTATGCAGTTACGCAGTGAAAACATACTTATTGTAGATGATGATATCGATATATTGGAATTGTTACAACGTCATTTACGTTCGTGGAATTTTCATACGTATCGAGCTGTTTCGGTAAAAGAAGCAGTCACTATTTTGCGTGATACCCGAATCGATTTGTTGATTACCGACCTGAAAATGCCTGAAATTGATGGGTTCGAACTTATTAAATTTGTTTCAGAACACTATCCAAATTTACCCAAATTGGTAGTAACTGGATATCCTTCTATACAAGATTCGCTTAACGCAATTAAATCTGGTGTGGTGGCGTACCTCACAAAACCTTTCACCAAAGATGAATTAAAAACGGCTGTGGATGGCACGTTACAAGCCGATACAAATAACAACCCAAAAATTTCTACAAATGAAACGGCTGTAACTAAACCAGCCAATCAAGACAGCGAACCATATGGCGATATAATTGGTTCTTCGGAAAAAATAAACGATATAATTCAAATTATCGAGCGTGTAAAGAATAATAAAGCTACCATTTTTATAAAAGGGGAGAGTGGTACTGGAAAAGAACTTGTGGCTCGTGCCATTCACTATAAAGGAAAATTTTCGAGAGCACCTTTTATCGCTGTAAATTGCGGCGGTATTCCTGAAAACTTATTAGAGTCCGAGTTGTTTGGTTATACAAAAGGAGCCTTTACTGGAGCCGAAAAAAACCGCGACGGATTTTTTCAAGCTGCCAATGGCGGTACTATATTTCTTGATGAAATTGGTAATGCTTCTACTGCAGTTCAATCAAGATTATTACGGGTGTTACAAGAAAAAGAAGTGGTTAAAGTAGGAGCACAAAAAGCCGAAAAAATAGATGTCCGAATCATCGCTGCCACTAATAGCGACCTAAAAGAAATGATAAAAAAAGAAACCTTTAGAGAGGACTTATTTTATAGACTCACGGTTGTAGAAATTGAAGTAGCTCCACTTCGAGAACGTAAAAAAGACATACCGTTATTGGTAGACAAATTTCTTTTTAAATATGGCGTGGAATACAAAGATCGCTTTGTGAAAATAACCCCAGAAGCTTTAGCTATTTTAAATAGATACGATTGGCCGGGAAATATTCGAGAGTTAGAAAACATAATACAACGAGCCATTATTATGTGCGATGGAACCATAGAAGTAGAGCATTTGCCTAATTCTTTAAAATTCAATATTAATTTTCCAGAAGAAGAACTCTTGCCTTTAAAAGAAATGGAGAAGCGATACATACAAAAGGTTTTGAACGCAACTGAAAATAACAAAACTAAAGCTGCCGAAATCTTAGGTATTGACCGTAAAACCATTCGACAGAAACTTTCAGAATAGCCTTTTTTAAAATTGGTACAAATTTTCCGCATTGGGTAATTCTGTACCATTACTTCATAGTTCGTTTTTCATCCGATTACACACAAGTACCTATTAATCAATAGTATGTGGTGTCATGCATGCCTCTTGGTACGTAATGGCATACACATTGTCATTAGTATATCAAATTATAAAGATGTACTATGAAAACAAATTCATTTAATATTTGCCCCACTTGTATGCATAAAGATACCTGTGTATTGACCGAACAAAAAAGCCAAGTATGGTCTTGCAGTGAATATGACGAAGCGCTATTTGAAGATGAAAATCAACCTTCGCCTGTTCCTGAAATGGAATATGAGTTGGCAACACATTAAATCGGTTAACAATAAAGAATAATAAACTCAAATCTAATTTTTTAAGACGGAACCTTTTTCAGAAAAAATAAATAATGATTTAGGTACGTCTTACAAACAAATTAAAGTAAAAGCTATGATAGCAACATCAGAGGTTAAAAAGCAAAAAAAGCAACCTGCACGAGGCATGATGGAAAATGTAATGGAACAGTTTCACAGTGCAGCAGATAAAATAGAATTGCACCCAAGTATTCGTAAAATACTAGGTATTACTAATAACGAAATAGTGGTTCATTTTCCTGTGAAAATGGATAATGGTGATGTAGAGATATTTACAGGATACAGAGTACAGCATAACAATGCATTAGGACCATACAAAGGAGGTTTACGGTATCATCCTACGGTAGATATTGATGCCGCAAGGGCATTGGCCATGTGGATGACGTGGAAAACCTCGTTGGCTGGATTGCCTTATGGAGGTGGTAAAGGAGGGATTCAGTTAGATCCTAAAAAGTATTCAAAAAGTGAACTAGAACGTATTACGCGTAGATTTACTTTTGCCTTAGCAGATAACATAGGGCCTGAACATGATATTCCTGCCCCCGATGTAAACACCAACAGCCAGACTATGGCGTGGATGGCAGACACCTATATGAGTACACGACCACCGGCAGAACGTTCTGCAAACCAACACGTAGTAACAGGAAAACCTGCAGGAAGTGGAGGATTGGAAGGACGTGACCGCGCAACGGGATATGGTGTGTTTTTAAGCATCAAATTTTGGGCACAGCGTAATGATGAGGACCTTAATGGAAAACGATTTATTGTTCAAGGTTTTGGAAACGTAGGCTATTGGGCGGCACATTTTCTTGAAAAAGAAGGCGCTAAATTAGTAGCGGTGCAAGATGCTTCTGGAAGTATACACAATCAAAAAGGTATCAACGTTGAAGACCTTTTTAATTATAGTAAAGCCAACAACGGAGGCATAGGTAATTTTCCTGAAGCGGATGAAATGGACAGCAAAAACTTTTTCAGTACGGATTGCGAGATATGTATTCCTGCGGCTTTAGGTAATCAAATTACTAAAGAAAACGCACCAGATATCAAAGCGCAGTTAATTGCCGAAGGAGCTAATGGACCGACCAATGTAGATGGTGAAAAAATACTATTAGAACGAGGAGTAACTATTATACCAGACATTCTCTGTAATTCTGGAGGTGTTGTAGGGAGTTATTTTGAATGGTTGCAAAACAGAAATGGAGAGTTGTGGCAATTAGACGAAGTAATGGCCAAGCTTGACAAAAAGATGAAGGAATCCTTCAGTAAAGTTTTTGAATATTCTGAACGAGAATCTATGGACATGCGTACCGCTGCTTATTGCTTAGCTATTCAGCGAATTGAAAAAGCCTACGTAGAGCGAGGTATTTTCCCATAATTGTTTAATTAAATGAAAGAGAAATGAAGTACGGAAGTATTATTATTGAGAAAAAGGAATATGTGTATTTAAAGCGGATCATCAATATTTCAGGCTATGCCAAAGAATTTGACACAAAGCAATCATTGCAAAAATTCAGTGAAGAGTTGCAAAATGCCCAAATAGTAGATGAAAAAGATATGCCTAAAGAGATTATTCGCTTTAATAGCATGGTTACGGTTGCTTCAGAAAAAGGCTGGGAGCGTACCTTGCAAGTGGTAACTCCAACAGAAAGAGATTTGAAGCAAAATAAAATTTCATTTCTCACCCCAATGGGGTCAGCACTCTTCGGTTATTCAGAAGGCGATACCGTAATTTGGGATTTTCCAACAGGAAAACAGGAGTTAAAAATTGTTGCCGTTGCTCAAGTAGAAAGTGATAAAAGGAAAGATGTAACTGTTTAAATTAAAAACAATGGAATTAAATACTGAAATATATGAACATGACAATGATGTGGATGTGACTCATAAAATAAACACTATTGAATTGGATAACTGGATTAATCATTTGAAATATATTGGGAAAGAAGTGAATAACCTAGTGAGTATGTGCACCATTAATGATAAACTGGAGGACGAAAGTGTTTTTCAGCGACTTCAGAAGAAAAAAGCTGAGAATGAAACATTACTAAATGCCTTGCTCAACTACAGTAACTCTAGAATTGATATTGCCGAGTGTGAAGATATGAATTGTGATATGACCTTTATAAAGGAGCATGAAGCTTATAGGAAAAGCTATTTGTATCATTTGGATAAGTACAGACGATTAAAAGATGAGTTTTTTGATAAAGTTCAAGGAAGCTTCACATTAATTAGCTCAAAATCCTAAAGTTAAAGAGGGAGGAAGTTTCAATGGAAAATAAAGCAGCAAAATAAAAATAAGCCCCATCCAATTCAAATATAATAATAAAGCCCCGTTATCATTTTGATAACGGGGCTTTTTGCGGAGAAAGAGGAACTATCCTTTTATGTCTTATTCTCTGATAATAAGCGCTTTACATATAAAAATATTGATAATACACACCGAATAATGCACCAAATCTTTAAAACACTGATTATCATATATTTACAACGAAAATTTTGAATATTATTTTTTAAAATGTTAAAAAATGAAATTTATAAAGGAGTTTTTTTGTGAGGAGAAAGGATGCAATATTTTTCAAAACTTTAACATTTTACAATAAAAACCCCAGAGAGTTCGAATGTTTTTATTTGGGTTCGGGAGCAACCCTCTACAATTTCTTTCAAGAGGTTCCATGACTTTGTTTTCTTTTTTCATACTAGATTGATAAAAGTCATATTTTTTTATATGGTTTCAATTTATATTTGAAAAAAATTAAAGCCTAAACCTATGGAAATTAACGTTCAATATGTCAAAATGGAAGCTAGTGAAGCGTTAAATAAGTACCTAACAAAAAAGCTCAATAAACTTGCAAGAAAGTATGATTGGTTAATCCGTGCCGAAGTATTTTTTAAAAAAGGACAAGATAAATCAGGAATGGATTGTATCTGCGAAATTGAGCTTAGTGCTCCAGGGCCTAGTATTTTTGCAAGTTCGACTAGTAGCTATTATGAATCGGCATTAAAGGAAACTATTCGTGACTTAAAACGACAACTCGAAAAACGCCATTCACTATTTACGGCAAAATAAAAAAAAGTAAAGAACATTATTATGAAAAAAATATTAGTATCGACAGATTTTTCAAAACACGCAGATTATGCCCTAAAAGCAGCAGCAGAAATCGCAAAAAAACATAATGGAGAATTAGTTGTTGTGCATATGTTAGGCCTTACTGAAGCGGTTGTAAATAGAGATGAATCCCGTGAAGTGATGGAAGCACTGTATTATATGAAACTAGCTGAAAAACGTTTTGAGGAATATTTAGATAAAAGTTTTTTAGACGGTATTAAAGTACAAACTACAGTACAAAACTATAAGGTTTTTACAGAGCTTGGTGCCTTAGCTAAAGAATTTAGTTGTGACTTAATTGTTATGGGATCTAATGGCTGCACAGGATGGAATGAAGTTTTTGTGGGTAGCAATACCGAAAAAGTAGTGCGTACATCTGAAACTCCGGTATTGGTTATAAAAGATGATCAAGAGAACTTTAAAATAAACAAAGTAGTTTTTGCCAGTGATTTTAAAGATGAAAACCTACCTGCCTATTATAAGGCTATGAAATTTTTTCAAACATTTGATGCCGACGTAAAGTTATTGTATGTGCATTTACCTGCCGAAGAATTTAAAAGCACCTATGAAATTGAAGAGCGAATCGTCAATTTTTTAAGTAAAAGTAAATTGGACGATGCACACACTATCAATAATGTCGCTTTTCAAAATTCTTACACAGTAGAAAGTGGCATTTTTAACTACAGTAATAGAGTTAAAGCAGATGTAATTGCAATACCTACCCACGGGCGCCGTGGTCTAGCTCATTTTTTTTCAGGAAGTATTGGCGAAGATGTGGTAAATCATAGCAAAGTACCTGTGATTACTTTTAAAATTTAGAATTGATAGCTTTAAATAAAGGAAAAGTTGAAACTTTTCCTTTTTACATATACAAAATATGCTAAGTCGCTACCTGCCCATTTTTATAGTTTTATCTATACTCGCAGAAATTTTGGGTACTGTTGGCGGCTTTGGTTCTTCTGTGTTTTTTGTGCCTATCGCTAATTTCTTCCTGGATTTTCAATCTGTTTTGGGCATTACGGCCTTATTTCATCTTTCTAGTAACGTTTCAAAAATTGCTCTTTTCAGAAAAGGGATTGATAAAAAATTAATCTTTCAATTGGGTTTACCTGCGGTAATTTTTGTTTCAGTAGGTGCTTTTTTCAGTAAATATTTCAACGCTGAAATTTTAACCCTAATTCTTGCTGTTTTTTTGATAGGATTAAGCTTATTGTTTTTAATTTTTAAAAAACTAAAACTGAATGCTTCTCCTAAAAATGCAGTAGTAGGTGGTGCTCTTTCTGGTTTTAGTGCGGGAATATTGGGAACGGGCGGAGCGATAAGAGGAATTACACTGGCTGCATTTAAAATGAAAAAGGATGTGTTTATTGCTACTTCAGCAATAATCGATTTAGGTGTTGATTTTAGCCGCACCATAATCTACTATTTTAATGGCTATATACATAACCATGATTTGTATCTCATACCTATTTTAATAGTTGTGAGCATTTTTGGTACTTGGATAGGAAAAAAGATCTTAAACCGAGTTTCACAAAAGCAGTTTAACCATATTGTGTTACTACTTATTCTAATCATAGGGATAACAACTTTGTTATCGGTTTTTTATCCGGTTAGTATAAACTAAACTATATTCAGTGCTATCTCTACCATAGTAGTAAATGTATGTTCCCGTTCTGCTGAAGAAATTTCCTTTTTTGAAACCAATGAATCTGAAATGGTCAAAATAGCCAAAGCTTGTACCTTATATTTTGCAGCAATGGTATAAATACCAGCGGCTTCCATTTCAACACAAAACACTCCATAATCTGCCCATTGTTTATAATGGTTTACATCATCACCATAAAATTCATCGGCCGATAGTACATTGCCGGCTTTTATAGGAATATTATTATTTTTTGAATAAGTTGCTGCCTTCATAAACAGATCAAAATCTGCCGTAGGTGAATAATCGGCATTTACAAACCGCGAATTGTTAATACCTGAAGTAGAAGATGCCGCCATTGCAATTACAATATCATGCAACTTTATGTCTGGTTGGTAGGAACCTGCACTACCAACGCGTATCAGTTTTTTAACGCCAAAATCCTCTATTAGCTCATTACAATAAATTAAGGCAGAAGGAATCCCCATTCCCGTACCCTGAACAGAAACCCTTTGGTTACTATAGGTTCCTGTGTAGCCAAACATTCCACGAACTTCATTATAACACAACACATCATTTAAAAAGGTTTTGGCTATCCATTTAGCTCTTAGTGGATCACCGGGCAATAATACGGTTTCGGCTACTTCACCTAATTTTGCGTTAATATGAATGCTCATTGGTTTCTGTAGTTTATGTTACAATTGCCACTCCAGATGAAGTACCGATACGCTGGACTCCCATATTGATATAGTGTGCGGCTGTTCTATTATCTCGGATACCTCCTGATGCTTTTATTTTTGCTTTTTCGCCAACAGCATCTTTCATCAGTTTAACGGAGTTTGATGTAGCGTTTCCAGTTCCGAAACCGGTTGAGGTTTTCACATAATCGGCACTAGCTTTTACGGCGATGGTACTGGACAGAGTGATTTCTTCATCGGTTAAATAACAGGTCTCCAAAATTACTTTTAAAGTATGATCGCCAATTGCTTTTTTTACTTCGGAAATATCTTCTTCAACACGTTTATGTAAGCCACTTTTTAAAAACCCGATGTTGATAACCATATCAATTTCATCTGCTCCATCTTCTATGCATTTTTTTGCATCTGCCACTTTGCTTGCTGTTGCCATAGCCCCCAAAGGAAACCCTACAACAGCTGGAACTAGAGTTGGGTGATTTTTTAATTCGTTTGCTGCCAAATACACATAACAACTGTTAACACAAACTGCTTTAAAACTGTGTTCTTTTGCTTCATCACATAACTTTTTTATGTCGCTTACAGTAGCAGTGGCTTTTAATAAGGTATGGTCTATGTATTGATTTAAGTCCATTAATTGTGCTGATTGATTATATTGACAAGGTCATTTTTTTGCAATACACCGCTTTGCCGCCATAGTTGTTTTCCGTTTTTAAAAAGGATCATGGTAGGTACGCCACGCACTTAGTATTGGGCAGCCAAAGGCTGATTTTTATCTACGTCTATCTTTACTATTTTAATAGCATCGCCCAATTCATCTTTAACTTGTTTTAATATGGGTGCCAACGACTTACATGGACCGCACCAATCTGCATAAAAGTCTATGAGTACAAGGGTTTCAGAATCAATAATTGAGTTAAAATTACTTTTCATTATTTTAATTTTAATACAGTTTAAGATACCAAAATTTACTTATCCAAACAATGGGTTTCGTTTGCTTTTACGGAGTATTGGCATTAAGCGTTCCAACGGAATTTTTATAGAATAGCTACCAGTATAGGAAGGACAGATAACACAGTCGTCAAAATAGTATTCTATATATGTATCGTTTACCACAAAATTGTTTTTATACGTAAAAAAATCATCAGACGTGATTTCCCAACAATCATAATATACATCACCAGCGTTTATTTTTTCAACTAAAAGATTATTTAAAATTTCTCGTAGCTCTTCTTCACTGCCTCCTACAAAAAAGTCTTCATAATTCATAAATACAGATTGTTCCAAATCAAAATTTACACAATCGAAAGAATATGAAGGGTGCAAGGTTCGTCCATAAAAGTTTTCTTTGTAAAATAGCACGCTTATTAGTTTGTCATTGATGCTATTTATTTTATAATCAATGATGCGTTTCTCTTGAAATCGGTTTGTGGCAATCGTGTCGCAAATAAGTTCTGCGTCTTCAAGGATGCCGGCTTCAACACCTGTAATGTCTACATAATAATCATTGATGTATTCACTGAAGTTAGCATAACTTGCCTTTATTTTTTCATTTAATAGAGGGTAGTTAAAATCTAAGGTGTATAGGTCAGCTTCTTTTTTAAAACTTTTCGTGATAATAAGCTCTTGAAGTTTAAACTTTTCATCAGGTTTAGACTTTAGGGTTTCCTGTTTAAGGATAATGGACTGCTGTTTTTTTAACTCAATATCTTCACGATTGGTCAATATGGTGTCTTTGGTCGTTTCAACCAAATCAGCGTCTTTTTCTGGTTTTGTTTGCTTGGGTTCGTTTTTGCAGGCAAACAGTAGAAAAATCGATAAATAAAAAAATAGAATACGCATAGTTTAAATATGTTTATTGTTTTCTTGAAGCAACATTTTTAATTTTGCCAGCATAATAAGTTCGGATTTATTTTTTCCGGCAAAAGATGAGGCGATAGCATCTGCTGTTTTCCAAATAAGTTTTTTAATAGTTGTTGTGAACAGATTTGGGTGTTCTTTTTTGAAGTCCTTGAAATCTTCAAAACATTCATCTGGGTTCACTTGTTTGTCATCCAGCCAATCGAAGACAATTTCTATCTGGTAAGATGCATCACTATGGAACTCATCTTCTAGAGCATCTAGATTTTTCCAGTGGGTCTTCACTAAATTGCTTAGAGTATCGATTTCAGCCTTTCTAATTACTTTATCGGCTGCTGCTATTGCGTAAAAGAGTTCGCCTAATTTTTGATATAAAACAAGCTTTGGTGGTGGTTGGGTCATCATCATAATTAAATATTTACAGTATAAAATTAACCAATGAAAGCTGTTTATTAAATGATATAAATCAGGTTTCACTTCTGTTTTAATTTTCTTACTTTTGGTAGGTGAACGTTTTCGAAGAGAAAAAAGGGAATATATTTAAACTGCTTTCCGAAGCTATTTCAGAAGGTATCATCATTGTTAATGAAAAACAGGAAATTGTAGCTAGTAATGGAGCAGCAAACACCATGTTTGGATATGAGGATAATGAACTTTTAGGGAGAGATCTTAACCTATTAATACCTAAAGATTATCACAAAAACCACAGAAAACACTTCAATAATTTTATAGATCATAGTGATAGAAGGCAAATGGGGCATGGGCGCGATTTGTATGGGCTACGAAAAGACGGTACTAAATTTCCTGTTGAAGCAGGGCTCAATCCATTTCAAATTTATGAAAATGCCTACGTTATGGCATTAGTAAGTGATATCACCGTACGAAAACAACAAGAATCTGAAATAAGAGAGCTTAATGCCAATTTGGAAGACAAAATTACCGAGCGTACCCAAGCTTTGGAAAACACGGTGGCTCAAATGCAAGAAGAAGTAGAGAAACGACGAGCAGCCGAAAACAAATTAAAAGAATCTTTACAGAAAGAAAGAGAACTCAATGAATTGAAAACAAAGTTCCTTTCTATGGTTTCTCATGAGTTTAAAACCCCACTGAGCGGTATACATACATCTACCACACTTATTGGTAAATACACAAAAGAAGAGCAACAGGATAAACGCGAAAAACATTTAAAAACAATTAAAGCAAAGGTTAAATACCTAGATAATATTTTAAACGATTTCTTATCGATTGAGCGTTTACAAGCCGGGAAAACCGTTTACAAATTTAGTACCTTTCCTTTAAGCAAAGTTGTGAACGAGGTAATTTACGATGCCAATATGATGTTAAAGGATGGACAGCGCATTGAATACCCGCAAAATATTGATGACATTACCTTGGAATTCGATGAAAAAATTCTTGAATTAATTCTGACCAATTTAATAAATAACGCAATTAAATATTCTTCGGAAGGGGATGTCATTGAAGTTAAAGCAAAGGCAAGTGAAAAAAAACTTACCGTTCAGGTTGCTGATGAGGGTATGGGAATTCCAGAGAAAGAGCAGAAGTATATATTCAATCGTTATTTTCGTGCCGAAAATGCTTTGCTTAACGCCGGCACAGGTATTGGACTTAATATTATTAAAAGTCACTTAGAAAATCTTGGCGGGCAGATAGTGTTTAATAGCAAAGAAGGTGAAGGGAGTACATTTATGGTAACCCTGCCAATAAAAGTTAAATAAGAAAGGATTACTTTCACAGATAAAATCATGTTATGAATACCATTCTTTTAATTGAAGACGATGCAGCCCTGCGTGAAAATACTGAAGAGTTATTAGAACTTTCTAATTACAACGTAATCACTGCCCCCAATGGAAAAATAGGCATAGAAAAAGCGAAAGCAGAAATCCCCAATATCATCATTTGCGATATCATGATGCCCGAAGTAGATGGATATGGTGTTCTTAAATCTCTTTCTTTAGATGATACAACAAACCATATTCCGTTTATTTTTCTTTCGGCTAAAACAGAGCATAAAGAAATTAGAAAGGGGATGAACCTGGGTGCTGACGATTACCTTACCAAACCTTTTGAAGAAGAAGAACTATTGAGCGCTGTTGAAAGTCGTTTGGCCAAAGCAAGCTTGCTTTCAAAAATGATGGAGGGGAAAATACCTTCAGAGAAAGACAACAAGGATGGTGTTCGTAACCTAAACGAGCTTAAAAACTTTTTTGATGACCACGGAAAAATACTCACTATTGAAAAAGGAGAGGTTATCTTTAGAGAAGGGCAATATGCCACTATGATTTACCTTATTTTAAAGGGAGTAGTTAAAACCCATAAAATGGACGATAGTGCAAAGGAACTTATTACAACTTTGTACAAAGCCGATGATTTTTTAGGATTTACCTCATTAATGGAAAGTGTACCTTATACTGAATCTGCCACTGCTGTAGAAGATGTTGAGCTGGCCGGGGTAGCCATTACCGATCTCAAGGAAATATTAGGAAAAAACAAAAATGTATCCTTAGAATTAATGAACGTATTGACCGACACCCTTTCCGATGTGAAGGAACAGCTGCTACAAATGGCCTACAGTTCTGTTAGAAGAAAAACGGCACAGACCATTCTTCAATTTGCAGAAATACTCAATAAAAAACCGGAAGATGCTATCAAAATTTCTCGGTACGACCTTGCCAGTGTAGCTGGAATTGCAACCGAAAGCCTTATTCGTACCCTATCAGGTTTTAAGAAAAAAGGGTTAATTGAAATCGAAGGGCGAAACATCCGTATTTTAGACTTGGAAGGGCTAAAACAAGAAGACTAGCTTTTTTGTTACTGAAGGATGCTTTGGGTTTATTTAAAATAACTAGGTATTTCTTTAAAACTGACCGTTGTCATTCTTTGCACAAAATCATCAGAGTATTTTTGCTATAAAGTGAAAGTAACGTGATGAATGTATTAATCCCGACTGATTTTTCAGATAATTCGTGGAATGCGATTGAATATGCTATTTCTTTATTGAAAGAAGTGCGTGTAACATTCTATTTATTGCATGTAAATAACACTACTAGTACTGAAATGGGACCTGAAATTCAAGGAAGTGGGATAGTACTTGCTACTCAAGATAAAATTACAGTTACTACTCAATTACAGGAATTAAAAAATAGAATTCTTACCCAATATTATTTTAATGACCATAGTTACAAGACTAGCATTGAATATACTTCATTTATAAAAGGTGTACGCACTCAAATTACAATAAATGAAATTGACCTTATCATCATGGGGACTAAAGGGGCGTCGGGTATTAAAAAATATACCTTGGGTAGTAATGCTGGCGATGTAATAACAAAGGTAAAATGTCCTGTTTTGGTTATTCCGGAAAATTCCCAATTTGAGGAACCAAAACATATTGCATTTCCTACAGACTTCAACTTACTTTATAAAGAACGGATTGTAAAAACATTAAAAAATGTAACGCAATTGCATCACTCTTTTTTGCATGTGGTTCACGTTAGGGGTAAAAACGTACCATTAACCGAAGTGCAGGAAAAAAATAAAACTTTTCTAAAGGATAGTTTAGAAGAAATACAGCATAGATTTCATACTTGTAATACTTCTGATTTAGAAGAAGCCATTCAAAAATTTGTAGAAAAAAAGCAGATTAATATAATAGCCATGGTGGCTAAAAATCTCAACTTTTTTCAACGTATCTTATTTAGACCTACCGTTAAAAAAATGAGCTATCAAACTGAAGTCCCTTTTTTGGTACTTCACGAATAAAACAAATAACGTTTACATTTTGGTTATTCATCTTTTTCAATGGGTGAATCCTCGTAGAAATCGTTAAATGTTTTATCGGTGGTATAAGTATCTGTCAATATTTTATAAACCGTATAAATAAAAAAGACCTGTCCCAATACGGTAAGGTAAAACACCCAATTAAAGGAAAATTCCAGAACCGAAAAAACAGTCACTGTCAATAACACATGTGTTGTAATGACTAACCAAGAAATGGCAGAAAGCTTCATCTTTTCTTTAAAGATAAACATAGTGCGTAACATATATTCTTAAGAATACGCTAAATGTCAAATGGTTAACTGATAAATGTCATAGTATTTTAGGTTAAGTCACGCTAACTTTGGTTCTAATATAAACAGTGCCAACTATGCGAAAAATAATCATCCCGACCGATTTTTCAGAAAATGCTCGTAATGCAGTACGATATGCAGTAGAACTTTTTAAGTATGATCGTTGCGAAATTACACTTCTTCATGCTTTTGCCGATGAGGTGTATGAAAATAACCTAGACATGTCTCGTTCCCTTTTTGAAGAATACAAGAAAAAAACAAAGCAAAGTGCTGAAAAAGAGCTAGAAAACCTTTTAACATTCGTAAAAGAAGCTTCTCCCAACCCAAGACACGATTATATGGTCAAAGCTGTTTTTTTAAACTTAGTAGATGCTGTTAACGAATTAGCAGAAACCGATAACAGCGATATCGTTGTAATGGGAACCCGGGGACATACCGATGACCGCGACCTTACTTTTGGGAGCAATACATTACAATTGGTAAAATACGTTAGCTGTCCGGTTTTAACGATGCCTTCAAAATATGCAGATTGGCATCCTAAAGAAGTACTGTTTCCTACACCTTACCTTATGCCGTTTAAAAGAAGGGAAATAAAACTGTTGAGTACCATTTGTGAAAAATTTAAAGCTACTATTCACCTTCTATACGTTTCAGATTATGAAAAACTGTCGTTTCGCCAACAAGACAACAAAGCATTTTTAAGTTCCTGTTTAAAAGATAATTACCGGCAGTTTCATACTAAAACAGGCAAAGACATAGTAAAAACAGTCAATACTTTTATAGAAGAAGAGGATATAGATATGCTGGTGATGGTAAATCATCGGCACTCATTTTTAGAAGATATACTATACAGCAACACCATCGATAAAATAGGATTGAAAATACAAGTACCCTTTTTAATACTTCAAAATTTATCACGATAAAATTTAATTAAAATGAAAAAAATATTAATACCCACCGATTTTTCAAACAATGCATATGCTGCGTTGTTTTATACTGTAAAACTTTTTAGTGACGAGGATGTACAATTTTACCTATTGCATTCATTTGCAGATAGTGTCTCTGCGCTTACAAGCCGTGTGGATATTGGTAAATCTGAAAAACTGATGGACGAACTGTACGACGAAGCCGATAAGGATGGCAAACAGCTCATTCATCGTATTAACCGAGATAGTGATAATAAATCACACAATTTCGAGTTTATTTCCACTTCCATGTCCTTGGTTCGAGGTACCAATAAACTGATTATAAAATATAGTATCGATTTGGTTGTGATGGGAACCAAAGGTCGCACTGCAGCTGAAGATGTGTTAATGGGTAGTAACACCATCCAGGTTATAAAGAAGATTAAAAATGCACCCTTGTTAGTAGTTCCTCAAGAGATGGATTATACAATTCCTTCAGAAATAGCTTTTGCAACAGACTATAACGAAGAATTTCCAACCTTAGGGATAACTCCTATGCTCGCTTTGGCTAAAATCTACCAATCAACTATTCATTTAGTGCATGTAGGTGAAAAAACTACTATGGACAATCAACAGCAACAACACTTAAAACTTATTAAAAAAGGCCTTACAGACTGTAAAATAAAAACCCATTGGATTTCTAAAGAAGGCAGTATAGCAAACACTATTGATAGTTTTGTTATTGATGAAGGAATCGACCTACTGGTGATGGTATATCACAGATACAATGCAATTGCTCGCATATTTAGAGAAGCAGTTGTAAAGAAAATAGGGAAGACCACTTCGATACCCTATATGGTAATTCCTATAAAGGGTTAAAAATAGTCTTACTTAAAAACCAACCTTCAATTAACACTTATAATTAAACTTTATAAATCATGAAAAAGAAAATCTTAATACCTACCGATTTCTCAAAAAATGCATGGAATGCAACTACATATGCCATAAACCTTTTTAAGGGCGAACAATGTGAATTTCATATTCTTAATACATTTTACCTAGGAGGTTATTCAACCGAAAACCTCTTGATTCCAGAACCCGGTGACGCAGCTTATGAGTCAATAAAAGAAACTTCAGAAAAAAAGATGAGCAAATTAAAAACTCAACTTAGTTATCGGGATGATTCACCGGAGCATCGATTTTATTTTTACAATGAATTTGGCCCCTTGACCGAAGTTATAAAGAGAATGATAGAAAAAAAGGATATTGAATTTATTGTAATGGGTACCCGTGGCGAAACAGATTCAAAAGATGTCATTTTTGGTAGCAATACTATTAATGTGATGGAAGGTATACGGCTTTGTCCGATTTTGGCCATTCCAGGTACTTTTTTCTTTAAAGAACCCAACGAGATTGTATTCCCTACAAGTTTTAAAACTCATTTTAAACAAAGGGAATTAAAGCATTTAGTAGAAATTGCAAAGTTGACAAATTCCCCTGTGTGCATCCTTCATATTAAAAAAGAAGATAAACTGAGTAAAGAGCAAGAAGAAAACAAGGCTTTATTAGAAGATATTTTAATAACAACAGAGTTCAGTCACCATACTTTGGAAAACATTGATGTAAAAAAAGGACTACATAGTTTTGTCCAGAGCAGGGAAAGTGAGATGATAGCCTTTATCAATAAAAAACATACTTTTTTTAGTAGTATTTTTTCAAACCCTTTAGTAAAAGATTTAGGAGTACACTCCAAAGTACCTGTATTGGCTATGCACGACATACGCTCATAGTTTTAAAATATGAAACCTGAAACAAATAGCATAGAATTGATAAAATCATCGGGGAAGCGTGTACGGTTTTCCATTGAAAAACTGAAAGCTTCGCTTAGGCATAGTGGTGCCGATACAGCAACAATCGATAAAATAACCAATACCGTGCGGGACGAGCTTTACCAAGGCATTTCTACCAAAGAGATATACAATAGGGCTTTTGCGATGCTTAAAAAGAAAAAGCTGGAATACGCTTCAAAGTATAAATTGAAAAAAGCCATTTACGAGCTGGGACCTACTGGCTTTCCCTTTGAAAAATTCATTGGTGCCCTCTATCAATATTCAGGTTATCAAATTAAAGTAGGCAAGGTGTTGGAAGGTAAATGTGTGAGTCATGAGGTTGATGTAATTGCCCAGAAAAAGAATCACCATATTTTAGCTGAATGTAAATTTCACAGTGAAGAAGGTCGAAATTGCGACGTAAAAATACCATTATACATCCATTCTCGGTTTCAAGACATCATAGAGTCTGACAAAGAAAACAAAGCAATACCTAAAGAAGGATGGGTGGTTACAAATACTCGTTTTACAAAAGATGCAGAGCAATACGGCTTATGTGTAAGCTTACAACTATTAAGCTGGAATTACCCAACAGGTAATGGGCTCAAAGACCGGATCGATCGTTTAGGACTCTATCCAATTACGGTTTCAACCTTATTGTCAAAACGCGAAAAGCAATTTCTGTTAAGCCGTGATGTGGTTTTGTGCCGCCAATTACTGAGTGATAAATTTTATCTGGATCATTTGGGCATCTCTGAAAAAAGAAAACAGCGTATTTTTTCTGAAATATCCATTCTCTGTAACAATAGTTAAATATTATGAAAACTGTAACTATTCAATTTTTAGGTGCTGCCGGTACGGTTACCGGTTCTAAGTTTTATATAGAAACACCTGATGGCAATTTTTTGATAGATTGCGGAATGTTTCAAGGTCTGAAAAAACTAAGAGAAGAAAACTGGAAGCCTTTTCCTGTAAACGTTTCAACCATAGATTATGTTCTTTTAACTCATGGCCACCTGGATCATACCGGTTACTTGCCACGCCTATTCAGAGAAGGTTTCCGAGGAAAAATAATAGGGACAGCACCCACCTTGGCCATTACCGAAATTATACTTCTGGACAGCGCCAAAATACATGAAGAAGAAGCCGAACGCGCCAATAAGGAAGGATACTCTAAACACCAACCTGCCGAATCGTTTTATACTACTAAAGAAGCCGAAGCTACCTTGCGGTTGTTCAAAAATGCGGAAAAGGACACTTGGATTACCTTGACCAAAGATATACAGTACCGGTTTCGGTACAATGGTCATATTATTGGTGCTACTTTCATTGAACTGGAAGTGTATGGAAAACTCTTTGTTTTTTCAGGCGATATTGGGCGTACCGAAGATGCGTTGCTGTTCCCACCCGAAAAACCAAAATGGGCCGATTTTCTCTTTTTGGAAAGTACTTATGGCAACCGATTACATCCTGAAGAAGATATAGAAAGTATTTTGGTACAATTGATACAAAAAACAATTCAGGAGCGTAGCACACTAATAATTCCATCTTTTGCTGTAGAACGGTTGCAAACTTTTATGTATTTACTATGGGTGCTTTATCAAAAAAACAAGATTCCCAATATTCCCATTTTTATTGATAGTCCTATGGGGAATAATGTTTTATCAGTATTTGAACGATTTCCAGATTGGCATAAATTGACCCCTAAGCAATTTCACGCTATGAGCAACCGGATGAATATTGTTACTTCATATAAAGAAACCTGGGAAACCATTGACGACCCAAGGCCAAAAGTAGTCATTGCCGGTAGCGGAATGGTTACAGGCGGACGTGTGCTTACCTATTTAAAACAGTTGATAGACAACCCAAAAACCAATATTTTGTTAGTGGGATATCAAGCCGAAGGCACTCGCGGAAGGCAATTGCTAGAAGATGTACACGAATTAAAATTCTTCGGAAAATATTATCCCGTAAAAGCTTCTGTTCACCACGTAGAAAGCCTCTCGGCACACGCAGACCAAAACGGATTGCTGGATTGGGTAAGCGAGATTAAAAACAACCCGGAAGAAGTGTTTCTAATTCATGGTGAAGCCACTGCACAAGATACACTTCGGGTAAAATTGAGAGATACTTTCGGCTGGAGGATTTCAATTCCAAAACTCTATGAAAAAAGAAAGTTCATCATTGGTTAAATTATTGAAAAACCGACTGTTGTCATTTTAAATTCTATAATTTGAAAATATATTTAAGGTGTCAATTTTAAATAAAAAATTATGAGATATATACTTATAGCCTTAACTATTTTTATATTTTTTGGTTGTTCTACAAGCAAAATGGTAAATCAATGGAAAGATCCAGCTACTGAAACCTTTTCAGCCAATAAAGTATTGGTGGTAGGTATGACGGCAGAGAATCAACTACGGCGCACGTTTGAAACCGAATTGGCTCAAGAGCTTGAAAAAAATGATATGATAGCAGTACGCAGTATTGATTTTTTTGAATCTTCATTCAATAATGTTAAACAATCCGAAGCAGATTTGAATATGTTACAACAAGAATTACTCGAAAAAGGTTTCGATGCTATTTTGTTGTCTAAAATTACAGGGCAATACAGCAAGGTTATAGTTGTACAGGCTTATAGAAGTTTTGCAAAGCCCTATCAATCATTTCGTGATTATTACTATTCTAATCAACATATTTACCAGCGGGAACAATCGGAAAGCTATAGAGTGTATATTAGTGAAACTTCCCTCTTTTGCATTTGTCAGGAAAAAGAAAGAGAGTTGTTGTGGCGTGGACAAATTGATATTCCAGCACCTAGTACTGCAACAAAGGGCATTTCAGATTTTATAAAAACATTAATAAACGCATTGAAGGAAGAGCAAATATTAATCAGTTCAAAATAAAGTGATTTTTTTATTGGTCTCCTCGAAACTATAAGTTATCGCGACACAAAGAATTATGAAGAATGTACTTTCTCGTAAGCATAAAGTTAAGGTCGATACAGATTTTTAAAATAGAATGAGCTATTGGTGCAGTACTAAAAGTGGGATACGGGTGCCGTAACTTATTTTTGAAGCTTCTGAACCAAAAATAAAACGTTCCAGGAAGCTTTCCTGTTCCACAAACATTGCATGTATAGATATATTGAACAATTGTACAAAAGTATTAATTGCAATAGGGGTTGGAATACCCGTTAAAGAATGAAAACTATGTTCCTTATTTTTAAATGAAACTTGAAGGTTTCTGCTTTCTAATGGATTGGGATTAGCTATGGCATCGTCATCAACATCTAAAACGTGAATATGAGGTTGATTTTGGTTCTCAATTAAACTGAACAACGGTTGTAGCTTCTCTTTTTTAAGAACATCTCTATGGTGTAAACTAAAAAGTATAGAATCTATTTTTTTATAGCTGTAATTAGCTGGAATAACAAATACTGGATGATCAACTTGGCGTATTACTTGGAGTGTATTACTACCCCAAAGTACTTCTTTAGCACCTGTCGCACCATTGGTTCCCATTATTATTAAATCGATATTATATAATGAGATGGACTGGTTTATGGCATCAACAAAAGCATCGTAATCAACTTTCTCATAAAAAGTATAATCTTCATCACTAAAATCCTTTTTAAAGGTATCTACAAAGGAGCTAAGCTCTTTTTTATTGTCAGCTATCACTGCATCGTACACTGAGCTCTTTGGTGATGCAGAGCGTACATCTGCCGTAACGTATTCTGAAGTTTTCTGAATATTCAAAAAATAGAACGTACATGTCTGCCCTTTAAAAAATTCCAGCGCATATATGATAGCATCCTTAGAGCTTTCTGAAAAATCTGTCGGAAGTAATATAGTATTCATTTTATTAAAACTTTTGGTTCGTATAAAAATACTTTGAATCCGCTCAAGCAACAATGATATTCATCAGTTTTCCTCTGTCAATTCACGTTGAATAAGAAATTTCGATTACTCAATTTATCCTTTGTTTTTCAAAGATCATTGATTTCATTCTAACTAAAATTAATAAAAGACAAAAATGTCTTAAATATGATAAAAGTCATTTTCTACACTCTATTGCCTCGCTATTTTTGTTTTGTAAAATTTAATGAGCTTAATAAAAAGTGAACCTAAAAAACTTAAAAAAGACATTCAACTTTTATAAAATAATAACCATAAATCCTTACTAATGAAATACGCAATTAAAAGTCTGTTGTTGATTACCATCTTGGTCTTGATAGGCTGCGGTGGGAAAGATGAAAAAAAGGAAAAAGAACAAATTAAAATTGGCCAAAAACCGAAGACAGAAAAGAAAATCGAGAAATCCGTTTCTAATGAAATTCCACCTTCAAAACAAATTACACTGGATAACAAAGGAGTCGGGCCTGTTAAAAACCTTGAGCTTAGCGCTAATATAGATCAAGCTATGGCTAAAGCAGGAGGGGAGTTGTTCAGAAATAAATGTACTGCTTGTCATAAAGCTGATAGAAAGTTTATTGGACCTGCGCCAACAGGTATTCTAGAACGCCGTTCGCCAGAATGGATTATGAATATGATATTAAATCCAGAAGTTATGGTTAAGGAAGATCCCATTGCAAAAGCCTTGTTGATTGAATTTAATGGATCACCCATGGCAAACCAAGGACTTACAGAAGATGAAGCACGTAAAATACTAGAATATTTCAGGACATTGTAAAAAAACTAAACAAATAAAATTATGAAACGATCAATTAATAGTTTACTAATACTTGCTTTAGTAGCTGGAATAGTTACGAGTTGTAATAATAGTAAGTCTAACAAAAATGGTGACCGCGGAGCATTGGCTTCAGGTGCCGCAGAAAAAGTGTATGTAGCACCAGGGGAACACGATGAGTTTTATGCGTTCTTTTCTGGGGGATACAGTGGCAACTTAACTGTATACGGTTTGCCTTCAGGAAGAATGTTTAAGGAAATCCCTGTTTTCTCTCAGTTTCCTACAAACGGATATGGATATTCTGAAGAAACCATACCTATGCTAAACACTTCTCACGGGTTTGTACCTTGGGACGATTTACACCACCCGGACATTTCGCAAACAAACGGAAAACTTGACGGACGGTGGATTTTTGTAAATGGAAACAACACCCCGCGTATTGCAAGAGTTGATCTTGAAACTTTCGAAACCGAAGAGATAATTGAAATACCAAACAGTGCGGGTAACCACAGTTCGTCTTTTATTACAGAAAACACTGAGTATGTAGTGGCTGGAACACGTTTTTCGGTACCTGTACCACAAGAAGACATTCCAATAAATGAATACAAAGGAAAGTTTAAAGGAGCTTTGTCTTTTATTTCTGTTGAGGAGGAAACAGGTAGAATGGATATTAAATTCCAATTAATGATGCCAGGGTTTGATTATGACCTGTCACATCCTGGGCGGGGAAAATCACACGGATGGTTTTTCTTTACTACCTATAATACAGAAGAAGCCAACTCACTTCTGGAAGTGAATGCTTCTCAAAACGACAAGGATTTCATTGCAGCTGTAAATTGGAAAAAAATTGAAGAGTATGTAAATAATGGGGGAGGTACAAAAATGCCTGCCAATTACGCTCATAATGTATACGACCATGGTACGCACAATGCTAAGACCACAATGAAAAAAGAAGTGTTGACGGTAGATCCTACTAAAGTTCCTGGGGCTGTTTTCTTTCTTCCTACGCCAAAATCACCACACGGAGTTGATGTAAGTCCCGATGGAGAGTATATTGTTGGTAATGGTAAACTTTCAGCAGATTTAACCATTCATTCATTCGATAAAATGATTAGTGCTATTGATAACAAAAAGTTTGGTGGAGAAGCCTACGGAATTCCAATCCTTAGTTTTGAAGATATTCTGGCAGGAACTGTAAAACAAGCTGGATTGGGTCCATTGCACACCGAATTTGACGGAAAAGGGAATGCGTATACTACCTTCTTTATCTCTTCTGAATTGGTAAAATGGAATATTGAAACCCGTGAAGTGATAGACAGACAGCCCAACTACTATTCAGTAGGGCACGTAATGATACCCGGCGGAAACTCTGCACACCCTTTTGGTAAATATGCGGTTTCTATGAACAAAATTACCAAGGATAGATATCTGCCAACAGGACCAGAACTGGAACACTCCGCTCAGTTATTTGATATTACTGGCGATAAAATGGAGCTGTTGCTAGATTTCCCAACCCACGGTGAACCACACTATGCCGCAGGTATCCCAGCTGAAATTTTAGCACCAAAATCTAAAAAGATTTATAAACTGGAAGAGAATAAGCACGAATATGCTGCTTTAACCCCTGGAGATGCACGTGTGGAGCGTGATGGAAAAGAAGTACATATTTATATGTCGATGATACGTAGTCACTTTACTCCAGATAATATTGAAGGCATCAAGGTGGGGGATAAAGTATATTTCCACATTACAAACCACGAGCAAGATTTTGATGTACCACACGGGTTTGCAATGATTGGTGCTAATAATGCCGAGTTGCTTATTATGCCAGGGCAAACAAAAACGCTCTACTGGGAGCCTAAGCAAGTAGGTGTTTGGCCATTTTACTGTACAGATTTCTGTTCAGCATTACATCAAGAAATGCAAGGATACATACGTGTATCACCAGAGAATTCAAATATTGAATTAAGCTGGTCATTAGGAGAGTAGAGAAATTGGTTGCGGAAACATTCTCTAGTGATTAATAATGTTCCAAGTAAAGGCGGGGGTTGGTTGATTGCCCCCGTCTTCTTTTAAATAGAATCACAATAAATCAACAAAAAAATTAAAACATAAAAAATGAAAAAAGCTGGCATCATAATGATCATTGGGTCACTACTTCTTTTAGGGCTTTTCAAATTTCCTCTTTGGAACATTATGTTGGGGGCTCCTCAATACCCTGAACCTTTAGGAATGAATATTCACATTACAGGTATTAAAGGAGTAAGTGAATTTGATATCCAAAATATAGATGGTCTTAACCACTATATTGGTATGCGTACCATCCCTAAAGCAGAAGATATGTGGGAGTTTGAAGTATTCCCATTGGTTATTGGTAGTATGGTCGCCCTTGGGGTCGTTGTTGGATTTTTAGGCTTCTTCGGAAAAGTGAACCATTGGTGGTTTATCGGTTGGTTTGCGCTTATGTCTGTTTTAGGTATAATGGGAATGTACGATTTTAACCTATGGCTTACCGACTATGGGACCAACTTAGACCCCAATGCCATTATGAAAATGACCAATCCCGATGGTACGCCAATGTCATATAAACCGCCTTTGTTAGGGTATCAGAAAATGCTAAACTTTGATGTAGATTCTTGGCCACACATTGGAGCTTATTTAATGTTTGTCGGAATGGTATTGACAGTGATTGCCTTTTTCATCGGAAAAAAAGAATGGACCAAGAAGAAGAAAACTTTGGGTACAATTTAAAATCCTTTTCAAAACCTGAAAAATCAACAATAATATGAAATCAACATTCTCACTATGCTTCCTGGCTTTAGTTTTTACAGCTTGCGAAGTAAAACCACAGAAAATTAATTACGGTAGCGATAATTGTCAATATTGCAATATGACCATTGTTGATAGACAGCATGCTTCTCAAATTGTAACTGAAAAAGGACGATCTTATAAATTCGATGCTATTGAATGCATGATTAATTATCATATAGAACATACCAATCAAACTGTGGCGATGTATTTAGTAAACGATTTCAAGAACCCTGGTGAACTTATTGATGCTAAAACAGCAACCTATTTAATAAGCCCAGAAATTTCGAGTCCTATGGGAGCTAATCTTTCTGCATTCCATTCAGAACAGGTCGCTCAAAAAAGCCAAACTGAATATAGAGGTAAACTTTATGAATGGGAGGCTTTAAAGCAATACCTCAAAGAGGAAAGATTGACCAAGTAAATTATAACTCAAAACTCATTTTAAAAAATACAACATGAAACAATATTTTGTTTTACTAGGAATCCTATTTTCAATTTTCGGAAGTGTTCAGGCTCAAAAAAAAATTGATTATGGTACTACCAATTGCCAGTTGTGCAATATGGTTATAAAAGATAATCGTTTTGCTGCCCAAGCTATAAACCAAGACAACCAAACACTTTATTTTGATGCTATCGAATGTTTATTAAACTATTTAGATGCAAACAACGAAACCGATTTAAAGTCGATTTATGTTTCAGATTACGCTAATCCAGGGAGTCTTATCTTAGCTACAAGTGCTTTTTATTTAAAAAGTAATGCTATAAAAAGTCCAATGGGAGCAAACCTGTCGGCTTTTAGTTCAAAAGAAGAAGCTGAAAATTTTAAAACTTCAGAAAAGGATATTTTATTCACTTGGCAACAACTTAATAAGGCTTTTAAAAACAAAGTTGTTGGAACTATTTTTCACAACCATCAAAATCACTTTAGACCGGACTCTCATGCCCCCATTGGTGTAATGGGCGATCACTTGCACCACAAAGGAGGGTTAATGGTTTCGTTTCGATATATGAATATGATGATGGATGGGAACAAAATTGGAACAGATAATATTGATGATGCTGCTATTTTTCAAGAGTATATGGTCGCACCGCAAGAAATGTCGATGCAGATGTATATGTTGGGGGTTATGTATGCGCCCACCAATCGGCTTACGCTTTCAGCCATGCAAAACCTGATAAAAAACGATATGGATTTGACCGCCCAAATGATGATGAACGGAATGACGATGCAACATGATTTTTCTACCAATTCTTCAGGGTTTGGTGATTTAAAATTGAACGCACTATATGGATTATTCAGTCATAACAAAAATTCCTTGCATCTAAATGCAGGTGTTTCGCTTCCGGTAGGTTCAATTAAGGAACGCGACGATACACCGATGATGGAAGACGCAAAACTGCCTTATGCCATGCAATTGGGTAACGGAACATTTGATCTTACTGCTGGTGCCACATATAAAGAACTCTACCCTTCTTTTTCTTGGGGCTCTCAATTTTTGGCCACAATTAGGACAGGCAAAAACACAGAAGAGTATCGATTCGGCAACCATTACCAATTAAACCTATGGGGAGCATACCGTTTATTTGAAAACGTGAGCCTTTCAGGTAGGGCTTTAGGGACTTTTGTTGGCGATATTGAAGGAGTAGATCCTCAACTAAGCCCTATGATGGTGACAACTGCTGATACTGAAAATTACGGAGGAGAAAAAATAAAACTCTTGGGAGGTGTGAACGTCTCTTTTCCTCAAACTTCGGCTTTTAAAAATATAAGAATAGGTGCAGAAATGGGTGCCCCAGTTTATGAAAATTACAATGGAATACAAATGAACGAAAACCTGTCATTTGTCATAGGATTGAAATATTCAATTTTATAATTTGCACCATATATGAACAAGCGGTTATTACATAGTGTATTATTCTTCCTGTTGTTTACAGCTACTTTTTTTGCACAAACAATAGAAGTATGCAACTCATGTGAAATTTCAATAATTTCTCAAGCTGTTGAAAAGGCAAAACCGTTCGATACTATTAAAATAAAAAAAGGAACGTACAAAGAATACAACATAGGTATTACAAAGCCCCTAATAATAATAGGAGAGGGCAATCCTGTAATCGACGGGGATAACAAAGGTGAAATTATCACCATTCAAAGTGATAGCGTAACTATTGACGGCCTTACAATCGTCAATGTTGGAACCAGCTATACTACCGATTATGCAGCTATACGGGTTGTTAAAAGTGAAAACTTCCTCGTTCAGAACAATACGTTGGAGCGGCTTTTCTTCGGAATTTATCTAGAAAAATCCAATCACGGAAAAGTATTGAATAACACCATCAAGGGCGATGCTGTTAATGAATATAATTCAGGCAACGGTATTCAATTATGGCATTGTAACAACGTTGAGGTTACTAATAATAGAATTCGAAATGTTAGGGATGGAATTTATTTAGAATTTTCAGACCAAATAGAGATAAAGAACAACAAAAGCACTGATAACTTACGCTACGGCTTGCACTTTATGTTTTCCAATAATGATACTTATACCAACAATTTATTTGAAAACAATGGGGCAGGAGTTGCGGTCATGTTCTCAAAATTTATAAAAATGTATGACAACGTTTTTAGAAAAAATTGGGGTACCGCTTCTTTTGGTTTATTGTTGAAAGAGATAAATGATTCAGAAATAAAAGGAAATATTTTTGAAGAAAACACGGTGGGTATCAATATTGAAGGCTCAAATCGTATTGATTATACCCATAATGATTTTAAAAGCAACGGCTGGGCCATAAAGGTTCGAGGTGCCTGTTATGCCAACACCTTTTCAAAAAATAACTTTCTATATAACAGTTTTGATATTTCTTATAACAGTAATATAAATGACAATGTGTTCGATAAAAACTATTGGAGCAATTACACGGGCTACGATTTGAATAAAAATGGAATAGGTGATGTGCCATACCGGCCCGTAAAACTCTTCAGCTACATTGTAAACCGTACGCCCGAGACTATCATCTTGTTGCGTAGTTTGTTTATTGATATCATTGATTTTTCTGAAAAAGTATCTCCGGTATTTACACCAGATAATCTTATGGATAACAACCCTTTATTGAAACCTATTGACTATGATCGAGATAGATGATTTACATAAAAAATTTGGCAAAAACCAAGTACTAAAAGGCATTGACCTTACTATAGATAATGGGGGGATATTTGCTGTTCTTGGACCGAATGGTTCGGGCAAGACTACTCTTATAAAAAGTATTTTAGGGATGATTGTACCCAATTCAGGAACCATTAAATTAAATGGTACCTCTATTAAAAAAAACTGGGAATACCGTAACGATATTGACTATTTACCCCAAATAGCCAACTTCCCAGGAAACCTGACCGTAAAGGAACTGATTAAAATGATAAAAGATCTACGCAGTACCAAACAGGCAGATGACGAACGGCTTATTGAGTTGTTTAAGTTACAACCGTTCCTCGATAAAAAGTTGAACAACCTTTCTGGTGGTACCAAGCAGAAAGTAAATCTGGTACTTACTTTTATGTTTGATAGTCCTTTGGTTATTTTGGATGAACCAACAACAGGTCTCGACCCCATCTCGCACATTCGCTTAAAAGAGTTAATTACTGCTGAAAAGGAAAAAGGAAAAACCATTCTGATTACTTCTCATATTATGAGTTTTGTAGAAGAAATTGCCGATGAAATTGTCTTTTTGTTGGAAGGTAAAATCTACTTCCGTGGTAGTATTCCCGCATTGAAAACAAAGACCGGACAACCCGATTTTGAACACGCTATTGCGTCCATGTTATCTTCAAGTTATGCTTAAAATATTAAAATATAGTTTCTTCGATTTAATGCGCAGCCGTTGGAGCTACGTGTACTTTTTGTTCTATTTATTATTAGGTGTTGTGTTGCTGTTTCTCAATAATGACTTGAGCAAGGCTGTGATCACTTTAATGAACGTCATTATCGTATTGGTACCACTTATCGGAACCATATTTGGGGTAATGTATTATTACAACTCCAAAGAATTTACTGAACTCTTGCTCGCCCAGCCAGTAAAGCGAAGTTCTATTTTTTTAGGACAGTATTTTGGTGTTGCCCTGTCCTTATCAATGAGTTTAATAATTGGTTTGGGATTACCTTTTGTGTTTTACGGGATTTTTAACAGTGGTGCCATTTGGGACTTTTCATTACTGCTGATTACCGGTGCTTTTTTAACCCTAATTTTTACTGCCTTAGCCTTTGTTATTGCTTTGGCTAATGAAAATAAAATAAAAGGGTTTGGCTATGCCATTCTGCTTTGGCTGTTTATGGCCGTAATTTATGATGGTATTTTTTTAATGTCTCTGGTATATTTTGAAGAGTATCCTTTAGATAAATTTTCTTTGGTGGCAACCATGCTGAACCCGGTAGATTTATCGAGGGTGCTCATTTTATTGAAGTTGGATATTTCGGCATTATTAGGATATACAGGTGCCGTATTTCAGAAATTCTTCGGAACCAGTTTTGGTTTTATACTATCATCGTTAATGCTGACACTTTGGGTTATTGTACCTACTTATTTTATTCAACGAATGGCAAAGCGGAAAGATTTTTAAAAAGTGCTTTGGGCATTTAATTACTGTAAGGATATACCTAATCTTACAACAAATTATAAAAATATATAGCAATGAAAAAGCTTTTAGAAAATTCCATACAATCAAGTATGACATATACTGATTACAACCTTTTGTTTAAACAATTAGTCGCAGAAGGAAGAACTACGGGAGAACCTTCCGAAGAAAAAATAAAATACACAAAATTGAATTTAAGCCGAAGCAAGCGTTTGGACAAAACAGCTACGATTACTGAAACTTTTCAATCACAATTTATAAACATCTGTGAAAAGCAAACTTGGCTAGTTATTACTGAGCCTTGGTGTGGTGATGCTGCGCAAACGCTTCCGTTTCTCAATAAAATAGCCGAACTTTCAGAAAATATTGAATTAAAAATCGTCTTACGGGATGAAGATCCAAAATTAATGGACCAGTTTCTTACCAATGGTTCCAAAAGTATTCCAAAATTAATTATTCTGAATGATCAATATGAGGTACTTGATAGTTGGGGACCACGTTCGCAGGCAGCCACAAAATTAGTGACGGATTATAAAACCGAATATGGACAATTGGACGATACTTTTAAGACACAATTACAGTTTTGGTACAATAAAGACAAAGGAGCTTCTATTGTACAAGAAATGGCTGAAGTATCCAAAAAATTATGTCCTGAAGAAGAGACAGTTTAACTGATTCTTTTAAACTGAAAAGTAAAAAGCCAACCTATTGCAAGTAACAGTATGACACTAGCTGCGGTTAGCCAAAAGGGAATATCGGGCAGAGATGGAAGGTTAAAAGCATTTATACTACCGCGGTAAAAAATTAGGAATTCGGTTAAGATAAAACCTGCGAAATATAAAAATACTACAACTTTGGAAAGGACGAGCCACTTAAAATGCTGTAAAAATGCGATCAAAGCTACAATAACCAATCCAAGAAATACCCAGTGGAGGTAGCTGATTATGTAATCTATATTCCCAGAAATAATTTCAGCAGTTGTAGGAAACGAACCCATTAACTGAGCGGTCAATTTTATTACAAGACAAAATCCAGCAAATTTCAGTAACCATCCTGTTTGCTTTGATAGATGCTTTTTTAAAGTGGAGCGTTCCCACAAAATTTTTCCGTAAAGAATACTAAATGCACTTATTTGTAATGCCCCTCCGATGATTGCTAGCGCATTAAAAAGCCAATGTGGCTGCATCCATAAAATAGAAATAAAAAAAGTCAATATAACACCAATATTTAATAGGTAGTAAAACCGTTTAAAATTTTTTTTCGAAAGGGTTACTTCATGTTTCTCAAATAAACGGAACAGAATTCCACACAAAGCAACTAAAAACCAACCATTGTATTGAAAATGTAGGTAAAAATAAATAGCGTTATGATACCAAGGCGAAGTATTTCCTAATGTGGCCATCACTATTCCTACCACCCAAGGACCAATACTTGAAAGTACCATAAACCAAATTGCTACTCGTATTAATTTATATGATTGAAGTGATTTCAACTCTTTTGGGGTATACTTCAGAAAAAAGAAAGCAAACACATAAGTCGCAATTAAAAACAGTGTGGAAAAAATAATTGAGAACAAGGCATAACCGGTAAAGGGAAACGAGAATAGCATTCCTAAAATAGTTGCCTGTGTACTCCAAAAAAGATACCTGTATTTCTTTGAAATCTCACTGTCATGCAAATATAAATAATACAAGACAGTAGTTATTCCAGTATAAACCCAGCCCAACAAAGCAATATGCGAATGGGTGTGTACAATATATCGATAGGTAATAGGCAATTCGGTTATTGCAAACAACCTAAGAGCAACTCCCATAATAGCAATCAGCACAAAATATCCAAGGGCAATGTATATGTGTTTTTTATAAGAAATCATTATTTTAAAGAAAGTAAAATTAAGTTGCAATGGTAAAAGTATCGATGATTTATTGGTATGATATAAATCATAACTAAAGACTGAAAGGTTTTACACCTTTGCACTCCAAACATAACGACAGATGAATCATAAAAACTTAAAGATAGTATCTTCTCAAGAAGCAGTTTCCACCATACGATCTGGTGATCGGGTTTTTTTCCAAGGTGCTGCCATGACTCCAAATGTATTGATAAACAGCTTATGTGAACGGTATTCAGATTTAAAAAATGTTGAAATTGTACAAATTCATACCCACGGAGAAGCAAAATATTTAGAAGTACCCTATAATGAAGCCTTTCATTTAAATACTTTTTTTGTAGGAGGTAACGTACGAAAAGGTGTGCATAGCCCTTATGGTGATTATGTGCCGGTATTTTTGAGTGAAATACATTGGTTGTTTAGGCGAAGTATTTTGCCATTGGATGTTGCTTTTATTCAGGTTTCTCCACCTGACCGACACGGATATTGCTCATTGGGTGCTTCGGTAGATATCACCTTACCAGCTATTTTAACAGCTAAAAAGGTTGTGGCGCAAATCAACCCAAAAGTTCCAAGAACACACGGCGACGGAATTATTCATATAAAAAATATTGATTTGGCAATTGAAGTAGATGAGCCGATTCACGCGTCCATAATAGAAAGCCCGACAGAAGTAGAAGCAATTATTGGCAAAAATGTAGCTGGCTTGATAGAAGATGGTGCCACGTTGCAAATGGGAATCGGTAATATTCCTAATGCGGTGTTGAGCAATTTAACGAACCATAAACGCTTGGGTATTCATACCGAAATGTTTAGTGATGGTATTTTGCCTTTGGTTGAAAAAGGTATTATCACTGGGGAAAACAAAGAAATTAAAACTGGGAAGATAGTAACCTGCTTTGCAATGGGTACTCAAAAATTATATGATTTTATCGATGATAATCCCATTGTTCACTTTAAGGAAGCGGGATATACAAACGATACCGCAATTATTCGCCGAAACCCCAAAATGACTGCTATAAATAGTGCTATTGAAATTGACTTGACGGGTCAAGTATGTGCCGATTCTATAGGTACTTATCAATATTCAGGTGTTGGAGGCCAAATGGATTTTATTCGCGGAGCTTCACTCTCACCAGGAGGAAAACCCATTATAGCTATGCCTTCGGTAACCAATAAAGGAATTTCAAAAATAACCCCGTTTCTTAAAGAAGGTGCTAGCGTAACTACTACTCGAGCACACGTACACTATGTGGCAACAGAGTATGGGGTGGTCAACCTTTTTGGAAAAGGATTGGAACAACGAGCCAAAGCACTCATTACAATTGCCCATCCCGATCATCGTGAAGCATTGGAACGGGAAGCAAATAAACGATTTCGGATCTAGATAGCAAGACGTATAAGTCAAGGCTATTCCATGCTTTTGTTAAATAAAGATAATTTTGTCCGAAATAGAATATCTTTACATAAACAAAAAAACTATGTTCTCTAAAGCTTGTGAATACGGTATAAAAGCTTCAATCTATATTGCTCTGCAATCAATACAAGGAGAGCGTGTAAGCTTAAAGAAAATTGCAAAGGAAATTAACTCTCCAGAAGCATTTACAGCAAAAATATTGCTTCAGCTTGCCAAAATCGATATAATAAAATCTAGCAAAGGTCCATCCGGCGGGTTTGAAATACCCAAAGATAAAATTGATACTATTATGCTGGCCGATATTGTTTTTGCAATAGACGGAAACTCTATTTATGAGGGGTGTGCTTTAGGCTTTAATACATGCAATGCTACTAAACCCTGTCCTATACACGATAAATTTGTGAACGTTCGGGAAGAACTTAAGAGAATGTTGCAAAACACAAGTCTTTACGAATTGGCAACTGGGTTAGAGGTAGGTCTGACTTTTTTAAAACAAAGAAAATCCTAAAAATAGTATGAATAATCCGAAACCCATAAAACGTCATGAAGCTTTAAAACCATTAAGTAGACAGCATCATTTTGGTTTGCTCTTTTCTTGGAAAATACGAAAAGGTTTTTCCAAAGATGTTTCCTTGGAACGGATGAAAAGCTATGCCAATTGGTTTTTTAAAACAGAAATAAAACCTCATTTTAATGCTGAAGAAAAACACATCTTTCCCATTCTAGGTAAAGAGGATGAAATGGTAAAACGAGCTTTAAAAGAACACCGCCGTATTAAAAGGCTGTTTAAAGAAACCGAAGACCCCAATAAATCCTTGAGTCTTTTGGAAGAAGAGTTACAGGCACACATACGTTTTGAAGAGCGGATTCTGTTCAATGAAATACAAAAAGTAGCAACTCCAGAAGAACTGGAAACCATTGAAAAAATCCATATTAAAGACAGTTCCAAATCAGAATATTCTGACCCTTTTTGGGATTAAAAATTCCGTAACTGATAATTGTCATTTTTTAAAATAGGGTTCAGTAGCACCTTTGCAATAGGTATAATGAGCAAATTTTAATTGAATGACAAACTGTTTCCATTGTGGGGATCCGTGTTTAGATACTGTTATTGAACACAAAGAGAAATCGTTTTGTTGCCACGGCTGCAAAACGGTTTTTGATATCCTTCAAGACAGCGACCTTGGTTACTACTACGATCTGGACACCAATCCAGGTATTTCCCCACAAGAAATTGAAGGGAAATTCGACTTTCTTGATAACCCTGCCATTGTTGAAAAGCTGTTGGAATTTGACAATAATACCACACAAGTTGTCTCTTTTTTAATTCCGTCCATTCATTGTAGTAGTTGTATTTGGGTGTTAGAAAACTTGAACAAGCTAAACAAAGCAGTAAAAACCTCACAAGTCAATTTTCCTGAAAAAACAGTTCGTATCACTTTTTCTTCTGAAAATACTACGCTAAAAGAATTGGTTCTGCTGCTCAGTCGTATTGGCTATGAACCATATATTTCTCTTGAAAATTCAGAAAAGAAAGAAAAACATATTGATCGCAGCCTAATTTATAAGCTTGGTGTTGCTGGCTTTGCTTTTGGCAATGTCATGTTCCTTTCCTTTCCAGAGTATTTTGAAGTAAAAGAATTTTGGTTGGATCAATTTAAAAACATGTTTCGGTGGCTGATGTTTGCTTTTTCAGTTCCAGTCGTATTCTATTCTGGTAGAGATTATTTTACTTCGGCTTATAAAGGGCTGCGTTCTGGTATTTTGAACATTGATGTGCCCATTGCTATTGGTATTGCCGTACTCTTTATTAGAAGTACGATGGAAATTATCATGGATTGGGGCACTGGGTTTTTCGATAGCCTTACCGGTCTTATTTTCTTTTTATTACTCGGGAAATATTTTCAGCAGAAAACGTATTCATACTTGTCTTTTGAACGAGATTACAAATCGTATTTTCCCATTGCTGTAACACGCTTATTGCGAAATAAAAAAAGTGGTGTTAGAGAAGAACAGGCTGAGGTATATAATATTCAAAAAGGCGATCGATTACTTATCCGTAACAACGAGCTTTTGCCTGTAGATGCTATTTTAATAAAAGGAAACGCACTCATTGATTATAGTTTTGTAACGGGCGAAGCTGAGCCCATTACAAAACAAAGTGGTGATAAATTATATGCCGGCGGAAAGCAACAAAACGGGGTGCTGGAAGTAGAAGTGTTGAAACCCGTAGAGCAAAGCTATTTAACCCAGCTTTGGAGTAATGAAGTATTTAGCAAAGATAAAACGGGTGTTTTTCAATCGTTGACCGATAGTATTAGCAAACGCTTTACGGTGGCGGTATTGAGTATCGCCTTTTTATCCACTTTGTTTTGGATGGTGGTAGATCCTTCAAAAGCATTTAATGTATTTACCGCGGTATTGATTGTGGCTTGTCCTTGTGCTATTGCACTTGCAGCACCCTTTACATTGGGTAATATGTTGCGCATTTTCGGAAGCAATAAATTCTACTTGAAAGAAGCTTCCATAATTGAACAAATGGCGAAAGTAGATACAATCATTTTTGATAAAACGGGAACACTCACAACGAATCGAAAAAATACAATAACCTATGACGGTATCGAGCTTACTCAAATAGAAAGAGAACTTTTGACTAGTACCCTTCGGGCATCGAATCATCCCTTGAGCCGTTCTTTATACGCAATCTTAGATAAAAATAATATTCAAACCCTTGACGAATTTAAAGAAGAAGTAGGGAAGGGGATTTCAGCTTCAGCAAAGAATGCAACTATAAAAGTGGGTTCCTATGCTTTTGTTGAGAATACATCTAAAAAGATGCAGATAAAAGACACTTCAGAAAAACAAAAGAAAACAACAGTTCATATTAGTAGCAACGAACAATATAAAGGCTGCTATGTTTTTGAAAATGAATACAGAAATGGAGTTTCAGAAATATTTAAAGCATTGGGGCAGAATAAAGAAATTATTGTCCTTTCCGGTGATAACGACGGAGAACAAGAACATTTAGAGTGTTTACTGCCTGATGGTACAGAACTTATTTTCAATCAAAAGCCTTGCGATAAGCTCGAATATATAAAAAAGCAGCAACAATCTGGAAAAACTGTCATGATGATTGGGGACGGCCTTAACGATGCTGGTGCTTTGAAACAGAGTGATGTTGGGATTGTTATTTCAGAAAACATCAATGTTTTTTCGCCTGCCTGTGATGGTATTTTAGATGCTACGGTTTTTAAAAACCTGGTACGGTATATTGATCTTTCCTATAAAGGGATTAAGGTTATTAAATGGGCTTTTCTGCTTTCATTACTATACAATTTGGTAGGACTTTCATTTGCGGTAACAGGTCATTTAAAACCCGTTATTGCAGCTATTTTAATGCCTTTGAGCAGTATAAGTATTGTTGTGTTTACAACACTTGCCACTCAATATATTAGTAGAAAACTAAGAATGGATATAAATAAGCAAAGCTGACGGATGTCATATTTTTTTTGTCGTCCCAAAAGTAGTTTTACACCATAATCAAGAATGGGTATGAGTATTATTTACGTGTTATTAAGCATTAGTGTTTTAGTGGCTATTATCTTTTTTATCGCTTTTATAATTTCGGTAAAAAGAGGACAGTATGACGATACGTATACCCCTTCAGTTCGCATGTTGTTTGAGGATGAGCTTGTAAAAGAAGAAACTTTCCATTTGGAGAAAAAAGAAAATAAAATCAATTCAAATAATTAAAAAACCCTGCACCAATGCGGGAAGAAACACTAACTATTATGCAAACAGAGCAGTTTTATTACGATAACAAAATCGTAAAAAAGTTTGTCAATGCCACTATGTTTTGGGGTATTATTGGTATGAGTATTGGACTCTTACTGGCCTTTATGTTTTTATTTCCTAACGTTACCGACGGTATTTCTTGGTTGAGTTTTGGTCGATTAAGACCTCTGCATACCAATGCGGTAATTTTTGCTTTTGTAGGGAATGCCATTTTTGCTGGCGTGTATTACTCTTCTCAACGGTTGTTAAAAGCCAGAATGTGGAAAGATTGGTTGAGTAACCTTAACTTTTGGGGCTGGCAAGCTATTATTGTTGGGGCTGCAATTACACTACCCCTTGGCTATACCACATCAAAAGAATACGCCGAACTAGAATGGCCTTTTGATATAGCTATTGCAATTATTTGGGTTGCGTTTGGAGCCAACTTGATAGGTACTATTTTAAAACGAAGACAACGGCATCTCTACGTTGCTATTTGGTTTTACCTAGCGACTTTTGTTACGGTAGCTGTTTTACATATTGTAAATAGTATTGAGTTACCTGTTAGTGCATTAAAAAGTTACTCATTCTACGCTGGAGTACAAGATGCCCTTGTTCAATGGTGGTATGGCCACAATGCGGTAGCGTTTTTCTTAACGACGCCCTTTTTAGGATTGATGTATTATTTTGTACCCAAAGCGGCGAACCGTCCGGTATACTCTTATAAACTGTCTATTATCCACTTTTGGTCTTTGATATTTATTTATATCTGGGCAGGACCACACCATTTGCTATACTCTTCCTTACCTGCTTGGGCTCAAAATCTTGGGGTAGCATTCTCTATCATGTTACTGGCTCCATCTTGGGGCGGTATGATAAACGGTCTATTGACTTTACGAGGAGCTTGGGACAAAGTACGTACCGACCCAGTTTTAAAATTTATGGTAGTAGCCATCACAGGATATGGGATGGCTACTTTTGAAGGGCCAATGTTATCACTTAAAAACGTAAATGCTATTGCACACTTTAGTGATTGGATTATTGCTCACGTGCACGTTGGGGCGTTAGCGTGGAACGGTTTTTTAACCTTTGGAATGGTGTATTGGTTAGTGCCAAAACTATTTAAGACAAAATTATATTCTATTAAGTTGGCCAACACCCACTTTTGGGTAGGAACATTAGGTATTATCATGTACGCTTTGCCTATGTATGTTGCCGGATTTGTTCAAGCCTCTATGTGGAAACAATTTAATCCAGATGGAACGCTTACCTACGGTAACTTCTTGGAAACAGTAGCCGAAATCATACCGATGTATTGGATGCGTGCCATTGGAGGAAGTCTATTTATCCTAGGTGCTTTCATAGCGCTGTACAATATTATAATGACAGCTCGTAAAGGAAGCAAAGTAACCGATGAATTGGCCGAAGCTGCTCCATTGGTAAAAGTAACCAAGCAACGAACTGCAAAAGAGGGCTATCATACCTGGTTGGAAAGACGTCCGGTAAAATTGACAATTTTTGCTACCATCGCTATTTTGATTGGTGGTGCCGTGCAAATAATCCCATCCTTGCTGGTGGATGATTATGTACCTGTAATTTCAAGTGTAAAACCATATTCTCCTTTGGAGTTGGAGGGTCGCGATATCTACATTCGAGAGGGATGTGTTTCTTGTCATTCACAAATGGTGCGTCCCTTCCGTAGTGAGGTAGAACGATATGGAGAATACTCTAAAAGTGGTGAATATATTTACGATCACCCGTTCCTATGGGGAAGTAAACGTACTGGGCCCGATTTGCTTCGGGTAGGAGGTAAGTACAGCGACAACTGGCACTTAAACCACATGTACGATCCGCAGAGTACTTCTTCTGGTTCTATCATGCCTTCCTATAAATGGTTGATAAATGCTGAACTAGATAAAAGTGATACAGAAGTTAAAATGGAAGCGATGGTAACTTTGGGGGTACCGTATTCTGAAGAAGAAATTACCAATGCCCAACAATCCATGTTGGAACAAGGAACCAAAATTGAAGAAAACCTCTACAGCGATCCCGATTTTGCAAAAACATACGAAGCCGATAAAAAATATGCTGAGGAAAACGGAGAAGATTTTGTTGAAATGCGCGATAGGGAAATTGTAGCATTGATCGCTTACTTACAACGTTTAGGGACAGATATTAAAGTAAAAACAGCTGAAGAAGCTTCAGCTCAAAACGACTAATCATGCTAAAATTTATTAAAGGAAACTTGGAAAGTATCGATGGAGTAGCAATATATCCCATCATATCGCTGCTTATTTTTTTCATCTTTTTTGCAGTTCTGTTTTGGTGGGTATTCACAGCAAAAAAGGAACATATAAAAGAAGTCAGTAACATTCCCTTAGAATTAATTCCAGACAAGGAAATTAACGATAAAAACGATTTACCATTATGAAAACAACAGCATCTTACATACGAGTTATAGTCTTTACGGTCCTTGCGTTTTTTCTTATGGAATTTATTACAGAATCTGGTGAGACGTGGGCTATAGTAAAATACCCAGTAATATGGGCGGTTTTAGGATTGATTTTTTTGTTTTCAATTGCCGTTGAAGTTATTTCAGAAACTTTACAAAGTATATTATTTAGAGGGTTGAATGAAGAGGCACAAGAAAGGTTTATGGCTTCCGAAGCATTTCGAAAAGAAAATAATTGGTTTAAAAAGACCTATAAAAAACTATTGGCCAAAAAACCTATTGAAAAGGAAAGCGAGATTGTATTGGACCATAATTATGATGGTATTCGCGAATTGGACAACGTATTACCACCTTGGTGGATTTATATGTTTTATGCATCTATCATTTTTGCCGTAGTATATATGGTACGCTATCATGTCTTTGACGGGATTGACCAAGAGGAAGAATATGAAATTGCCGTAGCTGAAGCACAGGCTGAAATTGAGGAATATAAAAAAACGGCTAAAGATTTAATTGATGTAAACACTGTTGAACTATTGACAGGAAAAGAAGATATAAGAGCTGGACAAACTGTGTTCGAAGCTAATTGTATTGCCTGTCATAAAGTTGATGGCGGAGGCGGAATTGGCCCCAATTTAACGGATGATTACTGGATACTGGGCGGTGGCATCAAGAATGTGTTTAATACTATTTCAGAAGGAGGACGAGACGGAAAAGGTATGGTTGCCTGGAAAACTGATTTAAAACCCAGTGAAATGGCACAGGTTTCAAGTTACGTGTTAAGTTTACATGGTATTACACCGGCAGATCCTAAAGAACCTGAAGGCGATCTTTGGATAGATCCTAATGCTCCTGTAGAAGAAGTTGAGGTAAAACAAATTGACTCTTCAAAAATACAGATAAAAATAGAAGACCAGCCTGTAACACAGGATGTAGTAGAGAAATAATACGCTTTAAAAGTCTTATAATCACAGTAAAATAATTAATTGTGGAAGCTCCAAAAAATGAATCTTTTAGGGACAGTATCGGTACTATCGACGAAGAAGGGAAACGCTCTTGGGTGTACCCCAAAAAACCTTCGGGTAAATTTTATGAGTATCGTAAATATGTGAGTTATTTTTTATTGATCTTTTTGTTTGGCGCTCCTTTTATAAAAATTAATGGCAACCAATTTCTATTGTTTAATTTTCTTGAAAGAAGGTTCAATATTTTCGGGTTTCCATTTTGGCCACAGGATTTTCACCTATTTGTTATTTCTATGCTTATTGGGGTTGTTTTTATCATCCTTTTTACCGTGGCTTTCGGAAGGATTTTCTGTGGATGGATTTGTCCACAGACCATTTTTTTGGAAATGGTTTTCAGAAGAATTGAATATGCCATTGAAGGGGATAGGGGAAAACAAATTAGGTTAGATAAACAAGTTTGGAATGCCGAAAAGATTAAAAAGAAAGGGTTAAAGTGGTTTATCTTTTTTATCATTTCATTTTTAATTGCAAATATTTTTCTAGCCTACATTATAGGGAGTGATAAATTACTGGAATATATACTGGAAGGCCCAACTGAAAACTGGAATACTCTTATATCCTTAACTATTTTCACGGGTGTATTCTATTTTGTATTTGCTTGGTTTAGAGAACAAGTGTGCATTATAGCGTGTCCCTACGGAAGGTTACAAGGTGTGCTTTTGGATAACAAAAGTATTGTTGTGGCGTACGATCATAAACGGGGTGAAAAAGAAGAAGGAAGAGCAAAATTCAAAAAAAATGAAGATCGAGAGGCTTCCGGAAAAGGAGATTGTATTGACTGTTTTCAATGTGTACACGTTTGTCCAACGGGTATCGATATTCGTAACGGGACACAACTGGAATGTGTAAACTGTACTGCCTGTATTGATGCCTGCGATAGCATTATGGAAGCTGTGAATTTGCCACAAGGATTGATTCGGTATGCTAGTGAAGAAAATATTGAAAAGAAAACAAAGTTTAAGTTCACGTCCAGATTAAAGGGGTACACGGCCGTATTATTCATTTTAATTGGAGTATTGGCTGGTATGCTTTTTCTTCGGAATGATGTAGAAGCGCGTGTATTAAGACTTCCTGGGCAATTATATGAACACAAAGACAACAATATGATCAGTAATGTCTTCACTTTTAAATTAATTAATAAAACAACTGAAGATGTAGACAGTGTCCATTTTAAACTACTTTCTCACAAAGGTACCATTAAGTTGGTAACCCATGACGAATTTCAAGTACCCAAACAAGGCTTGGCAGAAGGGACATTATTCATTGAAATAAACGGGAGCGCTTTAACCGGTGATAAAGATAAAGTTAAAATAGGAGTCTATAGCGGAGATAAATTGATGGAAACTACCACAGCTACCTTTTTAGGGCCGAGAAGTTATAAATAGAAAATGAATTCATTTTAAGAAACAAATGTTATGAAAATAAATTGGGGAACAGGAATTGTAATTGGTATCGCAGCTTTTATTTGTTTTATCATGTTTTTTGTGATAAAAATGAGCACGGACGATACGTATAGCTACGACTTAGTTGTAGAAGAATATTACAAAAAAGAACTCGCATTTCAGCAAGAAATTGATGCCGAAGAAAACTTAAAATTGTTAACCGAAAAAATAAAAGAGGAAAGAACAAACGAAGGTTGGTTGTTTACCTTTCCAAAAGAAATAAACCCTGAAAAAGTTTCGGGTACAGTGTTCCTATATAGACCGTCCAACAAGCAACTGGATTTTCAATTTCCATTGAAATTTTCCGGTTCAAATTTGCTCATACCTAACAAGCGATTGGTGGACGGTCGTTGGAACATAAACATCGCTTGGGACTACGAAGGGAAAAAATATTTATTTAAAAAAGAAATATTGCATTAAATCACTCTTTGTTTTTCCATTGCTATGGAAGTAGAGAGGTTAATCAAATAAAAATGCTACTATCAGCTCTTATATTCGGTTTATTAGGAAGCTTCCACTGTGTAGGTATGTGCGGTCCTATAGCATTTTTACTACCGGTGGATCACAAAAAACCAGTAAAAAAAGTAGGACAGATATTTTTATATCACTTCGGAAGAATTTTTGCCTATTCAATAATTGGACTTTTGTTTGGTTTGTTAGGAAAAAGCTTTTTCCTATTCGGGATGCAACAGCAATTAACCATTACGATTGGAGTGTTGATGATCATTGTGGTTTTGCTTCCTTATAAAACCTTTCAGAAATATAACTTTTCAAAGCCGCTGTTCAGAATTATTTCAAAAGTAAAAAGTGAATTAGGGACGGCATTGAAAAAAAAATCGCCCGATACCTTTTTAACTATCGGGTTCTTGAATGGATTTTTACCCTGTGGACTGGTATATATGGCTGTTTTTGGAGCCATTGCTTCTGGGAATGCCTTACAAGGCAGTTTGTATATGGCTTTGTTTGGAATAGGAACCATCCCGCTAATGACCACGGCAATTTACCTCGGAAATTTCTTGAATGTACAAGTTAGACAGCGCATTCGCGAAGCTATACCAGTATTTGTGGTGCTTATTGGTTGTTTGTTTATTATTAGAGGAATGGGATTGGGAATCCCGTATGTTTCACCCAAACCCGCTGTGGAAATGGTAAAAGCCAATTATAATTGTCAACCTGTTTCAGAAAACATGAATACTGAGTTAAATTCTAATCAATAAAATATATCAATTATGTTAAAGACAGTCATACCGTTAGTAGATTGGGGAATGGGAACCGTACTTATAGGGGTTTTTGCCTTTGTCTGTGTAGTTCTTGTCCTCCTAGTTTTAAATATGGTAAACAGCGATAAAAAAAAGTAATTAAAAACATTCAATTATGAAAACAGCAACGTTTATATACGCTTGGAACGATAGCGGTTTAATACTCACTATACTTGGTGGTTTGGTACTTCTTGCCGTTATTTTAACTGTTGTAAAACTTGTAAATAAAAAGGGTAAAAGAAAAAAAGGGATGGTGCACAACAAACCTAAAAAAAATGATGAGCCTAAAAAAAACGAACGACCACCGCACAACAAAAAGTGAGGCTAAGAAACCTTAATGATATCTCTGTATTTTTTGGAAGACAATTATCACTGTTTGGCCATTTAGCCGTTATAAAACTAAAAGGGAAGTTAAATTAATTTTTCAACTTCCCTTTTCTACTAAACCAAACTTTAAGTGTAAGCTAGTCAAGCTTCTACTTAACTCCTTAATTCTTTTTCTAATTTTGATGCTCTAGGATGCAAAATGTTGTTTTCCAAATGGATGTGCGTATGTAAATCTTGCTCAAACTCTTCAAGTTTATCATACAAGGCTCTAAATGTATTACAAGCATTTTCTGGGGGTGTGTAATTATTAGTTAATTGTGCAATTTGTTTGAATATATCACCTGCACTTTCGTGCTCGTCTTCCATCATTGCAATAGGATTTTCTACGGTTTTAAAGTGAGGAACGTCTAATGATAGGTCTTCTTTCTTGGCAAGCATCATTTTTTTGATGAATGGAAAAAGAATCAGTTCTTCCTTTTTCATATGTGCAGAAAGTTCTTTGGAAACTTCAATAAAAAGATCTCTTATTTTTAATAATTCACTATAATGATGTCCGTGAACTTTTGCCACTTTTTCTGCGTATTGGAGTAATAAAGGAATGTTTTCTTCAACATATAAATGATGAACAGAAACGATATGATCGATTAATACCTCTAATGGCCAATTAAGGTAATCGTAATCTTTATCAACTTCAATATCAAAATGGCGTAGTTCTTCAGCTATAGTGATATAGTCCAACCCTTTTTTTTCACAAGCTTTTTGAACGGATATGCCACCACCATAGCAAAAATCGATTCCATGTTTTTTAAATATGTGAGAAGTTTTAATGTTTTCGGCAACAATATCGGCGATTGTTTTTTCTTCTGTAATACTCATAATATTTCTTTTTAGTTAAACAGTCATTGAAAATAATTGTGTTTCAGGTTGTTTTCGTTGTAATAAAAGGTCGAAGGCCATACACACATTCCGAACAAATGGTCTCCCTTCTTCAGTGATATGTAGAGAATTACTTTCTATTTTTACCAACCCATCCATTTCCATTTCTTTTAGGTTTATTAATACATCAGTAAGTTCGGGAAACCAACCTTTTTCTTTGTTCCAAGAGGTTTTTAATTTGCACATTAGATTTAAAATATGCTTTCTAATGGTTAAGTCTTCTTCAGTTAATAGATGACCACGATACACCGGTATTTTTCCGTCATCTACAATCTTTTGGTATTCTTCTACGGTTTTTACATTTTGTGCAAAGCTGTACCAACTATCACTAATGGCCGAAACGCCCAAACCAATCATAGCTTGTGTTTTTGATGAGGTATATCCCATAAAATTACGATGTATGGTTTTAGTTTTAATAGCTTTGTAGAGACTATCAGACTTTAAAGCAAAATGATCCATTCCAATTTCCACATAACCGGCCTCGAGTAACATTTTTTTACCAATTTCGTATTGTTCTCTTTTTTCTGAAGCAGAAGGAAGGTCTTGATCTTTAAAACCACGCTGACCATTTCCTTTTATCCAAGGTACGTGCGCATAACTATAAAAAGCAATGCGATCTGGCATAAGCTCTTTTGTTCGCTCTATAGTATAGATAATATGTTCTTTTTTCTGAAATGGGAGCCCGAAAATAATATCGTGCCCCACAGAAGTATATCCAGCCTTTCTTGAGTTTTCTGTCGCTTTTTTTACATTTTCGAACGGCTGAATACGGTGAATGGCTTTCTGCACTGTTTCATTATAATCCTGAACACCAAAACTTACTCGGTTAAAACCCAATGAGGCGAGCATGTGTAAGTGTGCTTCGGTAGTATTATTAGGATGGCCTTCAAAACTTAGTTCTGCTTTTTCAGCTTTAACGGAATGTTCAAAAATTCCGTCGAGCAACGTTTTTAAATTTTCAGTATTAAAAAAAGTAGGGGTGCCGCCTCCTAAATGCAACTCTTTTATAATAGGTTTTTCATCAAAAAGTTGGCGATATAGTTTCCATTCTTTTAAAACCGATTGCAAGTATGGGGTCTCAACCCCATGGTTTTTTGTAATTCGTTTGTTGCATCCACAAAATGTACATAGACTTTCACAAAAAGGTAAATGAATGTAAAGGCTTATTCCTTCGGTACCATTACTTTCTTTAAAGCTCTTTTGCAAAGTTTTTCTCCACCCTTTAAATGAAAATGATTCATTTTTCCAATAAGGAACAGTTGGATAGCTTGTGTATCTTGGGCCGGCAACGTTATATTTTGAAACTAGGAAAGACATATAAAATAATTATATTTAAAATAACCCGTTGCCCAAAATTATCAACGTATTGACCAAGATGCTTAACATCAATATTTTGAATACCAATTCCGCTTTTTGCAATGTGAGTATAGAGGCGTTGTGAATACTACAGATACTTACGCTTAGAAGGACAAGGAGCATTTGAAAAAAACCGTTTCCTTGCATTAAACTAGTCATTACTGCAATAGAACCAATACAAGTGGAAAGAATAATCCCCAAAGTGGAATTTGCCATATAATTTTTCGAAAAGTCCTGATTTAATTTTGCGTATAAAGTCATAATTGTAAGTTTTAATTATGAAACAAAATTACGTCATAGAGATAGCTTAGATTATGATATAAATCAGATTATACTTTTTTATATCGTATTGTTTCTTTCTGAAATACTTGCTACTTTGTTTTCAGAACTAATAATAAATTTATTTACTTGAAGATAACCAATTAGATTTTTAAGTAGAGTAATAACTTAGAAAAAAATATGTGCATCAAAATGCCACTTAAAATAAAAAAGCTCGTAAACATTTTGTTTACGAGCTTTTAAGCGGAGAAAGAGGGATTCGAACCCCCGGAGGTGTGACCCTCAACAGTTTTCAAGACTGCCGCATTCGACCACTCTGCCATTTCTCCAAGTGTCTCATTGGGTATTCCCCAAATGCGAGTGCAAATATAACATCCTTTTTTTATTCTGAAAAGGCTTTTTTTAATTTTTAAAAACAAAGTTTCAGAAAAAAGAATCTTTTGTACCGTAACATCAAATAAGTGAGCAGATAAGGCTAACATTATTTTTTTATAAACTTTTTTGAAGACACTTTTTTATTGTCTTCGAAAAGGCCAATTTGGTAGATTCCAGATGATAAAAATGAAACATTGATATGTTTGTTTTTTTGAAGTTCCATAGTTTTTATAATACGTCCTTGCATATCGGTTATGGTAATGTGTGTTATATCTTTAAAATGACCTGTGCTTTCAAGAGTCAAGTTGGTATCTACAGGGTTTGGGTAAATTGTAAACTTCACGATCTCCACATCTGCAACACTTAATGGAAGTTCTTCAAGTGCTAATAATGGACCTCCTCCAGCTGTTGTGGCAAAGAGGCCAAAATTAGATCCGTCTGAATTTTGTGAAGGGTCCATAAATCCAGAAGCTATAACCGTTAAGGCAGCACCTTGTAAACCTGAAGATTGTAAAGGAGCTAAGTACCTTTTAAGTGTTGTGCTTTGGTCTGTGTTAGTTACGTCTATGGTATAATCTGCTGTTGGTAAATCAATATACCCTTGAAAGTCAGGATAGGCAAGATCATCTACTAATGTACCTAATTCTTGTCCAGTTTCAACAATATCGAAAGCAGGGGAATCTGTAGAGCCATTGTGAACCAACACTTCTACATTTTCAGAGTTTTCGGCTACTTCTTTAGCCATATTAAATGTGTCAAAAGATAATGGCGGTGCCGGATCATATCCCGTCTCGTTGGCAATACCATTTGCAATAATTATAACCATCTCATCACTTTCAAAAACAAAGGTCTCAGTTATAACGGCATCATCAACGCTGGTACTATTTCCTGGTGCTACTGCAACTTCAGCAGGAAAGCCTGAAGGAACATCCATAAATTCAGTTGCATTTCTAAAAGGGAAATCATCAAAAGCCAAGGTACCGTTTAGATATACATCAACTTCAGATAATAAGGCATCTGCAGAATTGTGTACAACTTGTACGCGCGCAGTTTGTGAAAACGTTACAGTAGAAAATAATACGATAATACCTAAAAGTAGAATTTTTTTCATAATCTCGATTTTAGTTAAATGTAAGTATAATTTAGCATTTCACTAAAAACGAGTCATAATCATCTGTTATAAGCTTACTTATCAATTATCGCAATAGGCTTTTTATCAAACCCAACGGCTACAAAGGTAAAGAAACCAGTTACAGCTTTATCTCGTTGGTAGCTGTACATATCTTCCATAAAAATATCAACTTTTACGACACAACTACTTTTCCCTACGGAATCAACCCGGGCGATTAATTCTACTATGGTACCTTGTGGGATAGGTGTTGTAAAGTCTATTTTATCGGTAGAAACGGTTACCACACGTTTACGTGAAAAGCGGGTGGCACAAATAAAAGAAGCTTCATCCATTAGCTGAAGGGCGGTTCCGCCAAATAGGGTATCGTAATGATTGGTAGTGTTTGGGAATACGGCTTTACAAATTCGGGTTTCGCTTTTTTCGATTAAGGCTTGTAATTCAGGCATAAAAAAGGTTTTTAGAGGTATTGCGTTTAGTTATCAGTTCGTTTGGTAGATTTTAGCTAGCTATTGTTACTTTTGCAGTACAAAGGTAACTTCATTTATGGCAACAGATATCATTGATCGATTAAAATGGCGATATGCGACTAAAAAGTTTAATTCAGAAAAAATCCTTCCGAAGAAAACACTAGAGCAACTCAAAGAAGCCTTTAATTTAACGGCAACTTCCTATGGGTTGCAACCAGTTACACTTGTAATTGTAAAAGATAAAGAGCAACGTAAAAAGTTACTGCCACATAGTTGGGACCAACATCAAGTAGTTGACGCCTCTCATTTACTGGTTTTTTGCGTGGAAGAAAAGTTAAGCCCTGAGTATATTCAGAAATATTTTAAGCGGGTAAAAACTATTCGTAATACGCCAGATGACATTTTAAAACCGTTTGAAGAATTTTTATTGGATTCGTTTGAAGAACAATCTTCCGATGAAATACGAACCTGGGCAACCAATCAAGCCTATTTAGCTTTAGGTAATTTACTTACCGTATGTGCCGCTACCAATATTGATGCCTGCCCCATGGAAGGCTTTAATCCAACAGAATATGATCGTATTTTAGGTCTAAAAGAAAAAGGACTGACTTCCGTTTTGCTACTTCCAGTAGGGTATCGGGATGAAACTGACTTTATGGCTAAGGAAAAGAAAGTGCGAAAAGATATGAAGGATGTGATTATTGAATTATAAATTTCATTTTAAAACATAAAAAAACCCGAACATAAAACATCCGGGTTTTTGAATATATAGTAGTCTAAAAGTTATTTTATCTCAACAACTTCAAGATCGAATGTCAAATCTTTACCTGCAAGTGGGTGATTGGCATCTACTACGATGCTATCGTCTTTAACTTCAGCTACACGTAACTGACGCTCAGAACCATCAGGATTTTTAGCCATAAGACCCATCCCAACTTCTGGTTTTATTTCCTCAGGAAGGTTTTCCTTAGAAACTTCTTGGAAAAGCTCTTTTTGAACATCACCGTAGGCTTCTTCTTTAGGAACATTCACTGTTTTTTTCTCGTTCACTTTCATATCAACAAGTCCTTTTTCAAAACCTGGAATAAGCATACCTTGTCCCAAAGTAATCTCTAAAGGTTCTCTTTCCAACGAACTGTCAAAAACTTGACCGTCTTCCAGCTTACCTGTGTAATGTACTCTTACTGTGTCTTTTTCCTTTACTGTACTCATAAATTTGATTTATCTAATTATCAATTGTTTATCGAAGTGCAAAACTAAGGGATATATGCCTAAATGAAGAAGAATCCCCAATAAATCCGCCTATTTGGGATAAGCTTAACACTTTTTTACTTAAATATTACTTCCAAGACATTTTCTGAAGCCGAACAGCATTTAAAATAGCCAATAATGCAACACCTACATCAGCGAATACTGCTTCCCACATGGTTGCCAATCCACCGGCACCTAATGCCATTACGATTGCTTTTACAATAAATGCCAAGGCAATATTTTGCCAAACAATATGTCGGGTCGAGCGACCTATTTTTACTGCGGTCGCAATTTTTGATGGCTGATCGGTTTGTATAATCACATCGGCTGTTTCTATGGCTACGTCACTACCCAAACCACCCATAGCGACACCCACATTGCTGGTTGCCAGTACTGGCGCATCGTTTATACCGTCACCTATAAAAGCAACTTTGGTACCCGCTTGTTGTTTTAGCTTTTCTACCTCATTCAGTTTATCTTCGGGCAATAACCCGCCTTTTGCCCAATCTATTCCTAATTCTGTTGCCACTTGTTGGGTAATGGAATCTTTATCCCCTGAAAGCATAATAATGTTGGAAACGCCCGCTTTTCTAATTTTCTGAATAGCAGCGTGTGCATCCTCTTTCAATTCATCTGCAATAATAACATAGCCTGCAAAGGTGTTTTCTATGGCGATCATTACAATAGATTCTACAATCGCTTCTGTTTCCGAAGGTACTTCAATGTTATGCGATTGTAACAACGAAGCATTCCCTACCAACACCTCTTTGTCGTTTACCGTTCCTTTCAGTCCTTTTCCGGCTACTTCAGAAACATTGGTCGCTTGTAGTTTTACTTCTTTGTCGTCGTATACTAAAATAGCTTTGGCAATCGGGTGGGTAGATTGTTCTTCCATCGCCATGAGGTAGGGCATCATTTCTTCTTCGGAAATGTTAGAAGTTTTAATTTCTTTTATTTTAAAAACCCCTTTGGTAACGGTTCCCGTTTTGTCCATCACCACCGTGTTGACTTTCGTGACGGCATCTAAAAAGGAAGCACCTTTAAACAGAATACCGTGTCTGGAAGCAGCACCCAAGCCACCAAAATATCCTAACGGAATAGAGATAACCAACGCACATGGACACGAAATAACCAAAAAGATCAACGCACGATATAGCCAAACTTCAAATATATATTCTGAAACAAAGAAGTAGGGCAGTAGGGTAAGTGCAATGGCTAAGAACACAACAATCGGCGTATATACCCGTGCAAATTTCCGAATAAACAATTCAGTCTTTGATTTTCGAGCGGTAGCGTTTTGTACCAGATCTAAAATACGAGCAATGGAACTGTCTTTGAATTCCTTGGTGGTTTCAATCTCAATAACACCTTCCAGATTAATACTCCCTGCAAATACGGCTTTGCCTTTTTTAATGGAACTCGGTTTACTTTCCCCCGTAAGCGCTGCGGTATTGACCGATGCTTTTTCAGATAGCAAAACTCCATCCAACGGAACTTTCTCTCCAACACGCACTTGCACGGTTTCCCCAACTTTTACGGTATCCGGCGGTACCGAAACAAAATCGTTAGTACGTTTTACCAACGCTTCATTTGGTCGGACGTCCAACAAGGCTTTAATGTTTCCTTTGGCTTTCTTTACAGCAGCGCCCTGAAATAATTCCCCTACCGCATAAAACACCATCACGGCAACGCCTTCAGGGTATTCTCCAATGGCAAAGGCTCCCATGGTGGCAATGGACATTAATAAAAACTCTGTAAAAAAGTCTCCGTTTTGGATACTGACCCATCCTTGTTTTAAAACAGGTAGGCCTACGGGTAAATAGGCAATGACATACCAAGCGATGCGAACCCAACCGGTAAAGAAAGAAATTTCAAAATAGTCTAAACAAATACCTACTACAAGTAGTATAAAACTAAAAATAGCTGGAATGTAAGTTTTGAAATCTAAAGCGCCGCCTTCATGATTGTGACCGTCATTGGATGTGTGTTCGGGCTCATCGTGTGCGCAACAAGCGGCTTGAGGTTTACAAGTATTGGGATTTTGCTTCATAGCCTAAATAGGTTTTTCTATTTAATTTTAGTGCAATATCCCCATAATTATAGTGCAATGGAAGTGCATTAACTTCCGCTGCAATCGGAACAGATTCCTTTTACCACCAAATTAACATCTTCTGCTACATAGCCATCGGGTAAGCTGATCTGTGGAATCTTATGTTCGGTTAAGCAAACGGTTTTGTCGCAATTGCTACAATGAAAGTGTAAGTGCAAATCATTCTCTATCTCACAATTACAGCCTGGTTCACAAAGCGCATATTTTGAAATCCCCGTGCCATCGTCTATTTGATGTACAATTCCCTTCTCTTCAAAGGTTTTCACGGTTCTATACAACGTAGTTCGGTCTGCTTTAGTGAAAGCAAGCTCAATATCGGTCAAGGCTACGGCAGTATTCTGCTTCGCTAATTGTTGATATACCAACGTTCGCATGGCCGTTGGGCGGACTTCTTTATCGGTTAACTTTTTATCTATTTCGTTCATTTCTTTAAAAGGTTTTAGAGCTTATAGGCTTTGATACCCTTAAAGGTCTATTATTCTTATCAAACTTTCAACTTCTAGCGTCGGTATTTTCGATACAAATTCGTGATCCCTGCCGGTCTCTCGAATTTACTCAAACACCTCTCTCGCCGGTGCCTGAGTGGTCCGACGATAGGAGAGGTGTGTTGTGCTAAGCTTGTCGAAGTATATCGAAAGCTCAACTTCAAACTTCCGTCTTCCAGCATCAAGCATCCAACTTCCGTCTTCCAATACTGGTATTTTCGATACAAATTCGTGATCCCTGCCGGTCTCCCGAATTCACTCAAACACCTCTCTCGCCGGTGCCTGAGTGGCCCGACGATAGGAGGGGCGTATCGAAGGTACACCTTAATGACTATGCCCAGCCTCACCTTTTTTCCATTCAGCTAATAGGTAATACGCATTATTAAAAGCCAATTGGGTGTCTGGGGCAAGGGGTTTTAAAAAATTAACGGCAACCCATTCGCCATCTTTGGCGCCAGTGGTGATCTCTACCGGCTTTAAACTCCAGGCATCGCCTTCTTTCTCTACCGTAAAAGCATACTTTTTATCCCCGTCTGTACCAATGGCACTTTCTGGTAAGGCTTTTGTTTGGCTTTCATCAGTCTGTATACGACCTTGAATATACATACCAGGAATTAAATGTCCTTCTTTGTTTTCTATTTCGGCGTGTACGTGTAACGCTTTCGGATTCTCTTCAAAGGTTTGCCCTACGGAATAGATTACAGCCGATAACTCTTTACCCGGAATGGACTGTACATTAAACGTAACGGTCTGTCCCTTTTTTATTTTGTACACGTCTTTTTCAAATACCATAAGGTCTGCGTGTACGTGATGGGTGTTGACAATCTCAAACAGATTCGTTTGTGGGTCGACATATTGCCCCGTCTTTACCTGCACTTTTTGCACCGATCCTTCTATGGGGCTTCGTAGGGCTACGCGTTGGTAGATGGTGCCTTTTTGTACTCCGGCTGCGCTAATGTTTAATTGCTTTAGCTGTGCCTTTAAGCCTTGCGCTAAGCTTTTTGCGGCTTGGTATTGGGCTTCCGTTTTTTGGAAGTTCATCCCTGAGCCTACGCCTGCCTCGTATAGTTTTTGTTGCCGTTCATATTCTTTCTGAAGAAACTGACGATTGCTATACGCATCTAGATACTGCGTTTGCTTCTCGATGATGTTGGGGTGCGATAAATAGGCGAGTATCTGTCCTTTTTTTACTTCATCTCCTTCTATAACTTCTATGGAAACCACATTGGCGCCCACTACCGAAGTGACCATTGCTTCGTTTTGTGGCGGTACTTCCAGTTGGCCGTTGGCTTCTACAAAACCTGTCATTTTACGATCTTGTAGGGTATTGGTCTCCATTTGTAAGGCTTCAAACTGTTGTGCCGAAAGCATCACTTCTTCTACGTGAGGCTTTTTGTTTGCTGTTTCTTCTGAAGTAGTGTTCCCTTCAGGTTTGGTATTCGAATCTCCGCAAGAAGCTAAACTTAAAGCAGTGATTACGAATAGACTCAATATAGGGTTTATAACTTGTTTCATAGTCTTAATTATTAAAATAGTGTAGTTGAAATACGGATTGTAAATAGTTGTGTAACGCATCGAGTGCGTCCATTTCAGTTTGTATGGCATCGCGCATCAATTGCGTAAATGCGGCATAGTCCACCGCGCCTTCTTTATAGGCTAATAGTGCGCCTTTTCGTTGCTCTTTGGCAAGGGGCAGGGCTTCTTCTTTATAAAACTGCCACGAGGCTTCCCATTTCTGAAAGGTCTGCACAGCTTGTTGATGGGTGGCTTCTATTTGTTGTTTGTTGAAAGCAGCTTGGTTCTTAGCAATCTCCGTTTCTATTTTGGCAGCCTTTGCTTTGCTACGTTCGGTGCCTGAAAACAGCGGAACGGATATTCCAGCCTGATATCGGTAAAACCCAGTAGATCCATTTACCTTTTGTAAGCCGCCTTGTAAGTTGAGCGTCGGTAACAAATTAGCGCGAGCGGCTTTGTAATCGGCTTCGGCGGTTTTTATTTGTTGTTCGGAAAGCTGTAGCTCTGGGTGTTGCTCAATTGTTGCTGAAAGCTGCTGCATCCCCAGTTCGTCTACCTCAAAGGTATCGGGGACCGTGTAAAAGGTATCGGACACCAACCAGAGGTTAAGCTGTTGTAAGGCGATTTGATAATCACTTAACGCCTGTTGCTTTTTGTTGGTGATCTGTAACGCCTGATTCTTCGCTGAAGCATATTCCAGTTTCGAAATCGCTTCTACTTCATAATTGAGCGATACGGCTTCTGCAAAGCGCGTATAAATGGAATCCAATTCTCGGTACAAGTCATACTTTCGCTTTTCCTGAAAGGCTTTCGACCATGCTTCTTTTACCGCTTGGGCGACTTGTAATTCCGATAGTTCCAAAGCAGTTTCAGCTAAAGCGATGTGTTGCTGGCGTTGCTTGTTTTTTGCGCTAATACCCAGCAAGTCGATGCCTTGTTGGCCAATACCTACTGTGGTATAAACACCTTGCTCGTCATTGATTTCTTCACCACTAGTAAACACCGTGGTTTTTCCGAAGTCATAGGCTGCACCTTTCATAGCCGATTCCCGTTCAATTTCTAGCTGTTTCTGTTTTAAAAGTGGATAGTTCTCATGGGCGGTTTCTACTGCTTTTTCCAGTGTAATGGGTAAAAGGTCTGTTGTTGGGTTTATTTCAGCTTTGGAAACTTCCTGTCCATAACTAGGGACAAAAAAAGCTGAAATTCCTAACAAACCTACAATCAGCAAGGTGGTTGCTAGTACTGGTTTTTTTATCATTTTTCGCTCTTTTCGTTTTTCTATCCATTGGTAACAGATAGGCAGAATAAACAAGGTTAATAGGGTAGAGGTGACCAATCCACCAATTACCACCGTTGCCAAAGGTCGTTGTACTTCCGCGCCGGCAGATGCTGATATCGCCATGGGTAAAAACCCTAAGATATCGGTAAAGGCGGTAAGCATAATGGGGCGGATACGCCGTTTGGTTCCTTGTATAATACGATCTTTTAAATTGGTAACACCTTCTTCTTTCAGTTCATTTAAACCACTAATCATCACCAGTCCGTTTAAGACAGCCACCCCAAAGAGGACGATAAAACCTACGCCTGCCGAAATACTAAACGGCATATCCCGTAACCACAACGCAAAGATTCCGCCGATGGTTGCCATCGGGATGGCAAGGTAGATCATCACGGTTTGCGGGAACGACTGCAAGGCAAAGTAGATTAGAATAAATATCAAAATCAAGGCAATGGGTACCACTGTTTGCAGCTTGCTACTGGCTCGCTCCAGATTCTCAAAAGCGCCGCCATAGCGAATAAAATACCCAGGTGGTAATTCAAACTCAGCATCTAACTTATCTTGTATGTCTTTTACTACCGACTTCACATCCCGATCCCGAATGTTGATTCCCACATAGGTGCGTCTGTTAGTGTTGTCCCTACTAATCTGCATAGGGCCGGGTTCGTAGCTTATCTTGGCTAGTTCGCGTAAGGGTATTTGTGACCCATTGGGGATATTGACATATAGGTTTTCAATATCCGAGATATTGGTACGGTTTTGTGCTTTTAAACGGACTACTAAATCAAAGCGTCTTTCTCCCTCAAAGATGACGCCTGCTGTACCGCCTGCAAAAGCGGCTTGTACGGTATTGTTCAACGTATGGATGTCTAAGCCATATTGTGCCAACTTGCTTCGGTTGTAGTCAATGGTAATTTGTGGCAAGCCAACGGTGGCTTCCACTTTCATATCGGCTACGCCGGGAATATCGGCAATGAGGGTTCCTATTTCTTCAGCTTTACTGGCGAGGATATCCAGATCTTCCCCAAACAACTTAATCGCCACATCTTCCCGAACGCCAGTAAGCAGTTCGTTGAAGCGCATTTCAATGGGTTGGGTAAACTCAAAGTTGACACCGGGTACTACGCTAACCGCCTCTTTTATTTTATTGACCAGCTCTTGTTTCGAGTCCGCTGAGGTCCATTCATCCGTAGGTTTCAGAATGACGAAAACATCTGCAATATCCATCGGCATGGGGTCAGTTGGGACGTCGGCTACGCCTATTCGGCTAATGACGTCTGTGGCTTCGGGAAACTGCGCCTTGACAATATGTTCTACCTTGGTAGTGGTCTCAATACTTTCTGAAAGCGAACTTCCGGGTTTTAAGATGGCGTGAAAGGCAATATCGCCTTCATCCAACTGCGGTATAAACTCACCGCCCATTTGGGTAAACGTAAAGATTGCCAAGGCAAAGAAGCCTATCGCAACCCCAATGATGAGTTTTCCTTTCTTTAGGGATGTGTTCAGTAAGGGTTGGTATTTACTTTCAATCCAAGCGACAAATTTGTCTCCGTATGATCGCTTTTCAGATTTTGAAACTTTCAGAAATAATGCTGAAACCATCGGTACGTAGGTCAAACAAAGGATCATCGCGCCAATCATCGCAAAGATAAAGGTCAACGCCATGGGTTTAAACATCTTGCCTTCCACACCTTCTAACGCGAGAATGGGCAGGAATACAATTAAAATAATGAGCTGTCCAAAGAAGGCCGCATTCATCATCTTTTTGGATGCCTTGGCGGTGACTTCATTTTTGGTCTCTTTGGTAATGGACTTATTTTTCCGTAGATAGGAATAGAGCATAAACACCGTTCCCTCTACAATAATCACTGCGCCATCGACTATAATTCCGAAGTCAATAGCCCCCAAACTCATCAGGTTGGCCCAGACGTCAAATACGTTCATTAAGATAAAGGCGAACAACAACGATAACGGGATGGTCGAAGCCACAATCAAGCCGCCGCGCCAGTTTCCTAATAGCAAGACCAAGACGAAAATAACAATCAATCCACCTTCTAAGAGGTTACCGGTAACCGTGCCGGTGGTTTCGGAAATCAATTCACTACGGTCTAAAAAGGGAACAATGGTCACACCTTCGGGCAATGATTGTTGTATTTGTGCCACGCGTTCTTTTACGTTCTCAATTACTTCGTTCGAGTTGGCACCTTTCAGCATTAAAATCATCCCGCCAACAGCTTCGCCCTTCCCATTTTTAGTAAGCGCACCATAGCGTACGGCACTGCCAATGGTGACCGTCCCCACATCTTTAATCGTTATGGGGATGCCCTTTTGGTTTTTTACAACTATATTCTCGATGTCGCTCACGGTACGCGCCAACCCTTCACCTCGGATAAAGTTTGCCTGATGGTTTTTTTCGATATACGCCCCTCCCGTGTTTTGGTTGTTGTTTTCCAAAGCGGTGTACACATCAGAAATCGTAATCCCAATGGCGCGTAGTTCGTCTGGATCGACGGCTACTTCGTATTGTTTTTTGTTTCCGCCTACGGCGTTCACTTCAATTACTCCTGGAACCATCGCCATCTGCCTGCGGACGATCCAGTCTTGCATACTTCGCAATTCGGTGGCGGTGTATTCGTCTTTGTAAGCTTCGTCCACTTCTAGGGTGTATTGATATATTTCGCCCAATCCTGTGGAAATAGGCCCCATAGACGGTTCCCCAAATTCATTGGGGATCTGTTCTTGTACTTCGGTTAGCTTTTCGGCTACCAATTGCCGGGGCAGGTAAATGCCCATGTCGTCGTCAAAAACAATGGTGACAACCGACAGCCCGAAGCGGGATACCGAGCGTATTTCGGAAACATTGGGTAGGTTGCTCATCGCCACTTCTACGGGATAGGTAACAAACTGCTCAATATCTTCCGTGCCCAGGTTGGGCGATTGGGTAATTACTTGTACCTGATTGTTGGTGATGTCCGGTACCGCATCAATGGGGACTTGCGTCATACTCCAAATACCCGCACCAATGAGCGCGAGGGTCATGAGTCCCACTATAAACTTGTTATTGATGGAGAAATCAATGATTTTATTGATCATAGGTATGTTTTTGATAGCGCTAGTATTTGTGTTATTGAAGCATAAAGTGTGTATGCCTTAATAATCAGATGTCTAGCTTAATAAAATGATAAAGCGTTATAGTACGCTTGTTATTTTTGTTAAAGGAAAGGAAGGGGTCTAAACTGAACGATGCTGTCTGTTCGAGCGGATACGGTTGTCAGTTCGAGCGCAGTCGGTTGTCAGTTCGAGCGCAGTCGAGAACTAACAATCCATAACTGCCACTGAGGTCTCGACTGCGCTCGACCGGACATTAAAATGTATGTTTAGATATGTAAAACCCCTTTCTTATCCGCGAGGCGGTTGGAGTAGGGTATGGGGAATGTCTTCTCCCAAACTGTCAAAGTGTAAAAAGATATGGTCTGAGATTGCTAGGTCGATGGGCTCAAAAGCCGTGGTACCGATATCCAGTGTATGGACGTGGCAACAGTGACATTGACAAAAAGGGGTGCAATCGTCACTATCTTGGTGTTCGTGGTCGATGTCTTGGGTACTGACCATCTCTGTCTGTGTGTCGTCTTGGCTAGGGGCGCTATCGCTACAGGGCACTATATTGAGCCCTAAAAAGTAAATAGATAATATGACTGCCAAAACTTTCACGTAACAAATATAGGGAAATATGGATGCAATTGGGTTGCAAATTACAGTAAGTGAAAAGGTTATTGTAGTTAAACAAATCTACCCACAATACTTTTCTCTTAATAACGTAGCTTCACGGTCCGAGGAATAACCATGTAGCAATAACCCTTCGGTGCAGTTAATACGCTTTTCCACTATTTGTTTAATTACGTAGTCTTTATATGCATCGGTGTTTTTAAACTGTTTCGGGATAAGTTTTATAGTTGTTTTGCCACCTAGTTGTTCAAATTTTCCATCTATCACCAGTGTTAGAATACACTTTTCTAATTTTTGTTGATGTGCTTTGTTTTCGAGTTTAAAATGCAGTTCAATAGTGTCTTGGGCAGTAGCCATTTTTAGCGTATTAGTTAAGCCTAAGCTGTGGCGTTCATTTGGGGTACGATACCCTAGATTTATATTTTGATTGTAATACGCCACACATGCGACTGAAAACTGGATAATATCTGAATACTGGATTCTTTTCTTATGGTCTAAAATTAACTCAGTATCGGTAAGTTCTATAGATCCTTTGTTGGTGATTTCAATACGCTCATAATCAAAAAATTGATAGAAATAAGCAATTAAAATAAGCAATCCGCCTATCACAAATAAAGCAGTTATAACCCAAGTGAGTACCCCGGTAGGGGCAATATATTGATCAATTAATAAAATCACTAACCCTAATCCCCATACACAAAGCCCTCCTAAGTATAATTGTATGGTTATAGATAGTTTTTCTTTTACTACTTGGTGGGTGTAGGAGGTGAAGGTCACGTTTTTTGTCTAATTTGATATAAGGTAAATGGAGTCACAATTATTGTTACTTTGAATCTTCAATTACAATAGAATTTGCAATATAATCGTGAATGGCTTTTCTTTTTTCATTGCCTGTTGTTGTTAATAACGAAATCCATCCTAGTAGAAACTTGAAAATAAAACGAAGTACGGCGTGTGGAAACAAGATATTTTTACTGGGATTGGTATCACGCTTTACCAATATATTATTGTATAAATGGCCAATAGTCCCACCAAAAGTACTTATAAAGATAGGATCATATAAAATAAATATAAATGCAAAAACCATTATACGTAAATAATCTGGTACGCTTTCAAATAATGAAAACAACTCACTAGCGCCATACATCATGGCAATTAGAATCACCGCATCAATAAAAGCAGCTTTAATTCGGTCGGGTAGAGTGGCGTAGGTTAGTTGCATTGTTTAATAAACTGTATTATATTATTTAATATATTTTAATTTCTATGAATTAGTCAGTAGATACTGGCTTAGCAGTTACAAATGGATTCAGGCGTAGTCTAATCCACCGATACAATCATAGCGAACTGGTATCTGCAAATTAAGTTTATACTTATTAGTATTAGATTATCTTTCCAAAATTTCTATATCAGATCGAGTTTTTAATCTCCTCATTAAAGAAAAGACTGCTATTCCTACAATGATTATATATCCAATAATAAGTTTTGGAATACCAAGTTTTGCTATCAGCAGAACCATTCCGTTTATTCCAAGGCGTCCACCTCCAACAATTTCATAATTATACCCTTTTGATATTTCGACAGCAAAATACATTGCCCAAATGAAAATTCCTGTAGCAATTAAAATCCCAAATATTTGGGGTTTGGTATATTTAAAAATATTTGGTAATTCAGACCTATAGTTTAAATTAGGTAATTCTTGCTTTAAAAGATTAAAAATCTCATTTTTTTGAGTTTCATTTTCGAGTTTTATTTCCTCTTCAGAATCAGAACCAAAATATATCTTGATTTGTTTAGAATTTTGCTGATTTTCAATTCGTTTTATATATCTAAAAGGAATACTATAAACGTTTTTTAATTTTTCAATATCTTGAGTATTAACCTTAATTTTATTCAGCTCTTCACGAACTGGGTTTCCTTTGTAAATGCAATTGTCTCGAATTAGAATAAGTTTGTCAGATTTTGGTTCTGTTGGCTTCCAAATTTGATTCATTCTTTTCTTTCATTAGATTAATGCTAACGGTTTCGTATAACAGTCAGTTACGGCTTAAAGTTAAACAAT